>Ga0272446_1001500_pt1 | contig 33796 bp, 38 predicted proteins | sample YNPCB0061_FD_194587 | JGI IMG/M metagenome (GOLD analysis project Ga0272446, IMG submission 194587) | Hot spring microbial mat communities from Yellowstone National Park, WY, United States - YNP-CB-006-1 | ecosystem: Environmental > Aquatic > Thermal springs > Hot (42-90C) > Sediment | place...
CGCTGCCGTTCTGCGTCTGGCTCGCCTGCCGTGGCCTCGGGGTCGGCGGCATGGCGGCGGAGGTGGCGCTGCTGTTCGCGGCGATGCCCACCGCCTCGTCCTCCTACATCCTCGCGCGCCAGCTCGGTGGCGACGCGCCGCTGATGGCGGGCATCACCACGGCGCAGACGGCGCTCGCGGCGCTGACCATCCCGCTCACGCTCGCGCTCGGGGCGTGACGGTCAGCCCATGAGGGCGGCGAGGGTCGTCGCGCTCGCCGTCGTCGCCCTCACCGGGCTCGCCGCCGCCTTCGTGGCAGCGCCGCCGCGCGCGCCATCACGGAACCGTCACGGACACGGCGTAACCCCGCCCGTCCTCGCAGCGAAGCATCGGGAGACGACAGCCGGACGGAGCCTCCCGATGACACGCCCCTCGACCGAGACGATCCTCTCCTGGCTCACTTGGCCGGCCGCGTTCTGGATCGCTTGGGAGTTCCTCTGGTACGAGCAGTACAAGCTGACCGGGAACGAAGGCTCGGTGTTCCTCTTCACGGTGCTGACCGACTGGCTCGGCTTCCCCGGCCACGAGAAGGCGATGCGCCTCGGCGTCGGCATCGCCGAGATCGTCGCCGCCGTGCTCGTGGTCGTTCCGGCCACACGCATGGTCGGCGCCGCGCTCTCGCTCGGCATCATGCTGGGCGCGATCTTCTTCCACACCGTGAGCCCGCTCGGCATCGACCCCTACGGCGACGGCGGCGTGCTGTTCAAGGAGGCGGTCTTCACCGCCGCGATGGCCGCCTTCATCCTCTGGGTGAGGCGCGGCGAGGTGCGCGCGCTGCTCGGCCGTATTCTCCCCGGCCTCGTGCGCGCCGAAGCCTGAGCGTGGCCGCCGCGCCAGCCCCGCAGCGCCCGCCGCGGGACCCGCGTCTCGACGCGCTGCGGGGGCTGATGCAGCTCCAGATCCTCGCGAGCCACGTCTCGGGCAGCATGATCGGCGCGTGGGCGATCCATTCCGCCTGGGGCCTCTCGGACAGTTCCGAGCAGTTCGTGCTGCTCTCGGGCTTCGGGCTCGGCTCGCTCTTCGCGCTGAAGGCGGCGCGCGGCGGTGCCGCGGCAGCGCGCGCCGACCTCAGGGGGCGGACCTTGCGCCTCTGGCGCATGCACCTCGCGGTGTTCTTCCTGTTCGCCGCGCTCGTGATCTGGTCGGACAGCGCGATGGTGTTGCCGGGCGAGATCGAACGCCTCGGCTGGACCTGGATGGCCGAGCAGCCGCTCGCCGCGGGCCTCGCCGCGCCGACGCTGCTCTACCAGCCCGCGTTCATGGACATCCTGCCGGTGTTCGCCTGGTGCATGCTGGCCCTGCCGTCGTTCATGGGGGTGGCGGAACGGTCCGAGGCGGCGGCGCTCGCGCTTTCCGCCCTCGTCTATGCCGCGGCGCAGGCGGGCCTCCACCTGCCTGGCCTCGGCGGGCGGGAGATCGGGCTCAACCCGTTCGCCTGGCAGGCGCTGTTCGCCGTCGGCGCCGTGTGCGGGCGGCGTGCGCTGCTGAGCGGCCGCGTCCTGCCGCCGGGGCGGTGGGTCGCGGGTGTCGCGGCGGCGCTGCTCGTGCTCGGGCTCTGGCTGCGGCTCGGCTGGCGCGGCTGGATGCCGGACGCGCTGACGCTTCCGGTGGCGATGGCGGACTGGGCGTTCGGCAAGCAGGATCTCGCATGGCCGCGGATCGTCCATGCGCTTGCGCTGGCGGCGCTCGCGGCGCGGCTCACCGCCCGCGACGGGCTGCTCGCGCGGCCCGCCTTCGCGCCGCTGCGCGCGGCTGGGCGCCACAGCCTCGAGGTGTTCTCGCTCGGCCTGTTCCTGTCCTGGGCGGGGGCGACGGCGCTCCGTCTCGAGGGCGGCGGCCTCGCTCTCGACATCGGCGTGATCGGCGCCGGGGCGTCAGCGCTGCTCGCCTTCGCGATGGCGCGCGAGCGCGGGTCGGTGCTCGCGCTCAGCGCCCGGCAGGCGCGAAACTGAAGGCGGAGGCGCCCTTGACCGCCGGGTCGAGCACGAGGCGGTGCTCGACGGGGGGAAAGGCGCGGCTGCGGCAGTTCGGCCTCTCGCAGAGGCGGCAGGAGAGGCCGATCTCGGTCACCGCGCGGGCGACGTCGAGCCCGTCTGCGTAGGCGACGTCGCCCGCATGCGCGGCGTCGCAGCCCATCGCGATCACATGCACCTCGGGCGGTTCGGGCCAGGGCCCTGCCGGGCGCGCGAGCGCCTTGGCGAAGCAGAGGAAGGTCGCGCCGTCGGGCAGGCGGGCGACCTGCACCTGCACGCGTCCGGGGGTCGCGAAGGCCTGGTGCGGCACCCAGCGGGGGCAGGAGCCGCCGTAGCGCGCGAAGGGGAAGCCCGCCGCCGAGAAGCGCTTCGTCACGTTGCCGGCGGCGTCGGCGCGCAGGAAGAAGAACGGGATGCCGCGCGCGCCCTCGCGCGAGAGCGTCGAGAGCCGGTGGCAGGCCTGTTCGAAGCCGACGCCGAACCGTGCCGCCACCGCATCCATGTCGTGGCGGAGCTCGCGCACCGCGGCGAGGAACCGCTCATAGGGCATCAGCAGCGCCGCGGCGGCGTAGTTGAGCAGGCCGAAGCGGATCAGCGCCGCCGCCTCGTCGCTCGAGGGGCGGATCGTTCCGATCTCTGCCTCGACCGCGTCGCGCGCCTCGATCAGCATGAGCTGGTAGGCCATCTGGAAGCCGCGGCTCTCGCGCGGCAGCAGATCGGACAGCGAGAGGGTGCGGGAGGCGGCGTCGTAGCGGCGGATCTCGGGCTGCGCCTGCACCACGACCGTCATGCCGTGCCTGCGGCGGAGCCGCTCGGCGATCGCGTGGTTCATCTCCGCCGCGAGCGTGGTGCCGATGTCGGCGCCCATCGCCTCGGCGGCGGCCTCGAGGCCCGGGAAGTGGTTCGCCCTGGCATGGAACACGTCCCGCGCCTCCTCGGTCGGCAGCGCGACGCGGGTGCCGGTGGGCAGGGCGATGCCGGCGGCATCCTCGCGCGCGACGCGGAAGGCGCGGTAGATCGCGAGCACGGCGCGGGCGGCGTTCGGCGCGGCATCGACGAGCGCCGCCACCTCCGCCTCCGGCACCTTCTCGACGCCGAGCAGCGGGTCGACGAAGGCCTCGCGCAGGGAGGCCTCGGTCTGCCGCTCCTCCGCCCCGCCGAGCGCGGCGAGGTCGACCTGGAACAAGGCGGCGAGCTTGAGCAGCAGCGAGGCGGTGACGCCGCGCTGGTCGTGCTCGATCAGGTTCAGGTAGGAGCCGGAGATGCCCAAGCCGGCGGCGAGCGCCTGCTGGGTCATGCCGCGCTCCGTGCGCAGGCGGCGGATCGTGCGGCCGATCAGGGGTTTGCGGGCCATGCGGTGCCCTCCAGCAACGGACCACGCCAGCTATCCGAGGTCGTCGGGTGTTTTACAGGGTTCACAATACCGCGCAGCTTTCCGCAAATCCACCTACCTCTTTGCTCATTTCCTTGCGCGTTCCGGCTGGCGTTTCGCGGGTGCAGCGTCAAAGATTGACCCGACGCCCTCCCGGAAGACGAGGGCTGTATCAAGGAGTGAGAAATCGCCATGTCCACGATGAACTACCCGCGCTGCTACGCCCCCGAGGGCACGACGCAGGCCGCCCCCGGCGCCCCGACCTCCTGGCTCGCCGAGCGCTTCGCGGGCATCCGCCGCGACTACACGCCCGAGGACGTGGAGCGGCTTTCGGGCAACGTCCGCATCCGCCATACGCTCGCCGAGATGGGCGCGCGGCGGCTCTGGCACCTCCTGAAGACCGAGCCCTACGTGAACACGCTCGGCGCGCTCACCGGCAACCAGGCGATGCAGCAGGTCAAGGCCGGGCTCAAGGCGATCTACCTCTCGGGCTGGCAGGTGGCGGCCGACGCCAATCTCGCCGGCGAGATGTATCCCGACCAGTCGCTCTACCCCGTCAACTCCGTGCCGATGGTGGTGCGGCGGATCAACAACGCGCTGCGCCGTGCCGACCAGATCGCGAGGATGGAGGGCAAGGGCTGCGAGACGCACTGGTTCGCGCCCATCGTCGCCGACGCCGAGGCCGGCTTCGGCGGGCCGCTGAACGCCTTCGAGCTGATGAAGGCGATGATCGAAGCCGGTGCGGCGGGCGTGCACTTCGAGGACCAGCTCGCCTCGGAGAAGAAGTGCGGACACATGGGCGGCAAGGTGCTGGTTCCGATCTCGACGCATATCCGCACGCTGAACGCCGCGAGGCTCGCCGCCGACGTCGAGGGCGTGCCGACGGTGCTGCTCTGCCGCACCGACAGCCACTCGGCGCAGCTTCTGACCGCCGACATCGACGAGCGCGACCGCCCGTTCCTGACCGGCGAGCGCACGGCGGAGGGCTTCTTCCGCATCAAGCCGGGCATGGGTGTGGAATACGCGATCGCGCGCAGCCTCGCCTACGCGCCCTATGCCGACCTCCTGTGGTGGGAGACCTCTGAGCCGAACCTCGAGGAGGCGCGCCAGTTCGCGGAAGCCATCCACCGGCAGTTCCCGGGCAAGATGCTCGCCTACAACTGCTCGCCCTCGTTCAACTGGCGGAAGAAGCTGCCGCCAGAGAAGATCGAGACCTTCCAGCGCGAGATCGGCGCGATGGGCTACAAGTTCCAGTTCGTCACGCTGGCGGGCTTCCACAGCCTCAACTACTCGATGTTCCAGCTTGCCCGCGGCTACAAGGAGCGGGGCATGGGCGCCTACGCGGAGCTGCAGCAGGCCGAGTTCGATGCCGAGCCGCTCGGCTACACCGCCACGCGCCACCAGCGCGAGGTGGGCACCTCCTATTTCGACGCCGTCAGCATGGCGGTGACGGGCGGGCAGTCCTCCACCACCGCGCTCAAGGGCTCGACGGAGGACGAGCAGTTCTTCGACGACCACGGCGGCAAGACCGTGACGCACACGGACCATCACCGCATCGCAGCGGAATGACACGATAACGCAACGCAGATCGAGGAAACGTCCGGGTCGCGGCGGGGCGGCATCCGAGAGGGTGCCGCCCCGGTCGCCTCCGCTCAGGTCGGCCTCAAGACCTGCACCGCCGCCCAGGTCTGCGGGAACGCGCCGGCGCCGGTGACGCCGCGGATCGCCCGGCCGGTCTGGCGGATCACCGTGCCGTCGTCGAGCACCCAGCGCGTGTACTCGATCTCCAAGGAATTGAAGCCGAAGCCGCGGTCGTTCAGCGTCTGCCGCCAGGCGGTGAAGGTTCCGGCCGGCACCATCACGCTCTCGCGGCCGACGATCGTCACCGTCACCTGCCAGGCCTCGCCGTAGAAATTGTGCGTCTGCCACGAGGCGCGGTTTCCGGGCGCGAAGGGGAACAGCGCACGGAGCTGCGCCCGTTCCGCCCCCGGCGTGTACTGGCTCAGCGCGGCGATGTTGAACAGCGCGCGCACCGTGCGTTCCTGCCCCCCGACCGTGAGCGCGTAGACGCACATCTCCGGGTCGTCCGGCGCGGCGCCGCCGTAGACGATCGTCCGCCCGTCGTCGCCGCGTACGGTGGTGCCGGCGGCGGGGCAGGCGAAGCCGGGCGGCGGCTGCATGATCGCGCCCATCTGCGCGGGCGAGGGCCCCTGCTGGCAGCCGGCGAGCGCCAGTGCGCCGAGCGCGGCGGCGAGGACGGGAGTCGTTCTGGTCATGGCGTGGTCCCTTCTGGCGCCTCCCGGCGGACAGGGACGGTAGCATCACGACAGCCTGCCCTCACAGCCGCGGCCGCTGTCCGTTTCCGGCGGCCCCATGACCGTCGCCCGCGCCGCTGCTAGCCTCGCGGCGCCACCACCCCGAGGAGACCTCCATGTCAGGACCCGTGACGATCTACGGCATTCCCCGCTCGCGCGCCTTCCGCAATCTCTGGGCCGCCGAGGAGGTGAGGCTCGACTATGTGCTGGAGCCGACCGATTTCGTCACCGGCGTGAAGTCTCCCGCCTTCGCGGCGCTGAACCCCAACGCCAAGATCCCGGCGCTGAAGGACGGCGACCTGGTGCTGTGGGAGAGCCTCGCGATCAACCTCTACATCGCGCGCAAGTACGGCGAGGGGCTCTGGCCCGCGACCGTCGAGGACGAGGGGCGGGCGTTCATGTGGACGCTCTGGACCGCGACCGAGCTCGAGCCGATCCAGATGCAGTGGGCCTACAACAGCTTCGTCCGCCCGCCCGACCAGCGCGACCCCGCGCTCGCCGCCGCCGGCGCCGAGGGGATGCGGAAGCCCTACGGCGTGCTCGAGAGCGTGCTCGGCTCGGGCGGCCCCTACCTGCTCGGGGGGAGCTTCACGATCGCCGACCTCAACGTCGCCTCTGTCGCCTACACGGCCTGGTTCAACCGTTGGGACTTCTCGTCCTTCCCGAAGGTGAAGCGCTGGCTTGACGCCTGCCTGGAACGGCCGGGTGCGAGGCGGGCGCGCAACATGCGCGAGGCGGCGTGAGCGGGAGTTGCTGAGCCAGGCCTCGCTCCAGGCAACCTGGGCGGGGCTGCTCGCCGGGCTGGTCGGCTTCGCCTCGACCTTCGCGGTGGTGCTGCAGGGGCTCACGGCCGCGGGGGCCGATGCCGCCCAGGCGGCCTCGGGGCTTGCGGTGCTGACGGCCGCGATGGGCCTCTGCGGCATCGTTCTCTCGGCTGCGCTGCGCCTGCCGGTCTCGGTCGCCTGGTCCACCCCCGGCGCGGCGCTGCTCGCCTCCTCCGGCGTGCCGGAGGGCGGGTTCGCCGCGGCCGTGGGCGCCTTCCTGGTGTCGGGGCTCGCGGTGATCGCCACTGGCCTGTTCCGGCCGTTCGGGAGGGCGGTGGCGGCGATCCCCGCGCCGCTCGCCAATGCCATGCTGGCGGGGGTGCTGTTCCCGCTCTGCCTCGCCCCCGTCCGGGCGGCGGCGGAGATCCCCGCGCTCGCGCTGCCGATGCTCGCGTCCTGGGCGATCGCGGCGCGGATCAGCCGCCTCGCCGCCATCCCGGCGGCGCTGGTGGCGGCGGTGATCGGCGTGGCGCTGAGCATGCCGCTCGGGCCGGTCGGCCAGGTGGTGGCGGCGCCTGTGCTCATCGTGCCGTCCTTCGTGCCCTCGGCGCTCGTCGGGCTCGCCCTGCCGCTGTTCCTGGTCACGATGGCATCGCAGAACATTCCCGGAATCGCGGTGCTCCAGGCCAACGGCTACCGGCCGAACCCCGGGCCGCTGTTCACCGCCACCGGCGTCGCCACGGTCGCCGCCGCGCCGTTCGGGGCGCATGCGGTGAACCTCGCTGCGATCACGGCGGCGATCTGCGCCGGCCCGGGCGCGCACCCCGACCCCGCGCGCCGCTGGTGGGCGGCGACGGTGGCTGGTGCCGCCTACCTCGCGTTCGGGGTGTTCGCCGCGGGCGTGACGGGCCTCGCCGCGCTCGCCCCACCCGTGCTGGTGCAGGCGGTGGCGGGGCTCGCGCTGCTCGCGCCGCTCGCGGGGGCGCTGGTCGCGGGGCTCGGGGAGGCGCACGACCGCGAGGCGGCGATCGTCACCTTCGTGGTGTCGGCCTCCGGGGTGAGCATCGCCGGCATCGGCGCGGCCTTCTGGGGCCTTCTGGCGGGCGGTGCGTTGCTCGCCCTGGTGCGGGCCGGTCGCTGAGGCGGCCTGATGAAGGCGGCCGGCGGGCATCCCCGCCGGCCGCGACGTTTCACTGGGCGTCGGTGCTGCCGGGGCCGTCGTCCAGGACGCGGATCTCGACCGACCAGCTGCCGAAGCCGACGTCGTAGGACGGGATCACCATCGCGCCGACGAAGGTCTCGCGCGCCTGGGCGGCGAGCGCCTCGGCGCCGCTCTCGGTCAGGCCGCTGTAGAACTGGCCCGGCGGGAGCTGGCGCTGTGCCGACGCGGCGCCGGCGGCGAGCATGAGCATGGGAAGGGACAGAAAGGCGATCTTCTTCATGGGGGCTCCTGTAAGCTTGTCGCGCGTGGAAATGCTCCACGGCGAGGAGAAAGTGCCGGAGAATGGTTAACGAACTTCTGCGCGCGTGACGCTTCTCATCAGCGCCCATATCCGTCATGGAGAGGTGGGAGCGGCGTTGAGTGGAGGCATGCGGCGGCTGAGGCACACCCATCGACGCTGATCGGGGTCAGGCCCGCGGAGGGAACGTCGCCGTCGCCGAGGGGCGCGCGACGACCGACGTCGCCGTCGCCGGCCGCGCCGCCGCCCAGGGCGCGACCGACACGATGCTGGTCGACATCGACGACGTGCTGCCCGGCACCTACGACCCCGGGACGGGTGCGATCGCGCCAGCCGCGTCAGCCGGGGCGGAGAGCTACGGCATCGTCGATGCGATCGCCGGCCAGGCGCTCGCCACCGGCGCCCGCGTGCTCGGCGTCCGCCGCGCCGACATCCCAGGCGGCGGCCGCCTCGCCGCCGTGCTGCGCTTCCCGCTCGCTCGGTGAGGGGGTGTTCGTGGAGGTGATCTGGCCTACGGCCAGCGCACCTCCGGCGGCAGGCTCATCAGGATCGCCTCGGTGTTGCCCCCCGTCTTCAGCCCGAACAGCGTGCCGCGGTCGTAGAGCAGGTTGAACTCGACGTAGCGGCCGCGGCGGATGAGCTGGTGGGCGCGCTCCTCCTCCGTCCAGGGCTCGCGCATCCGCCGCTCGACGATCGCGGGAAAGGCTTCGAGGAAGGCGAGGCCGACGTCCTTCGTGAAGGCGAAATCGGCCTCCCAGTTCCCGGTGTCGAGGTTGTCGTAGAAGATGCCGCCCACCCCGCGCGGCTCGCCACGATGGGGGAGGAAGAAGTAGCGGTCGCACCACTCCTTGAAGCGCGGGTAGAAGCCCGCGTCGTGCCGGCCGCAGGCGGCCTTGAAGGCGGCATGGAACGAGGCGCCGTCCTCCGCCGTCTCCGGCCGGTCGAGGAACATCGGCGTGAGGTCGCCGCCGCCGCCGAACCAGCCCTTGGTGGTCACGATCATGCGGGTGTTCATGTGGGCGGCCGGCACGCGGGGGCTCCGCATGTGGGCGACGAGCGAGATGCCCGAGGCCCAGAAGCGCGGGTCCTCGGCCGCACCCGGCATCTGGGCGCGGAACTCGGGGGAGAACTCGCCGAACACGGTCGAGACGTTCACCCCGACCTTCTCGAACACGCGGCCCTTCATGAGGCTCATCACGCCGCCGCCGCCGCCGGGGCGTTCCCAGGCCTTCCGCTCGAACCGTCCGGGCGGCAGGGTGCCGGCGAGCGGGGTGTCGGGCGCGTCCTCGAGCGCCTCGAAGGCGGCGCAGAGCCGGTCGCGCAGGGTCTCGAACCAGGTGCGCGCGGCCTCGCGCTGGGAATCGGTCGGTACGGGCATGGGGCCTATGGGGCGGCAGCTTCGCGGCTCCGTCAACGCCCCCGCGCTCTTGCGCCCCTTCCCTCTTGCGCTCCGTCACGCAGCCGCCATCTCGCCAGTCAGCGGGCCGCCCACGCCATGTTGCCCTGCGGCAGATCAGGCGCTATAGGCCCGCCGGCGTTGGGGTTTCCTGGGGTCGCGGCGCAGCGGCGCACGGCGTGATGGTCACACCCCCTTCCTGCTCCGACGCCGACCGGCGAGACACGGCTGTTGAGCGCGGCACTCACTCGGCGCCGCAGGAGGACGAAGAATGGCAGATGCGGCGACCGCTACCGTCCCGGGCCAGGCGCAGGACGCCGGCCCGCCGCGCCGTGACTTCCTGAAACTTGCCACCGCGGCGATGGGCGGGATCGCCGTCGGCGCCTTCGCCTGGCCCTTCATCGCCAGCATGAATCCCTCCGCCAGCGTGCTCGCGCTCGCCTCGACGGAGGTCGATCTCGGGCCGATCGCCGAAGGCCAGGCGATCACGGTGATGTGGCGGGGCAAGCCCGTGTTCGTCCGCCACCGCACGGCGGAGGACATCCAGGCCGCCCGCGACGTCACGCTCTCGCAGCTTCGCGACCCGCAGCCCGACAGCGCGCGGGTGCAGAAGCCCGAGTGGCTTGTGATGGTGGGCGTCTGCACGCATCTCGGGTGCGTGCCGCTCGGCCAGCGGCCGACCGACCCCAAGGGCGATTTCGGCGGCTGGTTCTGCCCCTGCCACGGCAGCCACTACGACACCTCGGGGCGCATCCGCCGCGGGCCGGCGCCGGCGAACCTCGCCATCCCCGAGTACGTGTTCACGACTGACAGCGCCATCCGCATCGGCTGAGGCACCCTGACCATGGTCGGACTGCACAAGAGCGACATGAAGAACCCGGTAGTGCGCTGGATCGACGAGCGCCTGCCGATCCCGAGCCTGCTCCAGAAGGAGTATGCGCAGTTCCCGACGCCGAAGAACTTCAACTACTTCTGGAACTTCGGCGCCCTCGCGATGGTCAACCTCGTGATCATGATCGTCACGGGCATCTTCCTCGCGATGCACTACACCCCGCACACGGCCTACGCCTTCGACAGCGTCGAGCGCATCATGCGCGACGTGAACTACGGCTGGCTGCTCCGCTACATCCACATGAACGGCGCCAGCATGTTCTTCATCGTCGTCTACATCCACATCTTCCGCGGCCTCTACTACGGGTCGTACAAGACGCCGCGGGAGCTCCTGTGGATGCTCGGCGTCGTCATCCTGCTCCTGATGATGGCAACGGCCTTCATGGGCTACGTGCTGCCGTGGGGCCAGATGAGCTTCTGGGGTGCGACCGTCATCACCAACCTGTTCAGCGCCATCCCGGTCGTCGGGCCCGACATCGTGGTGTGGCTCTGGGGCGGCTTCAGCGTCGACAACCCCACCCTCAACCGCTTCTTCTCGCTGCACTACCTGCTGCCGTTCGTGATCGTCGGCGTGGTGTTCCTCCATGTCGTCGCGCTGCACATCACCGGGTCGAACAACCCGCTCGGCATCGAGCCCAAGGGGCCGCAGGACACCATCCCGTTCCACCCCTACTACACGATCAAGGACACGTTCGGCCTCTGCATCTACCTGATCGTGTTCGCCTTCCTCGTGTTCTTCATGCCGAACTTCCTCGGCCACCCGGATAACTACATCCCGGCCAACCCGCTGGTGACGCCGGCGCACATCGTTCCCGAGTGGTACTTCCTGCCCTTCTACGCGATCCTCCGCGCGGTGCCGGACAAGCTCGGCGGCGTGCTGCTGATGTTCGGCTCGATCGCGGTGCTGTTCATCCTGCCCTGGCTCGACACCAGCCCGGTCAGGAGCATGCGGTTCCGCCCGCTGGCGCGGCCGTTCTTCTGGATGTTCGCGATCTCCTGCGTCGTGCTCGGCTATGCCGGGGCGATGCCGGCCGAGGGCATCTGGGTGACCATCAGCCGCGTCGGCACCGCCTACTACTTCATGTACTTCCTCGTGATCCTGCCGCTCCTCGGCAAGCTCGAGCGTCCGCGCGCGCTGCCGGAGAGCATCTCCGCCCCGGTGCTGAGGGGCGGCGGGCCGATCCCGGCCGGCGCCGCGGCCAAGCCGATGGAGAAGGCGTGATGCAGCGCTTCCGCAGCCTCGCCTTCGCCGCCGCCCTCGCGCTCGCCGCGCCGGCGGCATCCCTTGCCGCCGGCGGCGGGCCGGCCCCGCCGGCGCAGAGCTGGTCGTTCGGCGGGCTGTTCGGCACCTTCGACCGCGCCTCCGCCCAGCGGGGCTTCCAGGTCTACAAGGAGGTCTGCGCCGCCTGCCACGCGATGAAGCAGCTCGCCTACCGCAACCTCGCCGACATCGGCCTCTCCGATGCCGAGATCCGCGCCATCGCGGCCGACATCCAGGTTACCGACGGTCCGAACGACGACGGCGAGATGTTCGAGCGGCCCGGCCGCCCGTCCGACCGGTTCCGCAGCCCCTTCCCGAATGAGAAGGCGGCGCGGGCGGTGAACAACGGCGCCTACCCGGTCGACCTGTCGCTGATCATCAAGGCGCGGCCGCATGGGGCCGACTACCTCTACGCGCTGCTCACCGGCTTCCGGGACGAGCCGCCCCCCGGCGTGCCGGTGATGGAGGGCATGCACTACAACGAGTGGTTCCCCGGTCACTGGATCGCAATGGCCCGGCCGCTGAACGACGACCAGGTCGTGTTCGCCGATGGAACGCCTGCCACGACGTCCCAGATGGCGCGGGACGTGGCGACCTTCCTCGCCTGGGCCGCTGAGCCGGAGCTCGAGCAGCGCCGCGCGATGGGGGTGCGGGCGATCCTGTTCCTGATCGTGCTCGCCGGCATGACCTATGCGGTGAAGCGCAAGGTCTGGGCCGACCTCAAGCACTGATGCCGCGGCGCAAGCTGCGCTAGAAGAGGGGGCCGCCCATGGGCGGCCCCTTTTCGTTGGAGAGGCGCGCATGGCCGACACCGTTCCCGAACCCGTCATCGGCATCATCGGCGGCTCGGGCGTCTACGACATCGAGGGCATCGAGGGCGCGGAGTGGCGCGAGGTGCGGACCCCCTGGGGCCTGCCGTCGGGCCAACTGCTGTTCGGCAGGCTCCAGGGCGTGCGCGTGGTGTTCCTGCCGCGTCACGACCGCGGCCACCGTCTGGCTCCGACCGACCTTCCCTACCGCGCCAACATCGACGCTCTGAAGCGCGCCGGCTGCACCGAGATCATCTCGCTCTCCGCCGTCGGCTCGCTCCGCGCCGAGCTTCCCCCGGGCAGCTTCGTGATCGTCGACCAGTTCATCGACCGCACCTTCGCCCGGCAGAAGAGCTTCTTCGGCGCCGGCTGCGTGGCGCATGTCTCGATGGCCGACCCTGTGTGCCGCCGGCTCGGCGACGCGCTCGAGCAGGCGTGCCGCGACCTCGCCCTGCCGCACCGGCGCGGCGGCACCTATCTCGCGATGGAGGGGCCGCAGTTCTCGACCCGCGCCGAGAGCGAGCTCTACCGTGCCTGGGGCTGCGACGTGGTCGGCATGACCAACATGCCCGAGGCCAAGCTCGCCCGCGAGGCGGAGCTCTGCTACGCGACCGTCGCGATGGTGACCGACTACGATTGCTGGCACCCCGAGCATGACCACGTCACGGTCGAGCTCGTCGTGAAGGTCCTGTTCGAGAACGCCGCCAAGGCGCGCGCGCTGATCGCGAAGGTGGTGCCCGTGCTCGGTCAGAGGCGGGAGCTCTGCTGGGCCGGCTGCCACACAGCGCTCGAGGGCGCGATCATCACCGCTCCGGAGAAGCGTGACCCGGCGGTCGTCGCGCGGCTCGACGCGGTTGCAGGCCGAGTGCTCGGCCTCGAGGCCAAGGGCGAGGCCTGAGGCGGCGCGAGCCAGGCGGCCGGAGGCAGCGCCCGGCTCCTGGGGGCCTACGAGAGATGCTTCGCGAAGAACGCGAGCGTGCGGCTCTGCGCCAGATCGGCGTCGGGCCTGCTGAAGCTCGCGCGCTCGTCGCAGCCGAAGCCGTGCTGCGCGTCGGCATAGACGAAGATCTCGACACCCGGCTGCGCGGCGCGGATCAGGTCGACGTCGCTCATCGGGATCGAGGCGTCCTTCCCGCCGAAATGCATCTGCACCGGGCAGTTCGGCGCCTCCGTGCGCGTGGCCGCGATGCCGCCGCCGTACCAGCAGGAGCTGGCCGCGAAGCTCCGCGTGCGCGTCGCACCCCACCAGGAGACCGTTCCGCCCCAGCAATAGCCGACGATGCCCCGCTTCGCCGCCGCCGGCAGCGCCGCCGCCGCGGCCTCGATGTCGAGCACAGGCCCCGCCTCGGGCACCTTGGCGCGGAGCTCGCGCCCGGCCGCCACGTCGTTCGGCGTGTAGCCGAGCTCGACGCCGGGCTGCACCCGGTCGAACAGGGCGGGTGCGATCACGAGGTAGCCCGCGCCGGCGAACCGCGCGCAGACGGTCCGCATGTGGTGGTTCACGCCGAAGATCTCCTGCACCACGACGAGCGCGCGCGCCGCGTCCGCCGGCCCGTCGCGCCAGGCCGACAGCGTGTGCCCGTCCGATGCCGTCAGCGTGATCGCCTCGCCCATGGTCGCCTCTCCCTGCTGTTGCGGCCCTGGGATGGACCAGCCGCGCCGCCGCCGCAACCCCGGCTCAGCGGAACGCCGCGACCAGCCCGGACAGCGTCAGCACCGAGACGAGCGTCGAGGCGATCACGGTCGCCCCGGCGCGGTCCTCGCCGGTGCCGTAGCGCACCGCGAGCAGCACGGGGTTCGAGCCGGTGGGCAGCGCCGCGGCCGTCACGGTCACCGCCGTCTCCTGCGGCGTGAGCCCGATCGCGCGCGCGGCGAGCCACACGAGCGCGGGCATCACGAACAGCTTGGCGGCGGCGGCGAGCGCCACCTCCGCCCAGGCGGAGGCGAGCCGGAACGACGCGAGCCCGGCACCGAGCGAGACGAGCGCCACCGGTGCCGAGGCCTGCCCGAGCAGGTCGAACGTCGCCTTCACCGGCCCAGGCAGCGGCGGCAGGCCGAGCGTCCGCCAGGCAAGCGCGGCGATCAGCGCCGCGACGATCGGGTTGGCCACCACCGCCCGTGCCACCGAGGCGAGCGCGCCAAGGCTCGCCGCGCCGCGCGCCGAGACCTCGAGCAGCACCGTCGTGACCCCGAGCAGCGCGAGCGAGTGGAGCCCGATGATGCCGAGCAGCGTCTCGAGCGCCTCCGCCCCGAAGGCCGCGAGGGTGAGCGGGATGCCCATCGCGACGACGTTGCCGAAGCCGGCGTTGAGCGCGGCGAGCGCGGCGTGCCCGACGCCGAGGCCGAGCCTCGCCCGCGCGGCCGCGAACACGAGCGCGTAGACCGCGAAGCAGCCGGCGAAGAAGGCCAACGCCGCGCGCCCGCCTCCGCCCCGCGCCGAGACGCCGGCCGAGAACAGCAGGGCAGGCGCGGCGAGGCTGAAGGCGAACAGCACGAGCCCCCGCTGCGCCGCCTGGTCGAGCAGCCCGCGCCGCGCCGCCAAAAAGCCGAGCGCCACCAGCGCGAACACCGGCACCACGGTGGTGAGGACGGCGGCGGCCGGTCCTGTCATCATGGCAGCCGCCGGAGGGCGAACCCCGAGGAGGCGCCGATGGGCGAGGTCGTCAATCTCCGCCGCGCGCGCAAGGCGCGGGCGAAGGCCGAGGCCGAAGCGGAGGCCGCTCGCAACCGCGCGATGCACGGGCGCGGCAAGGCGGCGAAGGCGGACGAGGACGCCGAGGCGGCACGGCGCCGCCTGCGCGACCGCACCCTGGATGCGGGCAGGATCGAGCCGGCCGACGATCCGGCCTGAGCCCCGCCGCTCACGAGGCCCGCGCCGGCGGAGCCGGGTGCCCGCCGCCTTCGCCGGCCTCGAGGCCCTCGGTCCGCGGCAGGGAGAGGTGGAAGCGCGTGCCGTTCGGGCCGGTCTCGGCGAGCTCGATGTCGCCGCCATGCGCGCGCACGAGATCGCGCGCGATCGCGAGCCCGAGCCCTGAGCCGCCGCGCCGCCCCGAGTGGAACGGGCGGAACGGGTCGGCCGCGAGCGCGGCGGGCAGGCCCGGCCCGTCATCGGCGATGTCGATCGCGACCACAGCGGCATGATCGGCGGCGCTGACGCGGATCGTCTTCGCCCCCGCCTCGATCGCGTTGCGCAGCAGGTTGAGGAACACGCGGAACAGGAGGTCGCGGTCGGCGGTGAGCAGGAGGCCGTCCGGCGCGTCCACAGCCACCGTGGCCTGTGGCCCCCCGGCCGCCGCCTTCGCCGCCTCCGCCGCCTCCGCCACCAGCGGCGCGAGCGGGAACAGGGTGGTGGCGAGTGTCGGCGGGCCTTCGCGCGCGAACTCCATGGTGCGGGTGGCGAGCGCGATGGCCCGCTCGATCGCGCCGAGCAGCATCGGCGCCGAGGCGCGCACCTTCGGGTCGGAACTCGAGGCCAGCCGGTCCGACACGAGCAGCGCGGTGGCGAGCACCCCGCGCAGGTCGTGGTTCACCTTGGCCATGGCGGTGCCGAGCGCGGCGAGCCGCGACTGCCGCAAGAGGTCCTGGCGGATCGTGTGCTGCATCTTCGTCACCGCCGCCATCGCCGCGCCGATCTCGTCGTCGCGCACACGCCTGGGCGGCGTCTGCGGCGCCTCGGGGTCCGCCTCGAAGCGTCGGATCCTGTCGGTGAGGTCCTGGATCGGCCGGACGAGCAGCAGCCGGAGCGCGAGGAAGAGCAGCGCCGCGCCGGCGACCGCGATGACGAGGCCGGTCGCCACGATCCGCGCCGCGGCCTCGCGCAGGGCATGGACGAGCGGGGCGCGCAGCATCACCAGATCGACCAGCGTCTCTGGGTCGGCGGCGCTGACGCCGATCACCCGCACCGGCAGCCCCTCGTGGTCGGCGATCAGGCGGAGCGAGAGCAGGGTCGCGCCCGGCAGCGTCAGGCTGCGGAGGTCGATCGTGGTGCCGACCTGGAGCGGGCGGTCGTCGCGCGCCAGCGGCAGGAGCCGCCGGCCCGGTGTGCGGAGCGAGACGAGCTCGACCCCGGCGAGCGTCAGCACCTCGTCCTGCAGGGCAGGGTCGAGCATGTCGTCGCCGGCGGCCTCGAGCGCCAGCGCGGCGAGATGCGCGCCGTTGACGCGGGCGGAGAGCCAGTCCTGGCAGGCGCGGCCGAGCGCGGGCAGCAGGATCGCCACGAGCGCGAGCACGGCGAAGATCGCGGTCAGCCGCAGGAGCAGCCCGGTCAGGCTCCTCCTCGGCCGGTCTGGAGCGGCGGCGGGCGGCATCGCCGGCGAGTCTAGCACCACGTGGCGGGATGCGGCGCGGTCAGTCCCGATAGCCGCGGAACCCGTCGAGCCGCCACAGCGTGTAGCGCAGCACGGCGTCGCGGTGCGTCGGCACGGTCACCCGCCCGGCCGGGACGACGCTCTCGAAGCGGCGCAGCACGTCGGGGGCGTCGTCGCGGCGGGTGACGAAGAGGAAGGGCCCGCGGTCGCCCGGCCCGAGAGCGGCGGTCAGCTCGAACTCGTTGCGGGCGATGCCGTCCGCCTCCCACATGCGCGCATCGAGCGGGTGGGGGCGGAGGTAGTAGATCAGCGTCGCCATGTCGCGGCGCTGCTCGAACAGGAACCGCGCTCCGGGATGGTCGGCGGCGATGCGCGAGATCGCCGCCCCGAGCGCCTCCCAGCCGCGCTGACGCATCCAGGGGTCGGCCCGGCGTGGCAGCTCGATGCCGGCTGCGGCCAGCGCGGGGGGGCCAGCGAAGACCACGAGCGCGGCCGCGACATGCAGGACGACGGCGGCGCGCAGCAGCAGCACGCGGCCCTGCGCCAGCGCCCAGGGAACCACGAGGAGGGTGCCGGCGAGGTAGATCGGCGCCGCCCAGTTGGCGTTGGCGCGGCTCGCGAAGGACTGCGCGAGCATCACGAGCCCCATCGGCGCCGTGAACAGAGCGAGCATCCGGGTGGACGGCGCTGCCCAGGTCTCGCGCCGCGCGAGCACCCAGAGCAGCAGTGCGAAGGTGATCGGGCCGAACACGCCGAACTGGGCGCCGAGGAACTCGAGGCGCTCCCCGGGGTTGAAGGAGGGTCCGCCGCGCAGGTTCGCGTTCTCGCCGACATGGCGGACGGTGGCGAAGCCGTGGCCGAGGTTCCACAGGAGGTTGGGCGCGACCACGGCCAGCGCGACCGCGAGCCCGATCCAGGGGCCCGGGCCGCGCAGCAGCATCCTGCGCGCCTCCCGGTCGAGGGCGAGCGTGAGCGCGAGCCCGCCGAGGAACCCCGCCATCGCGTATTTCGCGAGCAGCCCGAGGCCGAGCGCGAGGCCGAGCGCCGCCCACCAGAGGGCGCCCGCGCCCTCGCGCAGCCGGATCAGCGCGTAGAGCGCCGCCGCCCAGGCGGTCAGCAGCGCCGCGTCGGTCGAGACGATGGCCGAGGAGATCGAGACCGCCGGCAGCGTCGCGTAGACCCCGGCGGTCCAGACCGCCGCGCCCGGGCCGGAGAGCCGGGCGGCGGTGGCGCCGAGCAGCAGCGCGGTCGCGGCGTGCAAGAGCGGCGAGGAGAGGCGGATGCACCCCTCGCCATCGCCGCAGAGCGCGGTGGTGCCGGCGATCAGCCAGGCGACCAGCGGCGGCTTGGTGACGTAGCCGAGCCTGAGGTCCTGCGCCCAGACCCAGTACTGCGCCTCGTCGGCGTAGAGGTCGGGCATGTCGAAGGCGAGCCAGACCACGCGCGCGACCGTGATCGCGGCGACGAGCGCGAGCGCGCGGGAAAGCCAGGGGCGTTCCGGGTTGGGCGGCACGGGCGCGGCTTAGCGGTGCCGCGCCTGTGCCGCAACCCGCGTTCCGGTTGCGTTCAGGGGAGGGGGTGGCGCCGCGCTCAGGCGGCGATCTTCGCCACCTCTTCCGGTGTCATCCGCACCGTCCGCTCGTAGTCGTCGAGCAGCGTCCTGGTGATGTCGCCAGGGGTGAAGCGGTAGGGCCCGATCTCGGAGACGGGCGTGACCTCGGCTGCGGTGCCGCAGAGGAAGCACTCGGTCGCCCGTGCCATCTCCTCCGGCTGGATGGCCCGCTCGACCACCTTCATCTGGCGGTTGCGGGCAAGCCGCATCACCGTCCGCCGCGTGATGCCGTCGAGGAAGCAGTCAGGCGTCGGGGTGTGCACCTCGCCGTCGATCACGAAGAAGATGTTGGCCCCGGTCGCCTCGGCGACCTGGCCGCGCCAGTCGAGCATCAGCGCATCGGCGTAGCCCTTGGCCTCGGCGGCATGCTTGTTCAGCGTCGCGATCATGTAGAGGCCGGTCGCCTTGGCGGCGGTCGGCGCGGTCTTCGGGTGCGGGCGGCGCCACTCGCCGATGTCGAGGCGGATGCCCTTCATCCGGTCGGGGAAGTAGGCGCCCCACTCCCACACCGCGATGGCGAGGTGGATCGTGTTCTTCTGGCCGGCCACGCCCATCATCTCCGACCCGCGCCAGGCGATCGGGCGGACATAGGCGTCCTTCAGGCCGGAGGCGGCGAGGGTGGCCCTGGTCGCCTCGTCGATCTCTTCGAGCGTCCAGGGGATGGTCATGTCCATGATGCGGGCGCTGTCGAGCAGGCGCTGGCTGTGCTCGGTGAGCTTGAAGACGTGGCCGTTGTAGGCGCGCTCGCCCTCGAACACGCCCGAGCCGTAGTGCAGCGCGTGCGTGAGCACGTGCAGCTTCGCCTCGCGCCAGGGGCGCAGCACGCCGTCGAACCAGATCAGCCCGTCGCGGTCATGATAGGGAACAAGTGCCATGGACGCACCTTTGTGAACGTTGTTACTGCCCCTCGCGCAGCTTTCTTGCGCGAACACTCCCTCAAGAGCAACCTTGGCGACGCTACGGGCGATGGGCTATTATGTCAACGTCACTGACGTAACGAGCGATCAACCCTGGAGAGACCTGGCCGCATGGATGCCCGCGGTGCCGCTTCGCTCCTGTTCCTGCGCGAGGAGGAGATACGCCTCGGCATGGAGCTCCTGTTCTTCGGCTATCGTGACTTCACCGCCGGGCCGGACGAGATCCTGGCCGCGCTCGGGATGGGCCGCGCCCACCATCGGGTGCTCTACTTCGTCGGCCGCCATCCGGGCATCACGGTGTCGGAGCTCCTCGCCATCCTGCGCATCACCAAGCAGTCGCTGGGGCGGGTGCTGAAGCCGCTCGTCGAGGGCGGCTACGTCGTCCACGCGCCGGGGCGCAGCGACCGCCGCCAGCGGCTGCTGACGCTGACCCAGAAGGGCGAGGCGCTGGAGCGGCGGCTGTTCGAGCGCCAGCGCGACACGCTCTCGCGCGCCTATCGCGACTCGGGCGCGCAGGCGGTCGAGGGGTTCCGGCGCGTCATGCTGGGCATGATGGGGCCGGACGCGCGGGCGCGGATCGAGGCCGGCCAGAGGAGCGACGGCCAGAGGAGCGATGGCGCCCCGCGCGCCCAGCCCGGGCGGGATGGCGCGCGGCCTCCGGCGCGGGAGAGCGGCAGGGTCGCCTGATGGCCTCGCCGCCGCCGCCCGACGCCCCGCATCTCCTGGTGGTGGACGACGATCCGCGCCTGCGGGACCTCCTGCGCCGCTTCCTCGAGCGGGAAGGCTTCCGGGTCACCGCCGCAGGCGATGCGGCCGAGGCGCGGCACCTCCTGAAGCTCATGCATTTCGACCTGATCGTGCTCGACGTGATGATGCCGGGCGAGAGCGGGCTCGAGCTCACCGAGGCGGTGCGGCGCGAGCGCGACATCCCGGTTGTGCTGCTGACTGCCCGCGGCGCGCCGGAGGACCGGATCGCCGGCTTCGAGCGTGGGGCGGACGACTACCTCGCCAAGCCCTTCGAGCCGCGCGAGCTCCTGTTGCGCATCCGCACCATCCTCCGCCGCCTCGCCGCCCCGGCCGCGCAGCCTTCGCCCGCCGGGCCGGTCCGGCTCGGCGAGGCGACCTTCGATCCCGCCCGCGGCCTGCTCATGCGCCACGGCGAGCCGGTGCGGCTGACCTCGGGCGAGGCGGCGCTGCTCGGCGCGCTCGCCGCCCGCGCGGGCGAGACGCTGACGCGCGAGGATCTCGCCGCCGCGCTCGGGCAGGAGGAGCAAGGCGAGCGGGCGATCGACGTGCAGGTGACACGGCTGAGACGCAAGATCGAGCCCGACCCGCGCGAGCCCGCCTTCCTGCAGACGGTGCGCGGCCGCGGCTACGTGCTGCGGCCGGGCTGAGCCGGATGGGCGCGGCGCTGAAGCGGTTCCTGCCGCGCACGCTGCTCGGCCGCAGCGTGCTGATCATCGTCACGCCGCTGATCGTGCTGCAGGCGGTGGCGCTGCAGATCTTCTACGGAACCCACTGGGAGATCGTCTCGCGCCGGCTCGCCACCGCCGTGGCCGGGGAGATCGCGATGATCGTCGAGATCCTCGGCCGCCACCCGGGGGCGGAGACGGTCGCATGGGTCACGAACGAGGCGCTGCACCGGCTCGAGCTCGTGATCCGGCTCGAGCCGGGCGCGGTGCTGCCCGACGGACCCGACATCCGCACCGGCCCGGCCGAGGACGCGCTCGCCGCGGCGATCGAGGAGCGGGTGCGCCTGCCCTTCCGCATCACCTGGCCGCGGACCGAGCGGGCGGTCGAGATCATGGTGCAGCTGCCGGACGGGCTCCTGCATGTCAAGGCGCCGGCGAAACGGCTCTTCACCGGAACGGTGACGGTGTTCGTGCTGTGGCTGATCGGCTCGGCGCTGATCGTGTTCTCGGTCGCGGTGCTGTTCATGCGCAACCAGGTCAAGCCGATCCGCCGCCTCGCCGCCGCCGCGGAGGCCTTCGGCAAGGGCCGCGACGTGGCGCCGATCAAGCCCGAGGGGGCGGAGGAGGTGCGCCTTGCGGCCGCCTCGTTCAACCGCATGCGCGAGCGGATCGCGCAGTTCCTCTCGCAGCGGACGGAGATGCTGGCGGGAGTGAGCCACGACCTGCGCACCCCGATCACGCGCATGCGGCTCGGGCTCGCCATGCTCTCGCCGCGGCTCTCCGAGGAGGACCGGGCGGAGGCCGAGGCGCTCGAGCAGGATCTCGCCGAGATGGAGGCGATGATCGAGGCCTATCTCGCCTTCGCGCGCGGCGAGGGAGCCGAGCAGGCCCAGCCTGCCGACGTCGCCGAACTGATCGAGGAGGTCGCCACCAAGGCGCGGCGCAACGGCGCCGCGGTGACGGTCGAGGCCGAGGGCGCGCTCGTGCTGCCGCTGCGCGTCGATGCGATGCGGCGGTGCCTGACCAACCTCGTCGACAACGCCCGCCGCCATGCCGCGCATGTGTGGCTCGGGGCGGCGCGCTTCGTCCGCCCCTCCGGCGGGGCGGCGGTGCAGATCACGGTGGACGACGACGGGCCCGGCATCCCGCCCGAGCAGCGCGAGGACGCGTTCCGACCCTTCGTGCGGCTCGGCGCAGCGGCCGGGGCTGGCGGCACCGGGCTCGGGCTCTCGATCGCGCGCGACATCGTGCGCGCCCATGGCGGGGAGATCGCGCTCGAGGAGAGCCCGCACGGCGGCCTGCGCGCCCGCATCAGCCTGCCGGGCTAGGTCCCGGCCCAACGGAGAGGGGCGGGGGCAACGCCCCCGCCCCCGAGCCTGGACGGCGTGGCCGCTCAGCCCTTGTTGACGGCGGCCATCATCGACTTCACCTCGTCGAGCGCCTCGGCCACCCGCTTGTTCAGGAGGCCGAGCGTCTCGCCCGAGACCTTCTGCACCATGTCCTGCAGCTCGCGCATGTTCAGCATGGCCTTCTCGTAGCCGGCCTTGAGCAGCTCGGCCTGCTTGGCCGCCTTGGCCTGCGGCGCCTCGGCAGAGGCCATCGCCTTCATCGCCTCGGTCAGGTCGGCGATGGTCTGCTGCATGATCTCCATGTTGCGCTTGGCGACGGCCTGCATGCCTTCGAGCGCGAGCTTGTTGGCGGCGGACAGCGTCTCGATGTTCTTGCGCTGCGCGGCCACCATCGCCTCGACGTCGACATGCGGCAGCTTGAACTCGGCCATCATCTTCGTGACGTCCATGTCGAACACGTTCTCCGGCTTCTTTGCCATGGTCCTCGTCCTTGTCCCGTTCGGCGGCGTTGGGAGGGGGCGGCACCGCGCCGGGGGGTGGCGCGATGGCGCGAGCGATCTCGCAACGGCCGGTGTCTAGCCCCCGGATACGGCCGGGTCAAACCCCATTGTGCAGTGCGGCAAGATCAGGTGGGAGAAGCCGCGTCCGGGCTTGCGTCCGGCTCCTGCTGCGGCGCGGCAGGAGGGGCGGCGCGGCCCGGCAGCAGCGGCTCGAGCGTGCGGGCGAGGCTCTCCGCCCGGTCGAGCAGACGGTCGAGCGCGGCCATGGTCGCGCCCAGGTCGGCGCTCTCGTCCTTCGCCCAGGCCCGGAAGGCGCCGAGCCAGACGGCGAGCAGCGCCTTGGCGCGCAGCCGCCCTGCGAGGCCGGACGCCGGGATGGCGGCCGCCTCCAGCATCCAGCCCATCGAGCGCACCCCGGCCACGGCGCCGAGCGCGAGCAGGCAGGGGTCTGACCGGCCCGCGCGCGCCACCGCGAGCACGCCGGCCCGGTGCGGCGAGAGCGCGTCGAAGCGCCGCATCAGCACGTCGAAGAGCCGCTCGCGCGGGGTCTCGCCGATCACCGGATCGGCCAGCGCGGCCGCGTCGACGAGCGTGCCGAAGCGGATGAGCAGCCCCTCGCGCGAGCCGTAGCGGGTGCGCAGCGGCGCAAGCCCGCAGCCCGCTTCCGCCGCCACCGCGGCCATGGTGGTGCCACCCCAGCCCTCGCGGGCGGCGACCCGCATCAGAGCCGCGGCGGCCTCGCGGTCGAAGGCGTCGATTCCATCCATGCCGGGAGGATAGACCGGAGCGGCCTCAGCCGGCGAGGTCCCGCGAGCGCTTCGTGGCGGCGGCGACCGCACGCGCCATCAGCTCGGGCAGCCCGCCTTCGGCCATCAGCACTGCCAGCGCCGCAGCCGTGGTGCCGCCGGGGCTGGTCACGTTCCTGCGAAGCTCGGCGGCGTCCTCGTGGCTCGCGGCGAGCAGGGCGCCAGCGCCCGCCACCGTCTCGCGCGCCAAGAGGCGCGCGAGCGGGCGGGGCAGGCCTTCGGCGACGCCCGCCTCCTCCATCGCCTCGGCGAGCAGGAAGGCATAGGCAGGGCCGCTGCCGGAGACGGCCGTCACGGCATCCATCAGCGTCTCGTCCTCGACCCAGGCGACCGTGCCGATGGCCGCGAGCAGCGTGTCGCAGAGGGCGCGCTCGGCCGCGGTGACGCCCGCGCCCGGGCAGGCGACGGTGACGCCACGGCGCACCGCAGCCGGGGTATTGGGCATGGCGCGAACGATCCGCGCGCCGGAGCCGAGCAATGCGGAAAGCCCGGCGATGGTCTTGCCGGCCATGATCGACAGGAACACCGCCGGGCCTGCGAATCGGGCATAGGCAGGCACGACCGCCATCGCCTCCTGCGGCTTGACGGCAAGCACCACGGCAGCGGGCGCGAGCCCAGCGGGCAGGTCCTCCGGCGCCGCGACGGCAGCGACGAGGGACGAGGGCTCGGGGATGGCGCTTCGCGGCTCCACCACCGCGACGCTGCGGCCGGCCTCGCGCCAGCCGGCGAGCATGGCGCCGCCCATCTTGCCGCAGCCGACGAGCAGGATCGGACCCTCCGCCGCCATCGCCTCCCCTGCCGCTCCGGAGCCGCCGCTCACGCCTCGCCCGCGCACTCCAGCATGGCGGCGGCGAGCGCGTCCGACGGCGTCTTGCCGCCCCAGAGGACGAACTGGAAGGCCGGGAAGAACCGCTCGCACTCGGTGACCGCGATGTCGACCATGTCCTCGAGCGCCTCCACCGAGAGGCCCGAGGCGCCGCGCAGCAGCACCGAATGGCGGAACACCGGCGTGTTCTCCTCCGCCCAGACGCCGAAATGCCCGAGCCAGAGCTTCTCGTTGGCGAGCGCGAGCAGCTCGTGCACGGCTGCCTTGCGGGGGGCTGGCACCTTCAGGTCGAAGGCGCAGAAGAAGTGCATCGCGCTGATCTCGCCGCACCAGGAGAAGTGCAGCGTGTAGTCGCACCACTTGCCCGGCACCTCGACGGCCATCTCGTCGTCGCCGCGGCGGTCGAACGGCCAGTCATTGGCGGCGACGATCTGTTCCAGGAGGTCGAGCGGATTGGCTGTGGCGGACTCTCGGAGGGCGAGGCGGTCGGTCATGGCCGCATGCTCCCGTTCAAGGAGGTGGCATCGCTGCCCCGCCGTTCGGCAGGGCGATGACGGGCCCAGGGTGACCGGGCCGAAACCCCGACATCTTGTTGCCGGCGAACCCCTTTCACACCAGCGCTAGACTACGGTGTGAGCACGCCGCGCCGCAAGGTTCCTGTGCGCCCGGCCTGCGATGTCACCCAGGATTCATCCGCCCACGATCGCTCACTTGCCGCCGATCGGGTCCTCGCTCTCCGGCGCCTCGGATGCGGCCAGCTTCGCCTCGAGCGCGGCGACGCGCGCCGCCAGCGCCTCGGTCGCGCGGGCCTGCTGCGCAAGCAGCTCGCGCAGCACCTCGACCTCCTCGCGGGAGGCGAGGGCGAGCTTCTGGGCCATGTCGTCGGTCGCCGATCGGACGAGCTCGCCCACCTCGCGCCTCAAGCCCGCGAGCGCCGAGAAGGCCCCGCCCGCCACGCCCGCCAGGTCGTCCGCCACGTTGCCGCGCATCGCCGCTCCCTTTCCCGCCGCTCGCTTGCCGCCTCTCTGCGGCGGACCCTATAACCCCGCGCGCGCCTCGGGCAATGCGCCATCTCGGCGCGGGCGGCACTTGGGACCAAGGGCGGATGTATCTCGTCACCGGCGGAGGGGGGTTCATCGGCTCGAACATCGTCGCCGCGCTCGCCGCGCGCGGCGAGGAGGTGGTGGTGTGCGACCGCTTCGGCGCCGACGCGAAGTGGCGCAACATCGCCAAGCACCAGGTCGCGGCGGTGATCGAGCCCGATGACCTGCACGCCTGGCTCGCGCGCGCGCCGTCGCTGAAGGCATTGGTCCACATGGGCGCGATCAGCGCCACCACCGAGACCGACGCCGACCTCACCATCCGCACCAACCTGACGCTCAGCCTCGCGCTCTGGGACTGGTGCGCGGGCGCGGGCGTGCCCTTCGTCTATGCCTCCTCCGCCGCGACCTACGGCGCGGGGGAGGCGGGATTCGACGACGACGCCGCGCCAGAGGCGCTGGCGCGGCTTCGGCCGCTGAACCTCTACGGCTGGTCAAAGCACGCCTTCGACCGGCGGGTGGCAGACCTCGTGCGCCGCGGCCGGCCGCGCCCGCCGCAATGGGCCGGGCTCAAGTTCTTCAACGTCTACGGTCCCAACGAGTACCACAAGGGCGGCATGATCTCGGTGGTGCGCCGGAAGTTCGACGAGATCGCCGCCGGCGGCCCGGCGCGGCTGTTCCGCAGCCTTCGCCCCGACATCGCCGACGGCGAGCAGAAGCGCGACTTCGTGTGGGTGGGAGACTGCGTGTCGGTGGTGCTCTGGCTGCTCGACACGCCCTCGGTCTCGGGCCTCTACAACCTCGGCACCGGCCGGGCGCGCAGCTACCTCGACCTCGCGCATGCGGTGTTCGCCGCGATGGGGCGGCAGCCCGAGATCGTCTTCATCGACATGCCGGCGACCCTCGCCGGCCAGTACCAGTACTTCACCGAAGCCCGGATGGAACGGCTGCGGGCCGCCGGATACCCGGGGCAGTTCACCCCGCTCGAGCAGGGCGTCGAGGCCTATGTCCGCCGCCACCTGATGGCCGAGGACCCCTACGCGTGAGGGTCGCCGCCGCCCTCGCCGCCGCGCTCGCCGCCGCGTCCTGCGCGCCCGTCGACGCGCTGAACGCGATCACGCCCGACGAGGGCACGCGGCGGATCGCAGGCCTCCGCTACGCCGAGGGCCCCCGCGGCACGCTCGACCTCTACCTGCCGCCTGGCGGCACCGCCGGGGAGGCGCCGCTGCTCGTGTTCTTCTATGGCGGCGGCTGGCGGTCGGGTGCGAAGGAGGACTACCGGTTCCTCGGCACGGCGTTCGCCGCGCGCGGCTGGGTGGTGGCGATCCCCGACTACCGGCTGGCCCCGGAGGTGCGCTGGCCCGCCTTCGCCGAGGACGGCGCCGCCGCCGTCGCCGCCCTGCCCGGCCTGCTCGCGGCTGAGGGGCTGGCGCCCGCCCGGGCGGTTGTGCTCGCGGGTCATTCGGCCGGGGCCCACACCGCCGCCATGCTGGCCCTCGATCAGCGATGGCTCGGCGCGCACGGGCTCTCGCCCTGCCGCGACGTCGCCGCCCTGCTCGGCCTCGCCGGCCCCTATGCGATCTTCCCCAGCACCGCGCGCACGGTGGTGGCGGCGTTCGGCCCCGCGCCGCAGCCGGAGGGCGTCTCGCCGCTTGCGCATGTCTCGGCGGCGGCGCCACCTGCCGTGCTGCTGACGGGGGCTGCCGACTCCGTGGTCAGCCCGCGCAACAGCCGCGCGCTGGCCGAGGCGCTTGCGCGCGCCGGCCGGCCCGTCGATCTCAGGGAGTTCGAGGGGGTCGGGCATGTCGAGATCGTCGCCGCCATCGCCGCCCCGCTGCGCCACATCGCGCCGACGCTGGAGGCGGCCGATGCCGCCGTCCGCGCCGCGCTGGCCGCGCCCCCGCGCGCCTGCTCCTGATGTCGGGCATCCCCTGATGCCGGGCCTTCTCTGATGCTGGGCATCGTTCCGTTCCCGGCGATCGACCCGGTTCTCGTCTCGGTCGGGCCCTTCGCGGTGCGCTGGTACGCGCTCGCCTACATCGGCGGGATCGTCGCCGGCTGGCTGATCATGCGGCGGCTGGCCGCCGCCCCGCCCCCCGTCGCCAGCCGCGAGCAGGTCGACGACTTCCTGACCTGGACCGTGCTCGGCATCATCCTCGGCGGGCGGCTCGGCTACGTGCTGTTCTACCGGCCCTCGCACTACCTCGCGCATCCACTGGAGGCGCTGATGGTCTGGCAGGGTGGGATGAGCTTCCACGGCGGCATGCTCGGGATGATCGTCGCGATCGTCGTCTATTGCCGGCGCCAGGGAATCGACATGCTCGGCTTCGGGGACCGGGTGGCGACGGTGACGCCGATCGGCCTGTTCCTCGGCCGCTGTGCCAACTTCATCAACGGCGAGCTCTGGGGCCGGCCCTGGGACGGGTCCTGGGCGATGGTCTTCCCCGGCGACCCGCTCCAGCTTCCCCGCCACCCGAGCCAGCTCTACCAGGCGGCGCTCGAGGGGCTCGTGCTGCTCGCGGTGATGGCGGCGCTCGCCTCGCGCCGGGACCTGCGCGCGCGGCGCGGCTTCCTCGCCGGGGTGTTCCTCGCCGGCTACGCGCTCGCGCGCATCACCGGGGAGTTCTTCCGCGAGCCGGACGCGTTCCTGGGCTTCCTCGCCTTCGGCGCGACGATGGGCCAGGCGCTCTCGCTGCCGATGCTGGGGGCGGGGCTGTGGCTGGTCGCCACGAGCGGCCGGCGGCGGGTGGCGTGAGCGGGCTTCCCGACGCGATCGCGGCCCCGGGCCCGGTCCGGCTCGACCGGTTCATGGAAGCGGCCAGCGCCGCCTACTACGCAAGGCGCGACCCCTTCGGCAGGGCGGGAGATTTCGTCACCGCGCCCGAGGTCACGCAGGCCTTCGGCGAGCTGCTCGGCCTCTGGGCAGCCTCGGTGTGGGAGACGATGGGCGCGCCCGAGCCCGTGATCCTCGCCGAGCTCGGCCCCGGGCGGGGCACCCTGATGGCGGACGCGCTCCGCGCCGTCGGCCGCGCGGCGCCACGCTTCCGGGCGGCGCTTCGCCTGCACCTCGTCGAGACCAGCCCTGGCCTTCGCGCGGCACAGGCCGCCCGACTCGGCGGCGCGGTCGAGGCCTGGCACGAGGACGCCGCGGCGCTGCCTGCCGGGCCGCTCCTGCTGCTCGCCAACGAGTTCCTCGACGCGCTGCCGATCCGCCGCTTCGTGCGCGAGGGCGAGGCCTGGGGCGAGATCGCGGTCACGGCCGAGGGCGGGCGGCGCCGCTTCGTGACGGTTCCCGCCGAGCCGCCGGAGGACATCCGCGCGATCGGCGGCGGCGAGGTGTGCGAGCCCGCCCGCGCACTCGCCGCCCGGCTCGGCGCGCGGCTCGCCGCCTCGGGCGGGGCGGCGCTGTTCCTGGACTACGGCCCGGCCGACGCGACGCCCGAGGACAGCCTCCAGGCCGTGCGCGGCCATGCCCGCGCCGACCCCCTCGATGACCCAGGCGGCGCCGACCTCACCGCGCATGTCGACTGGCGGGCCTTCGCCGCGGCCGCGCGCTCCGCCGGCGCGGCCGTGCAGGGGCCGGTGCCGCAGGGGGCGTTCCTCCGCCGCCTCGGCCTGCCGGAACGCACGGCCGTGCTGTGCCGCAACACGAGGCCTGAGGCGGCGCGGTCGCTCCAGTGCGGCGCGCGGCGGCTGATGGACGCCGAGGCGATGGGGCTGCTGGTCAAGGCCGTGGCGGTCTGCGACCCTCTCCTGCCGACGCTTCCCGGATTCGCAGCATGAGCCTCGAGGCCCTGACCGACCCCGTTCTCGTGGCCCTGCCGCATGGCTTCTTCACCCGCATCGGCGGCGTGTCCGAGGGCGCCTTCGCGAGCCTGAACTGCTCGCTCTCCGGCCGCGACGACCCGGACGCGGTGGCCGAGAACCGCTCGCGCGCGGCGGCCTGGCTCGGCGCCCGGGCCGACGCCCTGATCGGCCTGTTCCAGGTCCACTCGCCGGACGTCGCGGTGCTCGACGAGCCCTGGGGCGTGGAGGCGCGCCCGAAGGCCGATGCGGTGGTGACGCGCCGGCGCGGCCTCGTGCTCGGCATCGTCACCGCCGATTGCGCGCCGATCCTGTTCGCCGACGCCGCCGCCGGGGTGATCGGGGCGGCGCATGCCGGCTGGCGCGGGGCTCTGGCCGGGATCGTCGGGGAGACGGTCGCGGCGATGGAGCGGCTCGGCGCGCGGCGCGGGCGGATTGCCGCCGCGATCGGCCCCTCGATCCGCCAGAAGAGCTACGAGGTCGACGAGGCATTCCGCGCGCGGTTCCTCGCCGCCGACCCAGCGAACGCGCGCTTCTTCGCCCCCGGCCGCCCCGGCCACGCGCAGTTCGATCTCGCAGGCTACTGCGCGGCTGCGCTCGCCGCGGCGGGGGTCGGCACGGTCGGCGTGGTCGCGGCCGACACGCTCTCGGAGCCGGAGCGGTTCTTCAGCTACCGCCGCGCCACGCTCGCGGGCGAGGGGCCGATCGGCCACCAGCTCTCGGCGATCGGCCTGCCCTGAAGCACGCCCTGCCCTGGCCGGCGATGGCGTGCTAGGAAGCCGGCGCCATGCCGTATCTCTGGATGTTCGTCATCCTCCTCCTGCTCGGGATGCTCGCGACCTGTGCGCTCTAGGCAGAGGATGATCCGCGCGGCGCTCCTTGCCCTCTGCCTCGCGCTCGCGGGCTGCATCAGCCTGCCGATGCCGTTCGAGCCGGGTGGCACGCCGTCCCCCGCGCCGGCCTCCCTGATCCGCCCGCCGCCGGCGCGGATCGTCGTCCCGCCGCCTGCCTCCGCCGGCCTCGGGGCCGACCGCGCGCAGCGTTTCGCCGCCGATCTCGCCTCCGCCCTGCAGGAGCTCGAGGTGCCTGCAACCGCCGCCGGCATCCGCAGCCCGGAATACCAGCTCCTGGTGAACGGCGAGACCGAGGCGGGACTGGTCCGGCTCACCTATTCTCTCGCCGGGCGGGACGGCAGGCAGATCGCCGCCACCGGAGGGCCGCGGCCGGTTCCCGCCGGGGCCTGGGTCGCGGCGGCGCCGGACACGCTGAAGGCCGTGGCCGCGGAGGCAGCGCCCGCGATCGCACGCATGCTCGGCGCCGTCGAGGCGCGGCAGCGCGACGCGGCCTCAGGCGAGATCGTCCAGCGCCTGCCGAGCGCCACCCTTCCCGCCATCACCGGCGCGCCGGGGGACGGCGCCCGCTCGCTCGGCCGGGCGCTGCGCTCGGCGCTCGAGCGCGAGGGCGTGGTCATCGCGCCCGACGGCGCCCAGGCCGAGTTCCGCGTGGCGGGGAACGTCGCGATGGCGCCGGTCGGCCGCGCGCAGGAGCGCATCGAGATCACCTGGACCGTCTCGCGCGCCGACGGGCTCGAGCTCGGACGGGTGGCGCAGCTGAACGAGATCCCGCGCGGCTCGCTGAACGGGCTGTGGGGCGACGTCGCCGTGATCGTCGCCGACCAGGCCGCCCAGGGCGTCGTCGAGGTCATCCGCCGTCACCGCAACGGCGAATGACCAGGCGGGCGGACTGCCCGCCGCGCCCCCTGGCGCGAGCCAAGCCGCCTCTGGCGGCGCCCGGCGACTGAGGGCGACGAAGGCCCATCCGCCGTCACCGCAACGGCCAGTGACAGGGCGCGCGCAGCGCGGGCCGCGGCCGTTTACACCCAACCTTCACGTTGCTACGAAGCCGGCGCCGGATCATCACCCCACGCCCGTTCCGCCAGCCCGAAGGGTTCCGCCCGCGATGAAGATCGTCGCCTGCAACTCGAACCGGCCGCTGGCAGAGGCGGTCGCGACGGCGCTCAACCTCCCGCTCACCAAGGCCTCCGTCCGCCGCTTCGCCGACATGGAGGTGTTCGTCGAGATCCACGAGAACGTGCGCGGCGAGGACGTGTTCGTCGTCCAGTCGACCTCCTATCCGGCGAACGACAACCTGATGGAGCTCCTGATCACGCTCGATGCGCTGCGCCGCGGCTCGGCGAGGCGCGCGACGGCGGTGATCCCCTATTTCGGCTATGCGCGGCAGGACCGGAAATCCGGCCCCCGCACGCCGATCTCGGCCAAGCTGGTCGCCAACCTGATCACCGAGGCCGGCGCCGACCGGGTGCTGACGATGGACCTGCATGCTGGGCAGATCCAGGGCTTCTTCGACATCCCGGTGGACAACCTCTTCGCCGCGCCGATGTTCGCAGGCGACATCCGCGACCGGCACAAGGGCCAGGACCTGATCGTCGTCTCCCCCGACGTCGGCGGCGTGGTGCGCGCGCGGCAGATCGCAACCAGGCTCAACGTCGATCTCGCGATCATCGACAAGCGGCGCGAGCGCGCCGGCGTCTCGGAGGTGATGAACGTGATCGGCGAGGTGGAGGGGCGGCACTGCATCCTCGTCGACGACATCGTCGATTCGGCCGGCACGCTCTGCAACGCCGCCGAGGCGCTGATGAAGAACGGCGCGACGGGCGTCTCGGCCTATGTCACGCACGGGGTGTTCTCGGGCGGGGCGGTGGCGCGCGTCGCCGCCTCGCCGATCGGCATGATGACGACGACCGACAGCATCCTCGCCACCGAGGCCGTGCGCGTCAGCCACAACATCCGCCAGGTGACGATCGCGCCGCTGCTCGCCGAGGCGATCCGGCGGATCAGCGAGGAGAGCTCGGTCAGCTCCCTGTTCTGCTGACCGGGCGCGCGCCCTAACCCCTGAACCCGCCGGCGTCGAGGAAGGCCTGTTCCTCCGGCGTGGTCACCCGCCCGAACACGGGGTTGCGGTGGGGGAAGCGGCCGAAGCGGGCGATGATGTCGCGGTGGATGATCGCGTATTTCAGCGTCTCGCCGCCCCAGGGCCCGCACAGCGCCACGCACCGCTCCTGGTGGCCGAGGTCCTCGGCGTGCATGAAGGGCAGGTAGAAGAACACGCGGAGTTCCTCCGCCACCGCCCGGTCATGCCCGGCAGCGATCGCGGCCTCGGCGAAGACGAGGGCGAGGGCGTCGGTGGCGAACATGTGGGCGGTGCCGCGGAAGGCGTTGCGGGGGAACTGGTCGAGCGCGAGCATCAGCGCGAGCGCGCCCTCGGCCGTCTCCGCCCAGCCGTCGTGCTCGCGCGCGGCTGCCTCGAGGTGCAGCGCCATGAACCGGTGGCGGAACAGCGCATCGAACGCGTCGTCGCGCCGGAACCACTTCTCGCGCCCCGCCTCGCGCCAGAACTGGACGAGGCTTTCCGCCGTCTCGGCCATCCGCAGTCCCCTCCCGACCCCCTCTTGCGCCCCTCCGGCCGCCTCAGCAGAGTGCCGCCCGCTTTCCCGACACGCCAGAGGTCACGTCCACCATGAAGCTCTTCTACAGCCCGGGCGCCTGCAGCCTCGCCGTCCACATCGCGCTCCAGGAGAGCGGCAAGCCGTTCGAGGCGGTGCGCGTGAACCTCAAGGACGGCGAGCAGTTCACCCCCGAGTTCCTGAAGGTCAACCCCAAGAGCAAGGTTCCGGCGATCGCCCGTGACGACGGCTCGATCCTCACCGAATGCCCGGCGCTGCTGTTCTGGGTGGCGCGCACGAGCCCGGGCGCGAACCTCCTGCCCGTCGACACGGAGGGCCAGGCGCGCGCGCTCGAGTGGATGAACTTCATCTCCGGCAGCCTGCACAACGGCGGCTTCACCCGCATCGCCCGCGGCGAGCGCTTCGTGGGCGACCCCGCGCACGCCCCCGCGGCAGTCGAGAAGGCCAAGGCCGACACCATCAAGTATCTCTCCATCGCCGAGGAGATGCTGGGCGGCCGCGACACCGCGCTCGCCTCCGGCCACTCGGTGGTGGACGACTACCTCTACGTGATGGCCCGCTGGGTGCCGCGCACGGGCAGGGAGCTCGCGGACTTCCCCTCGCTCAGGCGGCTGCATGACCGGGTGGCCGCGCGCGAGGCGACCAGGAAGGCGCTCGCGGCCGAGGGCCTGAGCTGAGGCGCGGCGGATCGTTCCGATGCCCGGCCTCGTTCTCTGGACCGCGGCGCGCACGACGGGAACGGTGGCGAGGCTCATCCTCGCCGAATCCGGCCTCCCCCATGGCACGCGGTTCCTGAACCTGAGGGAGGGCGAGCACCGCAGGCCGGAGTTCCTTGCGATCAATCCGAAGGGCCAGGTGCCGGCGCTGGTGCTGGGTGACGGCAGCGCGCTGACCGAGAACGTCGCGATCGCGCTGCATGTCGGCCTCGCCGCTCCCGCCTCGGGCCTGATCCCGGCCGACCCGCCGGGCATGGCGAGGACCGTTGAATGGCTCTCCTGGGGCGTCTGCCAGGTGGTGAGCGCCTGGCAGCCCCGCTTCATGCCGGAACGCTTCACCGGCGGCGGCGCGGCTGCCGAGGCGGCGCTCGCCGCCGCCTCCGAGGCGCGCGCGGTGGCCGCGCTCATGCTGGCCGAGGCGACGCTCGCGGACCGCGACACGCTGCTCGGCGGCCCGCCGACGGCCGCCGACCTGATGCTGTTCTTCCTGCCCTCGATGGCGGCCCGGCTCGGCGTGCTCGGCGAGGCGCCGAACCTCGCCGCGCATCGCGCGCGCATCGCCTCCCAGCCGGCGGTGGCACGCATCATCGCCGAGCAGGGCTTCACCTGATGGCGATCACCCCCGTCGCCTTCTGGTTCCTCCGCCACGGCGAGACCGAGTGGAACGCGCGGTCGCTCAGCCAGGGCAGCGTGGACATCCCGCTGAACGCGCGCGGCGTGGCGCAGGCGGAGGCGGCGGCCAA
>Ga0272446_1001501_pt1 | contig 33792 bp, 18 predicted proteins | sample YNPCB0061_FD_194587 | JGI IMG/M metagenome (GOLD analysis project Ga0272446, IMG submission 194587) | Hot spring microbial mat communities from Yellowstone National Park, WY, United States - YNP-CB-006-1 | ecosystem: Environmental > Aquatic > Thermal springs > Hot (42-90C) > Sediment | place...
AGTCGGGCTGACTGGATTTGAACCAGCGACCTCTTGGTCCCGAACCAAGCGCTCTAGCCAAGCTGAGCTACAGCCCGTTTTGGTGTTCGTTCTTACCGCGTCATCGTAGTCGGGTGAGCGGAATTGTCAACGCCAACCGGTCCGACGGTTGCCAGTAGCCGGTCACCACGTCATACTGAAGGGAGGCCGATCGGTTGTCTCGGTTCGCGCCTGACTCTCCGGGCGCCTCCCATTTCGTGTCGCGGCGAAGTGGGGCTGCTTCCGCGAACTCCATAACCCACGACTCTGCTTGTGCGATTGCTCGCCGTGTTCACTCCTGCATTGGCTGCTGGTGCTGCTGCGACCGCTGTGGCGGTGCCTGTGCTCATCCACCTGTTGTTCCGCAAACGCTATCAGATTGTTCCCTGGGCTGCCATACGCTTCTTGCTGGTGGCCGAACGCCGACACCGTCGCCGGATCGATCAGTGGCTGCTACTAGCCGTGCGGGCACTGACTTTGCTCCTGCCTTTGTTGGCGATGATTGCGGCGACATCCTGGGCCGAACCGTTGTGGCAAGCAATTAAGCCTGGCACGGTTGAAACGGTGGCAAATGTTCCCCGTACGCATCACATTCTGATCGTGGATAGCTCGCTGAGCATGGCCGCTCGTACCGATGAGGGAAATTCGCGATTCGAGAAAGCAATTGCACAGGCGGAAAACCTGGTCCGATCCGGAGGGGCCGGTGATGGTTACTCTTTGATCGTTTTGAATTCGATTGCCGATCTCGTAGTTCCAGGACCAGCCAGTGATCCGGAAAAAGTTATTGCGGAATTGCAAAAGCTCAAATTAGCTCATGGGACCGGTGATACCACGTTGGTTTTGGGCCTCATTGCCGACTTGCTCGCGCGATCGCCGCGCGCGTATCCCCGTCGGCAGGTTACGTTCTTCACCGATACTCAGCGCTCCGCGTGGGCCAACGCCTTACCCAAACCCGATTCGCCCCCACCGGATGCCTGGCAACGGATTTTGGGGCGAGCGGATGTCGTCGTGGTCGACGAGGCACAAAGCGATCGTGACAACCTTGCTGTAGCAAGTGTCGTGCTGGCGGATCCCTTACCGCTTGTCGATCGCCCAGCAATCGTGACAGCCACCATTGCGAACCTGGGGCGTACGGAACGACGGGATGTTACCGTCCAGTTGCTGGTTGGCCGCGCGTCGTCGGGTGCCGAGTCCTTGGTTCCCATCCCCGATGTGCAACGCATCGATGTCCTACCAGCGAATGGGCGGGTCAGTCTGAGCTTTGGACGGGAAGGGCAGCTTCGCTTCCGCGAGAAAGGCCTCCATGTCCTTCAGGTGAAGATTGTTGATCCGATCGACCCCGACCGGCCCGTTGATGTTCTGCCACTCGACGATGTCCGGTCGATCGCAGTCGAGGTGCGGGATGGGCTGAACACGGTGCTGGTGGACGGCCGGCCCGATCCAGTACCGGCCCGTCGGGGTGCATGGTATCTCAATCGTGCGCTGTATCCACCCGAGGCACGGCCTTCTGATACTCCGGCGCGGCCCCGCATTCTGACACCGACCGAGTTCCTGGATCCCTCGTTGGCCGACGTATCGGGGATTGATTGCGTTTATTTGTGCGATGTTCCAGCTCCTAGCCCGGAATTGGCCTCGAAACTGGATGCGGTCCTTAAGCGTGGTGGTGGCGTGGTGATTGGTCTGGGTCCCAAAGCGGCGGCGGATCGGGCCATCTATAACAAGGTGCTCTTTAACGACGGCAACGGCCTCTTACCCGGTATTGTGGGAGATGTCGTGAGCACCACGAGTGCGGAGGATCCGGGCTTTCGCCTTGCTGCAGAGGAAGAGGCGTATCGCAAGCCCCCGCTCCAGTTCTTCCGGGATGAATCGGTCCGGGGTGGTTTGATCATGGCCCCCTTCCGAAGCTATGTTCGCCTTGATGCCCCGCCAGATGGCCGAGCACGTCGGCTAATGTCGTTCGTTTCTCCTATTGCCGATGGCACTGCGCTGAATCGCAAGCCCGATCCCGCGTTTGTGGAGTGGAATCGCCACCGTGGCCGGGTCATCGTCTTCACGAGCTCATTCAATGAAGACTGGAACGATTGGCCGCCACTACCGTCTTACTTGATGTTTCATCAGGAGTTGCTGCTCTTTGCCGCTGCCAATCCCGATCGGCACACGCTCCAGGTTGGCCAGACGATCGAGGAATTTTATCCCCCCGCCGCCGCCGACCTGACGGCCACTTTGGTCATGCCCGATGGTCGCTCCACGACGGTCAAGCTGGAGAATCACGATGAAGCCGGTGTGGCTCGCCTGTCCGACACCCGTCTGAGCGGCCTCTATCGCCTGAAACTCGCTGGCTTCCCCGATCGCACCTTTGCTGTGAATGTGCCGGAAATTACGGCCGGTGCGTTCAATGAATCGGATCTTAAGCGAATCGACCCCTCAGAATTTCGCAGCTTGGGAGAGGTGCAAGTTGTAGGTGATCCCGCCGAGGCGCAACCCACCTCAGCGAGTGGGGCCTCACTGATCACAGCTCCGCGACCCCACGGACCAATGATCGCTCGCACGACCGTGTTGATCGCTCTCGTACTCCTGGTAGTCGAACTGCTACTGGCCGGGCGTTGGGGGCCCGCACGTTCGACCGGTGCTGGAGTCGCGACGGGTTCGATTCGCCCCGCGGATCGGAAATGGTGGTTACGAGCCCTCACCACCGCAATGGCCTTGGTTCCTCTGGTTCTAACTGCGGTGTTGCTCACAGTTCTTGTTCATTATGAACAAACCAATGACCTGCTTGGCTTTCTTCCCGATGCCACTCGCCAGAAACTTGAGGAGCTGGCAGGGGTGCCCGACGCGCAGCCGGGTGAAGGAACACGCTGGCGGCTTGAGGGCTTCACGGCCTTTGTGCGAAACGCCGTAGTAGACCGGCGCATTGTGTTGGCATTGGCCGTGGGATGCGCGCTTGTCACATTGGCTGTCTACCGCTCCGAACGACGAGCCGTGCCCACCCTGCGGCGGTTGATTGTTCCCGCTTTGGTTCGAGTTGCAGTCTTCCTGCTAATCCTAGGGGTCCTCTTACCGCAATTGCGGCTGGCTTTCGACCGCGAAGGCTGGCCCGATTTGGTCATCCTGCTGGATACCTCAGCCAGTATGAGCCATATCGATGATTTCAAGGATCCGGCCGTGCGGGCCAAGGCCGAAGAGTTGGTGGGTGCAGCTGGGCTTCCTCAGGCTCATCGCCTCAAGCTAGCTCAGGCATTGCTGACCCAAGAAGCCAACCCGTGGCTCGAGCGGTTGCTGCGGGAAAAAGAAGTCAAAGTGCACATCTTCGCAGTTGATACGACGACCCGTCCGATCGTGACGTTGGATACGGTCGCGGAAGTCACGGATGGCCGCACGGCTCTTTTGAACCTGACACCGGAAGGCGATTCGTCCCGATTAGGTGAGGGTGTAGAAGCCGTGCTCAAAGCCTTTCGCGGCGGCTCGCTGGCCGGTATCATTCTGTTCACGGATGGCGTAACCACCGAGGGCAACGATCTCCCCAAGGCCGCGCGCGAAGCGTCGCGAGCGGGGGTGCCACTTTACCTCATTGGCGTTGGCGATACCTGGGAAACACCCGATGTGGCACTCACGGACCTGCAGGCCGAGGATACCATCACCGTGGGCGATCGGCTCGTGTTCGATGCCCGGCTATCTAGTCGGGGGCAGATCCCGTCGGAGTCATTGCCAGTCATTCTCTACGAAAAGGTGAACGGCCAACTCGTCGAACGAACCCGAACGCTCATCAACCCCAGCCGAAACGGCAACCCGGTGCCGGTCACCGTTGCCCATTCTCCCACGGAGCCGGGTGAGAAAACTTTTGTACTGGAAGTGCCCAGTGTCCCGGGGGAAGGGGACCGCACGAACAACAAGCTCGAACGCGTGGTGTTGGTTACGGAGGCCAAACGGTCCCGCGTCCTCTACGTCGAAGGTTACCCCCGATACGATTTTCGCTTTGTGAAAGTGTTGCTGGAGCGGGAATCGGAGCGATCCGCTGGAGGCAAGGGGTTCGAGGTTGAAGTGATTCTGCTGGATGCCTCCCAAGGTTGGGCCGAAACCGACCGCTCCGCATTTCGAGGCGATTTCCCCACGCGGGACCAACTCTTTAGCTACGATGTTATCGTTCTGGGTGATCTGGACCCCAAACAGCTGCCACGTTCCAGTCGGACATTACAGGATTTGGCCGATTTTGTCCGTGTGCGGGGTGGCGGTCTGCTGTTCCTCTCGGGTGCGCATGGTACACCGGCTGCGTATGCCGATACACCGCTGGCCGATGTACTCCCCGTGATTTCGAGCGGCACTTCGCAAACCAGTACTGAGGATTCCGGCCAAACCGATGGTTACCGACCGCGGATCACTCCGATTGGTCGGCAACATGCCCTGTTTCGCTTCTCACCGGACGAGGCCGAGTCGGCCAATATCTGGAATCGGCTCCAGCCACTTTACTGGTATGCCAGGGGTTATCGCCGCAAAGCGAACACGGTTGTATTGGCGGTTCACCCGGAGCGATTGGCAGAGGGAGGGGGGCCAGGCGAAACCCACCCGTTGGTTGTGCAATCGTTTTCCGGTAATGGGCCTGTACTCTTTCTCGGTTTCGATGACACCTGGCGATGGCGTTGGCGTAACGACGAGGAACACTTTGATCGCTTCTGGGTTCAGGCGATCCGAGTTCTCTCCCGCTCACGGGTTCGTCGAGTCGAGCTGAAGGTTGCACCGAAGACCGATTTTCGACGAGATGAGAAGATGACGGTGGTGGTCCGCTTTCCGGTCGAAGTGCCTGCCCCGCCAGAAGGCGCGCCGGTGCGTGTGACCCTGGATCGGGGCCCGCTGCCCAACGCCGATGGCACTCCCGGCAGCGGCCCTGTGGAACGCACTGCGCTCACTTTGGCACGAGTGCCGGGTCCCGTTGTCCAATACGAGACCAACTTGACTCGAACTCCCGATGGCGAATACCGCTTCACGCTGATTGACCCGGAGCCTCTTCCGGGGGCCTCCCCGGCCACCGCAGTCGCTCGTGTGCTACCGCCCCTTGGTGAATTGGACCGTCTGGAGTTGAACAAGGCCGACCTGGCCGCGGCGGCGATGCTCTCGAACGGTCGGTTTTACTCGTTGGCCACGGCTCACGACGTGTTTGCCGATCTTGTCCATCTCCAGCGTGTTCCCTTGAATCAACCGTGCCCCCCCATCGAGTTGTGGAACCAGCCACTCATCTACTTGCTGGTGGTTCTGTTACTCGGTAGTGAATGGCTCGTACGTAAGCGGGAACGCTTGTTATGATGAGTGAGTTAACAGCGCACCCATTTGGGGTTTAGCTGCTGCATGGCACCAGGAGTTGATCATGGCGCTTGTCCTTCGTCCACCGAGCGTTGGCGATGCCCTATCGGACAAGCTGCGAGATTTGGGGACGACCCGCAAGCGGGTTGCCATCGCCACAGGTGTGTTTGTCTGGCTAGCCGTTGGGCTGGGGCTGGTCACACTGGCATGCGTTCTCGATGTGTGGCTGCACCTCTCGGGGCTGGCCCGAGCTTTGGCACTGGTGACCATTCTGATCACCGGCGGGGTGCTCTGGCTTCGTGGCATCACTCGACCTCTCGCAGTGCGAACCGATCCACTGGCGGTGGCCCTGGAGCTGGAAGACAAGCATCCGACACTCAACGACGCCCTGGCCTCGGCGGTCTCATTCCTCGAACGAGACGATGCGGAAGAACGGGGAATCTCGAACCGTCTGGAATCGGCCGCGGTGAAGACGGCCCTTCGACTTGCCGACCGCCATGAATTCGAACAGATCATACCGATGGCGGCGTTTTGGCGAGCCGGCTGGGCGCTGGCCATACTCCTCGCGGCGATTATTCCCTTGATCCTGCTCGATACGAGCCGAGCGGCCACTGCGGTCGTTCGACTGCTCGATCCCTTTGGCATCCATCCCTGGCCAACGAAGACTCAGGTCGAAATTCTTGTCCCCGCGGAGTCACCCACGCGCATTCCCAAAGGCGAAGACTTTGAACTCAAGTTTGCGGTGCGGGGGGAGTTGCCGGACCGGGCGACATTGACGATTCGAATGTCGTTCGATGAATTCCAGGAGGATTATCCCCTCACGCTTGGCAACGATCCGAACAGGCCCGCTGCAGCCGTCGTCACCACGCGCATCGAGGCAACCCGCATACCGGAATCGTTTCAGTTCCGCATCACGGCCAATGACGGCGAGACCTCTTGGCAGCGCGTCGAGGTGGTGCCCCCACCCCGGTTGGTGCCATTGGAGGGCCGCCCGAGCCCCCAGTTTCGTGTTTCACCACCCGCTTACACGGGTTTGCCCTCCTCGAATTTACCAGATGGATCCGGTGTGATCGAAATCCCGGTGGGCAGTGTCGTTCAGCTCCGAGCGGCAACGGATACGCCTCTTTCGGCCGCGAGCCTCGCGTACCGGGGTGACACGACCCTCTTCGACTCGGTTTCCGGTCTAGCGGCCCTAGGACACCTCAATGCACTGTCCGGGATGGCGGCGCAACTCCTTGCCTCGGCGATTGGGACTGACATCCCCTTGGCACTCGATCCTGGCGGGCAGGTCCTCAGCGGCACGTTTGTACCGTCCGTTTCGGGGCTTTACGCCCTCAAACTGACCGATCGCACCGGCCTGACGGGGCATCGGCTTCTGGAAATTCGTCTGGTACCCGATCCGGCACCCACGGTAGTGCTTTTGCGGCCAGCAGCCGGTCGGGATCCTGCGGTTTTGACACCCCAAGCCAGCATTCCCCTCCAAGTGTCCGCTGCGGATCCAGTGTATGCCCTCCGCCGTATGTTCCTGGACTACCGCGTGGGTCGGGACGGCAAGCTGCAGATGCTGCCACTATTGGACCTGCGGTCGCCATCCACCGGGCTCATGGCTCTGACGGGGACCGCCCCAGTCGCGGTCAGTCTGCGACCGACCTCCGGCGACCTCCGGCTCGATTTGCCCCTAACCCGGCTCACGCGGGAAGACGGATCGCCGCTTCGCGACGGTGATCTGTTGATCCTCACGGGGGCTGCCGATGACTGGGACGATGTTACGCCGGTGAAGAATCCCGGCCGCAGTGAGCCGGTCGAAATCCGAATTGCATCAAGCGAGGCGATCGAAGCCTGGCTTCAGCGGGAGCTTTCCGCCCTACGGCCTGAGTTGCTGCGATTGCGGGATCAACAACAGGCCGCTCGCCAGAAAACAATGGAAGTTCAACCGCAATCCGAGGGTGTCTTATCTCCCTCCGATCGAGGACTCTTGCTGGATGCGGAACAGTTGCAACGACAGGTCCGTACCAAGATCAGCGATCCGCGGGATGGCCTCCGTGCCAAAACAAGCTTGCTCCGCGAAACCCTGCGGGCCAACAACCTCCCCGACTCGAACGTCACGAGCCGCCTCCAGGCGATTGCCGAGGAGTTGGATCGGCTCAGTGATCGCGATCTGGCGGTCATCGAGCCGTATCTGACGGATGCGCGTCAGTTGGGTTCGCAAGTGGGCACGCCCAAGCAAAAGCCGGTGCTCGAAGACTTGCTCAAACGAGCGGCCCGCCACCAACAAGCCGTGGACGACGGATTGTCAGCGATTCTCGATTGGCTCGCCATCTGGGGCGGGGCGAGTGATGTGCGCGGCGACGCGCGGATTCTGCGCGATCAACTGAAACGCCTTGCCGACGAGGTGGAGCGGTTGTCGGAAAAAGTACCCGTTGGTCAAGCGCCTGATCGCTTAAACCCCGCCCAGCGGAATGAACTCGAACGGGCCGCCGGTCGCACGGAGCTGGCCACGGATCAGGCGACCAACTTGCTCGCCCGTGCGGCACGACTGGCCAGCGAGAAGGAACGCCAGTCGGCCGCGGCCCGCCAGGCTGTCGGGGAGAAGGAACGCGAAGCCGCGGCACTGCGGGAAAGAGCGGCTCAACTGCCACCCGGGCAACCGGAAAAAAGTGCCTTGAATGCACGGGCCTCCTCCTTGCAAGCGGAGGCCGACGACCTCAAATCCCTTGTGCAGGTGACCGAGGACGAAACCCGTGCGCTTCGGGCCGGTATCGAAGCCGCTGGTGGCCAGGATCTGCCCGAACAACTCCGGGCCGCCTCGCAAGCCCTTCGCAGTAATCGGCAAGCCGAAGCGGCCACCTTGCAACGATCAGCCGCCGCGCGATTAGCCAACCTGGCGGAAGCGTTGGCTGAAAAAGAACGGGAACTGGCTCCCGAACTGATGAAAACCCTCAAAACGGCGGCGGATGAACTCGATGCACTGGGTGCCGCACAGGACCAGCTCCAGCAACGGACGCAACAGGCCAACCAGATTGCCGACCCGACCCGGCGAGCGAGCGAGTTGAAGACACTGGCGGAGGAACAGGAAAAGCTGATCCAAAAAACGCGTGAGGTTCTCCAACGGCTGACCCGTGAGCGCGCCGATTCGGCGGCCCGGCAGATTCGCTCGGCTCTGGACAAAATGGAAACGGCCCGTGATGATCTGGAGCGCGGCGAAGCGCCAACCCGTCCACAAATGGAGGCGACCGAAAGCTTGGATAATGCCCGAGATACCCTCGATGCCGCCACCGCCGCCGCCCCGCAACAACTGGCCGATGAAAAACGCCGCAAGATCGCCGATCGAGTCGATGCCCTCGTGGAACGTCAAAAAGCAGCAATTGCCGAAACCGAGCGCCTGCACGGCTTGGTCCGGTCCAGCCAAAAATGGGAGCGACCCGTCTTGGCCAGCTATGCCGATCTGGAAGAGCGAATCCGGGCAATCGCGGCGGATGTTCGAACCTTGAGCGAACAGGAGCTTGCGCCATTACCGGTGCTGGTGCGGCTCGTCTCGGATGCGGCAAAAGCGATGGACACCGCAGCGGACAAAGCTCGCATCCGCCGCGAGGACGCCCTGGATGCCGACCCCCTCGTTGCATTTGATCCCCAGCTCGAACTCGCCAACGATCGGCAAGTGCTGCAGCCCATGAACCGTGCCTTGCGACGTTTACAGCAACTTGCCGACGTATTGAAACCGGAACCGCCGGGAAATGCCACCCCCCAACCGCCAGCATCCCAGCCATCGCCCAAGGCTACTCCGATGCCCCCACCCGCTAGCGCAGGTGCTCAGGACGTGATTCCCCCCCTGGCCCAATTGAAGGTAATGCGTGCACTGCAAGCGGAGCTGAATGAAAAAACGGCTGAGTTCGCCAAGGCCCATCCCGACCCGGACAAGTTGACCGATGAGGAGCGGGAGGAACTCAAGGAACTGGAACAGGCCCAACGCGAGATTGCCACACTCTTCGAACAACTGAGCCGGCTGTTGAACGAGCAGCCGCCACCGCCTGCCAATCAGCAGGATCCGCCGGAGGAATTCCCATGAGGTGCTCCCCTTGGTTCGTCGCCAGCCTAACCAGTTGCGTGGCGGTCGCTATCGCCGCGGCCGATGTGCCAATCGCGCCGGCCCCACGCGAAATCCGCTCGGATGGCTCCCGCGATCCCGTCCCAGATGCTCTTTCCAGCAAAAACGAAGACCCCCGTCAGCTCGTCGAACGCATTATCAAGAATTCCCAGGTCGTCGGGGAAAAGCTAGCCAAACGTGATACCGGAACCGCTACGCAGACGACGCAAGCCGCCATTCTGCGCGATATCGATGCCCTGCTCAACCGTCAGGATGATCCCCCGCCAATGCCCGATCCGAACAGCCAACCTAACATGGGTTCCAATCAGTCGGACCCCAAAACGGACAAAACCGACAAGAAGGATGATCGGATGCCGATGGGTGGCATGGAGCCGAAAGACCCCAAGAACCAAGCACCCGACACGAACACCATGAACATGGGTGGCAGCAAGGATCACCAACCCATGGGTGCCGGGCAGCCCCACGGCAAGGATCACCAACCGATGAGTGCCGGGCAGTCGCGTGGCCACCGCCCCCGGCAACACGCGGGTCGGGATCAGGCCCGCGCGGAACAGCAACCAAATCCGAAGGCGACGGACAGTAAGCCAGCGGGCATGCAACAGGCCCAGCAGCCGCCCCAATCGACCGGTGCCCCGCCCCCAAATCCGCGACCAGGGCCTCCCGTGGCTAGCCGCCGCACCCTACCACTGGAAGAGGACGTCATCAAGAACGTTTGGGGCCACCTGCCCGATAAATTGCGTCAACAGGCCAGTGAATACTACAAGCAAGAATTGATGCCGCGGTATGCCGAGTTATTGCGGCTGTATTACTCGTCGCTGGTGGACAAAGAAAAATAATAAACGGATGTACAATACGAACAAGAGCTTATGCCAATCTGCGGGAAAAATTATGAGCGGCAACTTGACCCGGCGTGATATAGTGTATATAAGTATAGGTAGTGCGGCGGCGGGTGTGCTCGGGTGGTTTAGCCATGCCCAGCAGCCGGTCGCCAAGGGGCCTGGTTCGTCGGCGGTCCCGGCACGATCCCGATCGGGTGCGGAGTACATTACTCAGGAAACGCAAGCCGCCATTGATCGGGGTCTGGATTTTCTCGCACGGAGTCAACTGCCGGATGGCTCGTTCTCCGATCGCCTGGGTGGTGCAGCCGTTGGCGTGACGGCGCTGGCGGGTCTGGCCCTGATGGCGGCGGGTCATCAGCCCGGGCGAGGGAGGTATGGCAAGCAGGTTTCCCGTGCGGTGGATTATGTCGTGAGCATGGCGAATGGACCGAATGTTGGCTTTCTCACGACGCCCGACAGTCAACTGAGTGCGCGGCTGGCCAGTACGCCGGCTCCCATGTATAGCCACGGATTCGGCACGCTCTTCTTGGCGGAGGTATGTGGTATGGTGCCGGAGTTAAATCGGGAACGGCGTGTTCGCACGGCGCTCGATCAAGCGATCGCCTTTACTGTGGCGGCACAGAACAAGGAAGGGGGCTGGCGCTATGAGCCGAATGCCCAGTTCGCCGATGTCTCCGTAACCACGGCGCAGATGATGGCATTGCGAGCGGCGAAGAACGCCGGCCTGTTTATCCGAAAGAATGTGATCGATAACGGAGCGAACTATATCAAAGCCTGTCAAATGCCCGATGGGGGATTTAGTTACTGGAAGGGGCAGGGGTTTTCCGCCTTTGCCCGCAGTGCGGCATCCATTGTTGGTCTCTACAGTGCGGGGATTTATGAAGGTAAAGAAATTGAGCGCGGCTTGAAGTACTTGCAGCAGTTTACACCCGGTCGAGCCTTTGGCCATCGGGAGATTCCGCCCCAGCATTACTGGTACGGCCAGTATTACGCGGCGTTGACCATGTGGACGGCTGGCGAAGACTACTGGACAACGTGGCTACCTGCCATTCGGGATGAACTCCTCGCGAAGGCGCGGAGCAGCAATGGTTCCTGGAGCGATGTCTCCTATGGCAGTACCTACGCCACGGCCATGGCGCTGATTATCTTGCAGTTGCCGAATAATTATCTCCCGATCCTGCAGAAGTAACGGTCCAGCAAGCTCACGACCCGCTGCCGACCGAACCTGCAGGCCCCGAGGTGGGTGCTGGCGAACGGGACGAAACCCATCGGCTGGGCATCACGCGCCACAAATAGATTTCGATACCAAGCGCCATAACAAAAATGATGACGCTTCCCCATTGCGAAAGCGTCAAACCCCAACCGACGGTTGGCTCGATCCGCAGCGATTCGTTGATAAATCGGTGAATGGCGTACATCACCATGAGGATGACCAACAGTTGGCCATCGTGGCGACGGAACGGGTAATAAGCGAGCAGGAACAGCATTACCAGCACCATGCTGATGGTTTCGTAAAGTTGCGTGGGGTAGAGCCCCACTGTGCGTGGGGCAAACGAGGGCAAGTCCAGTTTCTGGTCGCCCCGTTCTACAGCCAACTGCAGTTGAGCACGCCCTCGGGGCCAATCGCGGGCTAGCTCATCGAGCCGGTCGATGGCCGTGATGATCACCGTGGGAAGGGCTTCCATTAGCTCGCGCCGTGCTTTGAGATACGTGGGTAAATCCGCGACGGAGAAGCGGAGGCGTGCCTCAGAACGATCCGACGGCGCGATACCCAGCTGATTCAGCACCGTCTCGGCGGTGGTGAGTTGGTGGTAATCGAGTCCGGTCACGTCCACGATGATGACGTTCGGCTGACCGTTGACAGCAATGATCCGATCGCCGGCTTGGAGGCCGGCTTGCTCCGCAGGCGAACCCTTCTCGACGCTCAGCACGAGCGATCGGGGGTCTGCATAGGGATTGGAGCGATCACGGGGGACGAGAGCAAAACCGGTGGAGGTCTGCAGATATTCCTCGCCGACGAGCAGCCCCCGGGCATGGGCCGGCAAAAGCGGGAAGTGAGCCGCTCCCAAGGGAACCACCGAACACGGTTCACAGACCACCTGGCCCCAACAGCAACCATTCAGGTAGCAGCCAATGCGGCCGATCGCCAGCCCCAATGCCAAAAGCGGGGCAACCGCGTCGGCCAGTTGCCAACCCGAGACGTTCAAGCGTCGCAGTACGAACCAGTAGAAGAGTCCATAACCAATCGCACCACCCAGTGCCGAGCCATAGAAGATAATGCCGCCCTCCCAGATTTTGAAGAACGCGCCGATGAGCCCGAGGATGCTCGTATCCGGGAATTGATTGGCATACTGGATCATGTACAGAATGCGAGCACCGATGATGCCCGAGATGAACACCCAAATGGTAAAGTCCTGGAATCGAGTGGGCGGCATGCCAATGCGTTTGGCCCGAGCTGTCCCCCACATGGTAACCACGATAAACGTGATGAACAACATCGCGCCAAACCCGTACACCGGAATGCCGTCCGGTGGGAAGGTCTCTTTAAATAGTGGAATCGTGAACAGAATCTGTCGCATGGTGATTCCTCATACATTCGGTCCCAAACCCGGAGACTTGTCCCCGGTTGTGGTGCAGCTGAGCCGCGGGCCATTAAGGAACCGGCAAATGGTCCAGAACCTGCCGAATCAGTTGATCGGCTCGCAGGTCTTCTGCCTCGGCTTCAAAGGAGATGACGACCCGGTGGCGCAACACATCCAGTGCCGTGGCTTTCACATCCTCCGGTGTGACATAAGCTCGGCCCGCCAGGAAGGCATGCGCCTTGGCCGCACGAAGCAGGGCGATCACACCCCGGGTACTCGCACCCAGTTGGATCTGGTTGGCGAGGTTCAGCCCATAGTCCGCGGGCGAGCGGGTCGCGCGAACGATATCCACAATGTAGCCCTTGGCTTTGGGATCGACATAGACCGCATCCACACCAGACCGCAAAAGTTCCAGATCGTCCAGCTCCAGCACCGGGTCGATTCTGGTGGATGCCTTCAATCCGCCCATCCGGTTCAACACGCTCAACTCATCGCTGCGGCTCGGATAGCTAATGACCAGCTTGAGCATGAAGCGATCAACCTGGGCTTCCGGCAAGGGGTAAGTGCCTTCCTGTTCAATGGGATTCTGGGTTGCCAGAACGAAGAAGGGGTGGGGAAGGGGGTACGTGGCATCGCCGATGGTGACCTGGCGTTCGGCCATCGCTTCCAGCAAAGCACTTTGAACCTTGGCCGGTGCGCGATTGATTTCATCCGCCAAAATGACATTGGCAAACACGGGGCCGTGCTTGACAGTGAATTCACCGGTGCGGGGGTTGTAAATCTGTGTGCCGATGACGTCCGCCGGGAGGAGGTCCGGGGTGAATTGGATTCGCTGGAACTTCAGGTGCAAGGCCCGCGCGACCGTCCGTACCGCAAGCGTCTTGGCCAGGCCCGGCACGCCTTCCAATAGCACATGGCCGTCGGTGAGGAGTGCGGTGAGTAAGCCATCCAGCAGGTGACGTTGTCCAATCAGGACACTTTCCACGGTCTCGTAAAACCGCGCGAGTTTCTTGCGAAGATCCTCCGCAACCGCGTCATCAGGCATGGGATTGACCAAGGAGTATATCGGTGGGGACTACTGCTTCGATTGTGGGGGCTCACGAGTGAGCGAGTTACCGGTACCAAGCTCTGACATCATATGGTCCAACCGGCGAAAGGTCTGGTCGTATCGATCCGATGACCTGGACCGATCCGAGAACCGAGATCGACCAGGAAAACAACTAGCCCTGGCACAGTTGAGATGATTAGATCTTATCTCCAACTCCAAGTTTGACACCTGGGAGGATTTCATGACTGTCCTGAATCGCTTCCGGCTCGCAACTGGAATGGTCGCGTTGCTGCTCATTGGCAGCCTGCCCCTCTTCGCTCAGTCGACCAAACAGGTTCTTTCCTTTGCTGATGAAGGGATTGTTCAATCCGTCACGCCACCGGTCCTTTCCGATGATGGCACCCATGTGGTGTTTAGTATTCTGCCCAGCGAGGGTGATGGGGTGTTGGTGATCCAGCATCTGCCAAGTGGGAAGGAACACCGGTTTCCCCGTGGAAGTGGTGCCAACGCGGCCCGGTTTGCCCCGGATGGAAAGCGGGTCGTGGTCGCGTTACCGCCAACCAAAGCCGAGATGGAAAAAGCCAAGGCTGCGAAAGAAAACAAGGACAAGACGGCTGCGGTGCCGCAAACCCTGCTCGCGGTGGTTGAATTGGAAACCGGATCGGTCGCCGCGAAGTTTCCCTACGCCGGAACGTTCACGGTTGGCGGAACTGGTGCTGGTTTCGTGGTGTACCGGAAACCCGCACGCAGTGGCGAGCCGCCGACTGCGAAAGCCGAATCTCCCGGCGAGCCAAGCGGTGGCAAGGTGGGCGGCAAGATGGGCGGGAAGACCGGTGGCAAACAGGGGGGCAGCCAGGCGGGGCCGGCCAGCAGTGCCACCTCGAGTGCGACCCCGATCTACGGAACAGAGTTGGTCATTTTTGATCTTGGGACCAAGCGCGAGCGGGCGATCCCGGATGTCACCGAGTTTTCATTGACCCAGGATGGCAAGCTCTTGGTTTATGCTGTGTCCTCCCGCCGGCAGGAGAGCAATGGTGTCTATGTACTGGATCCTCTTGGAAATGGGAAACCCCTGGCCATCCACTCGGGACCGGGCAGGTTCAGCAACTTGACCTGGGATGCGAAGCAAACCAAGTTGGCTTTTCTCTACGATAGCAGCATGGTGCCACCCAGTAATCAAGCACCCCCGCCGCGCATCGCAGGTCAACCGACGGTTAGCACCAATCCCGTTCCCGCTCCCGCTCCACAATGGCACGCATTTGTGTGGAAGCGGTCATCGCTGGCTGCCACACCGGCTGGTCAGGGTGTCGCACTGGGTGCTCTGACGGGGTATCAGGCATGGGTTGCAGTGGTAGGAAATCGCTTCGAACCACGGCTGGATCAGGCAGATGAAGTGCTGGGACCCTCCACTCCGGGTTTAAAATCGGGCTGGAGCTTGGCGGGTGGATCGCTATCGTTTTCCGAGGACGGATCCCGGCTATTCGTGAACACCGCACCCAAACGGGCTCCCGATCCGCCAGCGTCCTCAACACGGCCCGATGATTTCACGCTGGAAATCTGGCATTGGAAGGATGAGCGGTTGCAACCCGCGCAGAAACTCCAGGCCGCTGCCGATCTCCGCCGCACCTACTCCGCAGTCGTGCATCTGGACGACCGACAATTTCGTCAACTTTCCGATGAGAGCATGTCGGTCGGTGCACCGGCCGACGGCAGCGACTGGGCGCTGGGGCGGGATGATCGGAAATACCGTCACATGACTGGCTATCTGTCCCCACTTCCCACGGACTATTCACTGGTCAACATCAAAACGGGCGAAACACGGAGTGTGCTATCGGGGGCGCGGTTCAATCTCACGATGTCGCCGAACGGGAACTACCTGTTGGGGTTTGATGGGAAAGATTGGTTTACCATATCTGTCCCGAGTGGTAAGAAAGTGAATCTTACTGAGAAACTGCCGGTGCGCTTTTACGATGAACTCGATGACCACCCCGGCCCACCGCGGGCAGCTGGTCAGCCGCAATGGACATCCGATGGTCGTTCGGTGCTGGTCAACGACCGCTACGATGTTTGGCTCCTCGCGGCCGATGGCTCGGCCGCGGAGAACCTAACGAAAATTGGCCGAAGCACCCAAACCCGCTTCACGATCACTCGGGTGCCAACAGGCGATGATGCAGAGACTCCCCGTGGAGTCGATCTGACGCGTCCGGTGTTGCTGGCCGCCGAGAATCAGCACACACGTGACACGGGCTTTTACCGCCTCGAGCCGGGCGGAACACCGCGCTTGTTGATCATGGGTGCCCGCCGTTATGGTGTACCTCTTCGTGCCAAGAATGCGGATATTTACCTATTAACGGTGCAGTCGTTTTCAGAATACCCGGATTACTTTGTGACCAACGCTTCGTTTCACGAACTGAAACGCGTCACCAATGCGAATCCGCACATCAAAAATTACAACTGGGGTCGTGCGGAACTGATCCACTATGCAAGTGCGGATGGGCTTCCACTCTCGGCGATCCTCATCAAACCGGAAAATTTCGATCCAACCCGGAAGTATCCGTTGGTCGTGTATATCTACGAGCGGCTCTCCCAGAATTTGCATCAGTTCCGGGCGCCAACAACGGGAACCTCGATCAATCCCACCTTCTATGCCAGCAACGGCTACCTGGTATTGATGCCGGATATCGCCTACAAGGTCGGTTCTCCTGGGCAAAGTGCGTTGAAGTGCGTGTTACCGGCGATTCAAGCCGTCGTCGATAAAGGATTTGTCAAGGAAGACGGTATTGGCATTCAGGGTCACTCCTGGGGTGGCTACCAGATTGCTTATCTCATCACACAAACCAACCGGTTCAAGGCGGCGATTGCCGGCGCTCCCGTTTCGAACATGGTCAGTGCCTACGGTGGTATCCGCTGGGAGTCGGGATTAACGCGCCAATTTCAATACGAATGGACGCAGAGCCGGATTGGTGCCCCGCTGTGGGAGGCACCCATGAAATACATCGAAAATAGCCCGATCTTCATGGCGGATCGTGTTCAGACACCTTTATTGATGCTGCACAACGATCAAGATGGCGCGGTACCCTGGTATCAGGGTATTGAATACTATCTGGCGCTACGGCGATTAGGTAAAGAATGTTACATGTTGAACTATAACGGGCAGCCCCACGGCTTAACCAACCGAGCTGCAGCTCGGGATTATTCTGTGCGGATGTACCAGTTTTTTGAGCATCACCTGAAGGGTCAACCGGCCCCGGCCTGGATGGAAAAAGGCGTCCCCTATCTGGAAGCCAACCAGGAAAAAGAACACTGGAAAACGTTGTTCAGCCCTGAAAAGAAGTAGTGGATAGGTGGCGATGAACGGGCGGAGCGGTCTTACATTCGGAATTCGTTCCATCCTTCATCGCCCGAGTTACACTCTCAGGATCATCGCATAACCAAACTAGAAGCTTTGCGGAGGTTATTCCTGTGCGTCATCTTGCAGTCTTGAGTGTGCTGCTCCTGCTCAGTCCTACGGCTGCCGGGCAATTGCAGACCGTAGCTGAACAAACGAACTACGAGGCAACCTCCCGCTATGAGGATGTCATCACCTTTTGCCAAACAATCGCCAAGCAAAGCCCATCAGCGAACTTAACCTACTTTGGTACCAGCCACGAGGGCCGCAAACTTCCCGTATTAACGATTGCCAATCCGCCCGTGAGCTCACCGGAAGAAGCTCGAAAAAGTAGTCGCATGGTGGTCCTTGCCTTCGCCAACATTCATGCCGGTGAGGTAGATGGGAAAGAAGCACTCCTGGCATTGGCTCGGGATCTGACGCAGAAACCCGACCACCCGCTCCTGAACGATCTGGTGATCCTGCTGGCTCCGATCTTCAACGCGGACGGCAATGAAAAAGTTGGTACCAAGAACCGCCCTGGCCAGAACGGGCCCCGCGAGACTGGTGTTCGTGCAAACTCTCAGGGGCTGGATTTGAATCGCGATTTCGTCAAGCTGGAAAGTCCGGAAGTGCGGGCCTTGGTGAATCTGTTAAATGTCTGGGATCCCGCGGTCATCATTGATTGTCATACCACGAATGGAAGCAAGCATCGGCACACCCTAACCTACGATGGACCCCGCTACCCGTCGCACGATATCCCCATAGCTCAGTGGGCAAATACAACTCTGTTCCCTCAGGTCGTTCGGCGTGTGAAAGAGCAGACCGGTTTCGACTTGTGCCCGTATGGCAACTTTAGCAGTGATCGAACACGGTGGGAGAGTTATCCTCCAACGCCTCGCTACGGGGTTCAATACATGGCCTTGCGGGGCCGTGTCGGCATTCTCTCCGAATCGTATAGCTATGCCTCATTCCAGGATCGAACGGTTGCCACCAAAGCATTTGTGATGGCCTGCCTGGAGGTGGTTGCGGAGCACCGCAACGAGTTGGCGAAAATCATTGCCACTACGCCACCTACTCGGGTCCCCGTGCGGACCCAGGTCGATGCGTTCCCGGATAAGCTGAGGGTCAAGGGGTTTGAAGAAGTTGAAAAGGACGGTCGGCGGATCGCAACCGATCAACCCAAAGAGTACGCACTAAGCTATTTCGCCCGCTGTGTTCCACAACTGACTGTGGAGTTGCCCTTCGCCTATTTCATTCCCGAGCAATATGAGTCAGCAGTGGCGACATTACGGCGTCACGGAATTCAGGTAGAAGAACTCCGCGAAGATATTCTCCTGGAAGTAGCCTCGTACACCCTTCGACAAGTTGAACGGGCCCCGCGGCCTTTTCAGAACCACCAAACCGTCAGGGTCGAAATCGCCACGCCAGGTCCCAATTTGCAAAGGCGCACGATCCCCGCGGGGACTTATGTTGTGAAAACCCATCAGCCACTTGGTCGACTTGCTGCTTATTTGTTGGAGCCCACTTCGGAAGACGGCTTAACAACCTGGAACTTTTTTGATCAAGAACTCCAACCGGGATCGACCTTCCCGGTTCTTCGTCTTAACAAGCCCCAACCCCTCACTTTGGGCTCGCCTGCACCGCTGCCGGAGCATCGTGTCAGCGGACAACCGATAACTGAAGAGGTCCTGGCAAGCGGGGTCCTCCAAGGTTCACCGGTTACCATTGGCTCGTGGCTCAATGGGGAGCACTTCCTGCAAGTCAAGGACGGTCAGCTCGTCAAAGTGGAGGCCCGCACCGGCCAATCGGAGCCGTTTACGAATCCCGAGTTGATTCAGAAATCGCTCAGCGCGCTCAAGGACCTCCCTGCATCAACCGCAGAGCAACTTACCCGAGCCACGAGCTTTCGATTCAATCCCGATCGCACCGCCTTCCTTTTTACAATCGGCGCGGACCTCGGTTTAGCCTACCTCGATGGTCGCCCTGCGGTTCGGCTGACGCGAAGCGAGGGAGCCAAGCAGTTCGTCACGTTCAGCCCGGATGGCCGACGGATTGCCTATGTTCGCGGTGAGAACTTGTTTACAGTCGATACGGAGAACCCTGAAGAAAAACAGCTCACCTTCGATGGCGGTGATGACATCCTGAATGGTAAAGCCGACTGGGTCTACTTTGAGGAGATCTTTCTGCGAAACGGGCAGGCCTTCTGGTGGAGCCCCGATAGTAAATCCATCGCCTTTATGCGCTTTGATGACACCCCGGTGAGGCGGTTCCCGATCGTCGGTCACAACGAGACCCGCGGGCGTTTGGAATCGCAACCCTACCCCAAGGCAGGCGACCCGAACCCGCTTGTGCGCATCGGCGTAGTGGCTGCGGCTGGAGGAAGCAAGCCGCAGTATCTCTCTTGGGGGGAGTACCCGATCGATGCAATCGTAGTTGCTCGCGTTGGCTGGATGCCGGATTCGAAACGCGTTTTTGCTTACGTTCAGAACCGCACTCAGACTTGGCTCGATTTTGTTGTATGGAACGCCCCGAGCGCCGACCCCAAGGCCCTGTTTCGAGAAACCACAAAAGCTTGGGTTGAGGATCTCGGTGCTCCACAATTTCTTCCCGATGGAACATTTCTTATTCTGAGCGAGCGTACCGGCTGGAAGCACCTCTATCACTATGCAGCGGATGGTCGGCTCCTCCACCCGGTCACCGCGGGTCGGTTCGAAGTTCAGACAGTGCTACGTGTCGATGCAAAGGCTCGTGTCGTATATTTCACGGGTTCAATCGGTGGGCCAAGTGGCAGCCATCTTTATGCCTCTAAAATCGACGCAGGTCAGGTTCGGTATCGCTTGACCAACGGGGGCCATCATCAGGTTACGCTTGCACCGGATGGGCCGCTGTTTATTGATCGCTACACTGACGACAAAACACCGACGCAAATTCGGTTGGAAGAATTGCCTGCAGTTGGCCAGTGGCCTTCGAAAGGGTCGGACGCTGCTGGTCAGAGTTTGGATGTAATCGAGATCCCGGTTCCAACCAAACGGGTGCGAGTATTGGATACCAACCCAGTTCGTGCGCGAGACCAGTTCAAATTTGGCAAATATGAGCGTGTCCAGATTCCCACCAAAGACGGCTTCGAACTTGAGGGTGCGATTACTTATCCCCCCAATTTTGACCCCAAGAAGAAATATCCCGTCTGGGTGTTGACGTATGCAGGTCCGCATGCTCCCACCATTCGCACTGGTTGGGCTGCTGGCCGAGGCTTTGAGCAAACTTTGGCAACGAATGGCATTATCGCGTTCCGGGTAGATCCGCGGAGTGCGAGTGGTAAAGGTGCCGAATCGGCATGGACGTGTTACAAGCAACTTGGTGTTCAGGAGCTGAAGGATTTGGAAGAAGCCGTGGCATGGCTGTGTCGCAATGAGTGGGCGGATGCTTCCCGGGTTGGGATCAGTGGTCATAGCTACGGTGGGTTCATGACCGCTTATGCCTTGACCCATTCCAAGATGTTCCGCGCAGGGATTGCTGGCAGCGGGGTAATGGATTGGAGGCTCTACGACTCGATTTATACGGAGCGATACATGCTAACACCTAAAGAGAATTCGGATGGATATGCGAAAACAAGTTGTATCGCCGCTGCGAAGAACTTGCACGGGCAATTGTTGATTACACACGGGATGATGGACGACAATGTACATCTTCAAAATAGCGTCCAAATGATTGACGCCCTCCAACGCGCCAATAAGGATTTTGAGATGATGTTCTACCCACAAGCAAGGCATGGCACGGGTGGGGCACACTACACTCGGTTGCAACTGGATTTCATACGCCGCACCATGGAGGTTAAACCCTAAATAGCGAATGCGGATTTTACCCACACAACTACCGGCTGGAATCTTCACTGGGTCAATTCGGAGTAAATGTAGAGATGCTGTTTGATCCACCGGGGCAGATTGTACCAACGAGTGACCCTCTCGTGGCCGTTGCGAGCGAAATACTCGGCAAGTGCAGGGTCGCACAACAGTTGGCGAGTTTTCGAGGCTAGGGTAGCACGGTCTCCAACCGGAACAACGTATCCTGTGTTACCATCATCTATGATTTCTACAAGATCAGGACTATTCCAGCTTATGACTGCTTTTCTGCTAGCCATGGCTGTCAAAGCATCTTCGATGCCGTCGCGCGGTCGGGTTATCAAGACGAGATCCGCGGCCTGAATGACCTCATTCCAAATGGTGTGGTCGCTGATGATGTGAACGCGATAGTCGTCGTATGCCAAACCCCGTGCAAACTGTTCCAATGTCTGTGACTCTGAGCTATCAGAGACAACGAGGAGGTGTAAATCGGGAAACTCGTAACGAAGCATATCAAACGTGACTATTGCGTCTCGGGGACCTACGCCTTCTTCACTTAACCCAATGGTAACGATCACTTGTGCGCTTGGCGGTAACCCAAGTTGACCAAGGAGAGCGTTGCGATCGAAACCAGCTTGGAGTGGAGCTGGTGTTGGTACAATGCGAGTGAGATGTTCAGTGCTAACTTTCAACTGGCGATAACGCGCAGCCTCCGCCCAAGTTCGGGCAATAACGCGATCGGCACGTCGAAGCATTCGGGTTGTGACCCATCCGCCGAATCCGCTCCCAGGTGAGCTTGCCCCCGTAACTACTAACCGCGGGTCGTTACCTTCTGGAGTCGATGAAATCGCTAGCCGAGCCAACCGAGTGGCCATCGGTCCCCACGCATGGATGATCTGTGGTCGAGTTTCTTGGATGACCTGACGAAGCCGCCAGGCGCCGCTCATATCAAGCACATGTCGTACAGGAAGCAAATGGACTGGGATCCCCGCATGTAAGAGTCTTTTGACCAAACCGGTATCTCTGTTGCTTAGAACACCAAAACTGACGCGAAAAAGCTGTTTATGCAATTCCTCGGCCAAAGGTATTGCATTTTGCAACTCGTAAGGGCGAGTGAGGTCGTTGAACAGAAAAAAAAGATTTGTCATTGTAAGACATACTGTAGGAGTGCCCTGAGACGGCACCACGGCCTCACAATTCGACTAAGGGCCAACCGTGGTAGTTAAACTCGCGGTGGCTGAGGCAAAACTGCGATATAGGGTAAGTGCCGATACTCATCGTTGAAATCTAAACCATAACCCACCACAAATTGGTCCGGTATTGTGAATCCCACAAAATCCGGCTCGAAGGGTACTTCTTGACGTCCCAACTTACGCAGGAGGACACCGACCTTGACCGATGCAGCCCCTCGGTCAATCAGATTCGCGACAACTCCAGTCAAAGTTTTGCCGGAGTCCAGTATGTCGTCGAGAAGCAGGATATCCCGGTTCTGCACTTCTGGCAGAAACTCGTCATGCACTTTTAGCTTGCCAGGTGTAGTCACTGCTCCCCGATAGCTCGAGGCGGTGATGAAACCAACACGAAGTGGGAGTTGGATTCGTCGGATCAAGTCGGCTACAAAGATCAACGAGCCGTTGAGAATTCCGATAACTGTAACAGATTTTCCCTGAAAGGCCGAGGCCATGTCCTGAGCTAAGTCGTCAAGCCGCGCTCGAATCTGCTCAGCTGAAATTAGTACATCCATCCAAATTCCCCACTGATTCGATTCAGGTAATGCCTCTTGCTGCAAGTTGGAACTACGCCTTATTTCCCAAACTGAAAGGTAATATTAGAATTCACATATTACAGAAGTCGAATCCTTTGAATCCAATCTCTTCGATGGCCAAACGATTAGACCACATTCTAGTCATTGACATTGAATCAACATGTTGGGATGGCGGCTTCCCACCAAAGGGCCAGATGAACGACATTATCGAGATCGGACTGTGCCGACTCGAAGTGTCATCAGGCCGGCGCTTGGAGAAACGCAGCATCCTTGTGCGGCCGGAACGATCGGTGGTGAGTCGGTTTTGTACCGAGTTGACGACTTTGACTCAGGAGCAAGTCAGTAGTGGTATGGCCTTCAAGGACGCCTGCAAGTTATTGGAAGACGAGTATCTCTCCCAAGAACGTGTTTTTGCCAGCTTTGGTGACTACGATCGCCGACAGTTTGACCGCCAGTGTCGTGATCAAGGTGTTCGCTATCCATTCGGCCCTACGCATTTGAATGTGAAGAGTTTGTTTGCCATCGCTCGTGCCTTACCTTCTGAGGTTGGACTACCACAAGCGATGGCACTCCTTGGCCTTCCGCTTGAGGGGATTCACCACCGTGGGCACGATGATGCCTGGAACATCGCTGCCGTGCTTTGGGTAACAATCAAAAAAATGCGTGGGCTGGAGTAGTGAAGCTGGTATCAGACAGAGGGTTACAAGGGGCAACCTAAAGAAATTTCGCCTCGGAGTGTTCGATAGCTACCCGTAGGCGTTGCAAGTAGAGACAGCGTGGGATATCGATTGCCCCCATCCGAACAGTGTGCGGAGTTTTCATTTGCACATCCAATAGCTTAAAGCCCTGTTCCCGTAACCGTTCCACGAGTGCCGCCAAAGCCACTTTGGAGCCATCCGAAACGCGGTAGAACATCGACTCTGCTGCAAAGAACCCTCCAATCGCAACTCCGTAGACGCCCCCTGCTAGTTGATCTCCCACCCAAGTCTCCACACTGTGAGCAAATCCTAACCTATGGAGTTCGGTATAGGCTGCAAGCATTTGTGGAGTAATCCATGTTCCCTCAGTTCGGTTTTCGCCACACAACTGCATAACGGTACCGAAACAGGTGTCGATAGTAACCCGAAACTTACCGGAACGAATCGTCCGGGCCAATCGTCGCGACACGTGGAGACCGTCGAGTTCGATAATCGTTCGCGGGTCCGGCGACCACCATAAGATCGGGTCACCTTCGTTAAACCATGGAAAAACACCATCACAATAGGCACGGATTAGGGTCGCGGGCGAGAGATCACCACCCGATCCAACAAAGCCGTCTTCATCAGCTAGTTCGGGAGGAACCCAAGGCAAGTTGCCAGGATACCAGAACTTGCTCATTTTGAGCCTCCTACGCTCATAATACTCTCCAAGATGATTCCCTTTCGACTGACACTAACCGTTGCGACTACAAAGGTGCGGCAGGGAAAGCTGGTCGAACGCTGAGCAACCGTGGTGCAAAGCCGCGTAATCGAAAGCGAAGGAATTTTGTTACAAGATTATGCATATAAAGAGTTTGTATCATTTACAAAAGTTGAATTTGCTACCCAACCATCCTGGTTTATGTCTCGTGTTTCTTGTAAAATAACTTTGTAATTCGCCATTCGTTTTAAACAAATCCGCACGGTCGGTGGTCGATCGTTTAGCGAGTCAGGAGACGAAGTTGGCCGACTTAACTCCGCCAGCCAGCCCACCAAATGGAGCATCTGTTCCCAATGGGAATCCGGTCAACCCATTGGATATCATCGATGAACTCCGTGATAGCTACCTCACTTATGCTCAATCGGTCATTGTTAGCCGGGCCTTACCGGATGTTCGTGATGGACTCAAGCCCTCTCAACGGCGCATCCTTGTTGCAATGCACGACTTGGGATTAGGTCCCACGGCATCAACTAGTAAATGTGCGGGAATCATCGGCGAAACGATGAAACGATACCACCCGCACGGAGATGCGTCGATCTATGATTCCCTTGTACGAATGGCCCAAGATTGGGTGCTACGCTACCGCCTAGTGCATGGCCAGGGTAATTTTGGGTCAATAGCGGGATTGCCACCTGCTGCACACCGTTACACGGAAGCCCGATTAACGGCCGTCGCAGCGGAGCTCCTTGAAGATCTGGACCGCGAAACAGTCGATTTCATTGATAATTACGATGGGAAATATCAAGAGCCGTTAGTTCTACCCGGTAAGTTCCCTAACCTGCTGGTCAACGGATCCGATGGAATCGCGGTAGGAATGGCAACACACATTCCCCCGCATAACTTACGGGAGATTTGCTCGGGCCTTATCCAACTCATAGATGATCCAGAAACCTCACTTGAACAATTGATTGAAATCATCCCCGGCCCGGATTTCCCCACCGGTGGGCAGATCATGGGTCGTCAAGGGATACTGGACGGCTACTCGCGTGGGTACGGTCGCTTGACCCTCCGAGCACGAGCTGAGGTCCGCGAAGAAGGTAAGGGCCGCTCGCCGAGCATTCTTATCACCGAAGTCCCGTTTCAGGTGACACGTAATGCACTCTGTGAAGAGATTGGAGAACTTGTCAAGGACGAACGGATTACAGGTATCAATGCCATTCGAGACGAGTCCAGCGCTCGCAACGGCGAGCCGGTTCGTTTGGTGATTGAGTTGAAGCGAGGCGCGGATCCGCATTTGGTTCTTAACCAGCTCTATCAATTTTCCAAATTGCAGAAAACGGTCAGCGTCATCATGCTCGCGCTGGTGGATGGCCGGCCTGCGATTTTAAACCTCAAGGAGATGATGCACAAATTCCTGGACCATCGCGTTCAGGTGATCCGTCGCCGAACGGAATTCCTGCTTCGGGAGGCCAAGCGTCGAGGTCATGTGCTCGAGGGTCAGTTAATCGCCATAGCTAATATCGAAGAGGTGATTCGTATCTGCCGGACTTCTCCGAACCGGGCTGAGGCCAAACACCGACTGCAGAGCATGCAAGTGCCTGCGAGCCTGATGGAGCGAGCCATTGGGCCTGCGGCCTTTGAGGCGTTACAACGAGAAGTTGGGGTGGTCGCACACTACCAGATGACCGAGGCGCAGGCTGAAGCCGTGGTACGCCTGCAGTTGGGACAATTAGCGGCGCTGGAAAGTGATGAGATCCTAAAGGAGTACACTCAGCTCCGTGAACAAATTCGTCAGCATGAGACGTTGTTGTCTGATGAGCGGAACATCTTTGCTGTTATCCGTACCGACCTGGAAGAATTAGCCGCGAAATATGGTGACGATCGCAAAACCGAAATTCGTGACGATGGAGCTGAATTGGATTTTGAGGATCTGATCGAGGATGAACAAAACGTTGTCACGATTACCCACGAAGGGTTCGTCAAACGCATGCCCCTCACGGAATATCGGGTTCAGGGTCGGGGCGGCAAAGGAGTGCAAGGTGGACTCCGCGAGAATGACTTTGTGGAGCATTTCTTCGTGGCCTCCACAAAGGAGTATCTCCTGTGCTTTACGAATCGCGGCCAAATGTACTGGCTCAAGGTCTATCGCATTCCCCAAGCGTCACGTACGTCCGCTGGTCGAAGTATCGCTAACGTTTTAGCCTTAAAGCCCGAAGAGAAGATTACTAGCATAGTGCCGGTGCGGGAGTTTGTACCCGGGTATCACCTGATGATGGCTACACGCAAAGGGACCGTGAAGAAGACGGAACTGATGGATTACTCCCGAGTCCGGCAAGGGGGTATCATTGGCATTACACTTGACGAGGGCGACGAGCTGATCAGCGTGGCCCTTACCAAGCCGGGGGATGAGATCGTACTCTCGACTCGCAACGGCATGGCCATCCGCTTCAGCGAGGCAGACGTTCGGGCCATGGGTCGGACGGCACGTGGAGTTAAAGGTATCAGGCTCGGACTCGATGACGAAGTTGTTGGCATGCTGGTCGCAGACCCAGATGGACAGCTGCTGACCATTTGTGAAAACGGTTACGGTAAACGTACACCCTTTGGTCCCAACCAAGAAGGTTGCGAAACAAGTTCCGATGTTGAGGATGAAGCTAGTCAAGAAGTGGAGCTGATCGGTGAGCCGGAATCACCCCCTGCGGACGAAGAAAACAGCATCGAAACCGACCCCTCTAGTATGCGTTATCGGCTTCAGAGACGCGGAGGCAAAGGAATAAAAGACGTGCGTATCACCACGAAAAACGGGAAAGTGGTCGGTATTGCTAGTGTTCGGGAAGGGGATGAAATCATGCTCATCACCAAGGATGGCATGGTGACCCGCAGCAAGGTGGATCATATTCGGTTGGTTGGTCGTAACACTCAAGGTGTACGCGTCATGAATCTCCACGAAGGCGATAAATTGGTCACCGTGGCAAAAGTTGCCAGGGAAACCCTTGGCGAGACCGCTGAAACAGAGGCATAAGCTCGATCAAGTACATTAGAATTCAATCTGTTAGCTTGTTCGGCCATGAGGAGTGCTTGGAGGAGTGCTTGATGCGAGTCTTGATCACCGGTGGTTATGGATTCATTGGGGCTTGGATCGTCCGAAATCTCTTGACTCGCGGTGATCAGGTCTGGGTCTTTGATCTGAGGGAAGACCCTCGACGCCTCCGACAAATTTTACCTGAAACCGAAGTTCAAAAAGTGCAGTTTGTGCAAGGAGATGTCACGAATGTTGGTCAGCTTCAGCGGGCCATCACCGAACACGCTATGACTCACATCATCCATTTGGCCGGGCTTCAGGTGCCAACCTGTCGGGTAGATCCGCTATTGGGTGCAAAGGTCAACGTGTTGGGCACTTTGGCGGTGTTTGAGGCTATCAAAGCGACTTCCAATCAGGTTAAGCGGCTGGTTTACGCCAGTAGTGCGGCTGTGTTCGGCGGGCCGGACAAATACCCGGCTGGTCCACTTGCTGATGACGTGCTTCTTGTTCCGAGTACACACTACGGCGTTTTCAAGTGTTGTAATGAGGGAAATGCCCGCATTTATTTTCAAGACCACGGCATCAGTTCGATTGGTTTGCGTCCGTGGACGGTTTATGGTGTTGGCCGCGATCTCGGGATGACAAGTGAGCCAACCAAGGCCATCAAGGCTGCGTTACTGGGTCGGCCCTATCACATAAGTTTTGGTGGCTGGAGTGATTTTCAATATGTGGATGATGTGGCTAAGGCGTTTGTCAACTGTTGTGAACGCCCATTTTCCGGAGCGAAGAGCTATAACCTGCGTGGCTCAGTGCTTACATTATCCGATTTTCATGCGAATTTATGTCAAGTCTTACCTCAGGCTCAAACCCTGGTTTCCTACGGACAAGCACAAATTGCAATCGCCTATGATCTTTCAGATGAAGCATTGCAACGCGACTTGGGCCCCATGCCGAAAACTGCACTCGTAGATGGTATTCGACAGACAGTCGAGATTTTCCGGCAACTGCACAGCGAGGGACGACTTGACATATCGGATCTGGATAGCCCCAAGACGACACCGGTCACGATTCCGGTTGAGCCTTGAGTCGGCAATCTGGCCCCTTACAATTCACAATGTGTTGCTTATGCTGACAGGCATGATGGTAGCTTGACCAAGGCCTCTTATTCGATCTGGCGTCCCCGTTGTCGGGTATAACCGAGTTGCTTGCCGATCTCTTTTAATTTCGTTTGCTGCCCTCCATCTAAGTCGAAGGGTGTTCCAAGGCGGACAAAACCTCACCCACGATGTGCGGGCGATCAGCGGACGGGAAGTGCGACGTAGCCCTGACGCGGGCCGATCTTCTTCACCTTGCCCAGCTGGATGGCCAGCTTGAGCGGGCGGAGCAGGTTTGTGCGGTGGCAGCCGAGCGCCGCGGCGATCTCGCGGGCCAGTGCCGGGGTCCCCCGTTCCCGCAGGAACCGCACCACCTCGCGGAACAGGCCCGGGCTGGGGATGTCCTCGTCGGTCATCGGGATGGTCGCGTTCACCCCGAGGTCGTCCCGCAACTCGATGACCCCGTCCCACACGCACGTCCGGCCCGTCCCGACCTTCATCCGCCGCAGGGTGACGCGCTTCACCGTTTGCCGGACGGCAAACGCCAGCTTGTCCCGGTCGGCCTCCGAGATCCGTTCGAGCAGGCCGTCTAGCCGGGCCATCACGGCCAGCACCTGGGGCGACGGGGCGTCTTCGCCGTGGGCCTGCAGCAGTTGCTCCTGCACCCGGGCCTCGTCGTCCCGCCACTGGCCCAGCAGGGGCGAGATCCCCGGCACGTCGGCCGGTTCGGCCAGGGCCAGGTTCTCCGTGCCGCGTTCGATCTTGGCCCGGATCGCCGCCAGTTGCCGCTCCAGCCGCGACGCCCAGTGGTGAGGTTTGATGAACTTCTGGCCGCACGGGACCCGCTTGACCACCAAGTGGTTCTCGTCGAGGATCTCGCGATCGTAGCCGAGCAACCCCGCCGCCTGGCGTTGGCCGTTGCGGATGGCCAGGCGTTTGCCGCTCACCACCCGGTCGGCTAGGCAGATCGACTCTTCCCGCGCCCCGTACTGATCGACGATGGCGGTGATGACGCCTCCGAGGTTGTCGAACTTCAACTCGCCCCGCTGGCAGGTGATGATCGACACCCCGGCGTCGCGGAACAGCCGCCAGTGCTGCATGGCGTAGAAGATGTCTTCGCGGGACATACGGCTCTGCTCCGAGAGCAGCACCGCCTGGAAGGTGCCCGCCTTGGCGTCGCCGAGCAACTTCTGGAACTCGCGCCGCTTGCTCGACTTTGTGCCGGTCTGGCCGTGGTCCTCGTACCAGCGGATGATGCGGAAGCCCTGCCGGTTGGCGAGGGCTTCGATGTCCTGCCGCTGGCGGGACGGAACGCCGCCCGCGCAGGACTGACAGTTAGAGCGAGATGGCCAAGAGGGAAGCACTGCGGGCTGGAATTGCAGGTGTTATCGGAGTTCGATCTTCGGCGAACGCGAACTGCGAAACTAGCCAGGACTGCAGCATGCGCTAGATTGGCAGCTCATGCGAATAACCAGCCGTCACCTTTCGGCGACACGAGATCCGTAATGCGAAGCGATCTCGGGGTGCTTCTCAACGGCCCAGGAAGCGGGCGGCCGGCTTGCACAGTACGAATGTTGACTGTCGCTTCTGGCAATCAAGAAATTCGCGCTTAATTTCCATATTCGCGCTAGATTTGCACGGTGAGTTTTCATATACTGAACAAAAATTAATATATATATACGAAGGAACACCTAAATGTGATCAGTCCCAGGTTCTTACGCACGGTTTCTATGGTAGATGATTACAGCAGCTAGAGCAAATCCCTTCTCGTTTCACCGTCAAGGTGTGAACCTAAGCTTAATCGTGGGCAGATTCTGTTACGCGAGAGTCTAGCAATTCAAATAATTGTGCAATCACAAAGGTTTTGCCTGAAAAACGTTTCGGCACCTACCTCACGGAATTCAAACATGAACCGCTTGATACTTGCGCAAGTGGCCTTTCTGGCCGTCGGCGCGCTGGCCGGTTGGGCCGTCGCAACCGACCAACTCAACTTCTCCCGCAGAGTGCTCGCCTCGCCCGAGCCAGCCACCTCGTCTTTTGCGGTGCCAACTGCAAAACCGTGCTGCGAGACCGGCATCAACCCGGCCGAACTCGTCCTGATCGCGGCCCATAACGAAAAGGTTTCCGCGAACGCCCAGAAGGACGGCAAGAAGCCGAACATCGTCATCATCTGGGGCGACGACATCGGGCAGTCGAACATCAGCGCTTACTCGATGGGCGTGATGGGGTACCGCACCCCGAACATCGACCGCATTGCCAAGGAAGGGATGATCTTCAACGACTACTACGGCGAGCAGAGCTGCACCGCCGGTCGGGCGTCGTTCATCACCGGCCAGCACGGCATGCGAACCGGGCTGACGAAGGTCGGCCTACCGGGGGCGAAGGCCGGGTTGCAGAAGGAAGACCAGACAATCGCTGTATTGCTCAAGGCCCACGGGTACGCCACCGCCCAGATCGGCAAGAACCACCTCGGCGACCGCAACGAGTTCCTGCCGACGGTCCATGGATTCGACGAGTTCTACGGCAACCTGTACCACCTGAACGCGGAAGAAGAACCGGAGCACCCGGACTACCCGAAGGATCCGGCGTTCCGGGCTCAGTTCGGCCCTCGCGGCGTGCTCGACTGCAAGGCGATCGACAAGGATGACGAGACCGTGGACCCGCGGTTCGGCAAGGTCGGCAAGCAGACGATCAAAGACACCGGCCCGCTGACCCGCAAACGGATGGAGACGATCGACGACGACATCGCCAGCCGCGCGGCCGACTACATCGGCCGCCAGGCCAAGGCCGGCAAGCCGTTCTTCGTACGTATGGGTGAACTTCACCCACATGCACTTCCGCACCCACGTCAAGCCGGAGAGCAGGTGGCAGGCCGGGCGGTGGATGAGCGAGTATGCCGACGCGATGATCGACCACGATAAGAACGTCGGCACCGTGCTCAAGGCGCTGGACGACGCTGGGATCGCGGATAACACGTTCGTCATGTACAGCACCGACAACGGCCCGCACATGAACACCTGGCCGGACGGCGCGATGACGCCGTTCCGCAACGAGAAGAACTCGAACTGGGAAGGTGCCTACCGAGTGCCGTGCATGGTGCGGTGGCCGGGCAAGATCAAGCCGGGCAGCGTCTCCAACCAGATCGTATCGCACCTCGACTGGCTGCCGACCATTCTGGCCATCGCGGGTGAACCCGACGTGACCGAGAAGTTGCTGAAGGGTCACAAGATCGGGGACACGACCTACAAGGTTCACCTCGACGGGTACAATCTCGTCCCGTACCTGACCGGTCAGGCCGAGAAATCCCCGCGGGAGGCGTTCATCTATTGCAACGACGACCAGCAGGTGACCGCCCTGCGGTACGACAACTGGAAGATCGTGTTCCTTGAGCAGCGGGCGGCGGGCACCGCGCTGGTGTGGGCCGAGCCGTTCACCAGCCTCCGGGTGCCCAAGATCTTCAACCTGCGGCTCGACCCGTACGAGCGGGCCGACATCACCTCGAACACCTACTACGACTGGCTGCTCGACCGGGTTTTCCTGCTCGTCCCGGCCCAGGCGTACGTCGGCACGTTCCTGGAGACCTTCAAGGACTATCCGCCGCGGCAGAAGGCCGACAGCTTCAACCTCGACGCAGTGATGAAGAAACTGCAGGAAAGCGGCGGGGGGAAATGACCGGCACAAGGGACAGGGCGGCGGTCGGGATCCCCCCCGACCGCCTCTTCTGGACAGGAGATCACACCGTGTCTAAGTGCACTCGTCAGCACCGCCACGAGGCGACTCGAGCAGCTACGGCGAACACTAATCCGATTCCGTCCAACCCATCTCGCCGTTGGCCGCGCGTGCTGTTGTACCTCGCGTTGGTCGGGGCCGCGTTCGGAATCACTTACACCTTCACGACGCTGACCCGCCCCGGCACGCCTGTGGGGATGGTGCTGATCCCCGCAGGTGAGTTCGAGATGGGAACAGCGGGCGACACCCCGCACAAGAACGAGCAGCCCGCGCACAGGGTCCGGCTCGCCGCCTTCTACATGGACGAAACGGAGGTCACCAACGCCCAGTTCCGAAAGTTCGTCGAGGCTACAGGCTATGTCACGACGGCGGAAAAGAAGCCCGACTGGGAAGAGATGAAGAAGCAACTCCCCCCGAACACGCCCAGACCACCGGACGACCAACTCGTGCCGGGTTCCTTGGTGTTCTCCCCGCCGAGCGAACAAGTGCCGACCGACAACGCGGCCCGCTGGTGGCGGTGGGTTCCCGGCGCGTGTTGGAAGCACCCCGAGGGACCGAACAGCACGCTCGAAGGGAAGGACGACCACCCCGTCGTTCACGTCTCGTGGGACGACGCGAACGCCTACGCGAAGTGGGCCGGCAAGCGACTGCCGACCGAAGCCGAGTGGTAGTACGCAGCCCGCGGCGGGTTGGTCGGCAAACGGTTCGTGTGGGGCGACGAAGCCCCCAACGACGCCGATGCGAAGAAGGCGAACATCTGGCAGGGCGGCTTCCCCCACAAGAACACGAAGGCCGACGGCTACGATCGCACCTCGCCGGTGAAGAGCTACCCGGCGAATGGGTACGGGCTGTACGACTGCGCGGGGAACGTGTGGGAGTGGTGTTCGGACTGGTATCGGGCCGACGCCTACGTTAGTCGAAACGGCATCAGCGTGAACCCGAAGGGGCCGTCTCATTTCTGGGATCCGAGCGAGCCGCTGGTGCCGAAACGGGTGACCCGCGGCGGGTCGTTCCTGTGCCACGTCACCTACTGCGAGAGCTACCGCCCGGCCGCCCGCCGCGGAACGGCCGCCGACACCGGGATGTCACACCTAGGCTTCCGCAGCGTCATTTCCAAAACCGATTGGTAGAACCACAAATGAGTACCACCCGACGTTCGTTCCTCGCAGCCGCGGCGTGCGGCCTCCCCGTCGTGTCGGCCTTGGCCCAAGAGCCAAAGGGTGACCCGTTACCATCGTGGAACGAGTGTGCCGCGAAGAGGTCGATCCTAACGTTCGTGGCCAAGACGACAAAGGAGGGTTCACCGGACTTCGTCCCCACTCCCGAGCGGATCGCGGTGTTCGACAACGACGGCACGCTGAGGCCGGAGAACCCGCTGCCGTTCCAGTTAGCCTTCGCGTTCGACAGTCTCAAGCAGGAGGTGCCGAAGAACCCGAAGTGGAAGGACGATCCGTTTGTGAAGGCCGCCCTGGACGACGATGCCCCGGCGCTCCTGGCCGATCACTACAAGGGGCTGTTTCACATCCTCGGCCTCACCCACGCCGGGATGACCACTGACATGTTCGATGCCCGCGTCAACTATTGGCTGAAGACGGCGAGACATCCGCGGTTCGGGAAGCGGTACGACGAGTGCGTTTACCAGCCGATGATCGAAGTGCTCGCCCACCTTCGCGCGAATGGGTTCAAAACGT
>Ga0272446_1001502_pt1 | contig 33791 bp, 25 predicted proteins | sample YNPCB0061_FD_194587 | JGI IMG/M metagenome (GOLD analysis project Ga0272446, IMG submission 194587) | Hot spring microbial mat communities from Yellowstone National Park, WY, United States - YNP-CB-006-1 | ecosystem: Environmental > Aquatic > Thermal springs > Hot (42-90C) > Sediment | place...
AGCCCCCATACCCGCACCTTGCCATCATCTCCAGCACTGGCCAAATAACAGCCATTGGGGCTAAGGGCAACGGAGTGCAATGGGCGATCGCTCCCCTGCCAGCTTTCCACAATCTCACAGTTATCCTGGGTGCAGTTCATCACCGTCAGATTGCCCCGATTATCAGAAACCGCCAGAAGGGCAGGTTGATATTCTGCGGTTGCCAAACTCAGGATGTAGTCATCTTTACTGCCGGGGGGATAGTTGAGTAGCTTTTGGCGATTGGTTTGCCAGTTCCACAGTACCAGGCGGTTAAACTGGCCGCCGATCGCCAGAGTCTTATCAGCGGCCCCAATGGGGGCGAGGGCATAGGCCGCGAAGCCCAGAGCAGGCGTACTACCCAGGGCTTGCTGTTGCAAACTGCTAGGGTCGCTGAGTAGCCGATCCACCGGCCACTGCTGCACGGTGCCGCTACCATGACTGCTAAACAGATAGCGGGCATCACGGCTAAAGGCCAGATCCAGCACCCGATCATCCCGCTGGCGGGTAAGGGTTTTGATCGGGTTGCGTTGGGGGGCGATCACACTCCAGATTTGTACATCCCCATTTTCTAGACCTGCAGCTACCAGGTCATTGCTCACTGGGCGGTAGCGCACCACCCGCACAGATTTACCCGTGCGCCCCAACACGCCTAAGTTGCGCTTATGAAAAGGAGAGAAGAAGCCAGGCACCCGCCAGTTCATCAAACTCTGATCATCCGAGGCGCTCACCAAGCGATCGCCGGTACCATTAAACTGCACCGAGTTCACCGCCCGGCTGTGCTTAAACAAAGGATTGAGCAACACAAACCAGAGCAAGCCCAGCAAAACAACCCCTCCCAAAGCCTGGGTCTTCAGCGGCAAGCGCGGATGCATCCAAAGGCGCAACAGTTGGGTGTCATTACGCACATCTAAGCGTTGCTCTTGCATCTGGGCCCGTACCAAAAACAGATACTTACGCGGTAGCCCAAACCAGGGCCGACCAGGTTTGCTCACCTGCAGGTTAAACTGTACTCGCTGCAGTGGCTCTAGTGGTATGTAGGGGTCTTCATCTTCGTTGCCCTCTAAAAAGCTCACGGCTGCATTTGCCAAAGACGCCAGTCGGGAAACCGGATGATGGCCATTACCGTTTGTGTTGGCGCGATCGTCGGCCACTGCCATCTCAAGGTCAGCCCTTGGTTCGGGGGTGGCCAGATACATCTCACACCGACAACTGGGTTGCCCTTCTACAGGTTCTAACTCCACCCTGGTCTGTTGGGGCAAATTACTCTGGTTATCGAGCACCAGTTGATAGGTCGCGGTTTGGTCGGCCCTCCCCAGCAGCCAGCCTTTTCCTCCCAGATGTTGCATCATGGGCTGGCAGATAAAATCGACATAACCATCGGGGAGAATATTAACAATTCCCTCGGTGGAGTCCAGGCACTCGTTGCCACGGTAGATTCCCACGGTAAACAGATGATTTGACGCCTCTGTGGTGCGAGGAACACGGCAACGAAAGGTAATTTCGCGAGTGCCAGAGGTCAGCCGAGGCAGGGGTTCTTCCGCTTTTTCCAGCCAACTTTCAATAGTTCTATCCTGACCTTTACCGGTAATGCGCACCACGGCATCGATAATCGGCTCTTTCGACGGGTTAAACACCGTGACAGGAATCAGAAAGCGGTCGTAGGGTCGTTGCTCAAAATTCCGGGTTGGCAGATTCACCCGTAGAGGCACCTGGGTGGCACTAGCCTCCACCTGCAATCGCACAATCCGGCGTTCCTGCTGTCGCAATTCAGGGGAAGACACTAACACCAGCAGATTCATTCTGCCGATAAAGCCAGGCACTGGGGTATCCAGAATGCGCACCCGAAAGCGGGTTTTGCTACCAGGGGGCTTTTTTGCAGAAACCTCTGGAGATAGCACATACCAGTGATTACCGCTCTCCCCAGACTCCAACTCCAGTTGAAACGAGGCAAACTGATCGCTTTGGTTAATCACCTCCACTTCAAATTCTGCGATTTCGAGGCCGGGCTTAAAGGATAGGACTTGCTCTGGAGTGTTAATTTCAATCGGTTTAGAGAGCTTAGGCATGGTAGGGCTACCTGGAGAGAGCGGGAAAAAGAGTAGGGGAGGTTAGAGACGGATGTGTATTGCGATTGGCCAATAGCTGTTTGCCACGGTCTAACAGCCAATCACTGCTTGGATAGGGGAACGAAAATTGATGCATAGATTGCTCAAAACCGAGCTAAATCTGTCCAATAATTTGCTCGATTTGCTCAGAACGAGGCTTGCTCGTCTGGCCAGATGCAAAACTTGTGGCTATCCCCAGGGTAGAAGTTGTCGCTGACTGGGGATTTGCCTGACGTGGTTGCGCCTCATAACTCGTAGGATTTTGCAGCAGTTGCATCCAATTCCGCCGTTTATGGGCAAAGGTCAAAAGGTTAATGCCAAATTCCTGGGCCGATCGCAGGGTTTCTCGCGGCAGTAAGAAGCCCTCGGTGATGCCCCAAGCACTTGCCAAGTCGCCCAACACCATGACAATGCCCCCCCCCACCAGCAACTGCACTGGCTTGCTGGCAATTTGGGGGAATTGGGCAAACACAAACGGCTCCAGCCTTAGGGGATGCTGATGGTTAGGCGATTCGACCGACCGCAACTGGGGGGGTGGTTCCAAATATTTCAGCGGTGTGCCTACAAATTGCGCAAAATCCATTATGCTGCGGGCCAAGGTGACCCCACTGGCAGGCACGTCTACCACTAGCACCCCACCCTGATCAATATATTGTTTCAGGGCGATCGCCTCGGCTTGGCTAGGAAAGAATGGGGCTTCCCCCGTCAGATACAGCACATCGTAGGGTAGATCCACCGCATCTAGCTCTAGTAACCCAACCCTCCCAAGCTCCACATTCATCGCCGGGTAGAGTGATGGTACCGATTGGGCAAACTGTGCCAATTGGGGCGATCGCCGGGTGGCGGTGGGATCATCAGAACGAATGACCTCGCCAATATGCACAACCCGTTGAGGCCGCAACTGGGCAAGGGGGCGATCGCGCAAGTCAATCTGGTTGAGCCCAGGGGCAAACACATCCTCCGGCACCTTGATCTGGCTGACATTAGGAGCCAGATGAATTCGGCAAAGCTCAACCTCTGTCGTCGTTGGGGGAGTATTTTTCTCATCAATTCGAAACGTTTCCCGCACCCACTCCTGCGCCTCTAACCCCTTCAAATCCTGCGGGTCTACATAACTCAGCACCACATACACCATCACCGGCTTCAAACTCGGTTTCGTTGTAATGTGGAAGTCAATCATTTCTGGCACCACAATCGGGTTGCCAGCCCAATCGATCGCAATCCCTGGCTGAATCTGTAGCCAACAGCCATCGCGATATTTACTGGGCACTTCCGGCGGCGGCAAGCTGGGATGCACCCCCAAGCCAGAAACAATGCCCGGCTGATGCAATGCCTGATAGTGCAGGTTTTGGCGTTGCCGGTGGTAATCATGGGCACGTCGCCAACGCTCAGCCGTGATGCGTAAGCCGTCAGTAACCTGCAACCGCTCAAACACCTGAATCGAAGGAAAGGGAAACGATTGAGTCATGGTAGAGGGCAATGGTGCATTGGTAGCAATAATGCATTGATAGAGAGGGGATATCCCCACGATGGGGTGCCCCTGTAAAAAACCCCTGTTCCTTTGCTGAAGCACAGCAGCGCACTAACAAAGGAACAGCAACAGCAGGGGGAAGGAACAACCAATCGGAAACATCAGGAAGAACGGATCCGGTCTAAGCTGCCGTATTAGCAGATTCGACGCAATTCCGGAGGGATCAGGAAATTTTTTGCTGCGAGTTGTAAAGCAGAGGCAAATGCCCATATTTAGATGCCCATATCTAAGACGCTCCGCAAGATCGTTGGGCTACGGGGGCAGAAGCCTTTAGTCGATTGGCTAAGAAGATTTCTGGCCGACCACCCGCACTCAAGATCAGATTCCCGTAAATTTTGGGTGGGTTATGCGGGTCGGTGGAGAAATTGCAGTAATCTGGATTCGTTAACAATTGATTACTATTGAGGAGTCAACCTTGGAGCGGACATTTCTGGCAATCAAGCCTGACGGTGTGCAGCGTAAGCTTGTGGGTGAAATCATCCGTCGTTTTGAGGCAAAGGGCTTTACCCTGGTTGGCTTAAAGCTGATGAGTGTGAGCAAGGCCCTGGCCGAGGAGCACTATGGAGTGCACAAAGAAAGGCCTTTTTTCCCTGGCCTAGTTGAGTTTATTACCTCTGGCCCAGTTGTGGCGATGGTTTGGGAGGGGGAGGGTGTTATTGCCGCGGCCCGCAAGTTGATTGGAGCCACTAACCCTCTCAATGCAGAACCAGGGACAATCCGAGGCGATTTGGGGGCCAACATCGGGCGCAATATTATTCATGGCTCTGATGCGCCTGAAACGGCCCAAACGGAAATTGCTCTCTGGTTTACAGAGGAGGAATTGGTTAGTTGGCAACCGACGTTGATGAGCTGGATTCACGAATAACTGTGTTGCTGGCTTCAGTTTTGTGAAAAAAGAGACACCAGCTATGCGATCGCCATGTTTCTCACGGCGACTGTGAGTCAGGAGGCCTACCCAGTTTCAACCTTTGAGCACTCGATTTTGTCCTAAGCATCGAGAATTTAATCATCTGTAGAAATAACCAGAAAGGCACCGAGGACACAAACCAAGTTCCTGGTGCCCTCTGGGTCTTTGTGATTCGGTTCGATACTATTCGGTACTATCTCGATGAATCCATATTCCTAAGCTTTTTGACCAAAGCGATATATCGCCAAAAACTCGCTCACGAACCTGACCAAATCGGTATCAACCGTTCTTCAGTCTGCAGAGGCCTCCTCCTGCCCCCGCTCTAAGGAAGGATGAGACCTGCAAACGTGCTCTAAATCTCCCTGGATGAGAGATTAAATCGGTACCTTCTCACCTTCACCCGTTGAGAAATCAACACGATTGCGCGGTTCAGCACCTTAATCAGGAGGGCCGCTACAAGCTAGAGCAGGGCACGCTGGTATGGACTTGATAGGGGGCAGGCAGATGCATCAGCCAGTAGGAAACATCAACTTTGAGAAAAGCTCCGAGTTTCAAGAGCAAATGCAAGTCGGCCAAATTCAGCGATCGCGCTGTTTGCGAATCCGCTGATGCTTCCTGAAATTGGCTCCAGCGTTGCCATTCTGGCACAATCCAGGCATGCAACTGGCGGAAGTAAGTTTCCTGGGCTTGAGCCAAGGACAAGCCCAACTCCATTTTTTCCCCTAATTGCACCAATCGCTGCACCCGTTCAACCTGCCGTTCGGCGGTTTCAGCCTCAAAGTGGTAGAGCAAAAACCAGAGACTCTGCACCAGTAAACGCTCTAGTAATTGCTTTGCCTCTGGCAGGTCAAAGCAACAGCGCATATGACTGGCTTCAGTGGCGATCGCCCGCAGCTCATTCAACCAGAAAAAACTCGCCTGTAGAGACTCCGATGACAAATCGCTGCTCTCCTGTTCGAGCGATCTCAGGGCTAGCAAGGCCCGCTGGCTCAAGGCAACCTGAGCGGCAACCTGTAGTTCTTGCGGCACTGGCACCTCATCTCGGTGAAAAGCTAACAAGACCCCGTAGTTATCGCGATAAACCTGGGTATAGAGCTGATCGAGCCGGGTCAAGGTTTCCTGAGTTAACAGTCGCATAATGCGATGACGCTCCTCGGCGAAGAGACTCTGCAAACTGTAAGATTGCCCACCAAACAATTGGTTCATCGCCAAAATGGCCTGGGCGGCACTAGCCAGTTGCAAGGCGGCAAACAGCCGTTCCTTAAGCTGGGCATAATCTAAACGGCCATTAAAGGGCTGGATACAGCAGTGAAAATCCCACCCACCCAGGTGTAAAACAGCAAACACCAGATGCCGACTTTCCCAGGTGATTTCCGAAGTCAGTTGCACCTGCCCAATTGCCAGACTTAGATTGCCGAGATGCTGCACCTGATAATCAAGCTGGCGTGTGTGGTAGCAGTAGACCATTTGCTCCCGGGCGTAGGGGCTAAACAGGGAACTGATGGCATAGTGAGCGGCAACCTGCTCCAAGCTAATCTGCGCTGGCTTTACCAGTTGCTGGTAAACGACAGCACCATTGCCAAATAAATCGACATTACTGGGAGCCTGCTCCAACCGGCGAATGAATCCCCACTCCAGTTGAATGCCTGTCACCTCACCCGCCAATTCTAAGGCGCGAGCCGCGTAGCGAAGAATCTGAGTCCCCTCAGGGCGAGAAAGCTCTTCAAAAAACCAACCACAGCTCGTGAACATCAGCAGCGCGTGCCGTTGCATTTCCAGCAGGCGGAGAGCATCGACCCGTTCAGCAGCGGTTAACTCATGGGCCTGATGTCGGGCGAGAAACTCAGTTACATTTGCGATGGAGCGATCGCGAAGAACCTGGATGTACTCATCTCTGACCTGCCAGGGATCGCGCAACAACTTGCGGCCTGCCTCCTCGTAAACTGGAATGAGTTGATCCCGCAGCCAATTTAAGGCATCGCGTAGGGGTCTGCGCCATTTCTGGTGCCATTCACCGCCGCCACCGCAGCCACAATCATCTTGCCAGCGATCAACGCCATGGCTACAACTCCAAGCGGTAACAGGTTTAAGCTCAACTTCCCAGGTGGGGGGGCTAAGCACCAGATAATGGGCAAAGTTGGTCACCGTCCAGCCACGACTGGGAAACTCATGGGTAAAGGCATAGGCCAGGCATTTCTCAGTACCGCCCTTGTGATGCCCAAAGGTTTCGCCATCAGTCGCAACGGAAATCAACTGACTGGGTCGGTGATCCCCTTTAATAGCCTGGCCCAACCGTCCTGCCAAATAATGAGCATTGCTGAGGGCATCGTCAAAGCCCATATCCCGTGAGATGGGGCCATCGTAGAAGAAAATATCAATGAACGGAGGGTTCCCTGAGTGGTCGGGGGAGTGCAGATAACAACGGTAGGGTCGGGTCGGATCAATCTGGCTCCCCCCGACCTCATGCCACTCTGGATGGGGATAATCTGCGCTGGGCTGGGGCCGACAACGCTGGGCCTGGGAAGGAGCTAGGATGATAAAGCGAATGCCCTCTGCAACAAGAGCTTCCAGGGTTGCAGCGTCAACTGCTGTTTCTGCCAGCCACATACCTTCGGGATCGCGGCCAAAATGGGAGCGAAAGTCGGCCTTGCCCCAGCGAATCTGAGTCCGTTTATCTCGCTCATTGGCGAGCGGCATAATGATGTGGTTGTAGACCTGAGCGATCGCGTTCCCATGCCCATTCAGCCGTTCACAGCTTTTGCGATCAGCTTCCAGAATGCGTTGATAAGTTTCAACGTCATGCCGCTCTAACCAACTCATCAGGGTTGGGCCAATGTTAAAGCTGAGATATTCATAGTTGTTAACAATTCCAATCACTTCGTCCCGGTCGTTGAGCACCCGTGCAAAGGCGTTGGGGCGGTAGCACTCCTGACAGATACGCTCATTCCAGTCATGGGCTGGGCCAGCGCTGGGCTGGCGCTCAATCGCATCCAGGTAAGGATTTTCCCGTGGGGGCTGGTAGAAATGCCCATGAATGGTGATATATACCCCCTGAGCTGTGTGCAGGGCCGGAACATGAGCCAATGAATGCCCTGAAGGGGCGATCGTAGCATTGGACATCCGAACGTCAGAAGGAAAAGTCATAGAAGTTGGTTTGAAACTTTGCTAAACAGCGCTGTTGCCATAAATGGCAGACAAACAGGCACGACATTAACGACACATCAGGCTTCTAGAGGCGACACAGACCATCAGCGGGGCATCTGTTCCACAACCTGACTTCTAGGGCATCAAGGGGTTCCATTCCCCCAGCTAAAAATTACCCAAAAGCTCACTCACTACAAACCAGGGCATCGCACAAACCCCGCAAAGCTGATTCATCTGTCAATTAGATCGGCGCGTCCTAATTCAATCGCAGAATCGCCGTAGAATTTCCCATCATTACGGGGATCATGAAAGTTTTTACATTCCCCTAAAACCCTTAACAAATCGCAATTTAATGCTCAGCAATCATTGAGAGGAGATAGGCTGGGTACACCGTATAACCCAATGGCAACATCCGAGCCTACGTCGCCTCTTAATTCAATTGATGCTTCTTAACGGTTTTTGTCTGGTAGCAGGATCAGAATCCGTAACCCGTAGACGTAGAAAAAGCTAAGAGCAGCGATCGCAGTACCATAGCCCTTGGATTTGGCATAATTCCAGATGCCGATGCAGGCAAGAACCACCCCGAGGAGCAAAGTCAGCAAACCCAGATAGGTGGCTAAGATGGGCTGATCCAGGTGATGCAATGAACCCACAAGCAAAAAACCGACAGGCTGTAAGCTCAATCCAACCATACCGAATCAGCGAGCGCGTTTCACATGATTCGCGCTCTTTTCAAGCGTCCCTTTGGCCATAGGGATATCAAAAGCTCATCGACGACATGGATAGACTTCAAGCGCTTCGCCTTTTTACCAACCCTCTCAGGCCAGCAAGCTTAGTTGAGGGTGTAGACCTGCCCATCAATCAGTAAGCGGGTAATGCCCTTCGCTTGCAAATGAATCGCTGCTTTTTGCAAGACCTTGCCATCGGGTAACTTAATCACCCGTTGGGTGCGGGGGTTAGAAAAGCGCTTGGCAACCCGGTGATTATCAAACACCGGTAGGGTTTTTTCCAGGGTCTCCGCATCAGGAATTTGCCCCAGTTCCCCAAACTCACCCAGGGGACGCGCCACCAGCTCAGCAAAGCGATCAACCACAAGGTAACAAGTTCGAGGGATGAGTGCCTCTTCTAAGGGCAAAACATGCACGGTTGCCTGCCGATCGCGGTGCCCAACCAAAATGGGAGCTTCCGGTAAGTCATCGTCTTCAAAGTCTTCGTCCTCGTCCAGTTCGTCCTCATCCAGGTCATCGTCCAAGTCGTCTTCCAACTCGTTGGGTTTGTCAGTGGAGTCAAACAAATCTGCGGCAATTTCCGGCAGCGCTTCACCAGGTTGAGTGGGCAAATAGGACTCGGAGAGGTTCTCAGGTACCACTTGCAGGGCTGGCCTGGCAACTTCTTCGCCAAACAAAGATTCCTGCATGATGGTTTCTGTTTCAGTTTCTTGCACCGCCGAAGAACGTTTGCGCGATCGCTTAACGGTCGGGGTCACCGCATTGGCAGGAGTGACAACCCCTGCCGGCACATCCTGCTCCTGGGATACGACTGGGACATTGGGACCCACCGCAGGCTCAGCAGGTTCAACCGGATCTGCCACACTCCCGCCCCGTTTTTTCTGCTGAATCAGGACTTCATATTCCGCTTCACTAAAACCAGTCTTAAGAACCCGGTTAATGGTGCTAGTGCTTACGCCAAAGCGACTTGCCAAAGTGGATGTCGTTTCACCGGGCAATCGGTAAATTTCCAAAATCTCCTGCTTCTCTGCATCCGATAATCTGCGTATACCCATGCCCTTAACCCCCAGTCAACCTGCTCTATTCTAAGTCCAATCTCCAGGGATCACACGCCGCATTGAGTCAATTAGGTCGCTCGTCTTCGCCCGGTTGACCGCCGCGAGCGGCTAGACACGTCATATTCTAGGGCGGCCCCAATACCAAACAACACCCCACTAAAAATCCAAAAGACTTCAGGCAGGCTACCACTCTGATAGTCACTCGAAGTATTAGTGGCGTACTTAAACCAGATATCCGACACATAGAGACAGGCCGCTGCCGCCGCAATCATTCGCCAAGATTGGGCAAACCGCCCCCCCCAAAAAGCAAGGAGCAGAGTGGCCGCTAAAATCAACAGCAGAATATCACTGATGATATAAAACCAATCAAAGAAAGGCTTGGCTGGTGCAAGGAAATCGACCGCTTGCTGCGCCCACTGAGGAGCATTGGAGGATTCTGGCCGTGTCTTGGGGGCAGGAGAAGCGGGCACAGGTTGCTGCGCCAAAACATTGGGGGCTAGATTCTGCTGGCTTGGCGATGCCTGGGCTAGCAAAACAGTGGGTGGAACCCCAGAGTAGCCCTCCATCAGAGCTGGCCGTTGCACTTGCGAGACTGTGCGGGAAGAGATAAACCAGGCGAGAACGATACCTAAGGCCGCAATCAAGGCAACAATCCCCCATTGCCAAATCTCCAGATTGAGGCGGCGGGCAGTCACTGCCAGCAGCATCCCGATAATGAGGAGCGCATAGGTAAGCACGTAGAAGATATCCCCTGGCGAAACATCAGGCTGTATTTGAAAAATATCTTCCCAAAGAAAGAAAAATAGGTTGCCGATAAAGTAGGACAACATCCCCAACCCAATGCAAGTCCAAACGTTACGACCACTGACAATTTGCCGACTAAGCCAGTTCCGTAAGCACAGCAAGAAAGCGGAAAAATAGGAGACCTGCTCAAAAATCCAGGTGCCAAGAGAGTACCAGAAGGGGCGTTCCTGACCGGGAGGAGTCGCGCTAAACAGCAAAAAGAACAGTAAGGCCAACACTGCCCAGGTGACTTCTAGCAGAACAATGGTTTGAACAGAAAGGACCGGTTTAGAGTTTGTCGATTTATCCAAGGGATGCCTCCCGTCGTGCAGCAGGGCAATAAGGTTAAGATCGGGATTGAGGCCACGAGCAACAACGAATCCTAACCGAAACCTATAGAAATTAAACAGGAATTCCGCTAAAACCAAACATTTCTTTATGCCCAGGAGTTAACGCCATAGCTTTCCCAGGGGAGAGCGGTTTAACCAGCTTTGAAATTGACTGCGATCGCTATCGGATAGATCTTGCAACATATCCACTGCTCGCTCAACGAAGGAAGTGTTGCCAAAATAGGCCTTACCAAGGCGATGTAACTCTTGGAGCAGCGTATTGAGGTGGTGCTCTTCCCAATGGGGCAACTGTGCTGCATTGATCGGATCTAGTTCTAGCAACGACTTAACTGCCTCAGCCGACTCGGCCTGGGGAAAATGCCATTGCTTAAATACTTCTGCAATGTCTTTTTGAAACAGCCCCGCTTGCCGCCCTCCAAGCAAATCTTCAATATCAATAAATACGCCCTGCAACATCAGCAAACTAGACCGCACGTAGGCCGACGGTACGGAGGATCCCCCTGCATCCGGCTCATTGGCAAGCTGATCTAACCGGATTTTACCCCAAACGCTATAACGTTCAGGCTCTTCTAACAACACGCAGGCTTTGCCCTGGTTATCGGTCAGGTCACGCCAAAAGGCCTTGGCTTCTTCTTCCTGGCTAGCATTGAAAACGTTAATCAAGCGAAATGTTTGCCCCTGATACGTCAGGATCGGAATCTGCTGATCCCGTTTGGGGTGCTGAACACTCGATATTTCAACATCCTGCCGCTTTAATATAAACATGGGACTGATGGGGATTCGCTAGAACAGACAACTGCAATTTTGCCAAATAAAGCCGAGGGCGCGATCGCTCCGGGGGGAGAAGCAGTAACCAACCTGCAGGGGATGATTCAGACCTAAGCCTATTCAAATCCATCTGGTTGACTGTCAGTGTACATCCCCCACGCTGTTTTTAGCGTATGCCCTGCTGAGAATTGGTCAGGGTAACCTCCTACATCCCTAGCTTACAATCCCTTCAGGAATACGTTAATCTGATAACCGAAGGTTCTAAACGCACCTTCGGTCATTAGGGTAAGGGTCTTTAGCTCAGGGGATAGAGCAACCGCCTTCTAAGCGGTCGGTCATTGGTTCGAATCCAATAAGACCCGTCGGTCGCCAACTTGTTGGTCGCTCACTTTGAGAGGGGTTTTCAAAAGTACTCGGCAGTCAAAATCGCGACGACAGGAACAAAATCGACTTGTAGATGGGTAGCCGCTACTAGGGCTGGACTGTGACCTCACCCAATCGAGGCCGCCTGCCTAGCAGCCCAACCATCAGCCGGAGGGCTATGCTTCGGGTTAGAGGGATGTGGCGGAGAGCCTGCAACCCGATGCGGCGGAGCCACACGACAGGCATCCAGGAATTGGAAAAGAGGCGATTCAGTAAATCTGTAAATCCAAGAATTGTCAGATTCTCTAATTTGCGCCATTGTTCATACCGCCGCAGCACCCGCTGATCACCCAGGTCTTCTCCCTGGCGATGGGCCGAGAGAATCACCTCTGCTAAGGCTGCCGCATCTCGAAAGCCCAAGTTAACTCCCTGGCCCCCGACCGGATGGCAACAGTGGGCCGCATCCCCAATCAGGGCCAGTCGTGGCTGGGTATACCGCAGGCTGTGTTTCAACTGCACTGGAAAGACAAATCGCTCTCCCACCAGTTGTAGTTCACCCATTTGATCGCCATAGCGCGGCTTTAGCCGGCTGAGAAAGGCGGCATCATCCAATTGGGCGATCGCCGCGGCTTCTTCTTTAGGAACTGTCCATACAATCCGGCAAAGATTATCGGGTAGGGGCAAAATCGCAAAGGGGCCTTCGGGCTGAAATCGCTCATAGGCAATATCCTGGTGGGATTTTTCTGGCTTGATAAATGCCACCACGCAGGCTTGCCCATATTGCCAGCCCGCCGTGGCAATTCCTGCCCCTTGGCGAATCGGCGATCGCGCACCATCGGCAGCAACTAGCAACTGGGTTCTCACGGCCTGGGTCTGTCCCTCAGTTATCAGGGTAAGCTCAACCCCATCAGCGCCATAGGTCGTATGCACCAACTCCGCCGGGCAAAGATAGGTCACATGGGTACAGTTCTGTAAAAAATGCCGCAGCGCCGCCAACAAAACTCGATGCTCAGCCACATAGCCCAAAAACTCGGATGCTAAATCCGCTGGGGTAAACTGCACCTTGCCGGCATAGTCACTATCAGAAAGGTGAATCTCCCGAATCGGATTGACCCCCGGTCGCATGGCTGACCACACCCCAATCTCCGCAAAAATGCGACTAGAAAGCAAATTGATATGGTAAGCTTGACCCTTTGTTGCAGCCACAGAAGTGGGCTGGGCCTCAACCACCAACACCTTCAGTTTTGAGTGTTGAAGCGCCGCCGCCAATGTTAGCCCCACCAGCCCTCCACCCACGATCACAAGATCATAGTCAAGGCAAACCGGATCGCGGGGTTGGGGCTGAGACTGGGAAAAGTGAAGCACTGTAGACATTACTGAAGGTCAATTTCTACAAAGATTTGTAATAACCCTATTGTGACGTGAATATCGAGTCAATTCAAGTTGCATCATGGTTCGCCGAGAACCATCGTTAGGATAGGAAAAATCAAACCTTGTTGAGGAACTGCGCCCTATGTTGCCTGTGATTTACTCCGATGAGTTTTTAATGCACGATACGGGCATTTTTCATCCGGAGCGGCCAGAACGCCTGACGGCTATCAAGACGGCTCTGGAGCAGGCGGCCTGGAGTCAAAAAATTGCTTGGCGACGGCCCACACCCACCGAACAACGGCCTATTTTGAGCACCATTCAACAGGTTCATGACCCTGCTTATGTCAATGGGGTGCGCCTGCTCGCCAATCGCGGCGGCGGCTACCTGGATGGGGATACACCGATTTCAGCCCGCAGTTATGAAGTGGCCCTGCTAGCGGTCAGTGCCTGGTTAGATGGGGTTGAGCAGGTGTTGCAGCGAGGAGAGCCAGCCTTTGTGCTGGCACGCCCCCCCGGGCACCATGCGGTGAAAAATGCGGGCATGGGGTTTTGCATTTTCTCAAATGCGGCGATCGCGGCCTATTATGCTTTAGCACAACCGGGCATCCAGCAGGTCGCCATTCTAGATTGGGATGTGCACCATGGCAATGGCACCCAGAATCTAGTCGAGGCCAATCCTCAGATTGCCTATTGCTCGTTACATGAGTTTCCTAATTACCCAGGAACGGGCAAAGCAACTGACCAGGGCCACCATCGCAATGTTCTGAATTTGCCGATGTCGCCGGGCAGTACTCTGAGTGACTATCAACACGCCTTTGAGCAAAAGGTGGTGCCCTTCTTAAACCAGGTTGCCCCGGACTTATTAATTGTCAGTGCAGGGTATGATGCGACAGCGGCAGACCCCCTCTCACGCATTCTGTTGCACCCTCAGGATTATGAAAACCTGACTCGCTACTGCTTACAAGTGACTCGCAAAATCATGTTTGGCTTAGAGGGCGGTTACGATTTGGAGGCGATCGCCCAAGCTGTTGTTGCTACTCTTGCCCCCTGCCTCAGCAATGGAGCGGGCGATTAAACCTCGGAGTCGCCTCTTTCATTGTTATGGCTTTGGTCAGAAAGCTGAGGCCAAAACCAAGTGCTCAACTACCTATGCAGGGTCGGCTTTCTGACTTGCCGTCGCGATGTTTCCCATGGTGACAGCCATATCAGCCCCAGAAATCGCCGCCTGACTATTGACCCGGTAACGATAGATTCTTAAGATTAGACTAAGATGTAAAAGTGTAAAGAAACATTACACACTTCTCAGTAATCACAGTCTCTACTCCACACACTACGGGCAGTGCTAATATGTCGGATTTGAATTCTTGGGAGCATGGGCGATCGTCGTTAGCGAGTTTGGCTTGGTTAAAGCATTTCTTTGTTGGGCTTGTTGTTGTTTGTCTGTTTTGGCTAGTGCCTGTGGCGATCGCGCCCCACACTTCGATGGCAATGGCCTTCAACAATCCTGACCTCTTACCTGCCGAGCAAACCCCAGTCATTGACTTAGCCAAAGCGCTGCCCAGCGGTGAAGAAGAGGCTCTTGCCAGAGATTTAGAGGCCTTTGAACAAGAAACGGGTTGGAAACTGCGGGTACTGACCCAATTTGACCGAACTCCTGGCACCGCCGTGAAGGACTACTGGGGGTTAGACGACCACAGCCTGCTGCTAGTGGCTGACCAGAGAGGCGGCAACCTGCTTAACTTTAGCGTGGGCGACGCCTTTTACCCGCTGATGCCGCGCACCTTCTGGATTGAGTTGCAGACACGTTACGGCAATCAGTACTATGTCCGCGAAAACGGGGAAGAGGGCGCAATTCTCGGCGCATTAGAAGCAGTAAAAACCTGTCTACGCCAGGGAGGCTGTCAGGTTGTTCCAGGGTTACCTCAGGAGCAGTGGATTTTAACCTTGGTCACATCTGTACTAGGTGGGATAATCTGTGGCTTTGCGGCCCATCCACGCAAACCGGGGCAGGTGTTCGCCTGGCAATGGGCGCTGATCTTCTCTCCCCTCTGGGGCATTTTATTTGTAGCCTTTGGTATTGCCCCGGTGATTACACGCACCAGCGATTGGCTTCCCCTCTTCCGCAATATCAGTGGGTTTTTGGCCGGAGTGTTAGTGGCTTACCTGATTCCTGGGTTTAATCGCTCTGCCAATGCGCCTGAGACATAGTGCTGTATTCCAGCAAATCTGAATGGGTTATAGACCTTAACACTTAAGCCTAGTCAACTTTTTGATCTTCAATTTTTTGATGTTTAATACTGTGATTGGATAGCGATGCTTAAGCCCGGCGCGATCGCTGCAGGCAAGCACCGCTATCGCCGTTAAAACCTAAATGCAACCGCATCAGCAATTTCTGTTCTGGCAGTGTCTTGATGTGAAGAACAGAAACAGCTAATAACTGAGCGCCAATAGCTATAAGGCACCCAGAAGTAGGCCATTCACCCTTGCCACAGCCTGAGTAATTACTCTAAGTCAACATTAACTGCTGATTCAGGGGGCACAACCGCTGGCTCAGATTCTGTTGTTTCCATTGGTGTTTCTGGTACGGCTGTCGGTTCTGGCAAAGCAAAGTTTTCTACATAAGAGATTTTTTCTGGCTCTAGGCGGGTTTTGCTATTGCCCGATAGCATCTTGAGCAGTTTAGGTTTGGGATCTTGTAGGAGGTAAATCAAGCGATCGCCCACCTGAAATTCATCTTTTAGCGAAACAACCTGAAGGGTCGCTCCGCGCTGGATCAGCAACGGTAGCAGTTCTCCCGACTCTATCAGCTTTTTGATGTGGGCTTGTTGCGGCACTGCATCCACCTCTCTCAAAATGGTTTCACCCAGCTTCACCGCTCCATCAGTGATTCCCTGATTCCAGAGTTTTAAGGAAACCTCAGAGCCAAATGCCTGACCAATACTAAGCGAATCTTTATCCTTCTTATCGGTATCGCCCTGGCGTTCGCGAGGAAAAACAGCCAAAACTCGTGGCGGGTGAAACTCCTCTACCGCCCGTTGGGCCACAACCCGATTCACTTCTCCATTCGTTGTGATGGCCAAAAATGTCCCCGTATAGGCTAGTCCTGCTTGCTCTAAGACATCCGTTTCAAGAGCACTGCTGACAAACAGCCGTAGACCTTCGTTTTCAGCTTGTTGATAGTTCTGAGGATTGGTATCAATCAGGGTGACCGATTCGCCTTGTTCCTGATAAAAGCGACCAATTAATAAACTTAACGGGTTACACCCGACAATCACAATCCCAGTCGCCTGTTTAGAAGTAACCTGCAGCAAGTTCGCAATCAGCCCTGCCGTAAGTCCTTGGATAACCACCGTCAGAATAATAGTGAGAAAGACCAGTGCCTTGATGGCATCTCCCCCGCTAATACCCCGCTGGGTCAGCAAAATGCTGAACAGAGAAGCCACCGAAGCCGAAACAATACCTCGAGGTGAAATCCAGGAAAGAAAAATTTTCTGTCGCCAGTTTAAATCACTCTGCCAGGTACAGGCCCAAATATTAATGGGGCGCACAACAAGCATCAGACAAAGTACGGTAAGAACCCCACCCCAGCCCAGCGCAAACACCCCTGGTAGAGATAGGTCAGCAGAAAGCAAAATAAATAGTACCGAAACTGCCAGGATCGTTAGAGCACCCTTGAATCGTTTGAGTAAGCGTTCTTCCGACAGAGAGGAGGCCCGCAACACAATCCCAGATGCCACGGCTGCCATCAGCCCTGACTCACTGCGAATGGTTTGAGCTAATCCGTATAAACCCCAAAGCCCTGCCAGCACCGTCAGGGCTTTCAAATCATCGGAGAGAAACCGCTCCCACTTAAGAAATACTCCCAGCAACCAACCGCCGAGGATGCCGATCGCCGCTCCAATGCCGAGACGCAATAACAGGCCACTGACGATTGTTAGAGGGGCAGCCCCACTATTCAGAAGGGTATCCAGCACGACCACGGCCAAGATCGCCCCGACCGGGTCAATCAGGACTCCCTCACTTTCTAACAGGGTAGAGACTTGCCGATCCACCTTCACCTGCCGTAGCAGAGGATTAATCACCGTCGGCCCGGTAACCACAACCAAGGAAGCATAGAGAAAGGCGATCGGCCAGGGAAACTCGCTCAGCCAATGGGCAGCCATCCCCCCGCCTAAAAGCGTGATCAAGGTGCCGACTGTTACCAGATTTCTGAGACTGGTAGAAACCCGCCCCAGATCCCGTAGCTCCAGGCTAAAGCCCCCCTCGAATAGGATTAGGGCTACCAGCAGAGAGACCATTACCTCTAGACCATTGCCCAAACTAGCTGGATGAATCCAGCCCAAAACACTTGGCCCGAGAAGAATACCGAACAACAGCAAAAATACAATGCCAGGTAAGCGAAACAGCTCTGCAATCACCTGTGCAGCGATGCCCGCCATCACAGTCAGGATAATTTGCAGCGTAGTGTCGAGGGTGGCATCCATAAGTATTTGCTAGTGTTCGCCTCTACGCCGCTAAGACATGCCCATGATTTCATAGCCTGCATCCACGTAAACAACTTGCCCGGTGATGCCACTGGCTAAATCGCTACAAAGAAAAGCCGCTGTATTTCCCACCTCTAGCTGAGTGACTGTCCGGCGGAGAGGGGCGACTTTCTCAACGTGGTGAATCATATCGAGAATGCCACCCACTGCCGAAGAGGCCAATGTTCGAATGGGGCCAGCAGAGATGGCATTGACACGAATGTTAGAAGGCCCTAAATCCGCCGCCAGGTAGCGCACATTCATCTCCAGGGCAGCTTTGGCAATTCCCATGACATTGTAATTGGGGATGACCTTGACCCCTCCTAGATAGGTTAACGTCACCACACTACCTCCGTCAGTCATTAAGGGCTTTGCCCCAGCACATAGCTTCACTAGGGAATAGGCGCTGATATCCAGGGCGAGTTGAAACCCTTGCCGCGAAGTCTCAACGAAGTGGCCGGTCAGGTCATCCCGGTTGGCAAAGGCTAAACAGTGGATGAGGATGTCGAGCTTGCCCCACTGCTCTTGAATCGTCTGGAAGACGGCTGCAATCTGCGCGTCGTCTTGCACATTGCAGGGGACAAACAGGCTAGGAGAAAGAGGTTCAACTAGTTCGGCAACTTTTTTTTCGAGTTTGCCTTTATCGTCAGGCAGGTAGGTGATCCCGATGTTAGCGCCCGCTTTGTGTAACTGTTGGGCGATTCCCCAAGCAATGGAGCGGTTATTCGCAATCCCGGTGACGAGGGCGTTTTTTCCAGTCAGATCCAGCATAGGTCGATCGCATGATGGGCATTTATGAGTATCGCAGACCGGGGGGACACCGCGATCGCCACCAAAACTGACAGCCAACTGTTTGCGTTTCAGGCGACGATGACTGTCTCTTCATCCCAAAGAGGAAAAAGCAGCCAGGAAAATACTCCCGTTGACGCGCACTCATGCATCGCCAATAGCGACATTGATATGCATTTTTTGTAACCATCGCGCTTTTGGGGTGAGTGATCCGCAAGTGGTATCGCTTCAGCAAGCGCGACTGTTTGGAGGCTTTATTCGGCACGCTGGAACAGCCATTTATACTGAACTCCAGATTCTTTGAAGGTTTTAGGATAGATACAATTGTATCCCCGACAAAAGAATGGTTACAAAAACCCAAAAGTTGCTGTATACCATTACTAATCCATTTCTATTTCCCTAGTCCTTTTCGTTGTAGTTGTTGAGAGTGCGTCAGCCAGTTAAACGAACATCAGGTTTTTCTCGAGAGGAAGAAATTCGTCTCAGGGCGGAACTTGCTCGTGCGCGCCAGACAATTCGGCAGCTAAAGTCAGAAACCTTTGCTTTAAGGCAACAGCTAACTCAACAACAGCAACGACGAGCGCTGAGTCAGACGATGGTTCCGCAGCCGCGCTTAAAGCCCCAGACAAGTCGGCTGTCAATGCCAGCACACCCACTGACGCGATCGCCCCATCAAATTGGGTCACCTCAAAAACCAGGTGCTGCTGGCTTTGATTGGAGCAGGTCTGCCAATCATGCGGTCGGACAACGGCCCTTGCCTCCCTCCACCCATCCTCCATCCCTGCGCCGCAAGCGTCGCCTGAAACGCAAAGCCATCCAACCCTGGCGACGGTTACTGTCAAGCCTGATTTCAATGGTGGGTTTAGCAGTTTTAATTGGCACGACCCTTTCCCTCCGCCCGCCCGCCTCCCGTTCTCCGGCTCCTTCGACCAATATCAGCACGACTCAACCCAGCGCTGCGACACCACCCAGCGCTCCGCCAGCCGCCTTTGTGAATGGCCACCTGGTCTACAACGTGCGTCAAGAACCTGTCCTGCGGCCTAATCCGGCTTTGCAGGGCGTCGTTGATAGTGCGGTTGCCCTGGCGGTGCAAAAAGGCTTTAAGGCCGAAGAGTTATCCATTAGCCTAATTAATCTCAAAACCAACGAAATTGCTGACCACCAGGGCAGTGTCATGCGCCATCCTGCCAGCGTCGCCAAGTTTTTTTGGATGGTGATGGCCTACGCCCAGATTGAACAGGGCATGATTGTTCCCGATGAAGCCTTTACTGAGGATATGCGGGCCATGGTCGTCGTTTCCGATAATGATGCCGCCAGTCGCATTCTGGATCGAATTACACAAGCAGAATCTGGCGCAGAATTAGCTGGGGAAGCTTTTACCACCTGGTTTAATAAACGGATGCAAGCGAATGAGTTCTTCCGCCAGTCAGGCTTTACTGACCTTTATGTTGCTCAGAAAAATTATCCGGTTTATTCCATTGGTATGCCTCGACCCAGTGGCCGGGAAAAGCAATTAAAGGATGCCCAAAATAGGCCGCTCAGAAGTTTGGTCAGTACAAATCAGGCGGCTCGCCTAATGTACGACATTTACAATGGCCTGGCTGTTTCGAGGGCACGGAGCCAAGAAATGATCACACTGATGAAGCGCGATCTCCGCCCAGAAGTATGGAAAAAAGATCCGCTCAACTGTGTAGCAGGGTTTCTTGGAGAATACCTACCGCCTAACACTATCTTTGCGGGCAAGATTGGTTATACGACGGAAGCGCGTCATGAAGTGGCCTTTGTCGAAACACCGGATCAGAAGACGGCTTATGTGCTGGCTGTATTTGGAGACTCTGCCAGCTATAGTCGCAGTGGCACGATTTTGCCCGAAATTTCTCGGCATGTCTACAACAAAATGACTGCTACAGGAGTCGAAGGGCCGCAACCCCCTGCAACAGAACCTCAGGTTTCTCCCAGTAATGTCCTCTAAGATTTTGGTTAGTCATGAGTTCGTGCAGCAGTTCTTTGGGTATCCATCAGGATGGATTTGCAGGGTAGCTCAAAGGAAAAAAGCCATCGGTAGGGAATTTTGAGGGTTAGAAGCCTGCTCAAAACGAGCGAGATCAGTCATAAGGGATGTGGGTGAAACGTTTATGCAAAAGCTGGCAAACCCTTTCCAGTGCTTGCAGCAAATTTCTGGACAAACCTATCTCTGGATAGCCGTAATCATTTTTGGGGCTTCCGGTGCGGTGACACGCCGAATTACGGAAATTGGTGCGCAAAACTTTGTGAATGGGGAAAATCCTATCTCCCTATGTAATGTCTTGTTTGTCGGCAACCTGTGCGCCCTGATTGTGTTTCTGCTGATTTATCGCCAGTACTGGAACTGGCCAACTTTGGAGCGCTTTTCTCGCCGGGACTGGCTGAGCTTGGGAATTGTCTCAACGTTGGCAGGGGCAATTGCACCGGGGTTGATCTTTGAAGCGCTCACTGTGGCTCCGGTAACGAATGTGGTGCTGCTTGGGCGCTTAGAGCCACCGTTAACGCTGGCGTTGTCAATTTGGCTGTTAGGCGATCGCGTCAATCGCTGGGAAATAGCCGGGGCGATCGTGGCGTTTCTTGGGGTGGCATTAACGTTACTGCTGCAACCATCCCCCGAGACGGTGATGCAAGCAGGAGGCATTTCGATTGGCCTGGGTGATTTATTCACGGTTCTGAGTGCGGTGGTCTTGGCAATCTCCACCATCATTGGCAAAAAACGGCTCGGTAAAGTTCCTTTGGGCATTTATACAACGGTGCGAACCGGTCTGGGTGCAGTGATTTTCTTTTTGATTGCTCTGGCACTCTATGGCCATAACCACTTCATGGGTGTGCTGTCTCCGTTTCTGTGGCGCTGGATGCTAGTGTATGGGGTAATTATTGTTGTCATTGGCCAATCATCCTGGCTAGCTGGCTTACGAAACTCATCCGTTTCCACGGCATCTATTGTGGGTTCCTTTACACCCCTAGTGGGCATCTTAGCTGCTTATCTGATTTTGGGCGAAGTTCCTACCATGGCCCAATATATCGGGGGAGTAGTGATTTTGCTGGGCTTAGGCTTGAGTCAGAAAGGCATTCAACAGCAACCGGCTGGCCGACTTCAAACGCGAGTCAATTCTGTCCAGGCGGAGCAAGCAGTTGAGTCAGGAGTTGGCTTTAAGGGGATTTAGACTCGCGTTAGCCCTTCCTTTTCAGTCAACTAAGCCGGATGGACTACGGAAAGCGCTGTGTCTTTCCATGCGTTCAACCATTAACTAAGACTGGATATTATTGCTGACACGATGCGATAGCGGCGTTTCATAGTAACCGCCATAAGTGTGAAAACGTTTGCAGATGAGCAACGAGAGCTGTTATGGGCTAGATCGGTTCTACTCTTGTCGTGCTTCAGCCTGTTTGACTTCACCTGTTCGCTCGAAAAGTAAATTCCGCACCGTTGGTAGGGCTGACTTTAGCTTGTAACGATGAAAGTTGTTACTACTAACGTTGCGAAACTTGATAGTTGCTGTACTATCTGGTCAAAGCAACGGCGATTAGCAATCTAGAGTGGTTTCTAGCTCCCAGGTTGAAAGATGGGCCGTATACTCCTGCCACTGTTGCCGCTGTAATTTTAGATAGGAATGGGTCAGCGCACTGCCTAGAGCTGTGGGTAAAATGTCACTGGTTTCAAGCTGGTACAATGCATCCGACAAGTTTAGGGGCAATCGCCTGACTTTGTCGGCGGGTGGTGGATCAGTGTAAGTGTTGTAATCTTGCCGAGGGCCAGGATCACGCTTGTGGCGAATGCCATCCAAGCCTGCTGCCACCAGAGCTGCGGGCAATAGATAAGGGTTGGCGGCACCATCGGCTAGGCGAAGTTCAAACCTTCCTGCATCGGGAATGCGGATCATATGGGTGCGATTGTTGCCACTGTAACTAATGGTATTAGGGGCCCAGGTGGCTCCTGACCGCGTGACTGGGGCATTCAGGCGTTTGTAAGAGTTGACGGTAGGATTGGCAAAGGCACAGAGGGCCGGAGCAGAATGGAGCACCCCTGCAATAAACTGATAGGCCAATTCTGATAGGCCCAATTCCCCCTGAGAATCGTGGAAGAGGTTTTGATTGCCAGCGGCATCCCAAAGGGAAAGGTGGGTATGGCAACCGTTGCCCGTTAGGTGAATGAATGGTTTTGGCATGAAGGTGGCTCGCAGCCCGTGATTTTCTGCGATCGCCTTTACCATGTACTTAAAAAACGCCTGCCGATCAGCCGTAACCAGGGCATCGGCGTAAAGCCAGTTCATTTCAAATTGGCCGTTTGCATCCTCATGGTCGTTTTGGTAGGCCCCCCAGCCCAACTCCAGCATGGCATTGCAAATCGCCCGAATCACTTCATAACGGCGCATTAGGGCTTGTTGGTCGTAGCAAGGTTTACTCTGACGATCGCGGAGATCCGAAATCTCATGGGCGTCACCGGATAATAGAAAATACTCGCACTCCACCCCAGTTTTTACCCGCAAGCCCATATTCTCTGCCTGTTGTAAAACGCGCTGCAACACCAGGCGAGGGGTTTGCTCCAGCGGCTGCCCATCCATGCTGTAGAGATCGGCGGGCATCCAGGCAACTTCGGGCTTCCACGGCAGCGGAAACAAGCGGTCAGGGTCGGGAATGGCCAACACATCTGGGTCAGCCGGAGTCATATCAAGCCAAGCGGCAAACCCAGCAAAGCCGGCCCCGGTGGCAGCCATTTCGTCAATGCTGGCGGCAGGCACTAGCTTTGACCGTTGCACCCCAAACAGGTCAGTAAATGAAATCAAGAAATAACGGATGCCGCGATCGCTGGCAATTTCAGATAAGGGAGTGGTCATTGGTTGTTCCTACCTTTGCAAAACTCAAACCCGTAGAACCTGGCAGCAACTCGTAGATTTTCTAGCAGCCTAGTATTTTCTTGCTACAGCGGTTCTTCTAACCATGCCTGCACCGCCGCCCGAATCGTCGCCGCATCTTCTGGATTCTGGTAAGGGTTCCCCGCACGATGCCCCCAAATCGACGGAATCGAGCGATAGACCGCCCCTGGAATCTGAGCCGCCTCCCGTTGACAATCTTCTGGGGGAAAGTACAAATCCGTCATGCTTGCCATAACCAACGTTTTTGCGCGAATCGCCTGCAACGCGGCTAAGTAATCTCCTTGAAAGCAGGGATGATTTCCTACGTCACACTGTAGCCAGGTATCAATCATTGCCAGTAAATCATGGGGGTCACGGCGGCGATAACTGGGTTCCCATGCTTTCTGGATGTAGGTTTCCAGGGAGTCGTACCCTAGCTTGGTATAGAGGCGATCGCGATAAAACGCCTGAGAAACAGCCCAACTGGCATAGATGTGGGCAAAGGCACGATAACCCCGCTCGGGCAGGGCTTCAAAACAGGTGCCATTCCAGGCTGGGTCAGTTGTCAATGCCAGCCGCAAGCTTTGGAGAAACAGGCGGTTATGTTCTGTGGTTCGAGCAGTACCACAGAGGGCAACAATCCGCTTGACCCGATTAGGATAGATGGCTCCCCAGTGATAGGCCTGCTGCGCCCCCATCGACCAGCCATATATCAGGTCTAAATACTCAATGCCAAATACCTGCCGTAGCAATTGCTCCTGAGCGCGGACATTATCCCAATGGCTAAACCAGAAACCTGTCTCACTCAAATGGCAATCGGCACAATTGCTAGGCGAGCTGGAAAGACCATTGCCAAACATATTGGGCACGACAATAAACCAGCGACTAGGATCAAGAATGCCCGCTGGGTCAATGAGCCAGTCGATATCCCAATGCTGTGCTCCGTAGGAAGTGGGATAGAGAATAACATTACTGCGATCGCGGTTTAGCTCCCCATAGGTTTGATAAACCAAGTGAGCCTTGGGTAACACCGCACCACACTGCAGGGTAAAGTTTGGTAGCACAAAGCAGTTGAGAGCATCACTCATACTGCTGACTGCCGCAAGTTTGCAATAATTTGCCGATTTACCTGGAGATAACCAGTTGCGATATGGGCAAGGTGGGGCCGCAACTGACGGTGAGCTTCAGGCAAGGCATGAAACGGAATCGATGGGTAAAGATGATGCTCCGTATGATAAGGCATATTCCACATCAAAAAGCGTAGCGGCAGCAGGGTAAGGGTTGTCCGGGTATTCGTGAGGGGATTGTCATCCCGACTGCAACCTGTATGCTCTGCCAACAAAATGAATCGCAGAAAGGGCTGGCCCACAGCTAAGGGCAATACCCAGTACAGCCAAACAGCCCAGGGGTAGCCAGCCGCCACAGAAAGGAGGATCGCCGCCCCATAGACAACAAGCTGCAGCCGAGTTGAGCGAACCGCTGCTCTTGCCCCTGCTTGAGATAAATAGGGATAACCTTCCACCCTTCCTAGGGCAATGTTGCTGTGCCCCCGCAGTTTTCCCAGCCACCAGGGTAGCCCACTTAACTCCAAAAGGTAGGCCCTCAAAGTTGCAGGTTTTGAATCATCTAATTCCGGATCTTTGCCAGGAATTTGCGTATAGCGGTGATGCCACTTGTGGTATTGGCGATAGAAGGTGCTGTTGTAAAAAGACAATAAACCAGCTAACCAGGCCACCGCATCATTTAACCGCTGGCTTGCAAAAGCGGTACGATGGGCGCACTCATGCAAGAGGGCAAACATGGCAGCAAAGCCAAAGCCATAGACAACTAAAGCCGGAAGAGCGATCGCCCAATGGGGTTGTGTTGCCCATAAATACCCGCTCACCCCCAAAATAGCGAGATGCCCCAGCAGGTGCACCCAGCCCTTAACATCAGACCGTTGATTGAGCGTAGCAAGTACATGGGCAGACAAAATCTGACGGGGATGACGCCAGGTTGAAACAGTTACAGCCTCAGGACATTCCAGAGTGAAGTCAGAAGATTGAGTCGAATGAGGAAACACGGTAGAAACTCCCTGGTAGCAAAAGTAGCCACGACAATGCCCTTGCTATGGCGATCCGAATTTCATTGAAAAACTGAATGCATTTTCATTGCATAAACTCTGCACAAGCAAAATACTTGTACGTCATCCAAAACACTCCCATCACAACGCTCCTGAATTAAATCAGGATGATTGCGTCTAGCCTGATTTCTACTTCAAGGGCAAACGCAGGGCTGACTCCTGCGAAAAATCAAAGATTAACGCTAATTGATAGTACAAACTTCACATTATGACCGAGTTGCAAGCGCAATATGTGCTTTACGCTACCATCTAGAGCACTCTGTTGAGAGGATATTTGAAAAGGCGCAGATATAGCACCATGCGAGACTCATGTGAGATTCGTGTGAGCTTTAAGAAACTCTCATCCCTTAATCGGTTAGAAGAAACAGCAATTAACAGAGGAATGAGTCACATCTCTCGAAGCAAGATAGCTAGTCGGTCGTTTGCTTAGTCGTTTGCTTACTAGAAATCTCCTGATTTCTTTGCCTGTAAAGCGTCTTCTGATTTCGCCAGGGTTTTCTAGCCAATCTGCTCCCTATCGGGATAGCCAGGATTCTGTCAGGATGAAGAGACCTAGACCAATCAGCACAAAGGACACCAGACGTTGACCGTAGCGATGAATCAGGGAGGCGATCGCCGCGTGGGACGCAACCCAATAGGCAACCCCATTCTCCACCGCCGTCAAGAGATAAAAGACAGCCAGGGTAATGACCAATTCTGCCCCGTTTGTACTGGCAAATAAGGGCACATAGATACTGATGTTGTCGCCCCCATTGGCGATTGTCACTGCCGCAACCTGGAGACTTTCAGGCGCAATCAACCGTCTCAGAACTCGTTTCCAGCGAACTTCTTTTGTAGTCGCTCTTGGCTCAGAGACTAAGTGGAGGAGATCTGCATCGCCGTCATCGGGATCCTGCTGCAACAGCAGCCGCAGCCCTATCCCAATGGGAATCAACCCCAACCAACTGAGCCAGGTTTCTGGAATCACCTGTCGCCCTAGATAACCCGGTAGGCTGGCTAACACCAAGACTGAAAAACCCAGGTACTGACCTAGCAGAATATGGCGAGGACGAAATCGGGCAGAGACCTGCGAGAAAAAGATCACTAAGACAACGATATCATCCAAATTTGTGGCGATAAATGCTGACGTGGCAACGGCGATCGCCCCAACAAGCCAACCCATAGCCCTCCTGGTCTGCTGACGGTTTTCCTAACAAAGTATACTTTTGTAAAGAGAGGTTTATAGAATGGGTAACCTGAGTGGGGATGAAACGCTTGCGAGAAGGGGCTTTTGCTCAAAAATTTAGCCCTGAAATATAAAAAATCATCACCAAAAGAAATAGAGGGATGCTTCATTCTGGGTGATCCGTAATGCTGATTTTCAAGAAAATCGCACCTCCTGGGTTGCTTTAGGAACAAGAAAACGAGTGCAGGTCACCTTTATCACTGTTAACACGAGAGCATCGAAAAAAGTAGATAAATCTTCGTCTAAGGCCAAGCTGAAGAGTCTGCCCGCAGGAAACCGCAGGCTTTGATCTAAAACTCACTGGGGAGAAAAAACCGATCCAGAAATTGGGGAAATCCGCTATTCAGTTTATTCAGAATGTTCAGTAATTCCTGAACGTCTATGCTATCTTCAAAGTATGAACCTTTCTGCCCCGTCTCAAACAACTACAGCGGCTGATTTGCCCGATCCGTCAGAGTTTAAGCAACGTCATTACATTGAGGATGTCAGTGTGCTGTTTGAAATGGTCGGGCTACCCCGCATGGCAGGGCGAATTTTTGGCTGGCTGCTGATTTCTGATCCGGTTTATCAATCCCATGGCGAGTTAGCTAAAGTATTGCAAGCCAGTAAGGGTTCTATCAGTACGATGACGCGCTTGCTGATGCAAATTGGGTTAATTGAGCGCTTTAGTTTACCGGGCCAACGTCGGGATTACTTTCGGATTAAGCCCAACTCTTGGTCTGAGATTATGCGCCTGCGCATTGCCCAGAACTCAGCGTTTTTAGCGATTGCCGAACGCGGGCTAGAGTTACTTCACGATCAGCCGGAGCATCTACGATCGCGTCTAGAAGAGATGTATGACATGCACGCCTTCTGTAAACGAGAACTCCCGGCCATGCTGGAGCGCTGGGAACAGGAACGCCGTCAAAAGCACCGAAACCAGACCCCTTCTTAATCACTTTTCATTGGCAAAAGGCAATGCAACTTCCTCTCATTGGTAAGGTTTCCAGGGGGGCTATTCCCTGGCTGGTTGGCCTATCGGCGGCTGGTTTAGTGGGGGTCACCCTAGTGGGTTCGCAAGTGCTGCGTGCCAGGCCGGGGCGCGACAACCTCGAAGCTTTGACTGTGGCTGCCGAGCAAAAGGATTTAACCGTGCGAATTGGGGCAACAGGTTCGATTGTGCCCGTGCGCACTGTTAACCTCAGTCCTAAAACTTCTGGTCGTTTGCTCGAACTTTTGGTGGAGCAAGGCGATCGGGTGCAGCAAGGCCAGGTGATTGCCCGTATGGAAAATCAAGACCTACAGGCCGAGCGTAACCGTGTTTTGGCCGAAATCGCTCAGGCAACGGCGAATCTTTCTCTTGTGGAAGCGGGGAGTCGCCCGGAAGCGATCGCGCAGGCAGAGCAGTCAGTACAGCAGGCCAGAGCAGAAGTGCAGGCTGCGCAGGAGCGGCTCAACCTAGCTAGTACCCGCGTCCAACGGAACCGTACGCTCTACAGTGATGGAGCCATTAGCCGCGATCGCTTGGATGAGGTGTTAAATGAAGAACGCAGTGCCCGTGCAAGTTTGGCCCAGGCTGAGGCACGCCTGCGCAATACCCAGGCCCAGTTAGAGCAGCTACGCAATGGGTCTCGGGTACAAGAGATCGATCAGGCTGCAGCCCAGGTGGCAGCGGCTCAAGCGCGACTGCAATCAGTCGAAACCCAACTGTCGGATACAGTGATTCGGGCACCCTTTGCCGGTATTATTACTCAGAAATATGCGACGGAAGGAGCTTTTGTCACCCCGACGACTTCGGCTTCTTCCACCACCTCGGCAACTTCAACCTCAATTGTGGCCCTGGCCAGTGATTTAGAAGTGCTGGCAAAAGTCCCAGAAGTCGATATTGGCCAGATTCGTCTAAACCAAGCGGTCGAGATTCGCGCTGATGCTTACCCAGATCGAATTTTTAAGGGAACGGTTCGCCTGATTGCGCCCGAGGCGGTGGTTGAGCAGAATGTCACGTTTTTCCAGGTACGGGTCAAGATTACAACGGGCTTAGATCAGTTGCGCTCTGGCATGAATGCAGATCTCACTTTCTTAGGCCGCAAGCTTGACAATGCCTTGATTGTGCCAACAGTGGCAATTGTCACAAATCGAGGCCAAACCGGGGTGCTGGTGGTGGGAGCCAATCGCAGTCCGCGATTTCAAGCCGTGACCATTGGGCCAAGCATTGGTAACCAAACCCAAATCTTGGAGGGGCTGCGTGCTGGCGATCGCGTTTATGTTGAGTTACCGTCAGGGGTCAAGCTAGATGATATCGTCAGGGGGCTGGAGCGAAGGTAGTAGAGCTTTGGTCAGAAAGCTTAGGGCTAAACCAAGTGCTCAATCACCCACACTGGATGGGCTTTCTGACTGACTCGCTGTTGACATAGTTCTCATGACGATGGCGATAGGAACCGCTGGCAGAATAGGAACCGCTGGTAGAAGAGACCCATTTGGGTCGTGCCTTCTTTGGTTGGCTGGAGAGTGAATTCGGTGTCTGGCATGACTGCTTGACCCGTCTTATGGATCTTGTTTTTTCGTTTTTCCTTTTGCCTCTTATGGATATTCTTGAAAGCACCCAAATGGCGTTTAAGACGCTGACCGCTAACAAGCTCCGTAGCACACTGACCATGCTAGGGATTATCATCGGCAATGCCTCTGTGATTGGGATGATTGGCGTAGGTCAGGGGGCGCAGCGATTGGCCTCTGAGCAGTTTGAATCCCTGGGGCCGAATGTGTTATTCGTCAGTCCAGGAGCACGGGAAGCCCGCAACCGCACCTTTGACCTGCCTAAAACTCTGGTGTTTGATGATGCGAAGGCGATCGCGTCTCAGGTGCCCTCTGTTGCAGGGGTGGCAGCGCAGCGTCAAAATCAGTTCCCGGTGGTTTATCAAAATCTCAACACCAGTTCGCTCATTGTGGGTACCACGCCAGAGTTTCTCTCAGTTCGCAGTTTTGATATGGCAAAGGGGCGGTTTATTTCTGATCAAGATGTGGAGCGTAATACTCAGGTAGTGGCCCTTGGCTCAGACCTGGCAACGCGCTTTTTTGGGAACCGCGACCCAATTGGTGAGCACATTCGGATCAAGGGGATTGGCTTTCAAGTGATTGGGGTCTTGCAACCCAAGGGGGCTTTCTTAGGAAACAACCAGGATGATGCCGCCTATATCCCCATCACGACCCATGCTAACCGTCTCACAGGACGCACTTCTCCCTACGGTCTCGATCTCACTTTTATTTCGATCGCAGCGAAAAATGAGCAAAGCATTCCAGCGGCAGAGTTTCAGATAGCAAACCTATTGCGGCTACGCCATAAGATTACGGATGATGATGACTTTACGGTGCAAACGCAAAAGGATATTTTGCGGATTGTTGGCACCATTACCGGTGGCTTAACCGCAATGCTGGCCGCGATCGCTGGCATTTCGCTGTTGGTTGGTGGTATTGGCATTATGAACATCATGCTGGTTTCCGTCACCGAACGGACGCCCGAAATCGGATTGCGTAAGGCGATCGGGGCCACACAGCAAGACATTTTAGTGCAATTTATGATTGAGGCAGTGATTTTGGCCTCTGTGGGCGGGCTTGTAGGAACTGGCGTCGGCATTGGGGGGATTTTGGCCGTCAGCGCTTTGACCCCACTCAAGGCAAGCATTTCTCCCGTGGCGATTGCACTGGCGGTCAGTGTCTCAGGGGGAATTGGCCTGTTCTTCGGCGTGTTTCCCGCTCGCCAAGCCGCTAAGCTTGACCCAATTGTGGCCCTTAGAAGCGCCTAGGAGACGAATGGCTTCATGTGTCCAGTAGTGCATTGGTTGAACTGATAGCTCGTCTTTTTGTCTGAATAGAGTGACTAAAGAGGGCTATTTCCATTGCTATCACTAGCCAACAAACAACCATTAACAGAAAAAGCGGTACAAGGATAATCCTTGTACCGCCCTCCACTGAATCAGAACTCTAACCAGCCGACAGCAAATCTAACTTGCTTAATTCACAGGAAGCTAACAACCAAGCCGCAGAGTTTTAATGGGGAATGCACTGATTTAACGAATAAGCTGCCCCCCGATAAAAAAGATTGCGGATAGGACGGCAAATCAACTCATGAATTGGCGTCTCTACCCCATGAAAATAAGGGGCACCGCGATACTTTAGGCGTGTAGAAACGGCAGAAACTTGCTCTACCTTTTCATCGATTACATCTGCTGCGACACTAGGAACCAGTGCATAGTCATAGGAAACGCCGCGATAGATAAGTTTCATAATGTTCGCCTCTTGGGATTCAGTACGATGGGATTGAGGCGCGTTCCTTCGGGAAATCCCTACTTCCGTCTTTCTTAGCATTTAATCTTTGAGGCTTAACCAGATATTCAGCTAAGAGAGATGAACGTTTTCTTGTATATCTGTATCTTAAGCTACCAAAAAATCACCTGGGGATTTTTTTGGCAAAACTTTATATATGCCCACGGGAAACTGTCTGCCCCTTTACCCTTCCCTCAACAGGCGACCCATTGACTGAAGTTACAAGCCGCAGCATTCTTGAGGCTTTGACTGAATTGGCTGACAAAACGACTCAAACCCCTGATACTCTGTCTTTTAAGCGAGCGACTAAAGTCGCGCCTAGGTAACTAAAGTCTGCCTTCGCAAACTTCGATATATTGCGGGTTTCTGTAAGTCTGTACAGGGGGTTTTGGGTCGCCTTGCTATGGTTAAAACCGCCCAGGAGAAGAGATTTGTCATTCAAGCAGGGCTTCGACTTCAATTCACAAGTCAAAAATTGACAATGGGTGGCCTGTTCAGTTCAAAATCGTTTAACTAGATAAGCCGTGCAGTCCAAAACCCCAAATGATAGTCATCCTTCGTCCTCATCTGGCCAAAGCGATAGTCCATGTATTTTCTGGGAATTGATTTAGGCTGGAGTTCAGGAGCGAGTGGCCTATGTTGTCTGGCTGCCCAAGGCGATCGCCTATTACTGATGGATTTACAACGGGTTGCCCGGCAAGCCGACATTCTTGCCTGGGTGGAGCGCTGGTTGCCTGTACCGAAGCCAGGCGGAGTGGCTGTGGATGCACCAACGGTAATTGGCAACCCAACAGGGATGCGTCTGTGCGATCGCCTCACCCACCAGTACTTTGGCCGCTACCACGGAGGCAGTTACCCAGCAAATCTGGGCCGTCCCTTTGCTGCGCAGACAATTGCGATGGGGCACAGCCTGGAAAACCTGGGCTTCCACCATGCGCCTGAGATTGCCCCACGACAGCCCGCCCGCTTTCAAATTGAGGTGTTTCCCCATCCAGCGATGATCCAACTGTTTGGCTTAGAGCGCATCTTGAAGTACAAAAAAGGGCCGGTCAGTGAGCGCCGCATAGAATTAGCCAAACTAAGAGGCTACATTCACACTCGTCTCCCCCAGCTCATGCCAGCGCTGGATCTTGCCGCCAGCCCTCAATCGCTGCCAGAGTTGCCACCTCCTGGTAAAAATCTCAAGGTCGTTGAGGATCAGCTCGATAGCGTGATCTGCGCCTATGTGGCTGCCCATTGGTGGTTTTGGGGTCAGGAGCATAACCAAACTTTGGGCAATTTACCAGAGGGTTACATCATTGTGCCGATGCCCCAATCGACCGATTAACAATTTCCTGCGCCTGCTTTTCGGCTTTTTCCTTGCGTTCACTGTGGCGATCAGTCAGATAATCCACCTGATCCCGCAGTAAAAGCGTAAATTTGTACAGCTCTTCCATCACATCGATGACGCGATCGCGATAGGGAGAATCCTTCATCCGGCCATCTTCATGAAATTCCTGATAGGCCTTGGGCACAGAAGACTGATTCGGAATCGTAAACATCCGCATCCAACGTCCCAAAATTCGCAGCGTATTCACAGCATTGAAAGATTGAGACCCACCTGAAACCTGCATTACAGCCAGAGTTTTGCCCTGGGTCGGGCGAATCGCCCCAATACTCAGGGGAATCCAATCAATTTGATGCTTCATTAAACCACTCACATTTCCATGAAGTTCCGGGCTTGACCACACCTGCCCCTCCGACCAATACACAAGTTCGCGCAGCTCCTGCACCTTCGGGTGAGTATCAGGCACACTGGCATGAAGGGGCAATCCGTGGGGATGAAAAAACCGCACCTCTGCTCCCATCTCCTCAATAATCCTGGCGGCCTCTTCTGCTAGTAAACGACTGTAGGAGCGTTCCCGTAATGAACCATATAAAAACAAAATTCTCGGCTTGTGGTCAAAGCTCATGCGGTTTCCTCTTAATTTACTCATGGCCAGTTTTAGCTGCCTGCTCGCACCAAATCAATGGGTCTGCTTTACAGCAATCCTCGGTTAAAAAGCTGAGCAGTTGCCCGGTTCCATGCCAATCAATTGTGTAAAACACCTGCCGCTGCACCCGCCGTGAAGACAACAACTGAGCCCGCTCTAGCTGCGCTAAATGGCGAGACATAGTGGATGGATTCACCCCCAAGGCAGAAGCAATTTCTCCAGCAGATAACCCAACCGACCCAGCACGAACCAGCAAACGGTAGGCCGCCAGCCGATTTTCCTGGGCTAAGGCTAATAAAGCAGCAATGGCAGTTTTTGACTTCATTAGTGCACTTTAGCACAATTGCGCAACTGCGCAAATAAAACCGACAGACCTGAGCGGTGGAGAACGTAGGCTAAACTTCAGTCGCACCGCTCAAAAACTTCCCGAGTGTGTTATGTTAGTTAGCAGAGCATAGATATCGGTTAGCAACATTTGTTTCTAGTATTAGCGGGTTTTCACGTTTTTCCATTGACAGACTTCTCTCCGAATTGTGACTCTACATATCCTTTCATTTTTGGAGACAAGCCATGTCAATTTATGTAGGCAATCTGTCCTATGACGTTACGGATGCGGATCTCACTTCTGTGTTTGCAGAATATGGTTCCGTTAAGCGAGTTCAGCTTCCTGTTGATCGCGAAACCGGTCGCATGCGCGGCTTTGGTTTCGTGGAAATGGGTGCAGATTCTGAAGAAGCGCTCGCCATTGAAGCACTTGACGGTGCGGAGTGGATGGGTCGCGATTTGAAGGTCAATAAGGCCAAGCCACGGGAAGATCGTGGTGGCTCTTTTGGTGGTGGGCGTAGAAGCGG
>Ga0272446_1001503_pt1 | contig 33786 bp, 21 predicted proteins | sample YNPCB0061_FD_194587 | JGI IMG/M metagenome (GOLD analysis project Ga0272446, IMG submission 194587) | Hot spring microbial mat communities from Yellowstone National Park, WY, United States - YNP-CB-006-1 | ecosystem: Environmental > Aquatic > Thermal springs > Hot (42-90C) > Sediment | place...
TATTCTCCGAAAAGTATTCCCAAACGCTTTCGCCGATGGGATACAGGGCGTTGTAGTTCGCCCGGTACGCCTTACACCGTACAAAGTAGCAGCTTGACTTATTTGTCTATGCTTTTACGAACTATTTGTCTGCATTCTTGATTGTGAAAACGGCTCAAACAGTTGTGCTGCACACCTTATTTCGTCCGTCATGGTTCGTCGTGATTTGTTCTGCTGCAACATCGCAAAAAATGCTTCCTCCACCAACTTCAGGGGTGGTAAACGGTCGTTTTTGACCGATAAACGGTCAGAAGCAGCAGAAGGTCAAACAATGTTCTTGGTGCAAGAGGCGGTTTCCCCGATAACTTCTGTGTACCTGCGTTTGATACGCCATAGTTGACAGTTGCAGTATTTTTGGTATTTTGAAAAGCGGCTTTCTGCCGTACAATATCTCACAAGAAGTTTCTCACAAAAAATTTCTCACAAGCGCATTTTTGACGAATATGATAAACCGTCGTGCATTTTTACGGACTTCTCTTGCAGCATCGGCATTGGCTTTTGGTGCCGTGCCTGTGAGTGTGCTTGGGCAGCAGCATTCGGCTGACGTGCTTGTTCTGGGTGCAGGGCTTGCTGGGCTGTATGCAGCAAGGCTCTTGGAGGCTGAGGGCAAATCGGTCATTGTTCTTGAAGCTAGCACAAGAGTTGGCGGCAGGCTCTACACGCTGCCCGATGACCTTGGCAAAGCGTTTGGGGTTAAACTGAGCGATACAGGCGGCGTGGAGGTGGGCGACACCTATAAACGCCTGCTTGGGCTTGCTGCCGAGCTTGGCGTTGGTGTCGAAGAACCACCGCGTGCCGCTTCGTCAGACGTTTGTTTGAATATTGGCGGCACAATGGTACGACTCGCTGACTGGGCAACATCGGCAGCCAACCAGCTCGCTCCATCGGAAAAAGCTCTTGTTCCAATGCGCCTTGAGTCTGCGCTTATGATGCCGCATAACCCATTGAAAACGCTGGATGACTGGTACAAGCCTGCATTTGCTGCGTTTGATGTGGCAGTCTCTGACTTTCTTCGCTCGAAGGGTGTTTCGCAGGAAGCTCTGCGGCTCATCAATGTAGCTGCAAACACGAACGATATTGCCACCACTTCAGCACTGAATGTTTTTCGTAGTCTCACATTTCGCGCGGCAAGTGGCTCTACAAAAACATTACGGATTGCCGGCGGAAGTTCTCGATTGCCTGAAGCAATGGCAAAAGCCTTGCAGCGTCCTGTGCAGTATGGCAAGCGCGTGGAGAGCATCGAACGCTCTGCCGACCGCGTAACTGTTGGATGTGCTGATGGCACTCGCTACACTGCTGCTGCTTGCATTTGTACGCTTCCCTTTCCCGCGCTGCGGCGTGTTATTCTTGCCCCAGCCTTGACTGGTGTGTATGCCGAAGCAGTGCAATCTTTGCCTTACACGGCGATTACCCAGATTTACCTTGCGCCTACAAAAGAGTTTTGGCGCGACGACGGCTTTGCGCCAACGATGTGGTCAGATTCGCCGCTCGAACGTGTCTTTGCTTTTCAAGCAGCAGATACCGTGAAGTATTTTACCATCTGGCTGAACGGTGTTGGTGCCCAGCGTGCAGATGCTATGGGCTTGGCAAATCTGAAGCGATTTGTTCTGGACGAAATGGCACGGTTGCGACCATCTTCTCGCGGAGCATTAGAGGTAGTTCACGTTTACTCGTGGAGCTTAAACCCCTTTGCTGGCGGAGCATATATGCACTTAGCCCCCGGTCAGGCTGCACGGTTTTTTCCAGCACTGACTGAGCCACTTGGGCGATTGGTGTTTGCCGGTGAGCATCTTGCTTTACAAAACAACGGCATGGAAGGGGCACTGGAATCGGCGGCATCTGCCGTAGCAAGAATCCTCAAAGGATAGAACACAGGTCATGCTGGGTATGAAGACCACGCGAAACACCACTCTTCTTGTTGCGTCCGTGCGTCAAAAAGCGTATTTTCTACGGTAACTCTGCGCTGTATCTTCGCAAATACACGATTTTTGGGAGAGTCTCTATGGCTATTCGCGTCGCCTTGCATCACAAAACTTCGTACCACTATGACCGCCTTGTGGGGCTGTCGCCACACGTGTTTCGCCTGCGACCTGCTGTGCATTGCCGAACGCCTATCGAAGCCTATACGCTTCGTATCACGCCTGAAAACCACTTTATCAATTGGCAACAAGACCCGTTTGGCAACATTCTTGCTCGCGTGGTGTTTCCCGAAAAAACCCGTACCATGAGCATCGAAGTTGAGATCATTGCTCGCTTGGAGGTTATTAACCCGTTCGATTTTTTCGTGGATGAATACGCTAATCGCTATCCCTTTGTTTATGATGCACAACTCCTCAAAGAACTTGCGCCCTACCTTGAAATTACCGAAGACACACCCTTGCTGCGTCAGTGGATTGATGCCAATGTTGAACGCGCACCCAAAGAAGAACGTACGATTGTGGATTTTCTCGTAGCACTCAATCAAGCCGTTCACCGTTCTGTTGCCTATACGATTCGCATGGAGCCGGGCGTACAACGCCCCGATGAAACGCTCACCAAGCAGCTTGGTTCGTGCCGCGATTCTGCGTGGCTGTTGGTGCAAGTGGCGCGGCATTTGGGGCTGGCGGCGCGGTTTGTATCGGGCTATCTGGTACAACTCACGGCAGACATCCCCTCGTTGGATGGTCCTTCGGGTCCACAGCACGATTTTACCGACCTTCACGCCTGGACGGAAATCTACATCCCGGGTGCGGGCTGGATTGGCTTAGACCCTACATCGGGCTTGTTTGCTGCCGAAGGACATCTCCCGCTTGCCTGCACACCCGATTACGGTAGTGCTGCGCCCGTTACGGGTTGGACGGATGTGTGCCAGACGGAATTTGCCTTTCAGAACTCCGTAACGCGCATCCACGAAGACCCACGTGTAACCAAACCCTATACCGAAGCGCAGTGGACAGCTATTCGTGCACTGGGCTACAAGATTGATGAAGACTTGCGAGCAGGCGACGTTCGCATGACGATGGGCGGTGAACCAACGTTTGTTTCGATTGACGACATGGAGTCCGCAGAGTGGAATACCGCAGCCTTGGGCAAGCACAAGCGCGAACGCGCTGGAGAGTTGGTAGAGCGGCTCAGAAATGCCTTTGCGCCGGGCGGGATGCTGCACTATGGTCAGGGCAAACAGTATCCGGGCGAACCGCTCCCACGCTGGCAATTGGGCGTTTTTTGGCGCACTGACGGTATTCCGATGTGGCGCGACCACACGCTTGAAGCCCGTGATGACGCACAATACACCTTCTCCAATGACGACGCAGAGAAGTTTTCTCGTACCCTTACCAAACATTTGGGCGTTCAAGACAACACTGTTGCCGCTTATGAAGACCTGTTTTATTTTCTGTGGGAGCAAGAAAAACTTCCCACCAACATTGACCCGCTTGTAGCTGATTTTACGGATTCGCTGGAACGCCAACGTCTTCAAGAACTTCTCCACAACGGCATTGAAACGCCCGTAGGGTTTGTGCTGCCGCTTGCATGGGACGAAAACCGTCAGCAATGGCGCAGCACGCGCTGGCATTTTCGGCGCAAGCATCTGTTTTTGGTGCCGGGAAATTCTCCTGTGGGGTTGCGCTTACCACTGGATTCTTTGCCCTGGGAAGACCCCAAACAACGCGCATTGATGGTAGAACGCGACCAATTTGCGCCCGAACGCCCACTACCAGACTATTACGAGAACCTCACGCAACGCCCGCACGCCGCGACCACAAGCAATGCTGAGGACACTGACGATACCTTCGTAGCCCGCACTGCGCTTTGTGTGGAAGTCCGCGAAGGACGGCTGCACGTGTTTTATCCACCACTTGCACGCCTTGAACAGTACGCCGAACTCACTGCCGCAGTCGAAGCCACTGCCAAAGAGTTGCAGACACCTGTCCGCATTGAGGGTTACGAACCGCCCCGCGACCCGCAATTGCTGCGTTTACTTGTTACGCCTGACCCGGGCGTGATAGAAGTCAATATCCATCCCGCCTCGTCGTGGGATGAACTGCTGCACATCACGCACACGCTGTACGAGCAAGCACGATTAGCACGGCTTGGAACAGAAAAGTTTATGTTGGATGGTAGGCACACTGGCACTGGAGGCGGCAACCACATTACCATTGGCGCAGCAAAACCCGCAGATAGCCCACTGCTGCGCCGTCCTGACTTACTTCGCAGTTTGCTCAACTATTGGCAGCATCATCCGGGCTTGTCGTACTTGTTCTCCAGTGCGTTTATTGGTCCTACAAGCCAAGCCCCGCGCGTGGACGAAGGGCGCGATGAAAAACTCTATGAACTTGAAATCGCTTTTGCACAAGTGCCAGAGCCAACTGACGCGCCAATACCCTTTTGGCTCGTGGATAGAATTTTCCGCCACCTGCTTACTGACATCACGGGCAATACCCATCGTGCAGAGTTTTGCATTGACAAACTCTACTCACCCGATTCTTCGTCGGGTCGTCTTGGTATCTTGGAATTTCGGGCATTTGATATGCCACCGCATTACCAAATGAGCATGATGCAAATGGCGTTAATTCGCGCACTTATTGCGTGGTTTTGGCGCGAACCCTATTACAAACCGCTTGTGCGCTGGGGAACAGAACTGCATGACCGCTTTATGCTCCCGCATTACGTTCACGCAGACATCCACGATGTTGTTGCCGACTTACGTCGCGCTGGCTATGCGTTTGATATGGAATGGTTTGCGCCGTTTTTTGAATTTCGCTTTCCTGTCTATGGTCGTGTAACGGTGCAGAACATCGAACTTGAGCTTCGCATGGCAATTGAACCTTGGCATGTGCTGGGCGAAGAAATGACGAGTTCAGGAACGGCGCGGTATGTGGACTCGTCGCTGGAGCGCGTACAAGTGAAACTCACAGGTCTGACCGATACCCGACACATTTTGGCATGTAATGGATGCCGTATTCCACTTCGCAGCACAGGCAAACACGGCGAATACGTAGCTGGTGTTCGCTATCGTGCGTGGCAGCCACCGTCGGCACTTCACCCGACCATTGGCACAGATACACCGCTTGTATTTGACGTGGTGGACACGTGGAACAATCGTGCTGTGGGCGGATGCACGTACTACGTTGCACATCCGGGCGGGCGCAGCTATGAAGTGATGCCTGTTAATGCATATGAAGCCGAATCCCGCCGCATTAGCCGTTTCTGGAACTACGGTCATACGCCCACCGAAGGCTCACCAATCCAGCTGACAAGCACAACAAACGGTACTTTGACGCAGTTTGTGCCAGAGGGAAGCGGAAGCAGTGCCGCCACGCTGCAGCCAGAACCCGATACGAAGGAATACCCCTATACGCTGGATTTGCGGCTGCTCAAAAAAATTGGCACCATGGGATGATACGCATGAGCAGACACGCACCATTGATGAATGCTCAAGCCCAATCGTTTGAGACAGCCACTACAACGTCAAACTCCTTGAGAGCCTCGCTGCTGGAAAGCTATCGCCTGCAATCCCCGCCGTCGGATGAAATGTGGTGCTCCGAGCCATTCTACCATGCACCACGTGAACATTGGCGGCACTGCATTGAGCAAATGGAGTTCTTTGGCGCAGATGAACTCTTGCACCGCCAACAAGCTCTTGTGCGCTTGCTGCGCGACAACGGCGTAACGTACAGCATCTATAACGACCCACAGGGCTTGCACCGCACGTGGCAGCTTGATATGGTGCCGTTCATTATTGGTCAGCACGATTGGCAACACATCGAAGCGGGCTTACAGCAGCGTGCAGAATTGCTGAACATGATATACGCGGACATCTATGGCGCACAACGGCTCATCAAAGAAGGTTTCTTGCCGCTTGAACTTGTGTATGCCCACGATGGTTTTTTGCGTCCATGCCACAATACGCGCTTTTCCAGCGCATCAGCAACTCAACGCCCTCTAAGGCTTTATGCTGCCGACGTTGCTCGCGGTCCCGATGGGCGGTTTTGGGTGCTGAGCGACCGTACACAAGCACCATCTGGTGCGGGCTATGCACTGGAAAACCGTGTGGTTATGGCACGCATTTTACCAGAACTGTTCAAAACTACCACAGCAAACGTGGGTGCAGTGCGGAATCTCACGTCGTTTTTTGAAGCATTCCACGAAAATCTTGTTGAACTCGCTCCAATCGCTGCTTCAGAAGCCGCTTCTCGTAGGGCATATAGCCGTTTGCCGCGCATCGTTATTCTTACGCCCGGACCGCGCAATGAGGCGCACTTTGAACATGCTTTTCTTGCCTCGTCGCTCGGATATACGCTGGTGCAAGGCGAAGATTTAATGATGCGCGAAGGCGCGGTGTGGCTGAAATCCTTACACGGCTTGCAGCGTGTGGATGTGATATTGCGTCGCATGGATGATGTGTTTTGTGACCCATTGCAACTTCGAAGCGATTCCCAACTTGGTGTAGCCGGGCTTGTACAGGCTGTTCGGCGTGGTAACGTAGCCGTAGCAAACCCGCTTGGTAGTGGCGTGTTAGAAAATCCTGCGCTGTTGCCGTTTTTGCCTTCCCTCGCCCGTCATCTGCTTGGCGAAGATTTACTGCTGCCTTCGGCAGCTACATGGTGGTGTGGGCAGCCACTCGAACGGCAATTTGTGCTCGATAATCTTTCTTCGCTCATTATCAAGCCTATTCATCGCCAAGCGGGAACAACTGCGCTTTTTGGTCGAGAATTGAGCAGCGAACAACTTTCCACGCTTCGGTCAGCGATTGAGCAGCAGCCGCATTTGTACGTAGGTCAGGAATATGTGAGCTTTTCCACGTTGCCGTCGTTTATTCAGGGTCGTTTTGAGCCGCGTTATGCCGTGCTAAGGGCATTTTTGACGGCTTCGCGTGATGGTTACTGCGTTATGCCCGGAGGCTTAACGCGAGCAGCAAGCGACAAAAACACATTTTTGGTGTCGAATCAGTCTGGCGGCGTTAGCAAGGATACGTGGGTGCTTGCTTCCGAGCCTATGCCGGAGCAAACCGCCTCATCAATACCCATTATTACTCCACCAGTGTTGCACACACTTAGCGCAGAAGCGTCGAGCGAGCTTGCAGTGCCGACACTGCTTGCTTCGTCGTCGGTGGTTTCGAGTCGCACGGCAGAGAACCTGTTTTGGGTTGGACGTTATGCCGAACGCGCTCAAAGCACAGCACGGCTCTTGCGCCTTATTGTTCAGCAGTTTGCCGAACTTTCGCTTGCCGCTCACCATTCTTCGCAGAAGGTTTCGCAGACCGAAGTTCACCACATTCAGCAACGTCGGTACGACAGCGCACGGCGCACGAATGAAACTCTCACAATACTTCTCTGCACGCTGACGCAAATGACCATGACGTACCCAGGATTTGTTGGTGATGGTTGCGCTCAACGCTTGGCACATCCAGAACCTGAAATGTTATCGGTTATTTTTGACACCACTCGCACGGGCAGTTTGGCATTTACCTTGCAAGCCATGATTCGTGCTGTGTATGCAGTTCGTGACCGTTGGTCGTCGGACACGTGGCGGGTGTTGGGCGATATTGAAGATGAGTGGAACAGCCAACACGGAGCAACGCTCGAAGCTGGCACAACGCTGTTTCATGTTCATCATGCTCTTGACCGTGTAGTTTCTACGTTGGCGGCATTTTGGGGGCTGAATATGGAAAGCATGAGCTATGACGAAGGCTGGTTTATTTTGGATGCCGGGCGACGGTTGGAGCGCGGTTTATTGCTTTCTTCGATGGTGCGTTCGATGCTCGTTTTTCGCACAGAACCACTGGTAGAACAAGTGTTAATGGAATACGCACTTGATGTCAATGAATCTCTGACCATGTACCGCTCGCGGTATCGTTCGTATATGCACCTGCCAACGGTGCTGGATATGCTGTTGTTGGACAAAGAAAATCCGCGTTCATTGGTCTATCAGTTAGAACGTTTGCAACGCCGAATTGGGGATTTTCCGCGTATGCGTGAGGCAGGTGTAACCCGCCTTTCAGAAGAAGAACGCTTTATGCTTGAGGCACTCACGCTTGTCCGTGTAACAGACGCGGCAGCATTAAGCACGGTAAGTGCCACGGAAACTGCGCTGAGAACCGCTTTAGAACAGGTATTGGCTCAGGTTTCGCAACGGCTTGCAGCAGTTTCGGTGTGTGTTTCGCAAGCATTCTTCAGTCATGCTCAACTGCAACGGACTTTGTGAAGATACGACGTTATTTTGACTTTGGACGAAAGCATCTCTTGCTGCTGTGTTTACGGTCGAAGGTTTTGTATTTTTGTGGGCGTATTGCTTATCTATATCTACATTCGGCAGCGTAAGAACTGCTGTTCACCGTTGTCATCGTTTCACCCAAGCGTTTCACATCACTTGTTTATTCTCCATGATTATTGCATTTGTCAATCATAAAGGCGGTGTTGGGAAAACTACCAGCGTTGTAAATATTGGCGCAGCTCTGGCGGAGTATCACAATAAGCGCATTCTGTTGGTAGATTTCGATTCGCAGGCAAATTTAACTACGCACTGTGGCGTGTTCGAGCCTCAGTACACAATTTACGACGTTTTAGAAGGCACGTGTTCAGCGAACGAGGCTGTCGTTCATCGCGTCCCGTTTGATGTGCTGCCAGCGTCGTTAGAATTGGGAAATGCGGAATTTTCTCTTATCACTAAAACAGCGCGAGAATGTATTTTGCAACGGCGGTTAGCGGGAATTACAGCGCAGTACGATGCTATCTTGATAGATTGTCCGCCGTCGCTTGGTATTTTGACTATCAACGCTTTAACGGCAAGCAACCAGTTTTACATCGTTACCGAAACCGAGTTTTTGCCGTTTTCGGGATTGCTTTCCATAGAAAACATTGTTGATGAAATCAAAGCCTCCGTTAATGAGCATCTGCGGCGTGCAGGAATTATTGCTACCAAATTTGACCAGCGAAAAGTCAATCATAAACACATTCTTGACGCACTGCATCAGCAGTATAATGGTCATCTTTGTACGACAACTATTCGCACCAATACGCCGCTTTCGGAGGCAAGCGGTAATGGTCAGACTATTTTCGAGTACGATGCCAAAAGTCGCGGTGCTGAAGATTATCAAGCCTTAGCAAGAGAAATTTTGGAAAGGAGTGGAATCTGAATGAGCAGTAAGAAAAAACAGCCTCCCATGAATCTTGTGCGTATTTCTACTCAGCGCGACCAGTATGTTCCCGAAGGTATAAAACTGTCTGAGGTTCGGTACGTTTCCCCGCACCGCCTTACGCCAAACCCTCTGAACGTAGAGTTTTTTGGCAAAGAGCGCGACAGTTCATACAATGAACTCAAGGCAAATATTGCTGAAAATGGTGTGTTAGTGCCGCTTATAGCCAAGGAAGATGGTACGCTGCTTGCAGGGCACAACAGGCTCAATATAGCCTTAGAACTTCAAAAAGAGCGCGTGCCTGTGCAGTATGTTATCCAACGGCTTAGCCCTGAAGACGAACGCAAACTCGTGGTTAATGACAATCTTCTGCGGCGACAACTGACCGCCGATGAACGTTTGGCATTGTATAGAAAACTATACCCCAATTTTGACAGCCGTATTTCCAGTGCTAAGGGGCGCAGAAAAGGGCAAAAAGAGTATAACGAAAGCGCACTATCAACAAAACTGGACAATGTCCAGTTTTCTGAGCAGGCATCTGAGCAGGCGGATTTTTTGCCACTCACGGCAACAATGATTGCCCGCGACACTCATCAGTCGGTTGAAGCGGTGCGAAAACAACTTCAGCGAGCGCGTCAGCAGCAGTCAGTTCAATCAGCATCAAAAAAAGCCCTTTCTTCCAAACCATACTCGAAACGTCAAGCAGTAGAACGCATCAAAAAACTTTGTGCTGATGCTGGTGTTGAGGCAGGTGTGCAAGATGCCATTGTGAACATAGTGCAATCTATTCAAACCCTCTGATGTTTGTGGAGCAAGGCTAAATCTTTTGGCGCGGCACTGGCTTGCCCGTTCTTACTTTTTCGTCCTTACTTTTGGTCAGTTTTTCTGTTGTTGTAGTTTGGTAGAGTGGGATTGTGTCTGAAAGTACAGTACTCTGAACAGAGTCATCATCAATCACTCTATTTCCTCGTTTGCAAATGTATGGAATGAAATGATAGTCAGTGCGTATGTATGTCGATATGGATGTATGCGGATGCGGTTTGGGTGTATGATGGTGTATGCGGTGGAAGGTGAATTGCGGGTGGAGTGCGAAAGTAGCGATTGGCGTTGTAGGAGTTTCGACGTTTTAAGAGTTTTAAAAGGTTTTAAAAGTTTTAAAGAGCTGGAAGCCGCATGAATACTTGTTTGCAGGGCGGAATCGACTACTAAAACGGAAATATCGACTACTAAAACGGAAATATCGACTACTAAAACGGAAATATCGACTACTAAAACGGAAATATCGACTACTAAAACGGAAATGAATTGACTACCAAAACGGACATCAAAACTATGACCGATTTAACACTTTTCAAGCCCAGCGCAGCCATTGGCATCACTCCGTATCCGCCTGTGGAACTCAAAACGATTCAGATTTTCGACCTGTTATTTATTTACGCATTTGACAATCTACTTGACCACAGCACGCCACATCGAGCCTTCATACCACAACTTTTTCGGGACTTGGGAGGAACGATGAAAAATTATGAAGAACTCAAAATGCACTTAGAAATTTTACAGTCGGTGAAAGTGGAATGGAACATTCTCAAAAAATCGAAAAAGTGGCTCTGGGGCCGTAGTGTGCTGCTGGCAGGATGTTGGATTGACGAAGAAACGCATGAAATCCTGTGGACATATGAACCCGAACTTGCTAAACAGCTCTATCACGCACGCCCATATGCGGCGTTTTCTAATACCGAACTGGTTGGTATTAAAAGTAAAGCCGAACATCGCTTGTTTCAGTTGATAGAAGACTACAAAAACAGCAAAAGCGGCACGGGCTGGATTCGCTTAGAGGATTTTCAAGCGTTTATGGGAACACAGTACAATCGCTGGAACAACATTCGCGCAAAACTGATTGAGGCACCATTGGAAAAAATCAATGCTCGCAAGCATTACACTGTGCAGTATGCCATTCAGCGCAGTGGCGTGAAGGTCGTTGCGGTAAAGTTTTGGATAGAAGCAAAAGAACCACCAGCAAAGCAAAGACGTACAACATCTCCCTCAGGCAACCACATTCACCGTGCAGAAGAACGCCGTGCAAAGGAACAAATAAAGGGACAAGTAAAGGGACAGCGTTTGGAAGACCATCTGGCACAGGGGCAAATGATGCTTGTCGTGCCCGAACAACAACAGCCAAAACCCGCATACGATTACACGGCGTTGTTGTCGGAACTGCCTCTTGATGTTCAAGAGCGTTTGCTACAAGCAGCACTCGACGCAGTGCCAGAATTTATCAAGCACAACTATCAAGAACACGACGCGGCGTTTTTGAAGGTCTATGAAGCCGAACGCAATCGTCGTATTCTCAGCTACTATCAGGACGAGCAACGCTCCTCAACGGGAGACAATGCAGAGAAAAAGACACCATGAGACACCATGAGGTTGTAGCGTTCATCCGCCATGATTTATGCGCTCTACATCCACCGAAACCTTGAGTGTAGCTGTGCCGCCGCCTAACACCACACCTTTGAGCGGTGGCACATCGGAATAGTCTCTGCCCACAGCAAGCGTGATGTGGCGGTCGCTCACCGCCTGATTATTGGTGGGGTCAAAGTCCACCCAACCCAACGAAGGCTCAAAGACGCTGAGCCAAGCGTGGGAAGCATCTGCGCCAACAAGCCGCTCTTTGCCCGCAGGCGGCAACGTTTCAATGTACCCGCTCACATACCGTGCTGCTATGCCAAGCGAACGCAAACATCCAATAGCCACTTGAGCAAAATCCTGACACACCCCTTTGCGCTCGCGCAGCACCACCGCAAGCGGCGTGGAAACGCTTGTAAAGCCCGCCACAAAACGAAAATCGGCGTATATTCGTTGGATGAGCTCATGCACGCCTTCCAGAAGAGGTCGCCCCGTGAAAAACGACGGCGTGGCATAGGAGCGCAATTGCTCCGAAGCCTGAATAAGTGGAGAATCCAACACAAACTGCTGTGCCATCTGCGCCGTGCCGTCCTCATAATGGCTATCCTCATAATGTTTGCCAGCACTTGTCGCAGAACCAACAGTCTTCCACGCATTCCAAGCGCACGACTGAGCAAAACGCTCAGGTGTTGGTTCGGCAAGCAGCGTGCGTTCGACGATGCTTGTTGCTGTAACCGTGAGACTTCGGTGAGCGGTGTGGATGGTGAAATAGTGGGCATGATTGCCAAAAAAATCCGTGTCGTGCGCCGCATCATCAGGTTCGGGAAACACCAGCGTTGTGCTTTCGTGGCAATGTTGGTTGGTAAATGCCGATTGCATAGTGCGCGGCGTGAGCAAAGCCTGATTGCAGCACTTACTCACAAGGTCTTGGTAGCTGTATTCTGTGGTGTGAACGATGCGGTACGTCATACAACTTCAACGTAAGGATGGAACTCTTTCCAGCCTTTGCTCAAACGATTCTTTCCAGTACTTTAATCTACGGACATCCACAAGACCTGTCAAGAAGAATCTTCCAAAAACGCGTAAAATCTTCGGCGAATTCTTGGTCGGTATCTTGACAACATGCAAACCTTTTCCTATCTTGCAATCTTGGTGATTGTGCTACCTCCTCATTTCTCGCTCCAACTCTATGAACGCTGATACGGTCTCTACCGAGTATTCTTTATGGGCAATGACCTACAAAGCCACATTGCTTGAAAACATTATCCCGTTTTGGATACACCATTCCATAGACCATGAGAACGGCGGTTTTTTTACGTCGCTGGATAGAACAGGCAGCGTGTATGACACTGATAAATTTGTCTGGCTTCAGGGGCGGCAAATCTGGACGTTTTCCATGATGTACAACCGCGTAGAACGCCGCCAAGAGTGGCTTGATGTTGCCTTGCACGGTGCAGCATTTCTGGAACGCTGTGGGGCAGATGCCGACGGCAATTTTTATTTTTCGCTCACCCGCGAGGGCAAACCGCTTGTGCAGCCCTACAACATTTTTTCCGACTGTTTTGCAACGATGGCTTTTGCCCAGCTAAGCGTGGCGACGGGCGAAGAACGCCACGCCATGCTTGCCAAACGCATTTTTGACAATATCCTCCGCCGCCAGCACAATTGGAAAGGCACGTACAACAAAGCCTTTCCCGGCACACGCCCGCTGAAAAACTTTTCGCTGCCGATGATTTTGTGCAACCTCACGCTTGAACTCGAACACGTGTTGCCAAAGGAAACCGTTGAACGCACTATCGAAACCTGTGTTCACGAGGTCATGGAGGTCTTTCTTCGTCCTGACGACGCAGCAATAGGACGCGGACTGATTCTGGAAAATGTGCTGCCCGACGGTTCATTTTCTGATTCCTACGAAGGGCGGCTTGTGAATCCCGGACATGGCATTGAAGCTATGTGGTTTATCATGGACATCGCTCAGCGCACGGGCGATGCTGCGCTGATTCGGCGTTGCGTGACCACGGCGCTGAATATATTGGAATACGCTTGGGACAACGAGTATGGCGGCATATACTACTTTTTGGATGTCAAAGGGCATCCACCGCAGCAATTGGAATGGGACCAAAAACTTTGGTGGGTGCATGTAGAGACGCTTGTGGCTCTGTCCAAAGCATACATGTACACGCAGGACGAACGGTGTTTGGCATGGTTTAAGCGCGTGCATGAGTGGTCGTGGCAGCACTTTGCTGATGCCGAATACGGCGAGTGGTTTGGCTACCTGAACAGACGCGGCGAGGTATTGCTGCCGCTCAAAGGCGGAAAATGGAAAGGGTGTTTTCACATTCCACGCTCGTTCTATCAGTGCTGGAAAACGCTGGAAGCCATTGCTGAACACCAAGCAACACAGGAGGCGATATGATGAAATGGTTCAAAGCCCTCAATAATCCTTACCACCGCGTGGTGAGCATTATCAGCGTTATGAGTATCGTGGTGTGCATGATTGTAGAAACTGGCGGACAGAGGCTTCTGGCACAAGCTCAGCCCGTGCGCGGCGTGTGGCTCACGAACGTGGACAGCGATGCACTGAAAAGCCGCGAACACATTCGTGCGGCAGTTAATCTTTGTGCAGAGTTGGGCTTTAACACAATTTTTACGGTGGTGTGGAATCGCTCCGTTACGTTGTATCCGAGTGCGGTCATGCAATCGCTCACGGGTGTGAGCATAGACCCAGCGTTCGCTGGGCGCGACCCGTTGCGTGAACTCCTTGAAGAAGCAAAACCTCGTGGAATCAAGGTCATTGCGTGGTTCGAGTTTGGATTTTCCTGTTCCTATGACCAAGCCGACGGCGGCATAATCATCCGCAAAAAACCGCACTGGGCTGCGCGTGCAAGTAATGGCAAGATTGTCTCGAAAAACAAGTTTCAGTGGATGAACGGGTTTCATCCTGAGGTTCAGGAGTTTATTATTTCGTTGCTGAAGGAAGTTGTGCAAAAGTACGACGTGGACGGCATTCAAGGCGATGACCGCCTGCCCGCGCTGCCAAGCGAATCGGGGTATGACGATTACACTGCCGCACTGTACAAAGCCGAAACTGGCTCTGCGCCGCCACCATACCACAAAGATTACGCTTGGGTGCAGTGGCGAGCTGAAAAAATGAACGCTCTGATGAAACGCATTCATACGGAACTCAAAGCCTTGAAGCCCGCGCTCATTATCTCTATGTCCCCAAGCATTTACCCATGGAGCGTTGAAGAGTATCTTCAAGATTGGGTAACGTGGGTGCGCGAAGGTTGGGTAGATATGGTTTGCCCGCAGGTGTATCGCTATGACATTGGCAAGTACCGCAAAGAACTCGATGCTATTGTGCAACGTCAAGTCCGCAAAGAGGATATGTCCAAACTTGTGCCGGGTGTACTGTTAAAAGTTGGTTCGTATTACGCACCTGAAGAGTTTTTGCGTCAAATGATAGCTGCAAACCGCGCTGCTGGTCTTCAGGGCGAGGTGATGTTCTTTTTTGAAGGCATCAAAAAGTATCCCGCATTGTTCAAAGAATTCTACAAGCCTTAACCACTCTCATTACTCAAACCGTCATGTACAACAGTCTTGTTCAGGTCTTTGCTTTGGCTGCGCTTTGGTGCGCTGTGCAGCTGCCCTTAGCAGCCTGCCGACCGCAGCAACAGCCAACAGTCGTTTCTACGCCGCCCGACACGACACGCCCAGCACCGTCGCCGCCAAGCAGCACTGTGCGCGAGGTGCGCGGCGTGTGGCTCACAGTAGCAGGAAGTACCGTGTTCGATTCCCGCGACAATATTGCTCAGGCAATGCGCTTGCTGCGCGATAACGGCTTCAATGTCGTGTTTCCTGTGGTGTGGACGCGTGGCTACACCTTGTGGCGTAGCCGCACGATGGAACGTGAGTTTGGTTTGCCCATAGGCGCACAGTTTGGCAGCCGCGATGTGCTGGCGGAAACCATTCAAGAGGCGCGGGCAAACGGCTTGGCGGTGATTCCGTGGTTCGAGTACGGATTTTCTTCCTTTAATGCAGGCTTGGGCGCACCACCGGGCTTGATTTTACAACGCCGCCCTGAGTGGCGAGCTATCGGGCGCGACGGACAAGTGGTGATAAAAAACGGCTTTTATTGGATGAACGCTCTGGACACGAATGTCCAAAACTTTCTGACAACGCTCATTATGGAAGTGGTGGAAAATTACGATATTGACGGCATTCAAGGGGACGACCGTCTGCCCGCACTTCCTACCGAAGCAGGCTATGATGCCGCAACATCAGCACAATACGCCCGCGAAACAGGAATGATGCCGCCTGCGGATTTCAAAGAACAACGCTGGGTGCAGTGGCGAGCCGACAAGCTCACCGATTATCTGCGGCGGCTGCGTGCGCGTGTCAAAGCACGAAAAAACATCCTGATTTCCATGTCGCCAAGCCCGTATCCGTTTGGGTTGAATGAATATCTGCAGGACGCGCCGGCGTGGATAAATCGTGGCTTGGCAGACATGATGAGCATTCAATTGTACAGACGCGACCTGCCAAGCTATGAAACCTTAGTGCGGCAAATGCTCTCGCAGGTGGATGCACCCAAGCATTGGCGGCTTTCGCCCGGAATTTTGGGGCGTGCTGATCAGTATATCATTTCACCAACCTTGTACCAACAAAAAGTAACGTTCAATCGCCAGCAGGGCATACCGGGCGAGGTGATATTTTTTCATGAAGCTCTTACGCCAAACAACGCCGAACTTGCGCGAGCCTTGCGCCAAAGCGTGTACAGGCAAAACGCCGTGTTTCCCAAAGATTCACTGCTGAGACCGTAAGAGAAGTATGAAGTATGAAATTTGAAAATTCATCCCCGTTCTGCCACCTTGCACCATCTTTGAGGTCAGCGGTAAACGGGTTTTCTCGGAATCAGGCTATCTGTCCAATTTTATTCATTTGATAGGAGGAAGAAGTACATGAATTTGCAACCACGTTGGAGGTTTTTTGGTGCATTTGTCCTGCTTTGCTGCGTTTACATGGTGGCATCGCAGGTCGTGTATGCACAAACACAAACTGTAACGGGAAAGGTGGTATTCAAAGACACCAAAACCCCGTTAGGCGGCGCGAAAATCGTCGTGAAAGGTTCAAAGCGCGGAGCTATTGCGGCTCGTGACGGTTCGTACTCGATTGAAGTTCCCCAAGGCGCAACGCTGGTGTACAGCATGATCGGTTATGTTACCCGCGAAATCAAGGTGGGCGACCAAACCACGATAGATGTGGAGATGGAAATTGACAACGTCTTGATTGATGAAGTCGTTGTGACAGCTATCGGTATTGAGCGCGAGCGTAAATCGCTTGGTTATGCTGTAAGCACGGTCAAGGGCAGCGAGCTTGTGCAAGCCCGTGAAAACAACGTGGCGAACGCGCTGGTGGGCAAAGTCGCTGGTGTGCGCGTGAACATTGCGCCCACAGGTCCAGCTGGTTCAAGCCGAGTGATTATTCGCGGCGAAAAACAACTCACAGGCGAAAACCAACCGTTGTACGTGGTGGACGGCATTCCGATTGATAATTCCTCGCCAAACCAAGCTGGAGCCTTTGGTGGCACAGACTTCGGTGATGGCATTTCCAGCATCAACCCTGACGACATCGAGTCTATCAGCGTTCTCAAGGGCGCGGCGGCGGCGGCGTTGTACGGCACACGCGCCCAAAACGGCGTGATTTTGATAACCACCAAAAAAGGCACTGTCCGTGATGGTATTGGTGTGGAGTACAACGGCAACTTTACACTTGAATCGCCGCTGGTGTTGCCCGATTACCAAAACGAGTACGGTCATGGCGACCGAGGCACAGTGCCAACGACACAGCAAGCGGTTTTGCTGGCAGGAACGAACAGCTGGGGCGCACGGTTGGACGGCTCAGAGCAGATGTTTTTTGATGGTGTTCGCCGCCCATATGTGGCAAAGCCGAATTTATTTAGCGATTTTTACCAGCTTGGACGCACACTCACCAATACTATTTCGCTCACAGGCGGTAATCAAACAGCGAATTTCCGCTTTTCTGCCTCGCATTTAGACAACGTGGGCATTGTGCCAAACACGAGTTTTCAGCGCACAACACTGACGTTACGGGGATTTGCAACGCTTGGTGAACGTTTGACGGTGGATGCAAAAGCCAATTACATCCGTGAATTTGCGCCGAACCGTCCGTCGTTGTCCGATGCAGCAGATAACCCCGCTCGCTCGTTGAACGCCATTCCTCGCAGTATTGATATCAACTGGCTTCGGGATTACCGCAATCCAACACCGACGGGTGTTGCCGACATTCAACGCCGCTGGCAAACCCGCGACAATTTCAGCCCGAACCCATTTTGGTCGGTCTATGAAAATCGCAATCCCTCTACCCGTGACCGCTTGATTGCTACGGCATCGCTCACCTACCAACTGGCTGACCCGCTTTCGGTGATGGTGCGCGTGGGGCGCGATGCGTACAATTACCGTCAAGCGCAGATTGACCCACAAGGCACGCTAAACAAACTCGACGGCGACATCTTGGAGCGCAATATTTTCCAAGAAGAACTCAACGCTGATTTTCTCATAACGTTTGACCAGCAAATCTCGGACGATATTCGCCTGACGGCGAACATTGGCGGCAACCATTTGTTCCGCAAAGGTGAAACGTTCTCCATTCTGGGGTCGCAGTTTATTAGCCGGGATTTTTTGGCAGTAACGAACACTCTCGTGCGCGAACCCGGATATTCGCTTGAGCAAAAAGCTATCAATTCGCTCTATGGTTCAGCAGTGTTGGCATACAAAGACTTCGTGTTTTTGGAAGCAACAGCCCGCAACGACTGGTCATCAACGCTGCCGATAGCGAACAATTCCTACTTCTATCCTTCGGTGAACGCTACGGTGGATTTAGCAAAAGCCTTGTCGTTGCCAAGCGACATTCCGTTAGCCAAAGTGCGTGCATCGTGGGCGCAAGTCGGCGGCGACACCGACCCGTACCGCCTTTCGCTGCTCTATGCCTACGCTGCGCTGCCGTACACGGCTGGGCGCAACACGAATATGGTCTTGGCACAAGCCCCACAGTTCCAAATTCCAAACAATGCCTTGAAGCCCACCATTTCCAACAACATCGAAGCTGGTGTGGATGTGAAATTGTTCGACGGGCGGCTGACGCTGGACTTCACGTACTATTCGCAGGATGTTCGCAACCAAATTTTGCCCATTAACATCACGCCAACAACGGGCTTTACGGGTGCGTTCATCAATGCTGGACGCATGACGAACGAAGGCGTGGAAGTGTTGATTTCGGGCATTCCCCTCAAAACCGATGAGTTTCAGTGGGAAAGCAGCCTGAATTTGGCGCGGAACTGGAATACGGTGGCTGAGTTGTATCCGGGATTGCGCAATTTAGCTATTGGCTCGGCTCGAAGCGGCGTAACGGTGCTGGCTGTGGAAGGCAAAGCCTACGGCGTACTGAACGGTGTGGCGTATTTGCGCGATTCTTCGCAAGCAGGCTTTCCGATTGTGTATGATGCTCGCACGGGGCTTCCTGTGCGCGACCCTTTGACCAAAGACCTTGGCAACGCCGTTCCAACGGTCATTGGCGGCTGGCAGAACACGTTTGCCTTCGGCAATTTGTCCTTGGGGCTATTAGTGGACTTCCGCTTTGGCGGTCAAATGCACTCGCTTACCAACGCCAACGCCTATATTGCAGGGCAACACAAAGGCACCTTAGTTGGGCGCGAACAGCGTCCGGACAGCGTCTTGGGCGTGGGCGTGATGAACGTCGGGACGACCGCTGCGCCAATGTATGTGCCGAACACCCGTCGCGCATATGTGCAAGACTTCTGGGGAAGCTACGGCGGCGTTGCGGAAAGCTTTATTTACGATGCAAGTTTTATCAAGCTGCGCGAGGTGAATTTGTCGTATCGTATTCCGCAATCGGTGTTAAAGGATTCGTTCCTGAACGGCGTTTTAACGGGTGCCACGGTCTCGTTTGTAGTTCGGAACGCGCTGTTGCTTTTAACAAACATTCCAAACGTTGACCCTGAATCGAATTACAGCAACACCAACGCTCAAGGCTTGGAATACAACACGCTGCCCACAACACGCAGCTACGGCTTAAACATTGCGCTGAAGTTCTAACAACCATGCTGCCAATAAGCATTTTCCGCTTGGCAGCATGATGTACAGTTGATACAATTTTCTCGTACAGCAATTTTTTTTCATACTCACTATGAATACTTCGTATTTTCAACGGCTCAAACGCAGAATGCTCACCGCCGCGCTGGCAGGCAGTGTAGCGGCTTCTGGGCTTTTGTCGTCCTGCACAAACGGTTTTCAGGAACTGAACACCAACCCTTCGCAAGTAACACAGATTGACCCGCTCTTGCTGATGGTCAATATGCAGCTTCGCACCGCCGGCGACTGGTTCGAGCAGCAAACCTACAACTACACAGGGCTTTCGTGCGTGGTGCAGCATTTGTCGCCGCGTGCGGGCGAATTTAGCGCGGAAATGTACCGTCAAATGCCCAATGCACAGTGGGAATGGTGGTATGCTGGGCGTGGCATCATCGGTCAGCCCGGACCGATTAAGTTTGCCGTCGATATCATTGAGCGTGCCAAAGCCAACCCCAACGATGTAAATATTTTGTCGGTAGGGCGCGTTTGGAAAGTGTTCTTGTTTCACCGCGTGACGGATTTGTTTGGCGATGTGCCGTATTTCGAGGCAGGGCGCGGCTTTTTTGACCGCAATTTTACGCCAAAATACGACACTCAGGAGTCTATCTACCGCGACATGCTCAAAGAACTGCGCGAGGCGGCGGCGGCATTTTCACCCACGGCACGAGGCTTTAGCACAAATGATGGTGTGTACAGAGGAAACGTTGACCGGTGGCGGCGTTTTGCCAATTCGTTGCGCTTGCGGCTTGCTATGCGCCTGACAAAGGTTGACCCTATGACCGCCCAACGCGAGGCAGAGGACGCAATTGCTGCTGGGGTGATGCAGTCCAATGCCGACATGGCATACATTGACCAAGCAAATGGCGCACGGGTGCAACAAAGCCCAACATGGCAAACGCTGAATCAGTTCGATGACTACCGCCTGAGCGCAACATTTGTGAGTTTTCTGGACAGCACCCGCGACCCGCGACTGCGCATTATCAACGAGCCGGGCAGACCCAATGTTGGCTTGCCTAATGGCTTGACGACTGCTGAACGGGCGGCACGGATGTCGCCGACGCTGGCAAGAGTCGGTCCTGTTCTGGCTTCGCCAAACCGTGATTCACCAACGATTTTTATGACCTATGCAGAGGTAGAGTTGCTGATGGCAGAAGCGGCTCTCAGGGGCTGGCGCACACCACGCAGCGCACGTGAACACTACGAAGCTGGTATTCGTGCGGGCATTACGCAGTATAATACGGGCTGGCCTAATATTGGCACAGCACAAATTCCGCTGCCAACCACGGCACAGATAGACGAGTATTTGCGTCACCCAGCGATTGCCTACAATCCACAACGCGCACTCGAGCAGATTATCACGCAAAAATGGATTGCAAACTTTCTGGACGGCTGCGAGCCTTATGCAGACTGGCGGCGCACAGGATTCCCGCGGTTGGCGCAAATCAATCCACCGGGCAATATCACGGGCGGTCAGGTGCCGCGCCGCGCGCAGTACCCGCAAAGCGAGCAAATCACCAATCCTGATAACTACAATGCTGCGCTGTCGCGGCTAAACTTAAACGAGTACAACGTGCTTTTGGCACGGGTATGGTGGGACAAACCGTAGTATGTTCTAATAGTGTGCTCATCGGGTAGCGTTAATCGTTATCCGATGAGCTAATTTCTTTGCACAAAACATGCAATATTCTCGTGCATTAGCCTTAGACGCGCTGCGGGGATTGGCAATTGTGGGCATGGTCTTGTCGGGCAGTGTAACGTTTAACGGTGCGCTTGCGGCATGGATGTATCATGCTCAAGTGCCGCCACCTGCGTACCGCTTCAATCCTTCGCTGCCGGGCATAACGTGGGTGGATTTAGTGTTTCCGTTTTTTTTATTTGCCTTGGGCGCGGCAATTCCGTTGGCATATACTCACCGTCAGATGCCTTCTACATGGCTTGAATACGCACGTACAGCGTGGGCAATCCTCAAACGGGGGCTGTTGCTTGCAGGATTTGCGATGCTTATTCAGCACATTCGTCAGTACGCACTCGCCCCACAGGCTTCCACTGCTGCCACGATAGGTGCTGCGTTGGTAGGGGTGCTGGGCTATGGACTCTTGTTTTTGGCATTGGGCGCATCGAATCTCTTGCCAACCTTGCTGCCACAACGCTGGTCGCACGGTCAGCAGACACAAAGGCAGATGGAAAGGCTGGTGCAGATTACAGGGATTGCGCTCTGTGCTGTACTGGTGTTTTCGCTGGATTACTCCAAAACCTCGTCGGTTGATGCCTTCGGGTACACGTTTAATCCAAACCGCAGTGATATTATCATCTTGGTCTTGTCAAACGTTGCCGTTGCCGGAACGGCTGTGTGGCTTGTAACGAAGCAGAATCCTCTACTAAGGCTGGGATTGCTGGGGTTTCTGCTTGGTCTCAGGCTCACGCAAACAGTCAGTGAATCGTGGAATTATTGGTTGTGGAATGCTACGCCTGCTGCGTGGTTGTTCAAGGTGTATTACCTGCAATACCTCTTCATTGTGCTGCCCGGCACGTTTGCCGGCGAAATGCTTGTTGAATGGTTGCACCTTGCTTCGTCCTCGCAAGAATCTTTTCAAGAATCTTCGTCAGAGCCTTCGAGTAAGCACTTGGTGAATGTGCTGCGTGGACTATTGGCGTTTGCCTTCATACCGCTCAACCTGTGGGGCTTGTTTTCACGGGCGTTGTGGGCGAATCTATGGGCAAATCTGGCGTTAGTAGTCTTGGGATATTGGCTGTTTCGGTTGAGTTACGACGCAACGCCGCTTCAACGCCTGCACAGACGGCTTTACAACTGGGGTGTTTTTTGGCTGCTGTTGGGGCTGTGTTTTGAAGCCTTCGAGGGTGGCATCAAGAAGGACAAATCTACGCTCAGTTACTATTTCCTGACGAGCGGGCTGGCGTTTTTGAGTTTGATTTGGTGTTCGCTGGTGGTTGAATGGCTTGAGCGCGGGCAGCGTTTGGGCGGCAAAAGCAGGCTTTCATCGCTGACGCAAGCTGTGGTGCGCCATATGGTCAATCTGGTTATTCACACTGGTCAAAACCCGATGATTGCCTACGTAACAGGCGGCATGTTGCTGTTACCGTTGATGAATATCGTAGGGGTGCGAGAGTTCTACGACACGGCATTTTCAGCACCGGGCATTGCGGGTGCATGGCTTGGATTCTTGCGTGGTGTCTTGTTTACTGTGTTGGTTATGCTTGTCAGTTCGTGGTGTACACGACGCGGTATTTTTTGGCGAGCGTGATAGGTTAGAAACTCTGGGCGAATCTTCACTTTCTTATGCTTTTGATGATGCAAATGATAACACGAACAATACCGACAATAGTTGTATGGCTGTGTGCCTGTGCTACGCTGCAAACAGTTGCTCAGACCGTCAAAACCGACGTGCTGATTATTGGCGGCGGCGCAAGCGGCATTACGGCGGGTATTCAAGCTGCTCGAATGAAAACGCCCACGCTGATAGTGGAAGAAACGCCTTGGTTGGGGGGAATGCTTACGGCAGCAGGCGTGTCGGCTACCGACGGGAATCACCGACTTGCGGGCGGCTTGTGGGGCGAGTTTCGCCAAAAACTCCGCGACCACTACGGCGGCGCGGATAAATTAGAAACAGGATGGGTGAGCAACACGCAGTTTGAGCCGCATGTGGGCGATAGTATTTGGAAAACAATGGCAAAACGCGAAAGCAAGTTTTTAAGCGTTCGGCACGGATGGTATCTGGTGTCGGTGCAAAAACAAGGAAAGCGTGTTGTGGGGGCAACGTTTAAGAACGTCAAAGGCGGCAAAGCGTCGCCAACCTTAGTCGTTCAAGCAAACGTAGTGGTGGATGCTACCGAGCTTGGCGACGCAGTGGCACTGGCGGGCGTGCCGTTTGATGTGGGCATGGAAGCCCGTGCTACGTCGAGCGAGCCCGTCGCTCCACGCGAGGCAAACAGTATCATTCAAGATTTAACCTACGTGGCAGTGCTGAAAGATTACGGTGAAGGCGCAGACCGACGCATCGCAAAACCCGCTGATTACGACCCCAAAGAGTTTGCGTGTTGCTGCAAAGAATCCTGTACCGACGTCAGTCCCGACAGCGCAGCGAAGATTGTTGATGCCCAAAAAATGCTCGACTACGGCAAACTGCCCACGCGCGAATTTCTGCAAACAGGACGTGGGGCAAAATACATGCTTAACTGGCCGCGCGTGGGCAACGACTACTACACCAATGTCATTCCCCTGAGCCGTGAAGAGCGTTTGAAGGAGTACGCTCAAGCAAAAGCTCGTACCATGCGCTTTGTGTACCACATTCAGTCCACGCTTGGTTTTAAGCATCTTGGGCTTGCCGATGATGAATTTCCAACGCCTGATTCGCTTGCGCTGATACCCTATCACCGCGAATCGCGCAGGGCGCAAGGATTAGTGCGTTTTACCACGCGGCATTTGTCTGCGCCCTACAACTACACGTTCTACCGCACGGCGATAGCTGTTGGTGATTATCCCATAGACCACCACCACGCCCGCTATCCACGACCAGAAGAAGTGCCGACCATAGATTTTCCTGCTGTGCCGTCCTATGGAGTGCCGTTTGGGGTCTTGATTCCCAAAGGCATAGAGGCGTTAGTCTGTGCTGAAAAAAACATCTCGGTCTCGAACATTGTCAATGGCACAACACGCTTGCAGCCGTGCGTGATGCTCATTGGTCAGGCGGCGGGGGCGTTTGCCGCGCTGCTTAATCGCACCAAAGGTTCAAACAATGAAGTAACTGTGCGGTCTGTGCAGCAAGAGCTGCTCAATGCAGGCTGCTGGCTGCTGCCGTTTTTGGATGTGCCGCCTGAAAGCCCGTATTTTCAAGCTGTGCAAAAAGTGGGACTCGTTGGTGCTTTGCGCGGACGTGGCGTGCCGTACAAATGGGCAAATCAGACGTGGTTTGATGCCGACTCCACGCTAACCGTGCAAGAGTTTACGGAAGCTGCCTACACGGCTTTGGGGATGTTTGCTGCGGCAGTGCAAGCGCAGAGTTCTTCATCGCTACCACCAACTCAGCCCGTGAGCCTTGCTGAAGCCTTCACAATACTCCAATCGGTAGTAAACGCAGCCACAACGCCTGTGAAAGACCTTCAAAAAACCTTTCCTAAAGAACTGACAGCACTGAGACGAGAATTGACCAACGCGCCCCACAGCGCCGACGAGGCACGATTGCTTACGCGCAAAGAAGCGGCTCTGCTGCTGCACCGCACATTGAAACCATTTGAACGCTTGCCGATGGACATTTTCGGGAAAATTACCTTCAAACGCCCATGAAATTTTGCTTGTGTGGTTTTATTCTCTTCTGCTCCATAAGCCTTACGGTCATGGCGCAGCCGCGTTTGCCGCGTTCGGCAGCACCAGCAGATGTGCTGCGCTTTGTGAACCCACTGATAGGCACAGGTGGGCATGGGCATACGTACCCGGGCGCAAGTGCGCCGTTTGGCATGATACAACTCAGCCCCGACAACGGCACTGACGGCTGGGACTGGTGTGGCGGCTACAACTATGCCGATTCGGTTATTACGGGATTTTCGCACACGCATTTTAGCGGGACGGGCATTGGGGATTTGCTGGATATTTCGCTGATGCCTGTGCTTGTAGGTGCTAACGGCTTCCAACCCTCGCCACCGAATGACCTTGCCACGCCACGCACAAACACGACTCGTAAGGAATCCTCATGGGCAACGCGCTTCGCTCACGCCGATGAAACCGCGCAAGCAGCCTATTACCGTGTGCGGCTTGCAAACGGCATTACTGTTGAATTGACGGCTTCGGAGCTTGTGGGAGTGCATCGCTACACGTTTCCAAGCGAGTATGCGGGCTTGGTCATAGATTTGGGCTTTGCAGTAAATTGGGACAAAACCACCGATGCGGCTGTACGACTGCGCTCCAACACTGTGCTGACGGGCTATCGCTTCTCGACGGGCTGGGCGCGCGCCCAGCGGGTGTTTTTTGCTGTGGAATTCTCACGTCCAATCCTTGTGTGGTGCGGGGTGCGGGCTGGTACGCGGGATTCTGGCAGTATGTGCCGTTTGGCAACTCCTGTGGTCAATGATTCTGTGCAGGGTGCGGGCGATGCTGGTGTGCGGGCGTTTGTCGCATGTACCAACCAAGCACTTGCGCCCTTGACGGTCAAAGTGGCACTGTCATCTGCCAGTGAAGAAGGCGCGTTGGCAAATTTACGAACAGCTGGGCAGCAGTCTTTTGACGATGTTCGGCGAACAAGCGAACAACAGTGGCGAAAAGAACTCGGAGCAATCACGGTCGAAAGTTCCTCCGATGACGATAAAACCCTGTTCTACACTGCGTTATATCATGCCTTCCTTGCGCCGAACCGTTTGTCGGACATGCGCGGCGAGTACACCACAAGTCGCTTTAACTTTCAATTCGATGCTCCCCGTACGACGCATCAACGCCGCACAGCACAAGGATTTGTGCGCTACGACACGTTTTCGCTGTGGGATACGTTTCGGGCAGTGTATCCGCTACTGACGCTTGTACAACCCGAACGCAGTGCAGCAATGATGCGCTCTCTGCTGGCGCACCGCGACGAATTCGGTGTGCTGCCCGTATGGTCGTTTTGGGGAACGGAAACGAAGACCATGACGGGCTATCACGCCGTGCCAGTGCTGGTAGATGCGTGTTTGAAAGGCATTGTGCCGCGCAGCCAGTGGCATCGCGTGTTCGAGGCTGTGCGGGCTTCGGCATTAGAAGACACGCTGCCTTCGCAACTGTTTGCCACGTACCGCTATGTGCCACACGATAAAAACGGCTTTTCGGTAACCAAAACGCTGGAATTTTCCTTCGATGATTGGTGCATTGCTGAGTTTGCCAAGCGGCTTGATGCTACCGGGCAGGGAACATTCGCAGCGGACGAACGTTTGTTTCGTGAGCGTTCGACGTATTGGCAGAACGTTTTTGACCCCGCAACACGGTTTATGCGGGCAAAACTTTCGGACGGCTCATGGAAAGTGCCATTTGACCCAACACACTCCGAACATGGCTTTGATGCTGAATATATCGAAGCCAATGCGTGGCAGTACCATTGGTTTGTGCCGCACGACGTGGCGGGTTTGTCTGCACTGCACGGCGGCGAAGCAGCATTTGTGGCAAAGTTGGACAGCTTGTTTACGCTGCCCAGCGCGATAAGCGGCACGAATGCTTCTGTGGATATTTCTGGGCTGATAGGACAGTACGCGCACGGCAACGAACCAAGCCACCACATACCGTACATGTATGCCAGCGTTGGAGCGGCTTCCAAAACGCAAGAGCGTGTGCGTCAGATTGTCCGAACCTTGTACAATACCAGTCCTGATGGGCTGTGTGGCAACGACGACTGCGGACAGCTATCGGCATGGTTGGTGTGGAGCATGATGGGCTTGTATCCGATGAATCCTGTTTCTGGGCTGTATGTACTTGGAACACCGTTTTTTAAGCGCGTAACGCTGAGGCTTGGCAAAACGTCCTTTGTGATTCGAGCTGACAACGTGTCGGAGCAACATATCTACATTGCACGAGCCACACTGAATGGCAAGCCGCTTCTCAAGCCCTTTGTGCGGCACGAAGACCTTGTGCGCGGTGGCGAACTGCGCTTGGAAATGAGTGCCACACCCACGCCGCTATGGAACAGCATTCGATAAGTTCCGTTGCATCTGCATCCCAAATTTTTGCGACAGCATCGCTAGTGTTATGAAAACGCTCCACACGCTTGACCTCGCTATTATCCTGCTGTACGTTCTTGGAACGATTGTCGCGGGATTTCTGATTGCCAAACGCGCCTCCAAAAGTGCGAAATCGTACTTTTTGGCAGACAATAGCCTTGATTGGCGGTTTTTGGGCTTGTCCAATGCGTCGGGAATGTTCGATATTTCGGGAACGATGTGGACGGTTTCGATAGGGTTTATCTATGGCATCAAAAGCGTGTGGATTCCTTGGCTGTGGCCAGTGTGGAATCAGGTGTTTGTGATGGTGTTCTTAGCAGCATGGATGCGGCGTTCGGGCGTGATGACGGGTGCGGAGTGGATAACGTTTCGATTTGGCTCTGGGCGCGGGGCGCAGTTGTCGCATATTATCGTGGTGGTGTTTGCGCTGATAACGGTTATTGGGTTTATTGCCTACGGCTTTGAGGGCGTGGGAAAATTTGCGGCGGTGTTTTTGCCGTGGGATTTGTCGTTTGCGGCATTCGGGCGCAGTTTTACCAACGATGAAGGCTACGCACTGGTCATTATGGCTCTGACGACGCTCTACGTCATCAAAGGCGGGATGTACAGCGTGGTGCTTACAGAGCTGATGCAATTTGTGTTGATGACGGTGGCGTGTCTTGTGGTGGGCATTATAGCCATGCAAAAGGTCAATCCTGAAACCATACGCCAGCACGTTCCCGCAGGGTGGCAGGAGTTCTGGTTTGGCTGGCGGCTGAATATGGACTGGTCAGCACTGATGCCCGCCGTCAATGAACGGATACGGTCGGACGGCTTTGAGGTGTTTGGTTGGGCGATGATGCTCATGGTGTTCAAAGGGATATGGGCGAGTTTAGCAGGTCCTGTGCCAAGCTACGATATGCAGCGTATTCTCGCCACGCGCACACCCGCCGAAGCAGCAAAAATGAGCGGTCTGACGATGTTGGTGCTGTGCGCACCACGCTATTTTATGATTGCTGGTTTTTTAGCTCTTGCGCTGGCGTTCTACTCCAACGACTTGGTGGCAATGGGAGCAAACGTTGATTTTGAATTGATTTTGCCGTTGGTCATCAAAAATTTCATTCCCGTAGGGTTTATGGGAGTCCTGTTAGCGGGATTGATAGCAGCGTTTATGTCCACCTATGCAGCCTTTGTGAATGCCGCTCCTGCGTATATCGTCAATGATATTTACAAACGCTACATCCGACCCAATGCTGACGACAAAACTACCCTTCGTATGAGCTATGCTTCATCGCTTGGCTTGGTGCTTGTTGGCATAGTCTTCGGATTTTTTGTCGAGTCCATAGACAGCCTTACCAAGTGGATTGTTGCGTCGTTATACGGCGGCTACACGGCTGCGAACGTGCTGAAATGGATTTGGTGGCGGTTCAACGGCTATGGCTATTTTTGGGGCATGATGGCGGGGCTTGCAGCTTCGATGATTGTGCCAAAGCTGTTTCCCGCTATGACCTCGCTGAATGCTTTTCCTATCATTTTCGCTGTTGCGCTCACGGGTTCACTGCTGGGCGCGATGCTCACCAAGCCCGAAGACGAGGCAACGTTGATGGAATTTTACCGCCGAACGCGCCCATGGGGCTTCTGGAAACCCGTTCAAGAACGAGTGATGGCAGTGTATCCCGATGTTGTGCCGAACAATCATTTCCGCCGCGACGCGCTGAACGTTGTTATCGGCATTGCATGGCAAATGTCGCAAATAGTGATGCCGTTGTATATGGTTTTTGGGCTGTGGTGGCAGTTTTGTGCGAGCCTTGCCGTGTTTGCCGTCACGACATGGCTCTTGAAAGTGTTGTGGTATGACAAATTGAATCACGAGTAGAAGATGAACACATTCTATGCTGCAAGTTCTTTCCATATCAACGCCGATGCGCCCAGCACGGCGGCGTTGCGCTCCATGAGCGTAGAAACAAGCAACAGCGTTTTGCCCCGAAAAATGTTGAGCGTATGTGCCTGCATTGCGCGGCGGGTGGGCTGAAGCAAGAGTTCTCCAGCATTTGCCAGTCCACCAAACAGAATAATGGCTTCGGGGCTGAGGTAGGCAATCGTGTTTGCCAAAGCACGCCCCAATATGTCGCCCGTGCGCTCAAAGGCTTCAAGCGCAAGCGCGTCGCCTAATTTGGCAGTTTCGGCTATGTGCGCTGCGGTGAGCGCAGAAAAGGGAATATCCCTCAGTGGGCTTGCGTTGGTTTCTGCATCCATGCGGTCGGCAATAAGTTCGGCAACGGTTCGACGAATCCCCGTTGCTGAAGCGTACGTTTCCAGACAGCCGCGTCTGCCGCAACCGCATTGCCGACCACCCTGTACAACCGTAACATGACCCAATTCGCCCGCAAACCCGTCCGAACCGTACAGCACGTTACCATCAACCACAATACCGCTTCCCAAGCCTGTTCCAAGCGTTACCACCACAAAATTCTTCATACCTTGTGCCGCGCCAAAGAACATTTCGCCCAGTGCAGCAGCATTTGCGTCGTTGGTAAGAGCCACTGGCACACCAAAGCGTTCACGAACAAACTCTGCAAGCGGCGTAACGCCTTCCCATGCCAAATTCGGCGGATGCTCAATCGTTCCCGTGTAAAAGTTTGCATTTGGCGCACCAATACCAATGCCTTGCAGCGTCAAACCTTCATCGGTTGCACGCTGCAACAGTATCTCCACGTGTTCATACAAGCGGGGCAGAAACTGTCCCACTGGCTCTGCACCACGTGTGGGAAGCGTTGCTTCGGCAACACAGTTCCCAGAGCGTTCAACAAGACCCAACACCGTGTTCGTGCCACCAATATCAATTCCTATCACGCAAGGGTTCATAACGGTTTTTCTCAACGTTGATGTTATTGCAAAACATATAAAACACTTTCTTACATCTCAAAATAGGCATTTTGTGGTCTTTTCCATTGCGTTGTCGTAAAAAATCGCGTATTTTTCAGAGTGAAATGTGTGCCGCGCATTGATGCAGTGGATGCACACTTTTTCTCTTGAAATCATTATGAAACGCTGAATGACATGAACAATTACATGAACAGACGTACCGCCCTCACAACCAGCCTTGCAGCCGCAGCAGGCACGTTCGTCTTTACTTCTGAAGGCACTGCCGCACAGCCCCGCAAATCTATGAACAAACCTTCTGCCGCTACCGTTCTGAAACCCAAAGCTCTCCAAGCAGGAATGAAACTGGGCATGGCGTTTCCTGCGGGCTGGACAACGATGGCAGACGTAGAAAAAGGTAAGGCATATTTGGAAGGCTTGGGATTTGTGGTAGAGTTAGGAAGCAATGCTGGCAAAACGCATGGTTACTTGTCTGCACCAGATAAAGACCGCGCCAATGAATTCATGAGATTCATCGAGCGCAAGGATATTGATGGCATTATTTGTGCGCGGGGCGGCTATGGCATCATGCGGATGCTGCAATACTTGGATTTTGCTTCTATTCGCCGCAACTGTAAAGTTATTTGCGGTTACAGCGATATTACGGCGTTGATCAATAGTATTCATCAACATTCGGGCATTGTAACCTTTCACGGACCGGGCGCGTTGGCGGCTTGGGACGAGTTCACCTTCAAACACTTTGCTCCTGTTGCTTTTGCACCAGAGTTCGCCGCCACCTTTGCTACCGCACTGCAAGCACCAGTCAGAAATGCCAAAGACCAATCATTTTCGCTTACACCGCCCAAAACTTCTGACTTTACGCCTCCGACGACTATCACACCAGGCAAGACTGCGGGCAAACTTGTCGGGGGAAATTTGACGCTCCTTGCCAACACGATGGGAACACCGTACGAAATAGACACCAACAGGGCAATTCTATTTTTCGAGGATGTAACCGAAGAACCGTATCGGATAGACCGCATGATTACTCAATTGCTCATCGCTGGCAAACTGCAACGCGCCGCCGGTCTGGCTCTTGGGCAATTCACCAAGTGCGAAGCCAGCGACCCCGACCATTCGTTTACAGTGCCAGACCTCTTGCGCGAACGCCTCCAAGACCTGAACATTCCTACGGTTACGGGGCTACAATTTGGTCATGTGGCAAGCAAGCACACATACCCCGTAGGCATTCAAGCGGAACTTGATGCCACAACGGGCGTACTGAAACTCTTGGAGCGAGCCGTTGTGTGAGGCTTGCGAGGTTTGTTTAGGTGAAGAATAATGAAGCGCAGAGAGCCGCAGAGTACGCCGAGAGAAAAAGCAAAGAAACAAGGAAAGCAACTATCAGACTTTATCACGTTGCAGCAGACTATGCCCACACAAGCATTGCCTATCTCAGGAACATTTTTGGATGAGATTAGCCACGATATTCCGCATCAAAACTGGGGCGAACGCGAATGGGAGCGCGATTTTCAGGCGATGAAGGCTGCTGGCATTGACACGGTAATTCTTATTCGCTCGGGCTATGGGCGATGGTGTACGTATCCAAGCACGGTGTTGCAGCGCGAAGAGGGCATTTACACGCCGCCTGTGGACTTAGTGGCGTTATTTTTGCGGCTTGCAGAGCAATTCGGGATGCAGTTTTTTTTTGGTACCTACGATTCTGGCAGATTTTGGCACGATGAACACTACTGGCAAACAGCCGCATACAAACGCGACATGGAAGTTTCCATGAAGGTTGTGGAAGAAGCCTGGCAGCGATATGGCTCAAGCCCTGCGTTCAAAGGGTGGTATCTGTCGCTGGAAATTAGCCGACGAACAGGCGCTATGGTGGATGTGTTTGCAAGGCTTGGACGGCATTGTAAGAACGTATCGGGTGCGCTGCCCGTGCTAATTTCGCCCTACATAGACGGCAGCAAAGCCGTTTCGCAATATGCCACCACGCTTACCAAAGAGCAGGCAATATCACTCGAAGCGCACGAACGAGAATGGAACGAGATTTTAAGCGGTATTCAAGGTTCGGTAGATATTTTGGCATTTCAAGACGGTCATGTACACTATCACGAATTGACGGAATATTTGACATTGAACAAACACCTTGCCGACCGCTACGGAATGCGCTCATGGACGAATGCCGAATCGTTTGACCGCGACATGCCCATCAAATTTTTGCCTATCAAATGGGAAAAACTGTTGCTTAAACTCGAAGCTGCCAAACGCGCCGGAGTGGAAAAAGCTATCACGTTCGAGTTTTCGCATTTTATGAGCCCCAATTCCGCCTATACACAGGCACATCACTTGTACAATCGTTTTTGCGAATATTTTATGCCGCCGCCAACATTGTGATAAAAGGTTAAAAACAGGCTTTCCCAACATGTTACGGCATCGGCGACAAGTCCATGCGTAGCAAATAGCGGACGGTTGAGCCATGAAAGCGTTTGCCCCGCACGGTGCGAAAACCATTGGTGTTCAGAAAAGCTGCAATCTGCGGGGGCGACATGCGTTGCTCGTGGAGATGGCGAATAATGCCTAGCATACTGCGGTTATGGGGATGGGTTCGGGCATTGGTGGCAACGGCACGCGCCCCGCGCAGACGTGCCTCGTGAGTGAGGTTTTGCGGAGAGCCTAAGCGAAAGCCCTGCGCTTTTTTGGCTTGCAGCGCGGCTTTGGTGCGTTCGGCAATCAGTTCGCGCTCGTGTTGCGCCAGTGCGGCAAAAATGCCGATGGTGAGCGTATTGGCATCGGGCATATCGGCACAGACAAAATCCACGCCCGAATCTTTTAAGGCGAAAATACAGGCAACGTTGCGGCTGAGGCGGTCTAATTTGGCGATAACCAAGCGTGCGCCTGTGGCTTTGGCGTGTGCAATGGCGTGTTGGAGTTGCGGTCTCTTGTCGCGTTTGCCACTTTCGACTTCGAGGTATTCGGCGAGCATGGTGGCATCACCAACGAAGCGGCGGACGGACTGTCGTTGCGCCTCCAAGCCCAAGCCAGAGGCACCTTGGCTGGCAGTGGAGACGCGATAATAGGCGATGTACGAGGATTCGTGCTGCGGCATAGATGTATGGTAAGTGTTGTCGGTGCTGCGTGCTTCATCGTGGCGACAAAGCGCAGCGACGGAGGTTGGTGTACTATTGGTACACCAACAAATACAACGACAAGATACGAAATATCTCAGAAACAGTCCCATTGCCATAGTTGCTCTTTAACGATGAGGCGGGTAAAAAAGCCTTAAACGGACGTTTATGCCTTTTTCCACCATCAGGCTCAAAAAAAATCTTCGTAATTAGACTTCTTTCAGAAGTGCCCTCACCTGCCATCGTTACGATGGCATCCTCTCCCACTGGGCTATCCATTACCCATAAGTCCAAAAGCTAGTAATGGTGGTCTTTACGAGGGAGAAAAGTGGCGTTGAGCGATGCTCCAAGTACGAACAATATCGGTCAAACGGCTCCATCCTCGCCAAAG
>Ga0272446_1001504_pt1 | contig 33781 bp, 24 predicted proteins | sample YNPCB0061_FD_194587 | JGI IMG/M metagenome (GOLD analysis project Ga0272446, IMG submission 194587) | Hot spring microbial mat communities from Yellowstone National Park, WY, United States - YNP-CB-006-1 | ecosystem: Environmental > Aquatic > Thermal springs > Hot (42-90C) > Sediment | place...
GACGTAGTCAAAGCACTGTTGCAAACGGCGTCGATGTGAATGCAAAAAACTGTGAGGACGAAACGCCGTTACACTTGGCGGCAATGTATGGACATATCGACGGGGTCAAAGCGCTCGTTGCCTCAGGCGCAGATATCAATGCAAGAACAGGTGGCAAGACGCCTCTCGATGGAGCCTCAAATAAAGAGGTCAGGGAGTTTTTAATTAGGTCGGGGGCGAGGTAACCGAAAGCTGAAGTTCCGATAGTGCTGGCGTGTGTCCGTCTGTGTTCCGATAAGGCACCGGGACTTGAAAACAAGTTGCATTTACAGTAGATTCACCGCTCTGTAATCAACGAGACATGTCAAATCATGAACACTTCTGAATTTTCGTCGGAATTGCAAGCTCAACTAATTGAGATTTTCGGCGCAAATGTGGCTTTTATTGAAGAACTTTTCGGTGAATACAAGCAAAATCCTGCGCTCATCCGAGAAGATTGGCAGGCGTTTTTCGATGACTTGCAAGCGGGAAGAATCAACGCTCGAATGCTTGAGACCAGCTATTGGTCTCACAGGAACGGAGACGAAGGGCATGAGCGCCATGAACAAAACGGACAGGGCGCAGCGGCGCAAAACGGCGCGGCGCAAGCCCTCAAGCCGCAGGGGTTGAGCTATCCGTCCATTGAGGCGATGAAACTTGGCGACGGCGAAGTCGCCAAGCTCATTTCAGGCGCGCCCGCTCGCATTGTCGACAATATGGAACTCTCGCTCTCGGTGCCGACCGCGACGTCGTTTCGCACCATACCCGTCAAGGCGTTGGAAGAAAATCGACGCATCATCAATCAACATTTATCTAACATCGGGCGCGGCAAAATTGCCTTCACGCATTTGATTGCATGGGCAATTGTCAAGTCGCTCAAAAAATATCCGTCGCTCAATTGCAGTTTTGCGACTGTCGCCGGAAAGCCATACCGTATCGAGAAGAAACACATCAACTTCGGGCTTGCCGTCGACCAAACGAAAAAAGACGGCTCGCGCTCGCTTGTCGTGCCGAACATCAAGAACGCGGAGGCGATGAACTTCGATGCGTTTTTCGAGGCTTACAACGCGCTCATTAGCAAAGCCCGTAAGAACGCGCTTGCGCCCGAAGATTTCATTGGCACAACGGCGTCGCTGACGAATCCGGGAACGATTGGCACAATTGCATCGGTGCCGCGCCTTGTGGCATCGCAAGGGCTGATTGTGGCGACGGGCGCGATTGACTATCCAGCAGAGTATCAAGCCATGTCGCCTGAGATGCTTGCGCAGCTTGGCGTCAGCAAAGTGATGACGATGACCAGCACCTACGACCACCGCATTATTCAAGGCGCAGAGTCGGGCGAACTCTTGGCGAACATTCACAAGCTGCTCGTCGGCGAAGAAAATTTCTATGATGAGATTTTCGCCGACCTTGCAATGCCATATCACGCGCTCAAGCAAACGACGGATAGAAATCACTTTGCCTTCGGCGGCGGAAACGCAGAAGAGGCGGTTCGCAAACAAGCCAAAGTGATGCAACTGATAAATTCTTATCGAGTGCGCGGACACTTAATTGCCAATATCAATCCGCTCGAGTATAAGCCGACGTATCACCCTGAACTCGACCCTGAGTTTTACGATTTGACGATTTGGGACTATGACCGCGAATTTACAACAGTCAGCTTCGGCGAGCGGTCGCGTATGACGCTGCGCGAAATTATTGAAACGCTGCGTCAGGCCTACTGCGAGAAAATCGGCGTCGAGTATATGAACATTCAGTCGCTCGAGCAGAAGCGTTGGATACAGCAGCATGTCGAGAACCGCGCCGCACAGTTGCAATTTGACAAAGCAACCAAAGTGCAAATTCTCAAAGACCTCATTCGCGCCGAAGGCTTCGAGCGGTATTTGCACACGAAGTTTCTGGGACACAAACGCTTTTCCATTGAGGGCGGCGAGACAGCAATTGCCATTATCAACTACTGGGTGAACGAAGCGCCGCGCCATGAAACCAAAGAGATTGTAATCGGCATGGCGCACCGCGGCAGATTGAACGTGCTGACGAACGTCATTGGCAAGCCGTATGAAAAGCTCTTCGCCGAATTCGAGGGCAAAAAGTTACCAATGGAAGCCAACATGCTCACGCAAGGGTCGGGAGATGTAAAGTATCACTTAGGCGCAACGGGCAAGCGGACGGTGCACGGCAAGGAGATTCAAGTCTCGGTGGCATCGAACCCAAGCCATTTGGAAGCGGTCAATCCCGTTGTCGAGGGCATCGTGCGCGCCAAGCAAGAGCGCATGAACGACAAGGCGCGTCGGCAAGCCATATCGCTGTTGGTGCATGGAGACGCGGCATTTGCAGGGCAGGGCGTCGTTGCCGAAACGCTGAACCTGTCGCAGCTGGAAGGCTACACGACAGGCGGCTCGCTGCACCTCATCATCAACAATCAAATCGGATTTACCACATCGCCCAACGACGCACGCTCAACGCTCTATGCCAGCGATGTGGCCAAAATGGTTCAAGCGCCGATTTTACATGTCAATGGCGACGACCCTGAAGCCTGTTTGCGCGCCGCTAAAATCGCACTTGAGTATCGCATGGCATTCAACAGCGACGTCGTGATTGATATGCTATGCTACCGAAAACACGGACACAATGAAGGCGACGACCCGGGCTATACTCAGCCGGTGATGTATAACAAAATTCGAAACCACCTGTCGGTGCGTGAACTCTACGCGGCACAACTCGTGCGCGAAGGCGTTTTAACTGAACAAGACGTCCATGAGCTAATGGACGACTTCAAGCGCGAACTCGATATCGCACACGAGAAAGCCAAAAGCATGACGCAGCACGAGGTCAAAATCGAGCGCGAAAAAAAAGCCGACCGCATTCTTGCTGTCGACCCCAACGACCTTGTCTCGCGCTATCGCGGACGCTCGCCTGTAACCAAAGTCTCGCTGGAAGCACTGCAAGCCGTCGTCAAGCCGATGTTGCAATTGCCGAAAGGATTTCGCTTGAACAAAAAATTAGAGCAACAATTCGCGAAGCGGGCGCAACTCTTAAGCGCCACTGCAATAGAGACGCCTATCGATTGGGCATTTGCCGAATCACTTGCGTTTGGAACGCTCTTGCTCGAAGGCATCTCTGTTCGATTGAGCGGACAAGACAGCACGCGCGGCACCTTCAGCCAACGACACTTGGTGTTCCACGATACCGAAACGGGCGCGGAATATATGCCGCTTCGACACATTGCGCCGACCCAAGCGCAAATGGCTGTCTATGACAGTTTGCTTTCTGAAATGGCGGTGATGGGATTCGAATTCGGATACAGCGTTGCTGACCCGCTGACGCTCGTGATGTGGGAAGCACAGTTCGGCGATTTTTCCAACGGCGCACAAATCATCATCGACCAATTTATTTCCAGCACAGAATCAAAGTGGGGACAAACGTCGGGCTTGGTCTTGCTCCTCCCGCATGGCTATGAAGGACAAGGCCCCGAACATTCATCGGCGCGGCTGGAGCGCTTCTTGCAACTCTGCGCCGAAGTCAACATACAGGTCTGTAATTGCACCACGCCCGCGCAGTATTTTCACCTTTTGCGCCGACAAGTGCTGGCAGGCAACATCAAGCCGCTCGTGGTAATGACGCCGAAAAGCTTGCTGCGTCTGCCGGCGGCGCTCTCGACCCCACTCGAGCTTATTGAGGGAAAATTTCACAATGTCTTGGACGACGTCGAGAAAATTACAAACCCGAAGCGCGTTGTGCTCTGTAGCGGCAAAGTGTATTACGACCTTTTGCGCGAGCGACGCGAGAAGAAAAAAGACGATGTGGTGATTTTGCGCGTCGAGCAGTTCTATCCCTATCCCGAAAACCGCATCGAGGCGCTGCTCGAGACGTATTCATCGGCGAAGGAAATTTATTGGGTGCAAGAAGAGCCGAAAAATATGGGCGCATGGTCATTCATGATGCCGTATTTAATGGAGCAATTGCGCGACGGACAAAAGCTGCGATATGTTGGCAGACCAGCGAGCGCGAGCCCTGCAACCGGCTTTTTGAAAACGCACGAAGAAGAGCAAGCTGCCATCGCTCGTGAGGCAATCGCCTGAGTGATTGATCAAAAAACCTAACAAGATTGTAAGGGGCAGAGCAAATCGAGTGAATGAAAATTGATACCGCCAGAAGTGAAAACCGCGTCAAAAAGTCGTATCTTAAAGAGCCTCTGAAACAGAAGTTTCTTCAACAAAAACTTTCCAAGTAGTATGAAAATCACGGTTATTGGCGCGGGAAATGTCGGCGCAACCGCCGCCCAGCGCATTATCGAAAAAGAGCTTGCTCATCATGTCGCGCTTGTCGATGTCGTCGAGGGCGTGCCGCAAGGCAAGGGGCTGGATATGTATGAATCCGCTCCGATTGAACTCTTCGACACGAAAATCGTCGGCACCAATGGCTACGACGAGACCGCTGGCTCGGATATTATTCTCATTACCGCAGGCATCGCGCGAAAGCCGGGCATGAGCCGCGACGACTTGCAAAATACCAACGCTGGCATCGTCAAAGATGTTACCGAAAAAGCCGTCGCCAAATCGCCTAACGCGATTATCATTGTTGTCTCCAACCCGCTTGATGTGATGACCTACGTTGCCTATTTGCGAAGCGGCTTTCCGGCGCATCGCGTCATGGGGATGGCGGGCGTTTTGGACACCGCGCGCTTCAGAACGTTTATTGCGATGGAATTGAACGTCTCGGTGCAAGATGTCAATGCGTTTGTCTTGGGCGGACACGGCGACTCGATGGTGCCCGTCATCAAATACACCACCATTGCTGGCATTCCGATTACGGAACTCTTGCCCGCCGATAAAATCAAAGCGCTATCCGACCGCGCCCGCAACGGCGGCATTGAAATCGTCAACTTCCTGAAAACGGGTTCGGCATACTATGCGCCCAGCGCCGCCGCCGTCGAGATGATTGAATCCATCGTCAAAGACCGCAAACGCATTCTGCCGTGCGCGGCTTACCTAACGGGACAATATGGGTTGAACGACGTCTATTGCGGCGTGCCAGTCAAACTCGGCAAGGACGGCATTGAACAAATCATTGAAATCAAACTCGATGACGACGACCTGAAAGCCTTGCATAAATCGGCGGAAGAAGTCAAAACCAACTGCGCAAAATTGAAGTTCGACTGAGTGCATCACGGCGTAAGGAATCTTGCCTGTGCAGGGTTCCTTGCGCAAAATTAACCGCATCAGAATTTTGTATTCAATAAAACATTACCAACGAATGACGCCTGTGTTTCAACGCCTGCTTTTCGCTGCGCTGCTCTTTGTAAGTCTGGCAACGCTGACCTCGTGCAGCAGCTCAACAAGCTCGCCTGAAACTCAAACGGGAATTTTTCCGACACGGCTTGGCGTCGTATGGACGTATGCCAACTTTGATGATACCACCTCAACACAGCGCACGGGAACGACAACCGTAACAAACGGCTTCAATACGCAGCTCAGCGGTCGCTCAGCGATTGGGCAACCCACGCGCTTTACGCCCACAAGCGGCGCATCTACAAGCGATACAATTTTTGTATCAGTTGAGGGCAATAGCGCCGACCAGTTCATTTATCTCACCAGCCTCAATGATTTATTTCAGGAGATTCCGGGTGTTCAAATTCGAAGCGGTTTTCCCGTTGGCTGGTATCCATTTCTGCGCACATCGGGCGGCGCTGGCAGTGTGTATCGCATCTTTGACGGTGTTAGCGTCAATGCCACAATTCAAGGATTAGGCAACGCCACAATTGGAGCCACAGCAGAAGGGCGTGTGGATGGCCAGGAAACGATTAGTGTCGGCGGCAGGTCGTATAACGCGACGCGGCTGACAATCACAGCGAATTTAAATGTGCAAATTGTCGGCGCGCCTGCGGCGTTACCGCTTCGACCGATTTTGCGCGTGTGGGTGGCGCCCAACGTCGGCGTTGTGCGTCAGCAACTCAATCCAATTAGCATTGCGCTGGCGGGCATCAATATCCCGGGCTCGCGGCAAGATTTGGTCAGCGTAAGCGGAAATTGACCCAGCGTCGAGCCGAACTGCCATCGCAAAAACAGCGCCTTGACTTGCCCGATTTATTTCGTTAGTTTGCCGCGCACCAAACACAACGCTATGCGCTTCATCGGTCTCCTATTGTTGCTTGCCAGTTTTTCCGCGCGCGCGCAAACCACCGTCTATGAATTTCTGCGGCTCGACCGCAGCGCGCGCGTCGCCGCGCTCGGTGGCAACAGCGTCTCGCTCTCTGGCGACGTCGTCGCACTCTTTCAAAATCCTGCCGCGCTGGATTCGGCGACACACAAACAAGCCTCTTTCAGCTTTCAAAAACACATTCTCGATATCAACTCTGGCTATGCCGCCTACGGTCGACGGATTGAGAATATCGGCGATGTTGGCATCGGTGTTTCTTTCATCAATTACGGCAGTTTCGAAAATACGGACGGTGTCGGCAATCAAAGTGGCACGTTTTCCTCAAACGACCTTGCCGTGCAGGTCGGCTATGGGCGCGACCTTCAGCGCTTTGAGTTTGGCGCGCTACGCGGCGGCGTGGCAGCAAAGTTCATTTTCTCGACCATTGCAGGGTTCTCGTCGCTTGCTGCGGCGCTCGATGCCGGCGTCATGTTCCTCGTGCCAAGCGAACAACTCTCCGTTGGTCTCTCGCTGGTGAATGTTGGAACGCAGCTCTCGCGCTTCGATGGAACGGCGGAAAATCTGCCGATTGAACTGCGCTTCGCCGCAAGCAAACGCTTGGAAGGACTGCCGTTGGAACTCACCGTCGGGTTTGTGCGGCTCAACGACCCGACAACCAATTTTTTTGAACGCTTCCGCAATTTCACCGTCGGCGGCGAATTTCTGTTGAGCGACGAGATTCGACTTAGAATCGGATACAGCAATCAACGCCGTCAGGATTTAAGCCTCACAGGAACGCTTGGATTGGCAGGCGTTTCAGGCGGCTTGGGAATTGTGTTGGAGCGGTTCAAGTTCGATTATGCGTTTTCATCTTTCGGCGTCTTGGGCGGCTTGCATCAACTAACGCTCGCCACCGTTTTGTAAAGCTGTTTTTGTAATTTTGTAAGACACGTTCGAAACGCATCGTCTTACAATCGTTCAAAACACATATCGCCATGCCAAGCCCGCGAAAGAAGCCTGCGAAGAAATCCGCGCCTAAAAAAATTTTAAGCCGCATTTCAAAAAATGTCAATACGAACAAAGCCGCTAAAAAATTGACGGGGAAGTCAAACGCGAAAAAATCCGTCGGCAAAACCGCCTCTTCAAAAAAATCCGCATCGACCAAGTCCGCTGCCAAGAAAACGATTCGAAAAACCACGTCGACAAAACCCATACCCTCAAAAGCCTTGTCAAACGAAGGCACGACGGGTAGCAGCACCCGTGCGTCGGCTGTTCGAGCATTTTACATTGACGCCTTGAACGATTACGTGATGGAACGCTATGAAGCCTACAAGAACGGAGAAGAATTCGACCGCGATTTTATTTTCGACGAAAATGAAACGCGAAGCCTCACGCTTGCCAATGCCCCTGACGCCGCAACCGAGGCGCTCGAGTTTTACAAAAGTGCGATTGAGTCAAAAGACATTGGTTCGGCAAAATTGCTTGCCGCAAGCGTCGATGGCAAACCGACCTACGCCGTCTATACAACCACCGATGGCGACGACGGCTGGCTCGAACTCTACGACGAAGACGGCACATTGCTCGGCGCGGCAAGAACTTATCTCGAACTTGTTGCTTTCGGCAATTTGGACGATATTCGCGCAATGACTGAAACTGGCGACTATCCAATCGACCTGAGCGACCGAATGACCAAAACGCTCTGGGGAAAATAACATTGGGATTGACCGCCCCAACTGACTGTGTCGCAGCGCATTTGTATTGAGGCCCGTTTAAACCTTTTTTCGTGCGAAGTTGTATTATAGCACGGCGCAGAGGCATCACACTTTTCTTCCCGCATGAGGCAAGTCTAATTCGCGTAACTTTTATTCCGAAAGTGGTTCATGAATCGCAGAGAGTTTTTTGCAAGCGCGTTCAGCGCGGAAAGTGTCGCCCTTGAATCGGCGGGCGACGAAAAAAACGGCGCGCGCGCCGACGACCTGAAGCGCGCAGGACTTGACGGCGCAATGATGCGCGTGCAAAGCACGCGTCCGCGTCCAACAAGCGGCATAGCTCAATTTACAGGGCGGTGGAATGCGCAAACGGCGCGGCATCTCGCCCGTCGTGCCATGTTCGGCGCAACCGAAGCGCAAATTGCACAGTTAGCTGGCATGACCATCACGCAAGCGGTCGACTTGATTTTACAAGATGTGCCGTTGCCTGAACCGCCGCTCGACATCACAACGGGACAAACTTGGCACAACAAACCCTTCGTCGACGGTGCGACAGATGCACGATACTACAATTACCTTCGCGCTTGGTGGATTGGCTTGATGGTCAATCAACCGCCGTCGGTGTGGGAAAAGATGACGCTGTTTTGGCACAACCATTTTGTTTCCGACCGTGCCACCGTCGGCGATTCGCGCTACTTATACCAACAAAATGCGCTCTTTCGGCGGTCTGCGCTCGGCAATTTCAGAACGCTTTGCCGCGACATCACGATTGACCCAACGATGCTGCGCTACCTCAATGGAAACACCAACATTGCCGCACGACCCAATCAAAACTACGCCCGCGAACTTTTAGAACTTTTCACTATCGGCAAAGGCGCCGAGCGCGCGCAAGGCGATTACACTAACTACACCGAGCAAGATGTGCAGCAAGCCGCCCGTGTGTTGACTGGCTGGTCGGTGCGCGCCAATCAAACGACAGCGTATTCCAACGGGTATCACTTTGAATCGTTCTTCAATGCGAACAACCACGATACAGGCAATAAGACCTTTTCCGCCGCGTTCCAAAATACGGTCATCACGGGCAGAACGGGCGCATCGGCTGGCATAGATGAACTCAACGACCTGCTGAATATGATTTTCCGTCAAGCGGAAACAGCGCGGTTCATCGTCCGAAAACTCTATCGCTGGTTTGTCTATTATGTTATTGACCAAACGGTCGAGCGCAATGTCATTGAGCCGCTTGCCGAAATTTTCCGTCGGAACGATTACAACATTAAGCCCGTGCTGCGCGCCTTGTTTTTAAGTCAGCATTTTTACGACGCGGAAAATCGAGGCGCAATGATTAAAAGTCCTGCCGACTTTATCGTGGCATTGCACAAACAATTTTTCCCGAACAACCCGACTGACCAAACACAACTCATTCCCGCAATGAACCGCTATATCAACTGGTTTGCTGCGCTGCAAATGAGCCTGTTTCAGCACCCGACGGTCGCTGGCTGGGAAGCCTACTACCAAGAGCCGAGCTACTATCAACTCTGGCTTAGCACAGCCACATTGCCCGTGCGTAATAGTTACTCCGACCAAATCATCAACACGACGACGCTCGACCGCATTGCGATCATTCGCTCACTGACAACGCCGTCCGACCCGTATGCGATGGTCGACCAACTTGCCGAGCGATATTTCTCGATGAGCCTCACGACGGCGCAACGCGAAGACCTTGTTACAACTGTCTTGATGGGCGGCTCGCCGTATTACGAATGGACGGAGCAGTGGAACGATTTTACGCGCAACCAAAACGATATGACCAAGCGCCGCGCCGTCGATACGCGCATTTCAAATCTTTTGAGATTTATGCTGCGCATGGGCGAGTATCAATTAACCTAAACGAGCAACCGCCTGAAAAGCCCTGTAAAAACAGGCAGCTCGGGACGACAAAAAATTAAAAACTCAAGCAACTTGCTTACGCCGCACGCCTTATGAAACGACGAAATTTTTTGAAAGCCGCGTCCGCAATCGGATTGCCGCTCGCGCTCAACGGCTTGCCTATCAGCGCGCTTGCCAACACAAATTTGCTGGGCGCACTCTCCGCATCAAACACCGACCGCGTGTTGGTGATTATTCAACTCGCTGGTGGTAACGACGGCATGAACACCGTCATTCCGCTCGACCAATACTCGACGTATCAAAACCTGCGTCGCAATGTGGCAATTCCAGAAAATCGAGTCTTACGGCTCACCAACGCCACAGGCTTGCATCCCTCAATGACGGCGATGAAGCAGCTCTACGACGACGGCAAAATGCTCCTTGTGCAAGGCGTCTCGTATCCGAGTCCGAACCTCTCGCACTTTCGTGCGACGGACATTTTGATGTCGGGCGCCGACTCGAACCAGTATCTTGAATCGGGCTGGGTTGGTCGCTATCTCGAGACCGTGTATCCCGGATTTCCCACTGGATATCCTAACACCGAGATGCCCGACCCGCCCGCGCTGCAAATCGGTGCTGTGCCAGCGCTCACGCTACAAGGCGACAACCAGCAACTCGGCATTCCAATTCAAGACCCAGAAACATTTTACCGCTTGGTGAGCGGAAGCGTGGCTGCCAGCATAACCGATGTGCCGAACACCACCGCTGGCGACGAATTGGCGTTTATTCGACAAACCACGCTGCAATCAATTCGATATGCGTCGCAAATCAAGGCAGCGGCGGACAAAGCGCAAAACCGTGCAACATATCCCGCCCCCAACTCAAACCGCTTGGCAGACCAACTGCGCATCGTCGCACGGCTCATTGCAGGCGGCTTGAAAACAAAAGTCTATCACGTCTCGCTCGGCGGCTTCGATACACACGCCGGACAAGTCGTCGCTACCGACACGACCACAGGCGTCCACGCCAACTTGCTTGCAGCGCTCTCCAACGCCGTCTCTATTTTTCAAGACGACTTGCGACTGCTCGGCATTGAGAACCGTGTGGTTACCATGACCTTCACGGAGTTTGGACGCACGATTCAATCCAACGCCAGTTCAGGCACCGACCACGGCACATCGTTTCCCATGTTCTTCTTCGGCACATCGGTTCGACGCGGTATTCTCGGCGTCAATCCAAGCCTGACTGACCTTGAACGCAATCAACTCAAAATGCAGTTTGACTTCCGACAGATTTATGCGTCGGTGCTGGGACAAGTGTTTGGCGCAACGCCAACGCAGCTGCGCACCGCATTGCAACGTGACTTTACGCAAGTCGGTATTTTGTCGACATCGTCAACCGAGTCGGAAACAACGGCAAGACCGACGACCTACGACCTCGCGCAAAACTATCCAAACCCGTTTAATCCAAGCACGACGATTCGTTACCAATTACCCGAAACTGCGGTCGTCTCGCTCAAGGTCTATGACCTGCTTGGTCGTCAAGTTGCAACGCTTGTCAATGAGCGTCAAGCGGCGGGCGGATACACGGTAACATTCAACGCGGCGAATTTGTCAAGCGGCACATATCTCTACCGCTTACAAGCCGGCAACTTCGTCGAAACAAAAAAGATGATGCTGGTAAAGTGATAAGTGATTGAGAGGTAATTTTTACCATACCAGTTTTCTTATCGTTTGATTTAAACTTTTTCCCTGTTGCGCCCGTCTTCTATCGGAGACACTCATTCTTCTGCTGCCTACTGTTGCCTACTCTGTTGCCATAGAGACCAATACAAACGCCGCACAGCGAGCGGCTTATGGGCTGTTGCTCAACGTTACTCATCATTCATTAACCTAAAACATCTTTCTATGAAAAAGGACGCCACGTTACTCCTGCTGCTGCTTTTGCTTGCCCTGCTGTTTTTTTGTTTCCCGATGCTGGTGTCGGCGCAGACGCCGCGACTTCAATACCAATCGCCGCGACAAAACGCGAGGTTTGTTTCTCCAAAAACCTCGATTACTATCCGACCCGGAAGCCTTATGGAAACAAGCATTTTATCGCAGAATCCGATAACCGTGCAAAGTGCAGCCAGCGGCGACGTGCGCGGTCGACTGACGCTTACGCGCAACCGCAAAACGCTTATCTTCAAGCCGGATTCGGCGTTCAAAGCGGGCGATACAATTCACGTCAGCCTCGCCGCAGGATTAAAGAACGCGCTCGGTCAAGATATTCCCGCACAAACATTTTCGTTTAGGATAACTCCAACGCGCAACGCGGCGCCGCCAATGACAAGCGAAGAGTTGATTTTAAGCGATGTGCCAAAATCGGCGTCTGTCTCAAATGACGCAATGCCGCGCGCCGCCATCGCCGATGTGCCGCCCGATTTTCCCGAAATTACCGTTGACAGTCGCAAACCGACCGCGCCCGGAAATATCTTTCTGAGCAACCTGTCGTTTCCCGCGCGCGGCAATACCAGCCCGCCGTATCTGATGATTCTAAACAACTTCAGCGAACCGATTTTTTATAGACAAATGCCCGCCAACTGCTTCGACTTCAAACTGCAACCAACCAACACACTGACCTACTTCGACGGCAGTCAGGGATATTTTATCGAGATGGATACGGCGTATAATGTGATTAACGACATTCGTTGCGGCAACGGCTACCCGACCGATTTGCACGAACTCATCATCACGAAAGACCGCCGAACATTTTTGATGAGCTACGATGCAAAGTTCGTTGATATGAGCCAAATCATTCAAGGCGGAAACCCAAACGCAAGGGTCATTGGGCTGGTCGTGCAAGAACTTGATGAGGATAAAAATGTGGTCTTCGAGTGGCGCAGTTGGGACCATATCGATATCACCGATGCGACGCGCGACATTAATCTTTTTGCGGACGTAGTGGACTATGTGCATGGCAACTCAATTGAACTTGACAACGACGGGAACTTGCTGGTCTCGTGCCGACATCTAGACGAGGTGTTGAAAATTTCCCGCGAGACAGGCGAGGTAATGTGGCGGCTTGGCGGCAGAGCATCGAAGAAAAATCAATTTCGATTTCTGAACGACACGCTCGCCGGGTTCTCGCATCAACACAGCGCGCGGCGGCTGGCCAACGGCAACGTCTTAATTTTTGACAACGGCAATTTGCATACGCCGTCCATCTCGCGCGCCGTCGAATACCGCTTGGACGAAACGACAAAAACTGCCACGCTCGTTTGGCAATACCTCGACTCTGCGCGTTTCTTCGCCGCCGCAATGGGGTCGGTGCAGCGCTTGCCCAACGGCAATACGCTCATCGGTTGGGGATCGACGACGCCCACGCTCACCGAAGTCAGTCCAAGTGGCGAGAAACTCTTTGAACTCTCGTTTCCAACGGGCGTCTTTAGCTATCGAGCGTTTCGGTTCGGAGACGTCAATTTGCTTTCAACTCCAAACGACGCGCCGAAAAATCTGCAAGGCTACGCGCTCGGTCAAAATTATCCTAACCCGTTTAATCCAACGACGGTCATCAACTATCAACTGCCCGTCAGCGGTAACGTGAGTCTGAAAATTTACGATATGCTCGGACGCAACGTCGCCACGCTTATCAATCAACGCCAAGAGGCAGGACGATATGCCGTTCAATTCAACGGAGTCGGCTTGGCAAGCGGAGTGTATTTTTATCGGTTGGACGCAGGCGCATTTAGCGAGACGAAAAAAATGATGCTCGTGAAATAACTCACGGTTTGATGGTCAATCGTTGATAGTAAAGGCGTCTCGGTTCGGGACGCCTTTTTGATTAAGAGAGTGTGATGCCGAGCCGTGAAATTGCTGCCAACGAGATTAAACCATTTGACCGTTTGCTGCGTCGTTATGTCATCTTACCGAAAAAGAAACGAGACGAATAATGAAAACACCGATTGCAAGACAACCCATATCGTTTCAAGCGCGACTCGCGCTGCTGTCTACCGCGATATTTCTTTGTTTGAATTTTACGTCGGTCTCGCCGAACCGCATCAGCACAACGCCGCCGGCGTCGCTCAAACTGCCTTACGCCGAAGCAGGACTGACCAAACGACAAGCCGCTGCACACCTCTTAGACCGATTCGCCTTCGGTGCTCGACCAAACGATATTGATAAACTCGTCGAGATGGGATTGGAAAATTGGTTGATGGCTCAACTGAATAACGCCGAACCAAGTCCAAAACTGAACGAGAAACTCGCTGCGTTCAAAACGCTCACGATGCCGGCATCTGAAATTGCCGCGCTCTATCCGAATCCGGGCATTTTGCTTGCGCAAGCATATAAAGACGGCGTGATTTCAAAATCGGACACCGCCAGCGCAAACCGCGCTGAACTCCGACGCAAAGTCTTGGAGTATTACAAGAAAGAAGGCGTGCGTCCACAGCGCGAATTGATTCAGGAATTGCTCTCGCAGAAATTGCTGCGCGCGATATACAGCGAAAATCAACTTGCCGAAGTCTTGACCGACTTTTGGTTCAATCACTTCAATGTTTCAATCACGAAAAATCAAGCGAAAGGCTTTGTGTTGAGCTACGAGCGCGACGCGATTCGACCGTTTGTTTTCGGCAAGTTCCGCGAGATGCTCGGCGCGACAGCAAAACATCCGGCGATGTTACTTTACCTTGACAACGCGCAGTCATCTGCTCCCGAAGGCGCGCAAACAACCATGACGCAAACGCTTAATCGCTATCGCAAAAATCCGATTGCCGCAAGACGCATTGACGACGCGATAGCGAAAAACGACGCGGCAAACAAAGAAATGATGAACGAGATGCCGGAACTGCTCAAACAGTTCATTCCGAAAAAAGGCATCAACGAAAACTACGCCCGCGAGTTGATGGAGCTTCATACGCTTGGCGTTGACGGCGGCTACGCGCAAAAAGATGTCGTTGAAGTCGCCCGTGCGCTCACAGGGTGGACGGTGTTTCCAAGAGGCAAACGTGCGGAAAAACTTCGCGAAAGGATTGAACGCGGCAAAGCCGTTGGGTTTATCCAAGAAGGTGAATTTCTCTTTCGTGCCGATGCACACGACGCAGGCGAGAAAACAATTCTCGGCGTAACCTTTCCCGCAGGCGGCGGCAAAGAAGAAGGCGAGAAGGTTCTCGATATGCTCGCTGCGCATCGCTCGACCGCGACATTTATCTCGACCAAATTGGCAAAACGGTTCGTCTCTGATGCACCGCCGAAATCATTGATAGAAAAACTATCAAGAACCTTTTTAGAAACCAACGGTGATTTGAAAATGATGATAAAAACGATTGCCGAGTCGCCTGAATTTTGGAGCAAAGACGCGCGTCGGGTTAAAATTAAATCACCGTTTGAACTGACTGTGAGCGCGCTGCGTGCCGTTGATGCTGATGTATCGAGCACGCGGCAAGTGAGTCGTTGGATTGAAAAGCAAGGTCAGCCGCTCTATGCGTATCAAGCACCCACTGGGTATCCCGACCGCGCCGAAGCGTGGATTAACACCGGCTCGTTGCTCAATCGTATGAACTTCGGATTGAACCTTGCGCTTGGCAGAATCAAAGGTGTCAAGCTCGACCTTAGCGCGCTCAACAAAAACCGCGAACCCGAATCGGCAGAAGACGCACTCAAAACCTACGCCGCGCTCTTGATGCCAGAACGCGACTTGTCTGAAACGCTGCGACTTTTAACACCTGTGATTCGAGACCCGCAGTTCTCCGAAAAAATTGCAAAAGCCATTCCGCCCGCGCAACCCTCGAAGAAACCTGCGATGCAATCGCTCGACGGGCTGCCGTTTGATGAAGCATTGATTCGAGAATTTTTAGCCGATGATGACTCGACCGACGAGCCAACCCAAGCGATGACAAGCAAAGAAGCCGAACTCGCCAACATCGTCGGCACGATTCTCGGCTCGCCTGAATTTCAACGCCGATGAAAGTCGCAATGAGCGTAACAAGCAACCGTATCGCAAAACCTTAAACCAGAATTGAAAGATGTTATCACGCAGAGCATTTTTGAAAACCGCAGGGTTGGCGTTAGTCGCCTTTGGCGCAAGTGGAACGCCGCTTTTTCTCAAACGCGCCGCCGCAATGGTAACTTCCAAACGAAAAGTTTTAGTAACGATTTTTCAACGCGGCGCGATGGACGGCGTAATGGCGGTCTCGCCTTATGGCGATAGTTACTTGCAAAAAGTGCGTCCGCGCCTTGCCATGTCTGCGCCCAATAGCGGCGGAGAAAACGCGCTGCTCGACCTCGATGGTCGCTTCGGATTTCATCCAGCGTTTCAACCGTTGTTGCCGCTCTTTCAGCGAAAAGAATTGGCAATCGTTCACGGTGTCGGCTCGCCTGAACCAACGCGCTCGCACTTCGACCAACAAGATTACATGGAATCGGGAACGCCGGGCAGAAAAGGCACGCCTGACGGTTGGCTGAACCGTGTGGCAAAAGAACTTGGCGCAGGCACATCGCCGTTCAAAGCGGTGGCAATGACATCAGCACTGCCGCGCTCACTTTATGGCGATGAATCAGCATTAGCGATTTCAAATCTCGCCGACTTCGGCGTGAAAGCACCGGGCGCAATGCAATCGGCAATGGCGGCGGGACAAAGTTTTGAAGTGCTTTACGAACAAACGTCGCAGACGCTCTTGCGCGGCGCAGGGCAGGAAAGTTTTGAAGCAATTAAGTTGCTCTCGAAAATCGATGTGAAAAATTATCGACCGCTCGAGGGTGCAGAGTATCCGCGCTCGCCGCTCGGCAACAGCCTCAAACAAATCGCGCAACTCATCAAAGCCGATGTTGGTGTCGAAATCGCTTTCGCCGAATCGGGTGGCTGGGACACGCACGTGCAGCAGGGAACGGCGCGCGGCAATTTCGCTAACCGAGCCAAAGACCTTGCCCAAGCCATCGCCGCCTTTTGGAAAGACCTCGAAGCCTATCACGACATCGTTACGCTGATGACGATGACCGAGTTCGGCAGAACCATCGCCGAGAACGGCTCAAATGGAACAGACCATGGACGCGGCTCATGTTTGTTTGTGCTTGGCAGTAAGGTCGACGGCGGGAAAGTTCACGGCGTTGTGCCGCTCTCACTCACACCCGAAAATTTGGAGGACGGACGCGACCTGCCTGTAACGACGGACTTCCGCGCTGTGTTCAGCGAGGTGGCGGGCAAAACATTCGGCATCAAAAACGACGCAAAAATTTTTCCAAACTGGAACGGCAAACGGCTTCAACTGATAAACGCATAACGATAAAGTGAACACAAGCCAAGCCGCCGGGCGCTACGATATGCCGTTCAACGCATCGAGCCTGTCGAGCGGAATATATTTTTGTTCCTTATCGATTGATCGCAGGAACATTTATGGAGACGCGAAAAATACTTGTGGTCAAATAAGCATCAGTTATCTATTTGCAGGCAATCGTGATATTTCTAAAATGTTAAATTTTATTTCTAAAACCTATAAATCCCTGTAAAATATAGCCTTTGCGGGCGACTGGTCGTGAAATCTTAGTAAAATCGTAGTTCGACGATTATATTTAAATTGTCACTGTTATGCGTTTCATTTTTCAAACTAAAACAATTACCACCATGAATACGCAAATCGCAAATCGCAAATCGCAAATCTATACACCATGAATACGCAAATCGCAAATCGCAAATCGCAAATCTATACAGTTTATACTGTGCTTCTAATCTGCCTCCTGCTCGCCGCCATCACGGGATGTAAAGAAAACTCGCCCACCACGCCTGAACCCTCAAAATCTGTCGCAAAAACTCTGCCGCTTCAAAACGGAGACCAGTCGCTCACAAGCACCAAGCCGATTAAAAATATTGATGAGATGCTCAAAAAATGGGAGAAAGAAAAAGAAGAGATGGCGCGACAAGAACCTGTGCTTGCTGAATTAAGAAAAAAACTTGGCATCACCGTTAAAAACTACCAAACGACGCAGACGGGTTTAACCGTTGCAAAATTCTTGCAAGATGCAAAAGAAAGGGGTGTTGACATAAAGACACAAAGTGTCCCATTGCCTTCCTCATCTGACATTCGTATTTCTTCTGAAACTGCCAGCAGTGCTTTTTATTTGAGGATAACGCAACCGGGTGGGTTAGGCAATCCATATCAATTTGATACAGGGACGTTTCTCAGCATTCCAAGCGCAAGTGCCATTCAGATAGGACTTACTTTTGATTTTGACTATGACGAAAATAACAACTGGACGAATCTTTTTAACGGCTCTGATTTCGGCGGCTCTCTCTTCGGTGCACCACCCGAAGCGGCACTATCATATTTCATCTATATGGGCTATCCTTGGAAGACTCGTGTTCGGAGATCCGGTTATTATTTTATAGGTTATCAGGGATATGAGGTGTTCGGGCAGAAAATTGCAAGACCTGTTGATGTATTCAACGGTCAAAGCGATTTCTAAATTGAGATGGATAAGCGAAACGCTACATGACAAAACTTGTAGCGTTTCGGTTTCTTGTTATTTGGTTAGAGCAAAACAAAAATTACAGAAATGAAGATATTGTGCCGTATAACAATTATACTTTCTCTGCTCAGTTTAACCTCTTGTAAACAGAACGCTGACGCTCAATGGACACAACCACAGTTGGTCATGGCGGACCCATCGGCAAACGATAATGAGCGAGCACTGAATCAGGCGCGTTTGGTCGTCTCGGATTCCGGCTTGTTTATTTTTATCTCTCAATCGATGACCAATCCTTTCGTAGACCCAACTGATATTTTGCTTGTAAGGAAACTATCTTCAGACTGGTCTTCACCGCAAAATGTTACGAACACACCCACGCCCAGCTTCGCTCATGCGGTCGCAACTGACAATCTTGGCAGGCTACATTTGGTTTGGCTGGAGCAACTTTGGGTGAACGGTCGATCGTCCCTTTTTCGTTACGGAACCGATATCCTTTATTCTTTTGCTCAGAACGGTGTTTGGAGTCCACCGGAAAGATTATTTGCGCTGGATTCAAATGGATTTAGAGGAGACCTTATTTTCACCCTTAACCAACTCAATGCTGATGGAAACAATGGACTGAACTTTACATTCGAGGCTAGTGTAACAAGGGGAAAAACCCTACCTGCACCTACAGATTGCACCCTAAATTTCATGAGACGAGAAAATGAGCAATGGAGTTTACCTAAAAGATACGGTAATGGACTGTATTCTTACCTTGCTACCGCTAAAGACGGTAAAATTTACGCGATATTTATTGATATTGATGCTAATGCCAGAGAAGACAACACAAACAACGTGTTTTTTTCCGTCTCAAAAGACAAAGGCAAAACATGGTCAACAAGTAAATTGGTTTCTTTTTCCGGTAATTACGCGGCTTATTCCCCGCGCATTTTTGTTACCGGTCTACCTGAAGAAACGCAACGACTTCATGCGATTTGGCTTAAAGACTACGATGCGAAAGATTTAGACCCGCCAAATGCGGTGTGGTATTCTTTTTCAGATAACGACGGAGAAAGTTGGTCAACACCGGATACGCTCTCACGCGGTATCGTGAGCAATTTTGTTCTCAACCTTACCGGTGTTAAAGATGAAAACAATAACATTCACATTATTTATGTGGTTGCACCTGAACCTCTTGGGTCTCCAAGTAAACTGTTTTATCAGACGTGGCGTAACGGCGGGCGTTGGAGCGCACCTGTTGAACTCAGGTCGGAAGGCGTTGGTTTAAATATCGATGCGGATATAACGGTTGATAAAACCGGACAGGTTCACATTGCGTGGGTAGATCGTAGATTATCGCCACGAGGTGTGTATTACATAACCGGCTCAATTCCGACCAGTTCTATTTCTGAATCACCTATCAATAAGCCGCAATCATTTGAGTTGTTTCAAAATTATCCCAACCCGTTTAACCCAAGCACAGTCATCAGTTATCAACTGCCGATGAGCAGTGAAGTCAAGTTGGTCGTGTTTGATGTGCTTGGGCGAGAGCTTCAAACGCTTGTAAATACAAGGCAAGCGGCGGGACGCTACGATGTGCCGTTCAACGCATCGAGCCTGTCGAGCGGCGTTTATTTTTACAGACTGTCTGTAAGCTCGAGAGGCTCGCTGGCAGGTGCGTTTGCGGAAACGAAGAAAATGATTTTGATGAAATAGCCTCTGTCGCCGTTGCGGAAATTCTCCGATGGATTTGTAGATTTCGATGCACTTTTTTGTGAACCAATCCGAACCATCATCCATGTCCGAACAACTGCCGACGACTGCGCTCGAAGAGCCGACGACCGGATTCAATCCGCTTGGCTCATTGAAAATTCGCGTCAAGCTCAGTCTCATCATCGGTGCAATTTTGATTGCAGCGTTTGCTGTTGTTCTCTTCGTTGTAACCGAGCAACAGCAGCGCGTCTTGACGCGAAAGACGACCGACCTGTGTAAAATCTTGGCGCAAAACCTCTCCGCTGCCGCTAAAGAAAACTTGCTGTTAGAGTCCTCCGCGCCTATTCAAGAAGCAATTGCCAACATTGAGAAACAACGCATTGAAGGCGTAAAAGAACTCGCCGTCGTCGACCGCAATGAAAACATCGTTGCACACTCCGACGTCAATTCCATTGGACAAGAGTTCTTGCTTTCAACCGATTCAACGACCACTGTAAATGCCGAAGGACAAACGCCAACGCTGACAGTGTTCGAAACCGTTTCTGAATACATTTACATCGACTCCATTTTCATCCGAAAGTCAGCAAGTTCACCGAATGTCTTTTTAGGATTTTCCGCTGTGCGGTTTTCCAAAGAAACGTTGCACAAACCAATAGAGGAACAACGCAATGCGATTTTGCAACTTGGCGCAGCCGTGTTGCTTGCAAGCATCGTGATTGTGTTTTTAATGTCGACTCAACTCGTCGCCGCGATTGTCAAACTCTCGGAAGCGGCGCAGAAAGTGAGCGCAGGCGATTTCTCGGTGCGCGTTCCGGTTAAATCCAAAGACGAACTGGGCGAGCTTTCGAGCGAGTTCAACCAAATGGTCAAACAAGTGCGCGAGCGAACCGAAATGCAACGCTTCGTCTCCGACATCGCGCTGAAAATGATTCAAGAGTCGGAGAACATTTCACTCGGCGGCGAGCGACGGTTCGTGGCGATATTTTTTTCAGACGTGCGCGGCTTTACGAGCATGTCGGAAAAACTTGAACCCGAAAAGGTCGTCGAAATCATCAACATTTATCACACGCTTCAAACTGACGTGATTCAAAAGTATGGTGGTTCGATTGATAAGTTTGTTGGCGATGGCATTATGGCGATATTTATCGGAGACAAACTGGCAGACCGTGCGGTTCAAGCGGCTGTGGAGATTCAATCCAAAATTGGACAAATGAACGCCGCAAGAAGAGCCGCTGGTGAACTTGCCCCCGAAGTCGGCATCGGCATCAACATCGGCTATGCAGTGTTGGGAAACATCGGCGCGAGAAATCGGATGGATTTTACGGCGGTGGGGGACACGGTAAACTTGGCGTCGCGCTTATGCAGTATTGCGCCGGCGGGAAAAGTAATCGTCTCCGAAGCCGTAACGCGGGAACTCACTGCGAAGTATCACTTCGGAGAAAAACAAGCGGTCTCGGTCAAAGGCAAGGCGGCGACCATCAATGTCTTCACGGTGGAAGAATGTTTGGAAGATGTTGAAAATCAAAAATAATTTTGTAATTTTATGGCTTGTAAAAAAACGATTCGCATAAATCTTTCCAAGACGACCAATGAAAATTTTTAGCGTCAAGAACAGAGTTCAAAATGCCAACGTTGCAAAACAAGTTGTTATCCTTTCAACGGTGATGCTGGTTGCGCTCTCAATCCAAGCGTGCGGCTCGTCGAAACCGCCCGTCGCAGTTCCTGTGCCGAGAGATGAAACTGTGAAAGACAGCCCGAAACCCAACAGCGCCAAAACTGTTGCGCCGAAATCGGTGATAACGCCCGAAATCAATTACCGCGAAAGTGCTAAACAAGCCTTTATCAGAGGGGATTACAAACAAGCCTTATCGCTCTACAAAAAACATAAGGAGAAAACCGGCGACGCCTCGGTCGATGCCGATATTGCCGAATGTTCACAAAAACTTGCTGCTGAAAGTGACCAAGTCTGCAAAGACGGCATCAAACTCTACTTGAGCGAAAACTATGACGACGCTTTGAAGCATTTCAAAAAAGCGTTGGATTTGAACGAGTCCAATCAACTTGCCTCCGAATATCATAAACGCACTGTTGATAAACTCAAAGCGCTGAAAAAATTAGACGGCGACTCTGAGGACAATAGATAAGCACAGTTTCCCCATACCGTTAAACCAAATCGGCAGTCCGTCGGTCTAAACCAGCGAACATCTCTGGAGCGCAGGTGCACTGCGCATTTCACAATTAAATTCAAAGGGTATGAAAAAAATGCGTTGGGTTTACACGGCTGTTCTGCTTGTCTTTGTCGTTAGTTACTCTGTAACGGCGTCGGCGCAAGGCGTTGGACTTGCCGACATTGACGGCTCCGTGAAAAAATTAAAAGAGCGCTTGACACTCGACAGTTTGCAGGAACAACAAGTCCGCACAATCATGACCGAGACTCAAGCGCAACTAAAAAAAGACCGCGATGAATCGGGCGGCGACCGGCGCAAAATGTTCGGCATCCTACGTGAGCGCATTGCCGAAATGGACGGAAAAATCGAAGCAGTGCTGACCGACGCGCAAAAGCCGAAATATGCTGACTACAAAAAAGAGCGTGACGAGGAAGCACGCGAGCGGATGCGAGAACGCTTCGGCAGATAAAACAGGCGAATTTCCACCCTCATTTTAAGAAATCGTCAAATCTCCTGCGCAACGCTGAAAAATCGGGTTAAGCGTCTTATGTTTGAGCAGCCTTTCATTGTCATAGATTTGTTCTTTTCAGAACGCCTCGGAGAACTTGTTAGTCGGCTTTTCAAGTTTCCGGGGCGATTCTGTTTTCCAGTCTGCAAAAACGAAACGACGTAACCCTTCGTTAAGGCGTTTGAAATACCTATCTTAGAAAAATTTTAAACGAAATTCAACGGAGGAAAAATGTTCGACATTATTCAACGTGAGCAGATGATTCAGCAAATGCGTGATGAGCTCACGCGCGCAGGTGTCAAAGAACTGCGGTCGCCAGAAGAAGTAAATCAGGCCTTATCGTCGGCAAAAGGCGTGTCGGTGGTGTTTGTCAATTCAGTCTGCGGGTGTGCAGCAGGTAAAGCGCGTCCGGGCTTTGTTGCCTCGCTTCAAAACGACGTGAAACCCGACAATTTATTTACCGTTTTCGCTGGACAAGACAAAGAGGCTACCGAAGAAGCGCGTAAGTTTTTTACAAACCAGCCGCCGTCGTCCCCCTCGATTGCGTTCATGAAGGACGGGCAGTTTATGGGCATGATTCATCGGTATCAAATCGAGACGCGCTCCGCCGAGATGATTGAATCGGAACTGCGGAACATCTATAACAAGTATTGCCAAAAAGAAACCGTTTGAGCCGAAACCCTTTTTTTTCATGGGCTGTGAAAGCCCCTATGAAGCCTCGTTGAAGAAATGCAGCGAGGCTTTTTATTTTCTTTCCAACTGTGTCGCGCTTATTGTCAATTGACGAAAAAGACGTTGTTTTTAACAATGCCTTTGTCGCTGCTGGCTACGTCGGCGGCGTCTTTGTAGGGGTCATGCTCGAAAAAGAGCGTCCAGTGTTCATCGGCAGCTTGTTCCAAGAGTCGCTTCTTTTCCGCCATAATCTCGAGCGGATAGAGGTCGTAGCCCATTACCCAAGGAAGCGGAATATGAGTCGCCGTCGGAATAAGGTCGCCGCAGTAGCAAATAGATTTTTTCCCATCGGTTACGCGCACTAATTGCTGTGCATGTGTATGTGCGTTGGAGAGTATTAAATGCACATTCGGGAAAATTTCTTGTTCGCCATTGACGAACTTTAGAACGCTATGCTCCATGAGCGGTGTGAAATTCTCTTTTAGGTAACTGGCTTTCTCTCGGGCATTGGGCGACATTGCCCAAGTATAGTTTGCTTCTTGAACATAGTACGTCGCGTTTGGGAATGTCGGGACGAGTTTGCCATCAACGAGCTTCGTTGCGCCGCCAGCATGGTCAAAATGCAAGTGGGTCAGAATCACATCGGTAATGTCGTCAGGTTTGACGCCCGCTTTGGCGAGATTTGCTTCGAGATAGGAGTCAGAAATTTTAAACATCTCGCGCGGCTTCTGTTCCCACTTTTGTCCCATGCCAGTATCGACCAAAATGTTTTTGCCATCGGCGAGGTTGCGAATGAGCATCGCGCGGGCGGACATCTCAATGCGGTTTTTCTCATCGGCCGGATTCGTCTTTTCCCAAAGGACTTTTGGAACTGTGCCAAACATAGCGCCTCCGTCAAGTGCAAAACGCTCGCACTCAACCGCATAAATTTCATAAATGCCAATCTTCATAGTGCTAAAAAGTAATGTTTGAAAGACTCAAGTATAGCCCAAGATATTCACTTGCCGCCAAGACGCAAAAACGTGGTTCAACGAAGTTCTTTGAGAACGGGCGAGAGCGTTTTCCAAACCACCTCAGAGACAATCTTGTGTCCTTCGGGCGTCGGGTGAATGCCGTCGGGCAAATTGAGTTTTGGGTTTCCGCCAACGCCCTCGAGCAGAAACGGAATGAGCGGCACGTTGTTTTTCTTGGCAAGGTCGGGATAAATCGATTGAAACGCTTTGGCGTAAGATTGTCCCATATTCGGCGGCGCTTGCATTCCAGCAAGGACGATTTTCACCGTTGGGTGTTTTGCTTTCGCCGCATCAATGATGCCTTGCAAATTTTTTTTTGTCGTCTCCACGTCAATGCCGCGCAAGGCATCGTTGCCGCCTAACTCCAAGACGAGGACATCGACCTTTTGTCGCAAGAGCCAATCGGCGCGCCGCAAGCCGCCCGCAGATGTTTCGCCTGACAGCCCAGCGTTGATGACCTTGAAATTCCACTTCGCAGAATCAATTTTTTTCTGAATCAGGGCAGGGAAGGCTTGCGCTGGGTCAATGCCTAAACCAGCCGAAAGGCTATCGCCAAAAAATAAAACTACTTTTGGCTCGTCGGTGAACGTTGAAGCGGCAGTAAAAACAATCAGCAGGCAAAGGAAAATACATCGAGGACAGACGTGCCTTAGCATCATAATTCTTGGTGATCGGTCGTTGGTCTGGGAGCAGATTGAAGCGCTGAGTGGGACTTCAAGTGCTCTTTGATGAATTGAATCGAGAAATCATTAAAGCGTTCCGGTTGGTCGACATTGCAGACATGTCCAGAGTTTGAGATGACACGAAGCGCGGCGTATTTATGTTGGCGAACAAGGGCTTGAACGGGCGGCAGAAACATATAGTCCTCATCGCCCATCAGGTAAAGCGTCGGCACGGGAATTTCTTTTTCCTTGAAATAGCGCAAGAGCGGATTGGCTTCATTGGTGAGCCTAAACCACCGAATAAACTCGCGCTGGCACAACTTTTTGGCTTCGTTGATAAATAACAAACGCGAATGTTTATGTCGTCGGCTCGGCATAATAATCCATGCAAAGAGGCTATACAGCCACATGTAGGGAATAAAACGTTTGGTCATATGCCCCAGCCAGATGAGAATTTTCGAGCGGGTGTTGAAGCGCGTAATGGCGCCGCCCATCACCATTGTGTTAATGCGCTCCGGCGCCAGCTCGCCAATCGTGCGAATGATAATCGTGCCGAGCGAGATGCCGACAAAATGCGCCGACGAAATTTTTAGATAGTCGAGAACTTCAAGAATTTCCGCGCTGATTTCTTTGAAGGTGTAGTTTTCGTTTTGGTAGCGCTCGAGCATGGTTTGAGACTTTCCATGCCCACGCAGGTCAATGAGAAGCACATTGAACTCTTTGGTGAAATCGCGCAGTTGCTTATACCAAATTGACGAACTGCCGCCTGCGCCGTGAATGAAAACGACCCAGTCTTCATTCTCCCCTAAGAAAAATTCTTTGTAGTGCAGCATCGCCGGTTTTTCGTTGCACGTGAAAGAAGTATGCACTGCTCTCGCTTGCAAATATACGAAAGTTTTACGAGGCATTTTCAATGTGCTGCGGTGCCGACTCCAACGGCACCGACTCATTGGCGGCGGGGAGTTCGACGATAAATGTCGCGCCGTTGCCAAGCTCGCTCTCGCACCAAATTCGACCATTCATAGCGTCAACATAGCTTTTGACGATGGAAAGACCAACGCCTGTCGAGGATTCGCCGCCTGTCGGCTTGGCGGAGAGTTTAGCGAATTTTTGAAAGAGCTTTTGTTTATCATCGTCCGAAAGTCCCGGTCCTTGGTCGCAAACAGAAATACGAACAAACTCGCCGACAGCGCTCAAACGAATGTGAACCTCCGAATCAAACGGCGAAAACTTCACTGCGTTGGAAATGAGATTTTCCAAAATTTGAAGCGCGGCGACGCGGTCGCACTTGGCTTTTGGCACGCGCTTATCGGCATCGACGACTAAACGAATGCGTTTGGCGGCGGCAAGCGGCTCGCACGAAGAAACCACGCTCTCGATGCAGTTCGCCAGCCCGACAGGTTCTAAATTTAAGAAAGATAATTGTGCGTGATGAGAACTGCCCGCAAGCACGTTGTCAATAATGTCCCGCATTCTCAGCGTAGCGTCTTTGATGTTGGAAAGGCGTTTATCGACCGCCTCAACGGGCATATCGACATGTTTTTTTAGCAGCAAATCAACCATCAGCATCACGGCAGAAAGCGGATTTTTGAGGTCATGCGCGAGGATATGAATCAAATCGGTTTTGGCGCGGTGCAAACTTTCCACTTCGGCAATCGATAACTTGAGTTCGGAGACAAGCCCGTGTAAAATCTGCTCGGCGTGTTTGCGCTCTGTGCAGTCAATCAACACACCGCGCGTGAGCAAGGCAACACCGTCGGGCGAGCGGTCAATGTATCCTTTTTCTTCAATCCACTGCACGCTGTCTGTCTTCGAGAGAAGACGATATTCAAGCGAGTATTTTTTCGCTTTGCCTGCCAGAGAGCGGCGTCGCTCCGACGCGATTCTTTCCCGATCATCTGCGTGAATGAGCGCGTTAAAATCGAACTTCGGTGAATAAAACGCTTTTGGTTTGTAACCGAAGATGTTGACATTGTCGGAAACAAACGTAAAAACATTGTCGGTCTCGTCGCGCGTGAAGAAAACCGTCGGGCTGTGTTCCAAGACAAGTTGGATTGCGTTGTAGGGGTGTTCCAAATCCTGCCGCCACAAATCATCACCTTTTTCACGCATAGTGTATTTCTGTTTAAGCAAATGTTGTGTGATGATGACGGGTGTAGAGCAAAGATAATGCTCGACCTAAGATTTAAATAATTTTTAGAGTCGAATTAGCCAATTTCTCCAGTACTGTCAAGCCGTTTCAGGCGGTAGCGAAGAAAAGCGGAGGTAGAAATTTTCTTTCTTATGGAGCAACTACAGAATGAGGCTAAAGAGGCGCTCAATGTTTTTTTTAAGCTCTTTGCGGTCGACAATCATATCGACGAAGCCATGTTCTCGCAAAAATTCCGAGCGTTGAAATCCGTCGGGCAGTTCGCGCCGAATGGTCTCTTTGATAACGCGCGGTCCAGCAAAGCCGATAAGTGCATTAGGCTCGGCGAGGTTAAAGTCGCCAAGCATGGCAAACGAGGCGGTAACGCCGCCTGTCGTTGGGTCGGTGAGCAATGAAATGTAAGGAATGCCTTTATCGTGCAAGCGCGTAAGTTTCGCGGAGGTTTTTGCCATTTGCATCAAGGAGAGCGCTGCTTCCATCATGCGTGCGCCGCCCGACTGCGAAATGACAATGAGCGGTGCGTGAAGCGCAAGGCTTTTATCAATGGCACGGGAGACTTTTTCGCCGACGACTGAGCCCATCGAGCCGCCGATGAACCCGAAATCCATTGCCGAAACCACCGTCTGTCGGCTGCCGATGTTGCCAACGGCGTTGCGGCAGGCGTCCATCATTCCGGTTTTACGAATGGTGCTTTCAATGCGGTCGATATAGCGTTTGGTGTCGACGAAATTGAGCGGGTCGGCGGAGCGCAAGTTGGCGTCGAACTCCTCGAACTTTTCCATATCGAAGAGAATCTCGAAATACTTTTGCGGCGAAATGCGAAAATGGTTGTTGCATTCGGGACAAGTGTAGAGATAGTCTTCGAGCTGTTTTTTGTGAATGGTCGCGCCGCAGTTGTCGCACTTCCACCACAAGCCTTCGGGCGTGTCGCGTTTCTGGTCGGTGATAATCGAGGGTTTTTCGCGCTTGAACCATGCCATAGTGGATATGATGCGTTAAAGTGTTCAAAAAATTTGGGGTAAAATACGACACGCGCGCAATGTTCTCAAAGCGCGGAGAAGCGAAGAAGTTTTGTTAATATGCACGCGTCGTAAAGCTGTTCCAATTAACGTTGTAGTTCCAAAGTATGGGAAAAATCTTCCTGTGTCTCGTTCTCTTGCTGTGCCTTCAACCATCTCTTGCTCAAACGGTAACTGTGCGATTTCGGTATCAATCCACAAGCGCGGTTGCGCCCTTGCGCGTGCATTTTCCCGGACAGTTCAATAATTGGGGACCGAACTCAAGCGGCGTGATTGCCGCAGGGACGCCCTCGCAGGCGACCTTCAATGCAGCGACGGGACTGTGGGAGAGCGTGGTTAGCTTAGCGTTGGGAAATTACCAATACAAAATCAACGAGAACGGCGTGGCGTCGGGCTGGCGCAGCGACCCACTCAATCGGCGCTTTAATCCACAGGATAACGATAACTCTATTCTTGCGGTCGAGCCACTGACGCTGTTTCAGCCGGCGGTATTTCCTTATGCTGAGGGCGATGCGCCGCGCAATCAAAGATTTTTAGTTCGCACCGCTCGACCGACGCTGACCATCGGAATGTTCACGGCGCAAGGCATCACGGTGTCATCGCTTTCTGCAACGCTCGACGGCGCAGCAATTGCAAACGCGCAAAATTTTTACAATCCAGCGACGGGCATTTTCTCGTTTGTGCCAGCCGCCGACCTGAGCGACGGTGCGCACGTGTTTCGCATGAGCGCGACGGGCAGCGACGGCACAACCCGCCTCGATTCGGTTCAATTCGAGGTTCGCGCTCGACTCATTCAAGTGGAGACGCCCAACTTCACGACGCGCAAGAGCGAATTGACCATCGGCGGATTTATTTCCGACACAGCCGTCTCGTCGGTTCAACTCAGCGTGAACGGCGGCGCTCCAATCACCGTAACTGTTGCTCAAAATGGGTTTGAGCGCAGCGTGCCGCTTCAAAACGGGCGCAACGTCATTCGCGTTTCGGCATCGCAAGGCAGCACGATAACGACCGACAGCGTGGTGATTACAAAATTTGTGCCAGTGGCGCCTGTTGCGGTTGCAAGCGTGGCTGCGTCAGGCACAACAATAACACTTTCTGCTACACAAAGCTCTGACCCACAAAACCAAACGCTGACATTTACTTGGCGCGATGTCGCTGGCTCGCCACTTGGACTAAATAACCAAAGCGGCGCAACGGCAACCGTTGCTAAACCCACAACGGCAGGCGATTATCCGTTTATCCTTATTGCGCGCGACCCTGACGGCAATGCTGACACCGTGCGGCAGTATTTCACTGTGCGGCAAAACGGCGATGTTGTTCTTCCGCGCTATGAAACCGCGCCAGACTGGGTTCGACAAATGCGGCTCTACTTGCTCTTCCCGAAAGCAGCATCTAATCAATCATCGGGCATTTTACGCGACCTGATTGGGCGCGGCGCACAGCCGGGCGGTTTGGAATACATCAAAAACATGGGCTTCAATACCATTTGGATGATGCCCGTGATGCGAACTGAAAACAATCAAATCGACAACTTCATCAACATCGGCTTCAACATCGTTGATTTCTACAATGTTGTTGGAACATACGGCACAAATCAGGATTTCAAAGAGTTTGTGAGCGAAGCGCATCGCTTGGGCTTAAAAGTCATTCTCGATGTAACGCCGAACCACACAGGACGCAATCACCCGTGGGCGCAGGAAGCGCGTCGCGCCAAAACGCGCTCGCCCTACTGGAATTGGTATCAACACACTGTGCCGACATCGGGCGTAGCCACCAACACCAACGGACTCGGGTGGGGAACAGACCGCGATGGGTTCGTGTATTACGGTGGATTCAGCGAGGCTTTGCTCAACCTGGATTGGAGCGACATTGATATGCGCAACGCAATGCTCGATGTCTATAAACACTGGGTTAAAGAATACGACCTCGACGGTTTTCGTTTTGATGTGTATTGGGGACCGCATCGACGCTCAGGCAAAGAAAATTTCGACCAATTTTTGCGCAGCGAATTGAAACGCATCAAAGCCGATATGTATTTGCTTGCCGAATCGGACGGCACAGGCGTCGGCTCGGAGACGATTTTCGCGGACAACCTGACCAACGGCGTGCGCGGCGGCGCTGACGCTGGCTACGATTGGAAACTCTACGGCGGCGCGGTGCGCAACTTTAACTTTACCTCGAGCGCCATCGACCGCTTGCATCAAGAACTCTTCAACGGCGGATTTTATCCGGGCGCAAACTCCTACTTTATGCGCTTCATGGAAAATAAAGACGAAGACCGCATTGCATTTTTGTATCGAGCGGGTGCAGACACGCTGACGACATTTCGGCGCACAATGCCAATGGCGAGCGTGATTTTTTCCGCGCCCGGTCATCCGCTGCTTTACACAGGACAGGAAGTCGGCGCGGGCTTTCCAACCACAGCCACAAATCCGGGCGAACCTGACTTGAACGTGCGCCGACGCGGCGTCGTCAATTGGAACAGCGTCGGGCGGCAACTGCTCACGTCGCATTACCAACGGCTTGCGCATATTCGGGCGCAATTCCCGGCATTTTGGACGCAAAACCTTTCGCGCCTCTCCGCCGGAAACGCCAATGTTTACGGGCTTTTACGACCGTTTGAAAATCAAAACGCGGTAACGCTCGCAAACTTTTCAGACCAAGCGCAAATGGTAACGCTCGATTTGAGAAACGCCGGGCTTTTATTTTCAGGCGGCGTTCAAGATGCTGCGAGTTACTTTTTGAACAACCTTTATGACAACACGCGCCGCAGTGTGCGCGGCTCGGAACTCGCATCGGTGCAAGTTGCGCTTGCGCCTTACGGCTCGGCGATTTTTACGCTTTCAACGACGCAAGACCAAGTTGTGATTCAAAATCCGCTCTCGACGCCGAACATTGAAAGCACGAAGCCGACACAGTTTCAACTCGCGCAAAATTATCCCAACCCGTTCAACCCAAGCACAATTATCAGTTACCAGTTACCGGTGAGCAGTGAAGTCAGTTTGAAAATTTATGACTTGTTGGGTAGAGAAGTGCAAACGCTGGTCAATACAAGGCAAGCCGCCGGTCGATACAGCGCGTCGTTCAATGCCGCGAGTTTATCGAGCGGCGTATATTTTTATCGATTGAACGCGGGCGCGTTTATTGAAACAAAAAAAATGATGTTGGTGAAATAAAAGCAGGTGTTTTGAAATTGTTAAATGTTGAGCGTGAAATCCCAAAAATGCCTGTAAAATCAAGGCGTTTGGGGCGAAGGTCGTTCCCTTGTATTGGAAAATTGCAGAGCGGCGTTTATATTTTTGGCGTTACTTTTATGCGTATCGTTTTTAATTAACCAAAACACTTACCACAATGACTACGCAAATCGCAAATCGCAAATCGCAAATCGCAAATCGCTTATAGTTTACACATTGCTCTTCGTCGCTCTCGCTACAATGACGGGTGTAAAGACAACTCGCCGGTTATGCCGGAAACAACCCAAGCAAAGTCTCCTGCATCTCTCGAGAAAACAGAGTCAAATGAGATGAACCTTGCCGGTAAAAATCCAACGGATATCGCCAAAGAAAGTCGCGCTCAAATGGAACGGGAAAATATGAGGTTCAACCGAGTTGAATTGAAGCCGCGTCGCCAGTTGGGAGAAATTAAAGACGGGGCAGCACTTGATGAATACTTCCGTAAGAACGGCATTGTGCCGAATCGGGTATTCAAGCAATTTGAGGCAAGCGCAACACAGAAATCATCGTTGAATAGCAATAGCGGCGATATGCAAACGCAATCCGTGCCGACTGCATCGAACAATGGTTGGGAAGCCGGATCGTATGTCAACGCGGTTGTATTTAACAACAGCGAAGGCTCTATCCAAGCAGGGTCGTATTCACGGGTGTATGATGGCATCATTCAATACTTAGAAGTTACTGGTCGCTTGTTCCGAAACGGTCTGCTTGGGTTTGATGTCCAACTTGCGTCGTCTCAATTCAGTTCCGCGACAAACTCCTATATCACATTGGTTTACGGCGAGTGGGAAGTTTCTGCACAAGATGCGCAACGCTGGTGGACGCAACAGGGGCAGCATAAATTTATAGATTATGCAGGCGGACGAGAAACATGGACACCCAATACGTTCGCTGATGCCAACAGACCTTACTAACAATTAAACCACAAATGCAAAGCCATTTCAGCATGATCGGAAATTGTAGCTGAGATGGCTTTGCATTCTTAACGGAGTGATAAACAATGAAAAGGCTGTTCTTATTACTGCTGTGCTTTTTTTGTTTTGGTTGCGGAACTGATGCCGATGCTCAATGGTCTGCGCCGGAACTAGTTGAGACTAACACTTTTACGGATACCACCTTCACAACCATTGAACGTGTTCGACTTGCGCTGAACAAAGATAAAATTCATCTGATTTTTGGACGAGCATTACCCACAAAATGGTCTTTGCCAACCGACATTTTTCACACTACGAAAAGTCGAAACGGCGTTGGCACAACTTGGTCCACGCCTCTACCGGTCGCGGTTACGCCGTTTCCCTCAACATCTGCAAGCATCACGCTTGACACCAATGGGGTAGCACATGTCGTTTGGGGAGATGCGATTATGATTCCTGACAGCCCAAGTCGATGGCTAACGAGATTGTTGTATGTCAATAATTCTGCGGGCGCATGGAGCATGCCCGACACACTCGTGCAATATCCTGAAACGAACAGCCCGTTAGGAAGTCAAGTGGACTTCATTGGCAAGGTTACCGTTGATTCGAGAAACCGTCTTTGTTTCCCATTCCGCAATATTATTTCGCTTAACCCGTTCGATTCCATAACGACGCTCTACGCAAGGCGGGATAACGGACGCTGGCAATTTAAATCGATTACAAATGTTATTGGTCCCACCGAGTTATGCATTCCGATTTATGATGATACGATTCGCATCGTTACTATCGGCGGACAAAGAATCGCAGGCGATTTAAACAGTATTTTTACTCACCGTTCCAATAACGACGGCGCATCATGGTCAAATCGGCAACTTGTGAACGGGTCAGGCAGAAATGCAGGTTTCTTTCCGCAGATGTTTCAGGATAAAAAGAGAAGACTTCATATTATCTGGCAGAAAGACTTGACGGGAGACTTGTTTCCCGAAACCGTGTGGCATTGTTATTCAGATGATGGTGGCAATACTTGGACGCAACCGGTCTCCGTTGCACCCTCAATTCAGGGGAATTTTCACAGCTATGTAAACGCGATCATAGACAACAATGGAGGTCTGCATCTGGTTTTTCTCGTGGCACCTACATTTACGTCTCCTGAACCCTCGCGGCTTTACTATCTGAACTGGAATGGCTCTCGGTGGAGCGATACGGTAAGGTTGGCGACGGGCGGGATATTCAGTTACGACATTGCCGTTGACGATAATCGTCAAGTCCATGTGGCTTGGTGCGGCTATAGCGGCAATCTGATTCCGCGTGGTTCTGGTATGTCAAGACAGGGCGGCATTTATTATATGACCCGCGATATAGCAACAAGTTCGGCACCCGAAGCGGTTTCGGGAAAGCCGCAGTCGTTTCAACTCGCGCAAAACTATCCCAACCCGTTCAACCCAAGCACAATTATCAGTTACCAGTTACCAATAAGCAGTGAAGTCAGTTTGAAAATTTATGACTTGTTGGGTAGAGAAGTGGCGACGCTTGTGAACGGAAGGCAAGCGGCGGGACGCTATCAAGCGCAGTTCAA
>Ga0272446_1001505_pt1 | contig 33725 bp, 28 predicted proteins | sample YNPCB0061_FD_194587 | JGI IMG/M metagenome (GOLD analysis project Ga0272446, IMG submission 194587) | Hot spring microbial mat communities from Yellowstone National Park, WY, United States - YNP-CB-006-1 | ecosystem: Environmental > Aquatic > Thermal springs > Hot (42-90C) > Sediment | place...
AGAACGCATTGTCGAGCATGGCGAAGCCAATGCCTTGACGCGTGAGGCGATTGGCAAGCCAGTTGTGGCCGTTGAAGTAGAACTGCAGGCGAAATGGCGCCCACGTCGGCACACGCAGGTAGCAGAGGCCGAACTCGGGGTCGATGAAGTAGAAGTAGTAGTGCAGGCACTTGCCGGGCGACGGCTTGAGGAACGTCTGACCGGTCTTCTTGTCGTGCCACGGCGTGTACGAGGGGCACTCCTCCATCGCCGACAACATGTGCACCAGACCTGGGTGGTGGCCGCGCTGTTCCAACACAGCCTTGATCCGCTGCTCCTTGCGAAACTTGCGCAGCTTGCGCACGAACTCGATCTGGACGCCCTGGGCGGCGGCAACGGTCTCGGCGTTGGTGCGGATGGCCTGCCGCAGGGGCTCGGCCCATTTCGTGTAGTCGAAGACCCGGATGTCGCGGCTGTTGAGCAGCGATGTCATGCCCGCCGCGTAGCAGATCCCAGGCAGCGTACCGTGGATGACAACGCGATCGTAGCAGCCCACAACGCCCTTGATGCGATCCGTGTACCTGTCGAGGAGGTCGGCCATGGTAACCGCAGATCGTACGGACCGCCGCGACACCAGCGAAATTCTCGGCCACCGCTTATGCTCCAACCCCACCGCAGAGCACGGCCCCTGTTTGGTTCCGGCTTGTCCGGGACGGGCGGGGTAGCGACCACCGGGAGCGTAGGGGCGAAGCCCCTGCAATCGGCGCCCGGCCCTGCCGGGTTAGGTTCCGGCGCCGCAAGGCATGCGGGGTCAACTCCCGCCTCGTGCACTTGGTCCGATCGTTGGCGACCTCCTTGTTCGGGGCTTGCGGTGTTGCGGTGCATGGAGGGGCTGGAGGAGGCGTGCGGGTGAGGGCTGGGCACCCGGCGCCGCCCAGTGGATGTCGCCGCGGCCGTGGCGTGTCGTTCCGCCAGGCACAAGGCGTCCCGGGAAAAGCTTCTGGCAAGGTGCAAGCAGAGAAATCGCTCTCCCGTCAGAAGCGGGATGGGGAGGCATGGAACGCGCCGGGAAACTATGTATTCCGAAACCAACTCCCTGCAGTCTTCCTGATAGACGGGCCGCGGGAGGTGAGTTTCGTGGACATCGGACTCGACGGCAATGACGAGTACCGGGTAGCGCTGAAAACCGACGTCAAAGTGAAGGAATACACCCTTCAGCCCCTGGGCCGGAACGGTATTCAGCGTCGCAGGTTGGTTGCCCCGCCGGGGGTTCTCGCGGAGATTCGCGTGTTCCCCATCGCCGGCGACGGACATTTCGCTGTGGGATACATCGTGGTATCCAGATGACAAATAACAAGTCAGATCAGATCACGGACAGGCCCATACCCGGCGATGCCTGCAGCCACCGCACCGCGATGGAAGTCGGGTAGACCCAGCGACCATTTTGCGTTCGTACTCGGCGAACCGCATCAGCATGTTGAGCGTCAGTCGACCCATCGTGTCGGACGTCGAGAAGTTGTGGGTGATGCTTACGCGCCCCGTGCCCGCGGGGATCAAGGCGTCCCCGGACAGAATTCCGGCAAGGTGCAAGCGGAAATACATTGCAGCAAGTGCTGCTTGGCATACTCCCGCAGTCGCCCTAAGCCGGGGCGTCTCCCTCGTAGCACAGGCCCTTGCAAGGCACGCCTTTGCAGCAAACCGTGTCCTCCCACGAGCCCGAAGCCTCGGGCGCGCACCAGTTGTCCGTCAAGGCGGCTTCCGGTATCGGCAACGAGGCGGGCATGGGGATGATGCCCGAGTCGAGGGAAGCGTCCGGGCCGTCGCCAGCAGCGCCACGGCCGCTGCCCGGCAGGCTGGCATCGCTGGCCTCCCCACCGGTGGAAGCGTCCACTTGTGCCGCGCCGCCTTGGCCCCCAGCGCCACCGGCGCCTCCGGCTCCGGGTAGCCCCGATGCTTGGCCGTTGCCGCCGCAACCGCAAACAAGAACCACTCTTATCATGAGCGTCAGCACGATAGCCGTCGGCATATCTCCGGTGCGGTACATCCGTATCTGCGGCAAACTGCAGGCTCGACGCAACCGCCCACGATGCCAGCGCAGTCGCAGCGACCATCGAAGCACCGCCCCCTCCAGGGCTTGCCGGCGCAGCGAGCAAAGTCGCCGCTCGGGTCTTGGCTGCATGGATCCGCGGCGTCGCGTGCGGCATCCGCGCCAGCATCTTGGCTGGCGTGGTCCGCGATGCCGTCCAAGGCGTCGGCCGGCACGTCGACCAAGCTGTCGTGCGGCGGACCGCCGGCGTCGTGCCTGACGTCCATCGAGGGGTCCGGGGCCCCGTCGGTTCCCGCGTCCGTCGCGAGCGACCCGGGAACCTCCTAGGCTACCTTCCCGCCACAGGAGACGAGCGAGAGCGACAGGATCCAACAAGACGTGCGAAACTGCATGGACCGGGGCCTTTCGTCAGAAGGTAACGGCACTCCGATGCACGTTGTGCGAATCGTATTCCCAGTACTTGCCACATCCCGCGGAAGAGTCGGTGAAAGTCGTTATGAACTCGGGCGTCAACGCATCGAGGAAAGCGTGCCGGGCGCCCTGGTGGCGCGTTCCAGCAATTTGCGTGACGCGTTCAATCCAAAACGCCATCGTTTGGAAGACACACGGCCGACGTCACGACGTCAACCGCGAGATATCCTCACTGCGAAGCGCGACGTGGTTGCCGAGGTCTTCCGCCGTCGCGGTCGCCCTTTGCCGGGAGGTCTTGGACGCTGCCCAGGTTTGGCATCGCGGCCTGATGGGCCCGATCGACCTGGACCCGGCGTGGGCTCGCCCGAGGCGCTCCGCAGCCGATCCTGCACGCCGACCGATTTGGCGCTAGGCTTGCGCCGCGCACATGACCACCGTCGACATCGTCGTGGACCGGCTTTCCGCCGACGATCCTGATCTGGCCCTGGTGGAGCGGATCGAGCGGCTGTCGCTTGCGTCGAGGGATGGCGCGGGGGTGGCGGAGGAGCTGCGCGGGCCGTTCACCCACGCATGGGTTGCGCGGCACGAGGCGGTCCCTCGCGGGTTCATCGTGACCTGGCTGGTGGCCGACGAGCTGCATGTGCTCGACGTGGCGGCGGACCCGGCCTTTCGCCGGCGCGGAGTCGGTCGGGCGCTGATGGCTCGCGCGATTGCGTTCGCCCAGCAGCACGGTGTTCGGCTGGTGTTGTTGGAGGTTCGCCGCAACAACGTGCCGGCCGTGCGGCTGTACCGGCTGCTGGGATTCACGGTCGCCAGGCTTCGATCGGGCTACTACGACGACGGCGAGGATGCGCTGGAGATGGTTCTTGTGCTCGACCCGGAAACGGGCGACATCGTGCCCGGAGCAGACGAAGTGCAGATAGAGGAGGCCTAGTGGAACACGAGTGCAAGCATCCCCCGAACGCACGTCAGGTCACGGTCCCGCTGGTGCGGCGCGATTCCATCGGCTCCAGTCACCACGTGCTCACCTTCGAGTTCGAGGAGCCGTTGGATGCGCAGGCAGGGCAGTTTGCGATGGTGCGAGGCGCGTGGTGGGGCGAATCGCCCTTTCTGCCGCGACCGATGAGCCTGCTGTCCGGCGGCAAGCGCCCTTCGATGCTGGTCAAGGTCGTTGGTGAGGGCACGCGGCGCCTGGCGTCTTCGGAGCCGGGCGACCTTTTCTCAATCCTCGCGCCCCTCGGACGGCCCTGGAGCGACTGCCCCGTCGACCGGGTTCCGGTGCTGGTCGCAGGAGGCGTCGGGATTTGCCCGCTGCTGTTCCTCGCGCGCAAGCTCGTCGCACAGGGGCTCAGGCCGATCGCGTTGTACGGAGGACGCTGCGCGGTCGACCTTGCCCTGGAAGACGAGATCCGCGAGGTGAGCGATCTGCGCGTGACGACGCAGGACGGGAGCGCGGGGGACAAGGGGCTGGTGACCGACCTGCTGCCCGCGCTGCTGGAGCAGACGGCAGGCCGGGCCAAGGTGTATGCATGCGGGCCCGAGGCGATGATGGCGCGGGTCGTCGAGCTCGCTAGGCGGTCCGGTGTGCCATGCGAGGTCTCGCTGGAGACGGTCATGGGCTGCGGCTATGGAGTGTGCCTTGGGTGCGCGGTTCCCAAGGTCGACGGGGGTTTTCTCTACGCATGCACCGACGGCGCGTGTGTGGACGGCTATTCGATCGCGTGGGAGAGGCGAGCATGAACGACACGGATCTGAGCGTCACGGTAGGGTCCGTGGTGCTGAAGAACCCGGTGATGTCGGCGTCGGGCACGTTCGGCTATGGCGTCGAGTTCGCGACGTTCTTCGACATTTCGAAGCTCGGAGGGGTCGGCACGAAGGGGCTGAGCCTGCAGCCGCGCCTGGGCAACCCGCCGCCGCGCATCCGCGAAACCGCGGCGGGCATGCTCAACGCCATCGGTCTGGCCAACGTGGGTGTCGAGGCGTTCTGCGCGGAGAAGCTGCCGCTGCTGAGACAGCACGGCGCGACGGTGATCGTCAACATCTTCGCCACGAGCGTGGAGGACTTCGCCGCGCTGGCCGCACGGCTCGATCGCGAGGAAGGCATCGCGGCGATCGAGGTGAACATCTCGTGTCCGAATGTGGACAAGGGCGGGCTGGAATTCGGCATCGATCCCGGGGCGGCGGCCATGGTCACCGAGGCGGTTCGCAAGGCGACGCGGCTGCCGGTCTGGGTCAAGCTGTCGCCGGAGGCCGGCCGCGTGGCGCTCGTGGCGAAGGCATGCGAGGAAGCCGGCGCCGACGCCCTCTCCGCCATCAACACGATCCGGGGTCTATCGATCGACGTCGAGACTTGGAAGCCCCACCTGGCCAACCGAACGGGTGGTCTGTCCGGCCCCGCGATCAAGCCGATCGCCTTGCGCATGGTCTGGGAGGTCGCGAAGGCGGTTCGCATTCCGGTGATTGGCATTGGCGGCATCTCGACGGCGTCGGACGCGGTGGAGTTCATGCTTGCCGGAGCGACGGCCGTGCAGGTCGGCAGTGCGAGCTTCCGCGATCCGCTCGCGTGCTTGAAGGTCATCGAGGGGTTGCGCGAGTACTGCGCGAGGCGCGGCATGGCAGCGCGAGATCTCGTCGGAAAGGCGATGCTATGAGATCCACTACGCGCATCGGTGTTCTGATCGGTGCGACCGCGCTGGCTGCGGCCGCATGCGACCACGGAATCAAGGCGTCTGGTCGCGAGGATGCCGGACGAAGTCCGAATGCGACCATCCTGCCCGCGCCGCTGGCGTCCACCCCTCCCGCTGAGCTCACCGAATCGCAGCGCGACGCCAGCGACGACGTGATGGTCGGAATCCCGGCTGATTCGCGAGGCCGCCTCATCCTGCCGGAGGCCGGCCCCGTCGAACCGTCGTCGATGGTCGCCGGCAAGCCGATCGATGCCGACAAGGTGACGACGAGGGAAGTGGCGGGCGTGACCCTGTCGGCGGAGTGGATCGGGTCGAAGCTGCCTTCTCCGCCCACGGGGCCGGAGGTTTCTTCCGGTGGCATCGAAGCCGCCAGGAAGCTTACCAGGCGTGTGTGGACGATCGAGATCGCCGAGAGCGGCCGCGTGCGAATCATCTTCGATGCGCCGTCGTTCACGCTGACCCAGTACACCGAGTTGCGTGCTCGCTTCGACCTGTACGGCCATGCCCTGGTCTGGCCGGATGGGCAGAGCTACCGGACCGTCGCCCCCGGATCCCTCCGTGCGCTGCTCGACGAACGGCGGGTGGACGTCACGCCATTGATGGCGGCGAAGGTGAGCGCCGGGCCCAGGCGTGGACCGCGCTTCGGCTTCCCGACGTCGGCCGATGTCTTGACCACGGCGTCGGGCAAGCTCGTGCTCGAGCAGGCGCACACGATGAACGTGGCGACGGGTGGTGCCGTGCTGTGCAGGACACTGGTGGAGATTGCCGGAGCCGATCCTGCCTCAGAGGTCTGCCAGGCCAACCAGGTTCCCGTGCATGCCGAGTACACGTGGCCTGGCGGCGCCACCCTTGCGTTCAACGTCAACACGTTGCAGATGCGTTCGGACTTTCCCCATGCGATGTTCGCGGTACCGCCCGCGGCGGCGTCGATGGTCGAGTCGGGCTTGCCGCCGGTGCCGTCGGGGATCTTCCTGACCCGGGAGCAGCTTGGTGCTTTCCGCACCCGGGCGATCGATGCATCCGCGGCGCGCACCGATCCGGAGGCGGAGGGGGCTCCCGGGGAGGGCTTCGTGGCGGTCAACGAGACCGACGCTTTGCGCTTCGTGCTGATCGACGGGGTACCGGTGGCATGGGTGCCGGCGCACGGGCAGCAATACCTCATCGGAACGGTGCGCGGACGATACAGCGTGCAGTGGCGGTCGTTTCTTGGGACCTACGTCGGAGAGCCGAGGATCATCGAGTTTCCGGCGAGGTTCGTGCTGGGCGCGCAGGGGGACACCGCGACGCCGGCGCCTTCGGCATCAACGCCGTGATCACGAACGCCGACGGTAGCGCAGGCGAATCACGGGAAGGCCGGCATCAATCGCGCGCCGCTCGCGGTTGCCACGCGACGTCCAAGGGCTTCGGGAAAGCCTGGCCGATCCGGCGTCGTCGCCGTCCGAAGCGAACGCATCGTGTGCGTCGATGAGCGTCTCGTACGCGTTGCCTCGATCCTCGACGTCGGTCTGAATGAACAGCATGCCGCCGGGTGCGAGCAGCCTCGCCATTTCGTCTAGTAGCGGTCGCGCGATGACCAGCCGTTTCTTCTGACGGCTTTTCCACCACGGGTCGGGGAAGTGGACGAAGAAGGCGTCGACGCAGCCGTCGGGTTGCAAGCGCGGCAACACGAGCCGGGCGTCTTCGGCGTAGACGCGAGCCCGCGATCCATGGCCGGCGGCGCGCAGGCGATCGTCGACGATGGTCGCCCACTTCCAGCGGATCTCGAGGCCGACGAGGCGGGCGTGGGGGCATTCCAGCGCGCGGTCGAGAAGGAACAGGCCGCGCCCCGGGCCGATCTCGATCTCGAGGGGGCCGGTCGGCTGCGTGGTGAGCAGACGCACGTCGATGGGACCCGTGCGCGGGAGACGTGGGGCGTGCGCGTATGGATACGGCTGCTTGACCTTGGTCGGGGCTGGCTCGGTCACGGGGAGGCTTGTAGTGCAGGCTCTGGGCCGAGGCCACGCGATTCGAGGCGGAACCGGAGCCGTTGCCTTGGGGGGCGTGGTCGTGCAATGTCCCGCGCGTGAAGCTCGCTTGGAGAGATGCTGCTTCTGCTTTGCGGCAGCGGCTGCCGCGGCTGGTGCCCTACGCGCCGGCCATGGCCTTGTCGGGGTATCTGGGCAACAGGGCGATTCGAGCGATTCTCGAGCGCGCGGGGCATCCCGCGGTGCCGCTCGACGACACCTTCATCCACTTTCAGTTCGCGAAGAACCTGGCGGCCGGCCACTTCTTCTCCTACGTGCCGTCGGAAGGGTTCACGGCCGGCGCCACCAGCTTCGTCTGGCCGGCGCTGCTGGCTCCGTTCTACCTCGCGGGGTTCCGCGATCTGTCCATCATCTGGATCGCGTGGATCTTCGGCTTTCTGGCCCACGCCGCCGTGATCGTCGAAACCGTGCGCCTGGCGGGTCGGTTGACGGGGCGAGCGGTCGCGCTCGGCGCGGGCGCGATGAGCGCGCTGTTCGGCGGGTTCGTGTGGTTCGCGGCCAGCGGCATGGAGACCGTGCCGCTCGCGTGGGCACTGGCGCGCACCGCACGCCTCGCCTCGGAGTGGTGCGAGCTCGACCCTGCCGCGCGGACGCGCCGCCGCGCGGTCGAGCTGGTCGCGTTCGCCATCCTGGCTCCGCTGATCAGGCCGGAGGGCGCCGTTGCATCCGTATTTGCGGCGGTCGCCCTCGCCGCGTGCCCGATGCCCTCGCCCCGCCCCGGCTGGCGGGTTCGCGCGATTGCGTTGGCCGCGCTCACAGGCCCTTGCATCATGCCGCTGACCAGCCTGCTGCTCACCGGCAGCGCGGCGTCCAACACCATGGCCGTCAAGTGGATGCCCCTGAATCCGTACTACGCTTCGCTGTCCACGCTCTGGCCAGCGGTGCGCGACAACATCGTCACGTTCGTCACCGTGCTGCTCGACGGCCAGCAGTGGAGCGCCGTCTTCGTTCCCAAGGGTTTCATGCCCGCCTTCGTGCTCGCCTTCGTGGCCATCCCGGTGATGGGGTGGCGTACGCGAAGCCCATGGCGCGCGGGATTCGTGCTGGCCCTGGCCATCGGGATGATGATCCCGTGCACGTACACGAGCTTCTTGTGGAACCGCCTCCGCTACCTGTGGCCCTTTGCGCCGGCCTGGTTCGTCGGCCTCGCGTGCGGAGCCCGCCTCGTCGGAGAAGCCGCGGCGATGGTGCGGCCGCGATGGATCGCCGTGGCGCCCGCGCTCTCCGGCCTCGCTGCCGGCGCCTTCTCCAGCTTGCTGACCTGGACCATCGACGATCTGTCCAAGAGCGCCGCCGCCATCGACAAGCAGCAGGTGGCCCTCGGACGATGGGCCAACGCCCACCTGCCTGCCGATGCGATCATCGGGGTCAACGACACCGGCGCCATCGCCTACACGTCCAACCGTCGCACGTTCGACGTGGTGGGGCTGACCACCCGCGGGGAAAGCAGGTACTGGGTTGCCGGCGCGGGCTCGCGCTTCGAGCACTACGAGCGGATGGTACAGCGTGAGCCGGACCGGTTCCCCACGCACTTCATCGTGTATCCGCACTGGATGGCCTGCGAGCCGGTCCTGGGACCGTCGATGCACGAGGCATCGGTGTACGACCAGACCATCCTGGGCGGGGTCACCATGACCGTGTATCCGGCGCGTCGCGATCTCCTGGGCTCCGGCGCGCTGCCCATCGCGCAGGGCATCGCGGCCGCGCTGGTCGACGAGCTCGACGTGGCGGACCTGGAGTCCGAAGCCGAGCATGCCTACGAGATCGGATGGGGCAGCGCCGAGACATCCAATCGGGTCTACTTCGAACCAGGGGGCATCGAGGGCGCCGCCAAGCCGTGGGCCGACGGTGGCCGGTTCGAGCGCACCCTCGATCGATTCGAAGCGCATCTGCCTGCCGGCACGGCCATCCGCGGCATCGCGCGGCTGGTGGGTCCGGCCACCGCCGATGTCGACGTCATCGTGCGTGCGGGCGGCGTCGATGTCGCGACGCTTCACCTTGCGTCGGGGCTTGCGACCGAGCAAGCGTTCGAGATACCGGCCGACAAGGTGCAGGCGCGAACGGTCCTCGAGGTTCGTCCGTTGGAAGGGACTTTCGGCTCGCTGCACTACTGGTTCGAGAAGATGCGATAGCACGAATCGTGGTGCTGCGAGGCGCGGAGAGGCACGGGCTCGGTCCGTACGAGTACCATCTCGCGGGGCGCTGTACTACAACGAACGTGTGCGCAAGCGTCCCTTCCCTCAGCTTCAGACGGAGATCTCCGAGCTGTCCCTCGGCACGTGGGGGTTGTCCGGTGACGGCTACGGACCCATCTCGGAAGCCGAGGCCGACGCGGTGATCGACCGCGCGGCCCAGCTCGGCACCACGCTGTTCGACACGGCGGACGTGTACGCGCACGGCGAGATGGAACGCAGGTTGGGTCGTCGTCTCCGAGACCGTGAGACGACCACGTTGATCGCGACGCGCATCGGTACCGAGCGTACCGAGCGTGGCGCGCGCAAACGCTTCGAGCCGTCGTACCTGCGCGAAGCTTTCGAAAGATCGCGGGATCGGATCGGGCGCTCTCGTATCGATGTGTTGCTCTTGCACAACCCGAGCGTGGTGACGCTGGAAGCGGGCGACGCGACGGGCTTGCTTCGGGAGCTCAAGGACAAGGGCGAGGTGGGAGCGTGGGGGGTGAGCGCGGGAAGCAAGGAAGCCGCGCTGGCCGCGCTCGAGGCTGGTGCGGAGGTGCTGAGCATCACGTACAACGTGTTCCATTCCCGCGACTTGCATGCCGTCGCGGCCGAGATCGCGATGCGGAGCGTGACGGTGCTGGCGCACTCAGTGCTGGCGTACGGCTTGCTCACGTGCCACTGGGCGCCCGACCGTACCTTCGATGACGGCGACCATCGGGCGGAGCGCTGGAAGCCGGCCGAGCTGCGCAAGCGTGTGGCCCAGCTCGGGGTGGTTCGGTCGATGGTGGGCGGCGAGGTGATGACACCACGTGCCGGCGCGCTTCGCTTTGTGCTTGCCAACGCGCTGGTTACCTCGGCCGTGATCGGGCCGCGCAGCACGGCGCAGCTCGAGCAGCTCATGCGCGAGGCGGGTGGCGGGCCGCCCTACCTGCCCGACAAGCTCCTGTCCGAGCTGCCCTCCAAGCTCATCGAAGCCGGTGTGGTGACCTAATGCTGGATCACGAGCTCGATGTGGCCATCGCGGCTGCGCGCGATGCCGTCGGCGTCGTCAACGAGGTCTACGCTCATCCTTTCGACGTGGACTACAAGGAGCGCAACGAGCCGGTGACGATCGCCGACCGGCGCGCCAACGAGATCATCTGCAACGCGATCGCTTGCGCTTTCCCGAACGACGCGATCGTGGCCGAGGAGAGCGCGCCGTCGGACCCTGCCCGGATCGCCGCCGACCTCGCCCGGGAACGGGTGTGGTTGGTCGACCCGCTCGACGGCACCAAGGAGTTCGTCGCGCGCAACGACGAGTTTGCGGTGATGATTGGCCTGTGCGTGGCGGGCACGCCGATCGTGGGCGTGGTGGCTTTGCCGATGACAGGCCAGGTTTTCGTCGGGGGTCCGGGCGGCGCATGGCTCATCGCACCAGACGGCGCACGCCGCCCGCTGCATGTCTCGTCCGTTCGTGCGGTCGCGGACAGCACGCTGCTGCTGTCGCGATCCCATCGGTCGGACCGCTTGCTCGCGCTGGTCGCACGACTCGCCCCGGCGCGTCAGGTCATCAGCGGGTCGGTCGGTATCAAGTGCGCCCGCATCGCGGCTTCTGAGGCCGATGTCTACATCAATCTTCCGTCGCTGCGCGGCGCGCGCTTGTGGGACGCATGCGGGCCGGAAGCCATCGTTCGCGCCGCAGGGGGGCGAGTCTCCACGGTGTTCGGTGAGCCCATCGCGTACCAGGGGCCGGGTCTGGCGCTCGCGCGCGGGATGGTCGCGACCAACGGCTGGCTGCATGACGAAGTTCTCGCGGTGATGCGCGCGGCGCCGGCCGCGAGGTGACGGCTCGCGCTTGGCGTCGCGTGGGACCAGTCGCTCGCGTCGCGCGAGCGGAGTCGCTTGCGAACCTCAATGGATACCGCCCGATCGTGGTCGGATGCGGACCGGGTCCAGCTCCACCGGCCTTGGGATCGAGCCGGAGCCTCAGAGATGGCTCGGCGATCGCGGAGATGGTGACTCCGGCGGATCCCACGATCCGGCGCAACGAATCCTATGATCCGGCGCGGGGGACGACACAGGCCGGTGGCTCGGGCTGGTGACCCGCCGGGGGGCGCCGCAGGGGATGGCTTCGGGCATGTGGTCTGGCGCCGGGCTCATGACGGCCACGGCTCGACCGGCTTTGGCTCGCTTGGGACGCAGGCCGGAGCATGCCCCCTTGGCCGTCACACCCGGGTGACGGTTGTGATAAGGTCCGGCATGGCCGAAACCTCCCCTCGTGACATCAAGCTCCCGCTGGAGTTCTTTCAGAAGCTTCCCAAGACCGACCTTCACGTGCACCTGGACGGCTCGATGCGTGTCGAGACGATCCTCGATCTGGCCCGCATCGAGAAGGTGAGCCTGCCTGCCGGAGACGCGGACGGGCTCCGTGCGGCGTTGAAGTTCGGGTCGAACTACGGATCGCTGGTCGAGTATCTCAAGACGTTCGACGTGACATTGAGCGTGCTGCAGACCGAGGAGTCGCTGTACCGTGCGGCGTTCGAGCTGGCAGAAGACGCTGCGGCGGAGAACGTACGCTACATGGAGGTGCGCTACTCGCCGATGCTCCACACGCGGCGAGGGCTTCGCCTGACGAGCGTCATCGAGGCCGTTCTGGCAGGGCTCCGCGCGGCGCGTGAACGCTTCGGGATCGAGAGCAACATCATCGTTTGCGGCATCCGGAACATCTCCCCGGAGTCGTCGCTGGAGATGGCCGAGCTTGCGGTGGCCTACAAGAACCGGGGCGTCGTGGGCTTCGACCTGGCCGGTGCGGAATACGATCACCCCGCCAAGCACCACAAGGCCGCGTTCCAGCTCGTCCGCGACAACAACATCAACACCACCATCCATGCCGGCGAAGCCTACGGACCGGAGTCCATCGCTCAGGCCATCCATGTGTGCGGCGCCCACCGAATCGGTCACGCCGTGCGGCTGCGCGAGAACGGCGACCTGTTGCACTACGTCAACGACCACCGCATCCCGCTGGAGTGCTGCCCGTCGTCCAACGTGCAGACCGGTGCGGTGCGCGACCTGGCGTCGCACCCCATCAAGCTCTACTTCAACCTGGGCCTGCGCGTGACCGTGAACACCGACAACCGCCTGATCACCGACACCACCGTGTCCAAGGAGCTGTGGCTCTGCCACACCCAGATGGGGCTGACGGTCTCCGACATCAAATCGATCGTCATTGCCGGCTTCAAGTCGAGCTTCCAGCCGTTCCACGTCAAGCAGGCGACGTTGCGACGCATCAACCAGGAGCTCAAGCGCTTCACGGACGACGGCCGCATGATTGAGGGCCCGGACAGCCTCGAGCGGGCCCGATCCAGCAGCGAAGTGGTGGCGAGCTGAGCGAAACGAACCTGGTCGCCTCGCTGATTCGGCGCTCGGTTGCGCGGACCGCAGCGCGGGTGCTTGTCGTGGGCCGTGGGCACGCCGCCCTTGCCAGCGCGCTGGCCTCCCTCGGCTTCGATGTCGAGCAGGCGCCGGAGGCGGCCCGACCATTCGACGCGGTTGTGGTGGGCTACGACGGGGCAGCGCTGCATCCGGCCTGGCGCTCGTTGCGACCGAAGCTTGGTCGGCGGGGGCGGCTGTTTGTCGTCGCCGGCGCGTCGAGGGCGATTGCGATGCTGCCGGAGCTGTCGGCTGTCGGGCTCGAGCCCAAGAGACTGATGTTGGTGCACGATCCTGCGACGGTGGCGGTGGTGGTCGCGGCCTGCGGCAAGCAGGGCGGGTTGGTGGTGACGCGGGCCGGGGGCGGCTGACCCACGCTGGTGCCGTCGGTTCGAAGTCCCGCCCGCACCTGAAGGCATGGGCGGGTCGGTAGCTGGAAAGGAGCTGGGGCTGGGGACCGGGAGCGAGCTGGAACGGTCCTTGGCGGGGCCACGCGGGCGGGGAAGAGCGCCGTCATGCCCGGTGTGCTGGAGGGAGAGGGACCGCCCCGGGGCGCCGGTGGACGGGATCAGGGAGCTTGCGATCCTTGGCGAACAAGTCGTCCCAGGCGTACCGAAAGCACCTGTCTTGCAAGGGAGTCTTGACAGCCCGCGTACGGGGATCGGATAGCCTGCGCGCAGGCAGGCGGCCGATCCCTCGCGCCCGGCTGTCGATACGCCTCCATCGTTTCAGGGGAAGATCCCGCATGAGCAGGCTCTCCGACCACATCGAATCGATCAAGGACCGCGTCGTGCGCCCGCCGGCGGGGCTGCTTCCGTACCGATTCATCGTGCCGACGGCGCGGGGGGCGGAGGAAGGCGCTGGCGACCGCCAGCTCGGCGTGTACGACCAGCAGTACGACTGGGATGCCTTCTTCGAGGGGGTGGCGCTGGCCTACGATGGCGGCGACCGGGCGGAGGCGTTTCGCGATGCCGTACGCAACTTCCTGCACTTCACCACGCCGTCGGGCCAGACCCCGCGGACCCTGTCGCCCGAAAAGTTCTGGGATTTCCCGGACCAGATGAAGCCGTTTCTCGCGCAGGGATGCTATCTGTCCTCGCGCGCGGTCGGGGACTTTCGCTGGCTCGACGGCGAACCGTTCGACAGGCTCCTTTCGAACCTCGGTTACTGGGAGTCGAACCGCCGGGGGGGCCATGGCCTGTACATGTGGCGGTCGGCGCTCGAGTCCGGTGTCGACAATAACGCGGCGTCGGTGAACACGCCGGACCTGTCGATCGAGTCGGTGGATGTCAATGCGTATCTGGTGCGGGAGTACGAGGCAGCCGCGGCGATCGCGCGGCGGATCGGCCGGGCCCGCGATGCGGCTTCGCTGGCCTCGCGAGGTGTCGAGCTCGCCCGCCGGATGAACGTCGTCATGTGGGACGAGCGCGACCAATGCTACTATGACGTACGGTCGATCTCCGACGAGCCGGTGAGCTTCCTTCGCGTGAAGGCGTGGACGATCCTCACACCGCTGTGGGCGGGGCTCGCGCCCGAGGCGCGCGCACGTGCGCTGATCGAGCGGCATGTCCTCAATCCTGAGGAATTCTGGGGGCGGTTTGGCGTTCCGAGCCTCGCGCGGTCGGAGCCGACCTACAACCAGGCGCGGCGATCGCTCATTTATGTCGTGAGCGAGGGACGGCGCTGGGAGGTGTCGAACTGGCAGGGACCTGTCTGGGTCATCGTGAGCTGGCAGGTCATGCATGGGCTCCTTCGCTATGGATATCGGGACGAGGCGCGCGATCTGGCGGCGAGGATCACGGCGCTGCTCGATCGTGACCTTGTCGAGACGGGCGGCATGCACGAGAACTACGACGCCGAGACCGGAGTCGGCCTGTGGTCGCCGCGCTTCGGGAGCTGGAACCTGCTCGCCGCGCGGATGATCGACGAAGCGGCGACAGGGCTGGATCCGACGCGGGTCGAGTAGTCGACCCGGGACCGTGCGGCGGTCGGGGGCGTGCCGTGTGCTAGCCTACCATCGTGCAAATGCCGCCCAGCCCAGCCGTCCCCGCCGATCTTGCGTCGCGCCGCGATGCGTCGCGCAAGCGGCGTCCCAGGCGTGTCGGCGTGTCGGTGTGGGCTGCGCGGGTCGTGTGTCTGTTGTTCGCCCTGATCGGTGCGCTTCCATTGGGGGTGACCCTGCTCGCGCGCACCGAGCGCGTGAAGCGATGGGCCGCCGAAGAAGCGTCCCGCCTGCTCCGGCAGGAGCTCGGCATCGAGGCTGCGTTCCAGACGTCGGTGCAACCATGGCCGCTCACCGTGCGGATCCATCACCTCGTGGTCGACTCGTCGAACGGCACGGGGCCAGCCATCGAAGCCGACGAGGTTGCCCTCCGCCCGCGCATCTTTTCCCTCATTCAGGGCCGCCTCAATGCCGGTGACATCGAAATCGAGCGGCCACGCATCCGTCTCGATGTCCGGGATGGGCGGATTCTCAACCTCGACGTGCGCCAGCGCCAGCGCCCGCCCGCCTCGCCCGAGCCGTCGGCGGCCTCCCCTTTCTCCTCCCTTGCCATCGACGACGCCACGTTCGACCTGTCGATCGACGGCACCCGGATCGGCGGAACGCACGTCGACGCCGATGTCACGGCGGAGCAAGGATCGGCATTCGACGTGGCGCTGCGCTTGTCGTCGCTTACGATCGATCGGACGAGCGTGCTCGAGTTCGACGGGCCGGGCGCTCCTGCGGCGGGCGACGCCACGCACGAGGATGTGATATGCAGCCTGGACGCGCGGTTGCGCGTGGACGGCTCGACCGTCCTGGTGCGTCGATTGAGGATGAAGGGCGGTGCGGATTCGGATCCGGCTGTCGACACGCGGCCCGGGTGCAATCTGCCCGAGGATGACGTCCGGCGTGTCGAGCTGGAGCTGCGGAATGCCAGCGTGAGCGTCGACGACCAGGGGCTGAGGGCCGTGTCGGGACACGCGCAGGTGCGTGCGCCGCTGCGGGTCGCCAACAGGTTCGTGCGGTTTCTGCCGCTGAGCGGATGGATCGGGGCCGACGTGGAGGGGATCTGGGAGCGCGGCCGCGCGCTGCCGGACGTGCGCGGCAGGGTCTCGGGCGACGACATCTCGATGGGCATCTACAGTCTGGCCAGGGATCTGTCTGCGGACGTGCGGATCGAGGCTGGTGTGGTGCGGGCCCCGCATGTGGAGCTCGGGTTTGCCGACGGGCATGTTGCGATCGACGACGTGGAGGTGAAGCCGCTGGAGAAGGGAATCCCGATCAGCGCCGACGTGCTCACCCTCGAGCATCTGCAGTTTCCCGGCCTGATGCGTGATCTGGGCGTGACCGACCACACCCACGTCCGCATGCACTTCCGGGATGGCACGCTGCGCGCCATTCGCGGCACGGCCGACCCGTTGCACATCGACAGCGACATGCTGGCGCACGTGAGCGACTTCGAGGTGTTCGACGGCGCGTTCGACGATCCCCTTCGAAAGCACGTGCTGGGGGTGCGGCAAGCAACGGTGCGGTCGAGGTTTGCCGTGCGCCCGGGCGCCGTGGAGTTCCAGGGGTCGCGTGTGGAGTTCGGGTCGTCGCGGATCAACGTGTTCACCTCGCTCGGGTTCCACAACGAGTTCCGCCTCGACGTGTCGAAGGAATCCCACATCGATCTCGCCGACATCTCGCCGATTGTCGACATCCCGTGGAAGGGATTGGCGGACCTGAATGTGCAGATCACCGGTGTGTTCAACGAGCCGGACATTCGCGCCGACCTGTCCATCCGCCGGTTCGAGTTCGCCGACATGCAGCTCGGGGATCTGCAGAGCGCGAAGGTGGAATTCCGCCCCCTGGTGCTCCAGATCGGAGATGCACGCGGGATGAAGGGCAGAAGCCCCTATCTCGTCCCGTCGATGCGCGTGGACTTCACGGGGCCTGCCCCGGTGGTGGCCGACGCCGCGATCGAGTCGTCGGACTTCGATGTGCGGGACTTCCTGTCCATCTTCGGTTTCGAGACCGATCCGAGGTTCGCCGGGATCTTCGGTGCTGCGAGCGCGAGGGCCACGCTGCGCTACGAGCTTGGCGGCGACCGCGACCAGTGCGGCGGCGGCTGGCTCGGCGTACGGGCGCAGGCCCATCTGCGCCGTCTCGAGCTGTTCGACGAGAAGTACGACGATGGCGACGTGGATCTGGATTACGAATGGGTGGACCGTGACGCACAGGAGCAGGGGGTTCGGGTGGACCTGCGGTCGTTCGTCGTGCGCAAGGGAGGCGGTACGATCGTGGGGTCCGGGGCCATTCAGCCAGGCGGGTTCCTTCGCGTGCGCGCGGTCGCCAGCCAGATCCCCCTCGCCTCGGTGCAAGCGCTGGGAAGCCTGGGACCCATGCTCGACGCGACCGTTTCCGCGACAGCGGACATCCACGGGACGCTCGACCGCATCGATGCCGACATCGATGCGAGGATGTCGTCGCTGCGGATGGGAACGGCCGTCCTTCCGCCGTCGGCGGTGCAGGTCCGTCTGGTTTCCACCGATCCGCCGGCTCGCCAGGTGGGGCGGACCCGCTGCGGGCATTCCATCTCCGCTCCCTTCGATCCTGCCGAGTTCCGGAGAGACATTCCGCAGGGGATATTCGTAGCCAACGGCGAGCTGTTCGGTGGTCAGATCAGGCTCGAAGACGTGCAGGTGACGCGTCAGCAGCACAAGCAGGTGACCGGGCGCATCGCGGTTCGGGGGCTGGATCTGGGCAAGATCGCGGGGCTGATACCAGCCCTTTCACGGTCGGATTCCCCCATCGAGGGGCGGTTGGGAGGAGTGCTGGACATTCGGCATCTGGAGCTGGACGCGCCCGCCACTGCGGATGTCTCGCTGGTGCTCGACGAGCTGGATTTGCGCCGGGCGGAAGGATCGGTGCATCTTCGGGAGGGCACCCCGGCTATCACGCTCCGTGCCGATGAGCTCGAAGTGCCGGCCGTGCTGCTGGACTTCGAGACGCCCGGCGGGCTGACCGGCGCATTCCTGACGACGGGCAAGGTGCATCATGTGAGCACGAGGCCCGAGCTCGATCTCTCCGCGCACCTGCTGCCCACGGACCTTTCGGCGATCGCGGACCTGTTGCCCCGTGTCGAGCGAGCCAGGGGCGTGGTGCGCGCGAATCTGGAGCTGCGAGGCCCGGCGACGGCTCCCTCCTACAAGGGCGAGGTCGACCTGGACGACGGCGCCCTTTCCATCCGCGGCTTTCCCGTCCCCATCGACGACATCAACGTTCGTGTGATGGTGAGCGAGCGTGAGCTCAAGCTCGAAAGGGCCTCTGCGCGCGTGGGCGCCGGCGAGGTGCGCGCAACCGGCACCCTTCCCGTCAAGGGCTTCGACTTCGGCACCGCGACCGCCGCGCTGACCGCCCGCAACATCCACGTTCCGGTCATCGACGGCGTCAACATGACGATGGACGCGGACCTGACGGCGTCGTGGAGCGCCCGCATCGACGAGGCGGAGCGCAACATCCCGCGCGTGGTCGGCGATGTCACGCTGACGTCCTTCGAGTACACGCGCCCGGTCACGATCGACGCGGACATCAGCTCGCTGGCTCAGCGGGGCAAGCGCACGCATTTCGAGCTGTACGATCCCGCGGAGGACCTGGTCGACTTCGAGATCCGGCTGCACGCCGCCCAGCCGCTTCGATTCAGGAACAACCTGGCGGACATGCAGCTCGTGCTCGACTCGCCGTCGCTCACCCTGTCAGGGTCGAACCAGCGCGCGGGCCTGCGCGGTGCGTTGCGCGTCAAGCCCGGTGGGCGCGTGCGACTTCGCCGCAACGAGTTCGAGGTGCGCGACGGCCTCATCCGGTTCGATGATGTCACCCGGATCGCCCCGAGCATCGACGTGACCGCGGTGACCGAATACCGACGTTACTCCCAGAGCCAGAGCAGGACGGCCTCGACGTCGGCTGGGGCGGGTGGCGGCGCGGGGGCGTCGGGTTCGGGAGGCGCCGCGGGCGTCTCCGGCGCCGGCGGACAATGGCGCATCCAGCTCCATGCCCATGGCGACAGCGACAATCTCAGGCTCGATCTGAGCAGCGAGCCGGCCTTGTCGCAGGAAGACATCGTTCTGCTGCTCACGCTCGGGATGACACGGGCCGAGATGGACCAGATGCAAGCCGCCAACCTCGGCGAATCCGCAGCCCTCGAAGCCTTGTCGACCGTGACGGGCGCCGACGACGCCGTGCGCGAGACGATCCCTGTGATCGACGACTTCCGTTTGGGCAGCGCGTATTCGTCACGATCCGGGCGCACCGAGCCCACGGTGACCGTCGGCAAGCGCGTGACCGAACGCGTGCGCGCCAACGTGACGAGCGGCTTGAGCGAGAGCCGCGAGGTCCGATCGAACCTCGAGTGGGAGCTGACCGGCACGACCTCCGTGCTGGGCTCCTACGACAACGTGAACAATGTGTCGAACTCCTCGCTCGGCAACCTCGGCACCGACATCCGATTCCGCATCAACTTCGAATGAGACGAGCCGCCCGCGGCCAAGGTTCTTCTCTCAACCCGGACCCCTGCGCCAAGGAATCACGTGCCGGCACTGCCACCCAACCTGTGGACCGTCTCGTATCCTGCGTCGAGGTTGCGGATCGTCACTTCCACGAAGCCGTGGGCGTCGAGCGAATACATCTCCTGCACGAGCGGTCCGCGTCCTTCGATCCGCCGGATGGGCACGGCGCTCAGGTCCATTCCGCTCTCCGCCAACACCTTGTCGAAAGCGAACAGCACATCCGCGAAGGGTGTGATGTCTCCTCTGGGCGATCCGCCGTCGGCGACGGATGCGCACTCGACGTACCGGAAGTGGCCGATGTTGTGGGCGGCGCGATAGGTGCGGGTCGATACCACGCGCTCTTCGGGACTCGAAGGGACCGTCGTCTCCCGTGTGAAGATGGGGTCGAAGGACACGCTCGCCCCATCCATGGACTCGCGAAACACGCCGAAGGTGCGCGAGAATCGATCGGTGAGCAGGAACCCGGACTCCGGGTTGCCCGCGATGGCCAGGCCGATGGCCGTGGCTGCCGAAGGATACTGCGAACGATGCACCCGTCGCCCGAACTCGCCGCGGAGGACCCTCGCCACCGCTGGAAGCGCGCTGGCTCCGCCCACCACGTAGATGCCGGCGACGTCGTCGATTCCGCTGCTCTTTCCAGACCCGCTTTCCGCGCGCGACAGCACCGGCCGCATCGCCTCGATGGTCCGCGCCACGAGCGGCGTGCAGGCGTCGTAGTAGTCGGCCGCGGAGATTGTCACGTCCATGCCCGCGGCCACCGGACCGAGCGCGCTCTCCAGATCGATGACGATGCGTCTGGAGTTGGGAGTGAGCGCCTCCTTCGCCGTCCGGCAAAGATCGAGCAGCGTGGACATCGCCTGCGCCGTGATCTCCGTGCTCGGAAGACCAGCCTTCTCGATCGCAAGATTCGCGAGCAGCGCGTCGAAGTCGTCGCCGCCGAGACGCCCGATCCCCGCCGTCGCGACCACGTCATGATGGCGGCCCGACATGCGCACGAGCGAAGCGTCGAACGTGCCGCCTCCGAGGTCGTACACCACGATGTGCTCGCGCTTCGACGTGAGCGTCGACCGGTACCGGTGGGCGTACTCGAAGCCCGCGGCGGAGGGCTCGTTGATCATGCCCATCACCTGGAAGCCGGCCCTTCGAAATGCTTCGAGGGTGACGAACCGCTGCGTGCTGTGCGCGTTGGCTGGTGTCGCCACCACCGCCGGCATGTGCTCTTCGCGCAGCAGGCTCGCAGGCGCATTCGAACGCGCGATGATGTCGCGCTTGAGGCTCGCCAGGAACCGCGCCACAAGCTCCATGATGGGCCACGATGTGTCTCCGACATCCACGAGCGTTTGCGGCGAGACGATCGGGGCCGCGAGCACCCGCTTGAACGACCGCACCAGCCTCCAGCCCCCTTGCGCCGCACGGGCCAGCGCATCGAAGCCGAAGCAGATGTCGTCGCCGCGCTGCGCCGCCACCGACGGATACCAGTCCATCGGGTCACCGTCGTCGTTCATGAACGAAACGACGGGGTAATTGCCGCGGTCGCACACCGCCACGACAGTGCGTGTGGTTCCGAAGTCGATTCCGAGATGCACGGTGTGACCTCGCGCCGCATTCTGCCACAAAGGACCGGGCCGCGAACCAGGGAACCCTTGCGCCTGCCAGCGCCCTCGATGTCGTTTTTCGCTACTCGCGCCACCAGGCAGGAGCCGCGAGCACCTGCGTGGAGGTCGCCTGCCACAGATCCGTTCCTCCTACGGGCTCGATCCAGCCACGACGTGCAAAGCTGCGCACGATCGTGGGCTCGTCTGCCTGCTCGCCGGAGAGAAAGCGCCATGCACCCGCGAGCTTGGCGCCGGTGAACGTGTCGGGCAGCAAACGTAACGGTGCTGAGCTGCTTCGAGCCAGATCCCCGATCCGCCGCCACGCACGGCGCAGCACGTCGTCGTGGTCGAACGCGAGGTCGCGCACGGCGCCGGTGCGGTCCACCGGAAGCCCGTCTTGAATCCTCTCGAAAGACGCCTGCGAGGCGTCGTCGCCGGCGTGCGGAAGCGCAAGCGACGCCCAGGGGACCAGCGCCAGATACACCACGCTCACGACACGGCCGCGAGGATCCCGGTCCGGGTTGCCCCAGGCGCCGAGCTGCTCCACGTAGGCTCGTTCCAGGTTCGTGAGGCCGGTTTCCTCCGCCAGCTCGCGCCTGGCCGCGGCCTCGAGATCCTCGTGCAGGTCGACGAATCCGCCCGGACAGGCGAGGTATCCCGCATAGGGTGGACGCTTGCGCTCGATGAGCAGCACGACCGGCTCCGGCTCGTCGCCCTGGAATCGAAGGGAGAACACGACCAAATCCGCGGCCAGATGCGGCCCTGCCCCCCATCGTTGCCGAGACGCCCGAATCTGATCTTCCGTCATGCCGTGGCGCGGGACGCCCATCATACCCACCCCTGCGCGACGGGATAGTCGCGTCCCACCCAGCCCCGCCCGCTCACACGCAGCGTCGGCGCGAATTGCTTCCGCTTGTACTCCGCACGATACAACATCCTGCCGATCCGGCCGACCAGCGCAGGGTCCGCGCCCGTCGCGGCCGCGGCGTCCGCTATCGACAGCTCCCGCTCCACCAGCTCGTGCAAGACTCTGTCGAGCAGATCGTAGGGAGGAAGCGATTGATCGTCACGCTGGTCCGGCCGCAGCTCCGCCGAGGGCGGCTTGGTCAGCGTCGATTCCGGGATGGCGCCCGCGATGCGGTGCTCGTTGAGCCAGCGCGCGAGCTGGTAGACCTGTGTCTTCCAGAGATCGGCGATCACTGCGAGGCCTCCACAGGTGTCGCCGTACAGCGTGCAGTAGCCCACCGAGCACTCGCTCTTGTTGCCCGTGGTCAACAGCAGGCGCCCCGTCCGATTGGACAACGCCATCAGGACCGCCCCTCGGATGCGCGCTTGCACGTTCTCGAACGTGACGTCGTCGGCTGGCCGGGGTCCCAGCGCATCGAGGGCCGGCGCCAACATCGTTTCGTAGGCCGCATGCGCGGGCTCGATGGGTACGACCGAGAACTCGATGCCCAGCCGATCGGCCAGCGTCCGGGCGTCGGCCAGGGAGTGGTCCGACGAGAAGCGAGACGGCATGGCGACACCGAGCACTTGCCTGGGGCCGAAGGCAAGGCTCGCCAGCGAGGCAACCAGCGCCGAATCGATCCCGCCGGACAGCCCGACGATCGCGCCGCGCATGCCTGTCTTGCGTGCATAGTCCGACAGGCCCAGCACCAGGGCTTGCGAAAGCTCGGCCATCGGCTCGACCGACGGCGGCTTCACCACAGGCCCTTCCAGGTCGATGATGCGCAGGCTCTCCTCGAACAGCGGGGCCACGTCCACGAAGCGTCCGTCGGACCGCGCCGCCAGGCTGCCGCCATCGAAGATGAGCGCGTCGTTCGCCCCTACGGCTGCCGCATACACGACGGGCCGCCGCCAACGCGACGCAGCGTTCGAGACGATGCGCTCGCGCAGACCGAGCTTGCCCAGCGCATAGGGTGACGCAGACAGGTTCAAGATGACATCGGCGCCCTCTTCGACCACCTCGGCCACGGGATCCCGCCGGTAGCGGCGGTCCTCGCCCCACGCCAGCCGGTCGTTCCACAGGTCCTCGCACACCGTCAGGCCGTATCGAACGCCGTCGACGGTCAGGATGCGGCTCACGTCCTGCGGCGCCGGCTCGAAGTACCTCGACTCGTCGAATACGTCATAGGTCGGCAGCAGGGTCTTGGGCACCTCCGCCAGCAGTTTCCCGCGTTCGAGCGCGACGGCCGCGTCGATCAGGCGCCTCCCGCCGTGACGTCCCTGCACGCGCCGCACCGTGCCGAGCACCACCGCGATGCCCTCCGGAACCGCGGCCGCGACCTCATCGAGGACCGCGTCGGCTTCCGCCAGAAACCCCGCCACGTTCAACAAGTCGCGCGGTGGATAGCCCGTCAGCGCCATCTCGGGAAACACGATGAGACGAGCGCCTGCGTCGAGCGCCCTGCCAGCCGTCTGAATGATGCGATCGGCATTGCTCCGCAGCGCACCAACCGTCGAGTTGATCTGACCTATCGCCAGCTTCGTCATGACCGTGCCTTTTTGGGCCATAACGAGCGCATTGACAAGCGTGAGAGCGCCGGCGGGCCGGATCTCCGCCGGTTGCAATCCAGGCACGAGTGCGCTTCCATCCAGGCATGCGCGCCATCGCTCTGTGCCTGCTCACCGCTACCCTGATGACCGGATGCGGCGGGGCCAAGCCCCCTGCCGCTCCTCAGCACCGGACCGCCGACGCGACCAGCCAGCCCGCAGCCGCTTCGCCCGAACCCAAACCGTCCTCCGACAGCGACGCTGCCGGGCAGGCGCACCTCGACGTGCCCACGGCGTGCGCGGGATCGAGCAGCAATCCCTGCCTGATGCCGCTGGCTTTCGTCAAGCGATTGTGCGCCGGCGCTTTCCCGGACCTCGCCCTGTATCTGTTCCAGAAAAGCTCTCCCTGGACGCGCGCCTACGTGGCAGTGCGCGAAGCCGAGCCCTTCAACGGCCTGGGCGGCCCCAACTCGGACCAGAAGCTCCTCTTCGAGGAGGAGCTCATCATTCTGGCGGAGCGAAAGCCCGACATGGGCGGGATGACCGTCAGCGGGGTCGGCTCCAGCTATGATCTGCTGCGATGGGACGGCACCTGTGTGACCCTCTCCGCCCAGGAAGTCCGCACGCAGCGTCCCCCGAGGCCCGGCAATGCGGAAGTCGTGTGGCGCTATCTCGAAGAAGGCACACAGAACGCCTTGCTGGAAGACGAGCGAATCGCGAAAGCAGTGGCGGAGCGACGCAAGGAATGCAAGGGGGTGACGATGGGCGAGGTGTCTGCGAAGTGCGAGAAGGCGGACAAGGAGCTCAAGACTCGTGTTGTGGAGGCGATCCGCGACGGCAAGTCCGTCCCCAGACCCTCGAAGTTGCCCTGAGAGGCTGTTTGATCAGAAGGCAGGTTTGGGCGTGATCGGCGCCCCGCTGGTCGCGTCCAGCGGCGGCGAGACGGCCGATCGCGGGGCGTGCTCGTGGAGGGCGCGGCCCGGCCACGGCGGTAGCAACCATCCGGTGTCCGAGCAAGAGCGCGCAGGGAATCCCGCCCGTGCAGGATGCGGGAACATGACCGAGCGCGACGAGTGAATGGTGGCGGCTGACCGGAAGGTGAGGAACAGGGTCGGACCGGGGCAGCAAGGTGCTCGCTCGCTGGATGACGATGGCCCAAACCCTATCCAAGACGGTGATCGAGCTGCGTGGCCGGTTCCGCCGGGCGATCGATGCCAGGGTCCGGGCAGATCCCCGGCCTCGGTGTTTCCGCAGTTACGGTTCCAGGCTTGACAGCGAACATCTGGCTGCTAGCCTCATGATCTCGGTGGTAAGGGCTGAACAGTCACAGGGGACGCATAGCCGGAAGCTCAACCGGGTGAGGATGTCGCTGCGCGACGGCATCGCTGTCGCGCGGCTGAAGCAGACTATTGAAGCGTGGTCGCTGCCCAACCACCGGGAGGGCACGCCGAAGATGCGGCTCGAACTCGAGAGCGAGTATATCGACGACTCGAGTCGCCCGAAGGGCGCGCTTTGCCCGGAGAAGATGCGTAACCTACGGCGGGGCGAGGCGTTCATGTGGTCAAGCCAAGCCACAGACGATGTGTCCACGAAGATGGCGGTGAAGACCCGGCGCCGTCCGCGCGTGACCTACCACGGCGGCGCTAAGAAGACAGCGGTGGGACGATGAAGAGCAACCGTGAACCGCAGCCGGAGGCGACGGACGTCGAGAAGGTTCGCAGGCAGGTTGAGCGGGTTGCTTCCCTCATGGAGCACCCGGCCATCGCTGACCAGCTTGCCCCTCGGCGCAAAGCACTTTTCGGGATCCTCGCTCACCTGACGCAATCGAAGCTTCGGGTGGGCGTGCTCGGAGTCACCAGTTCGGGGAAGTCGACTTTCGTCAACGCATTGGTGGGGGAGAGCATCCTGCCAGAACAGAGCAAACCGACGAGCAACGTCCTGGTTTCAGTTCGCAAGGGGCCATCGCGCGCAATCGAGGTCCTATTCAAAGATGGTCGCAAGGAAAGATTCGTCGGAAAGGACTTCGCGCCTCACACCGTAGACCGATACTGCTCGGAAGAGAGGAATCCTAGAAACGAACAGGGCGTTCAGGGCGTCGCGCTGGAAACGCCTGACGCGTTACTAACCGACAACCTCGAACTTGTCGATACGCCAGGCTTGGATGCGTACGGATACGCGATGCACGAGGAATTGACCCTAAGAGAGTTCGTCCCGACCGCGGATATCATTATCTATTTGACGTCGATTCGCAACCCCTTGAAGAGGGCGGACATCGAAGCCTTGGGCCATGTGATCGAGAACGATCAACGTGTGTTATTCGTTATTACGGGAAAGAACCTCGAGCGTGACGACACGGAGCTTGGCCGCGTGATCAAGACGCGGGCAGCGAAGCTCGACGAGCATGTTCAGCGGCTCGAGCGTGACATTGCGCTCCAGGCCGGGCTCTGGACCGCCGGGGTCGCACTGGTGGATTCCAAGGAAGCGATCGCGGCACGCTGTGACAGGGACGATGCGCGGTGGCGATCTTCCGGCATGGACTGGGTCGCCGCGACTCTGGAGCGCTTTGGGCGAGATGTGTCGAGGATGGCGCTGGAGTCACGTATGGCGCGCGCCGCGCACCATGTCAAGGAAGCGCAAGCCCAAATAGCCGCCGAATTGGCACGGGCTCGTGGAGACCGAGCAGGCTGGCAACGCCAGATTGACGCTCGGTGCAACGCGCTCAAAGCGTCGGATTGAATGCGCCGCGCGTCGCGGTCCCTGACGCGGACCTCAGCTCGCTGCCTCCTGCGCAACCACGCGAGTACCTTGTAAACGAACCGATCAAGCGAAAAATGTCCTGGGGGGTGCGTTTGCGGTTCTGGCCGCACACGGAAGTGAAGGACCACTATGTGACACGGAGAGACGCTGCTGAGTTCGGAAATAGCATGGCTTCCAGAATGAATTGGGGGCTGCAACGTCTCGATCAGCTCGTCCAGAGTTCCATCGAGGTATTCCGATCCAGATTTGCGACACCCGTTTCGCAGGAGTGTGCACGCGTTGCCGAAGAGATCGGCAAGACGGAGGCGGCAGCAAACGACGCCACAGCGCCGGAGCACGTTCTTGCTAAACTCGACCGAGAGCTGAAGGAACTGGACCGTTTGCTTGAGAGACAGGCGCCAGCCCCGGTTGCTCGAAGCAGGTCCGTCTACGCAGAAAGCATCGTCACCCCCGCTCCCCCCATGTCTCTGCCAGCGCGTGCGCTGCTTCCCCTGCTTGACACGTTTCGTGAGCTTGCCTTTCATCGCTGCGTGGAATCGATCCTCTCTGAGTTCGAGGCCCAGTCGGGCGAGAACTGGAGGGTCGCGGTGGTCGGTTTGCATGCGGAGGACCGCTGGCGTTTCGCACACCTCCTGCTCCACCGGATGGCCAGACCTATCAACGCGCGTCACGGCGCCGACCCGCGAAGCCCGCAACCGACAGGTGACGCACCGGCGGCGGGGGGACAGGTAGACGATCCGGTAAGGGTCGAGCCTGCGGACGACAGTGCTGGCACGGCCAGGCCGAATTGGATGTCGGCCGTGCGGGTGCGCTCCTGCCGCGCATTGAAGGACATAGACCTCGTCGTCGGCCCCGATGACGAGTCCCCGTTTTGGCGGCGTCACGGTCGCAACTTCCTCGCTTGGACCGACGTCGTTGTAATGCTGGTGGATGGCCCACGGATTGGCAGCGCATTGAGCGACCTCGAACGTGCACCGTATTATGAACCGCTCGCGGGAATGCGTAACAAAGTGGTGTATGCTATTCCGCATGGCGCGAAGTTCGACGACAAGCTCGAACATCTTGTGACCGAAGTGGCGCCGTCCCTAAAACGGTATACGCGAACAGGCGACAGGCCGCTACTTGTTTACGAAAACTACGACGTTCGCTACACACATTGGCTGAATATCATGCACGCCGCTCGTCCACCGTCGGCAGAGGCGTTGCTACGCCTGTGGCGCGTGCGAAAACTTCCGATATCGCCGCCGTTCACCGTCCGCGAACTGTCGTTGGCCTATGACCGGGTGGTCGGAAAGGACGGTATGGGTGCAAGCTCAGGCTGACAGATCTGCGTACGTGGACGACGCTGCGGAACAGGCCGTGCGGCGCTTGGCGTCAGAGCTTGCTGATCGCCTGGAGCCCCAGTTCCGTCAATGGGTTCAAGAGGCCGTGCGGCTCGCGTTGACGGGCGTCGGCGCGCCAGAAACTTTAGGTGAGGCACGTACGCCCCACCCGAGCGCGGCGACGCAAGAAGAGGTACGCCCTCCGGTCGACGCCGGAGCCTCTCCACACGTGATGGCTGCGGAACTTCCGCTAGGGGCCATGTCCCAGCTTCAGGACCGGGTCGAGAACTTGGCGGACCGGATCGAAAAGCTGGCGGAATTGCTAGCGACCCGCCGCATTGGCGCCCGTATTAGCGAGCCTCGTGTGGTGCAGTCACGTCCCGGGCCCGCGCTGGCGTGGATCGGCGCTGATACCTGGTGGCAGGGAGACATCGCGATTGAATGCGATGGGGCGTGGGTGACAGCCGGACGCGCATTGACGATCCGTGCTCAGTCCTACCCTGCCCGACGCGATCAGCGCATGTGGGTACGCGCGTGGGGCGACGAGGTCAGCGTTGAAATGGAAATGAGCTACAAGCGAGGTGGTGCGGGCCCATTCGAAAATAACAACGAATGGGAAGCGGTTATCCCTGGTGAACTGGTGCGGCAGGGCGTTCTGTGGCTTCGACTAGCCGGGGAAGGTCCGGGTGGTGAAATCGTAGCTGTTGAAAGAGCACCGAGTGGACGCCTCCTGCACGTATTTGTTCGAGCTCCGAGCGTGCTCGGCGAGGAACAGAGACCGACATGATGACGACGCCGACTTTGCCAGCATGCGTGGACGACGCTGGTGCGGTGCATGCTCGGGGCGCGAAAAATTGCCGTCCTTGGGTGAAAGCGACGAGTACTATGAACGTAAACGCCGATCTAGAACTATCGCTATGGTTTCGGTGAGCTGAATGAGTTCGCAGAAAGCGGCCGGGAGACGAAAATGCCGATCTACGACTATCGCTGTGCAAGCTGCGGTACGGTTTTCGAGGATTTCGTGTGGGGATCAACCGAATCTTGGCAGCGCGCACGCTGTCCCAAGTGCGGGGGTGAGGCGTCGCGCGATCACACAGGGGACAGATCGGCTTCTGTGCTTCGTGTTGGGAGACCCGCTGCGCCGGAAGCTGTCAAACAAGACCCCCCAAAGATAGGAGAGCAAGGCCTGGGGAACGTGGAGTACCCAGGAACCGTAACCCGCGTGGTCTACGATGCCGGGGCATCGGGGGTGAATTACATCGATGAGGCTGCCGAAGCGGCAGTTGCTCAACTAGCTCAGCGTTTGAAACAACAAATGGCTGAGTCGCTCGCTCCGGCGACCGCCGTCGCATCTCAGTTGCCCTCTGTGCTCGACGCGCTTCGTCGAATGGAAGAGCGACTGCAACGGATCGAGGCCGGTCTCATCGAGCTGCGCCGCATCTCACCGATGGCGCCTAAGAAAATCGATGTGCAAGAGGGGAATGCAGGATGACGGACCGTATCAACAGCATCATGAGAAACATTCGGGAAGTCTACGCAACCCCCGGGTGGAGAGACGCTGTGGTGCGAAACGCAGGACCGGTGTCCGAGGACGGCCTCCGCGCGCGACTGGAGCGACTGGCTGAACCTCACTTCAACGTGGCGGTTCTGGGGCGTCAGGGCGTGGGCAAGAGCTCTCTAATCAACGCGATGGTGTTCGACCGGGAGATCCTGCCCGTTGACGTCGACGAAACCACGAATATCATCTGCAGAGTGGTGTACGGAGACGAACCAGCACCCCAGGCGATTGTCACTCATCTGGATGGCACGAAACGGACCGGGCCGGCGACCTCTGCATTTCTGAAGGAATTCGTTCATGAACGATTCAACCCAGGAAACGGAAAGGGAGTCCGGTCGGTCGACATCGCCGTGCGTTCGTCGCTGCTCTCGCGTGGCGCTGCCATCGTGGACACTCCCGGCGTTGGATCGTTGTTGAAGAGGAATGAGGAAACGACGATGGCGTTTCTGCCCACCGTCGGGATGGCGATCTTTCTCATCTCGACGACTCCCGCGCTCCTTGATGAGGAGGCCGCGTTCTTGCGCGCGACTTGGGAGTACAGCGACCGATTCCTGTTTGTGCAGAACGTCTGGGGCGAGAGCCCGGACGAGGTGGTCACGTCGAAAGAGCACAATGAGCAGCACGTGAAACGCATCGCTGTCGAGCAACACGCCGACCCGGCCAAGGTCCAAATTCTGTGCGTGGACGTGCATGCCGCATTGGAAGCGGCAAGGAACAGAAATGCAGCGCTGTGTCATTCATCGGGCCTTCAGGCCCTATTAGACCGCGTCGGCGCCGCCATTCCCGCTGATGGGTTACTGGCACGAGCCAAAGACGCGACGTCGGCGATTCAAGCGCAAGTGACCGCGGTGCGCAACGGCTGCGCACTTCGCCTGGATGCACTCACGAAGGAGCAGCAGGTTTCTGACGCTGATTTCGACAGGACATTGCGCGAATTGGAGGAGTCTACAGCGCGAACCGAGTTGGAGTGGGAGGACGCCAAACAGGAATTCAGGAAAGGTATAGAGGAGGTAAAGCAACAATTCGTGACAGCGCTGGACGGCGAGTACGCCGAGTCGCAGAAGGTGTTGTACAGACTTGTTGACGAGGGCGACGTCGATCCAGAGAAACTGCGGCAGGCAACGGTGGAACGCCTCTCGCTCTCGGAGAGAAAGGCCGAGCACACGGTTCAAATGCCGCTGAAGAAGCACATCGAGCGGCTCCAGGCGGCTAGGGACAAGGTGATTGGGGCCGTGCGCCGCATCCACGAGACGCAGCTATGGTCGGGAAGCGGTCCACATGTATCGGCCGTGGCCCGCGTCGGCGCGAGGGTAGGCGCAGTTCTGGAATGGGGTGGAGGCATTGCGGTCGGCGTAATCGCTCTGGATGGGGCTTTCACTGCAATTGCAGCGGGTTCTGTGGCGGCCTTTCCTGTGATTGGCTTGTTTATCGCGACGGCCGTTCTTGGGATTGGCGTCGTGATCAAGCGGGCTTCGAAAAAGCACATGAGGTCCAAAATGAAGGAGTGGGTATCGAGCGCTGTGTCCGTGGCCCGTTCGAACGCAATCGTCGCAATGAGCAAAGGGCTGTCTGCCGCTTCTGAACAAGCGCTTGAACTCGTGGACCGGGACGTACGATGCGCTTTGGAAGAGCTGAAGAGTCAGGTGGAGGCGGTCGCAGAAGACCGGAGACTCCGGGGTGCGGAGCGGGGCGAGAGGCTTGCTCTGCTGCGAGCGGACGAGGCATTGGCCGCTCGTATGCTGGAAACGATTCGTCAGATTCAGGAGCAATTGCGTGCTGAGGAGGTGGCCCATGGGCGACCATGACCTTTGCGTACTGCTTGAACGGCTCGAAAAGAGCGCGTTGGACCTCGGAGACGAGAGAGTCAAGAAGGCCACGGCAACGCTTTCCGACAAGATGCGAGGTGAGGAGTGGCACCTGTTGATGTTGGGCGAAACCTCCTCGGGGAAGTCGGCGCTCGTGAACTCGATGCTTCAATCGCCGATCTTGCCTGAGCGGAGCGTCGCCTCGACTGCGGTGGTGTGTTTCGTGCAGACAGGCAGCTCGAGCGTTGAGCTGGCCGGGTTTCGGCCTGACGGATCGAGCGAACCGCTCGACACCGCGTCATTCGAGCAAGCCTGTCTCGGCAAGCTGGGATTCGCGGCGACGAGAGCGGCAGTCCCAGGACGAGGAGCCTTGCCGCCAGGCGTCGTGGTTGTCGACACGCCAGGGTACAACTCGTGCCTTACGGAGCACACAGAAGTGCTGGTTGAGTACCTGCCGTTCTCCGATGCTGTCGTATTCGTGACGAGCTGGCGACGTGGGATCACGCAGGAAGACGTGCGCTTCCTCGAGGCGGTTAGACGGTGCGCGCCGGCGGGGGAGTCGCTACCGATCGTCGCTGCGATCAACTTCTGCCGGAGCGATGAGCCTGATGCTCGCAGCGAACAGATGACGGCAGCGCTGCGAAACGAGCTCGGGCAGGATCTGGAGGTGATCCTGATTCCGCAGGCGAGGGGAGTTCCCAGGCGGATCGAGTCCCAAAAGTTGTGGGCTCGCGTAGCCGCCCGTGTAGACCCGGCGGCCATCCACGCTGCTGCGAAGAGGAACGCTGCCTTCATCGGTGCTGGCCTCTGTGGGGTGCTCGAGGAAGAACTAAGACGAAAGCGAGAGGCGATCACGGCACGGGAAGCCGGCATTCGGGCCTTGATGGACCGGATGCGTCGCATCGAACAGGAATACGCTCGCGCGAGAGAAGTAGTCGCGGAGTATGAGGCTAAGTTCGATCGCATCATCGAGGCTGGCGTCCAGCATGGCGTGCAGGCGACGTGGCGGAGGAGTCTGCTGGAGATCGATGAAGCAAGTCGATTCCTGGACAAGAGTTCTTGCGAACATTATGTGCGAGAACACATCGTGCCATTCAGCGTGGAAAAGTTCCAGTTCGACGTTGGCAAGGAGATCGAGGCTGCCAGCGCTTCGATGGCGGGTGCGCTCGACGACATCTGCCAGCGGGCGGACGCGATTAGCTTCGGCGATCCGGTCGTTGCGCAGGGCGGGCCGGGCGAGATGATTGGGAATGCGGGGAACGCCGCTGTGAAAGAGGCTGCCATTGGCGCTGCTCAGGCATATCTTGGGCGTCTAGGTGGTGCAGCCGGAGCGAAGGCCGGCTTCGTGAACTTTGCGAAGATGGCCGTATCGAAGACCGGACGTCTGTTTGGAAAAAAGTTCAGCAGAGCGGTTTACGACGGTATGGGGCAGCTATTGAAGCGGATGGGTCTTACGGCTAGCAGGGCGGTAAGCACGTTTGCCGCCGTCCTGGTGGATACTGTTCGGTACGCGTACGACGTCATGACCTGGAAAGCGTCGCTGCGCGCAGTGGTGGCGCACACCTTGGGCTTGCCGGTGGAGGACGAGCCGCTACTCGACAGGCTGAAGCAGAAGATCCCCCTCCTGTCGGAGAAGATTGAGCCGGTCGGTCCGCTGGTGCGCCGCGAGTACCGCGCCGCAGTGGCGAAGCTTGTGCAGGACACAAGGGAGCTCGTCGAAGAGGACTTCAGTGGGCGGTTGAAGCCCCTGCATTCGTCGGCGGAAGAGAAGTCGACGGACATTGATGGCGCCCGACGTCAGCTCGACGGTCTGGACGCCGCGATCGTCGATCTGGAGCACGGATTCAAAGCCATCGCAGAAGGAGCCGGAAATGGAACGTGACAAGCTGGCCAGGCGGGAAGGGGACGAGATCCATCTGCCGGGTGCAAGCGGAGACACGACGGCGCAAATGCATCTGGCCGTGGCGTCATTGGTGGTCGACCTGGTGCGAATGGGCGCGGAGGAAGCGAGGGCCCGCGCCGACGACGCGCGGAAGTGGGAGGAAGTGCACCGGAGGATCGCGTTGATGGATAGGGAGAGCCAAGCGCGTCTGCGGGACATGGAACACCAACTTCGGCTGATCGAGACCCGGACGGAGCGCTTGAGACTCGTGCTCCGGACGGCCACCGAGATTGACCAGAGTCGTCTGGAAGTGCTCGGTGCCGCGCTGTCCAAGGCGATTGAGCAGCTCACCAGCGATCCGGAGTAACGATGGATTGGGAAGGTGTTGTCCGTGTCGCCTCGGAGCTCGTTGATGGAGCCGGCAAGGATCTGGAAGATGCGCGAGCACTTCGTACGGCGCAAGGGGACGCGACGCGAGGCCGCGTTTTGAACGCGGCGGAGATCGATCAGAGGCAGCGCGCGCGTCGCGTACTGGTGCGGCGCCTGATTGAGCTTCGCGCCCAGAAGGATCTGCTGACGTCCGCGCCGGTGACGGTACCTGGCAGGGATCGCGGGCTCAGAAACCTTGAGCAGCGGATCCTTGCAATCAAAGAAGAGCTGAACAGTAGCTGACGTGCGCGCGCTCGCTCGTTCTTCCTCTGGAAAACCCCTGGTCTTGCCGGGGAGGCAGGCGAAGTTTGACAGCGACGGGGCATGACAAAGGATCCAGCTCGTGAACTGCCGAGCAGTCTCGAGAAAGAGCCTGGGGTATGGACAGGGATGAGCCACAATACGGCGGGTTTCGCAAGCGGCCGTGGCCGTGGAAGGTCGCACCCGCCAGGTGCATGTGCCGGCCGGCGACCAGGTGCGCGTCGCTCAGGGCGTCGAGCGCTACAGCAGGTGGCGCCAGATGTTGGCGCGGCTCAAGCAGCTCGACGCACAAGAGAAGGAGCTGATCGCGAGCCTGAGCAACGCGCTGCTCGAGCCCTATCCGCCCGACAACCCGATCC
>Ga0272446_1001506_pt1 | contig 33723 bp, 33 predicted proteins | sample YNPCB0061_FD_194587 | JGI IMG/M metagenome (GOLD analysis project Ga0272446, IMG submission 194587) | Hot spring microbial mat communities from Yellowstone National Park, WY, United States - YNP-CB-006-1 | ecosystem: Environmental > Aquatic > Thermal springs > Hot (42-90C) > Sediment | place...
CTTGGTTGGCTACTTCTCACTTTGTCTTGGCTTTCTTCTTCTTGGTCGGTCACCTGTGGCACGCTGGTCGCGCCCGTGCCGCCGCCGCTGGCTTTGAGAAGGGGATCAATCGCAAGACTGAGCCTGTATTAAAGATGGGTCAAATTGACGGTTAATTTCCCGCTATTCAATTCACCCTAAATCTAGTCCCTTCCATGTAGTGTGGGGGGGATTTTTTTCACCTATGGGAAAGGTTAAATAAATAGTGGTTCCCGTCACTGGTGTACTCTCGATCAACATGATACCGCCATAAAATTCCACGAGGCGCTTGGCGATGGTTAGTCCTAGTCCTGTACCCTGTTGTTCATAGATGCGTCGATCGAACTGCATATAGGCACCGAGGTTGGCAATTTGTTCGCTGGTCATGCCTCTGCCACAATCTTTGATTTCTATTACCAGTTGGTCGTGGTGCCATTTACTAATTATTTGTACGGTTTGTCCTTTGAGGGAGTAGCGAAAACTATTGTCGATTAGCTCTTCCATAATTTTGATCCATCTGGGGCTGGGAATCGGTAGTAGCGCATCTGTTATATCTAAGACCAAATCTTCCAGACGATCGTGTTGCATGGCGCACTTTTGGGCAATTTTGGTGGTGAGTTCTTTAATGGGGGTGAGAATGGTGGTTTGGGGGGGCTGGGTTACGCCCGCTTCTAATTCCGCGTAGAGTAAAAAATTTTGGATCAGGCGATTTAATCGATCGCCGCATTTGCGTATATCTTGGGCAATTTCCTTAATCTCTGAGGGTTGGAGCAGGTCTGCCTCTTCTATGAGAATATCTGCCATGCCAAGGATGCCATTTAGGGGGGTGCGCAGTTCGTGGGGCAAAGACATGGTGATGCTCCGTCGCAGGGCATTTAGTTTGGCGGTGGTGCCCCGTTTGAGAAAGTCGTGTTTTTGTAACCGTGCCGTGATGGCCCGCAGTAATTCTTGTCGATCGATGGGTTTAGTGAGATAGTCGTCTGCCCCCAAATCCATGCCCAGTCTGAGGCTATCTTTTTCGGCATGGGCGGTCAAAAAAATGAACGGAATGGTAGCTAGGGATATATCTTGCTTGAGTTGTTCCAATAGTTCATAGCCCGACATGATGGGCATGATCACATCGCAGATGATCAAATCGGGTTGAAATTCCCGCACCTTAGCGATCGCTTCTGTGCCATTGGTGGCGCTGTGGACAATAAACCCTTCCGTTTCTAGGACATCAATTATCCCCGCTAGAACATCTTGATCATCATCGGCTACCAGTATTTTGATCTGTCCCTCTTTCACTTGGTGTGCCCCTACATGATTTGTATATTTTACCGCTAATCGGTTGCCCCAAATTGTTGGGCCGTGGGGTTGGGAATTGGGGTTAGTTTTTAGGAGTGCGGTTAGTTGGGGACAGACGATTGCCTATGCCTATGGCGATCGCCCCCAGCATCACTAGCCCAATGGCGGGTTGAATGACGGGCATCCATAAACTTTGCCACAGTTTTAGCCCCAGATGGATGTGCCACAGTTCTGCCATGTTAGCCACCACAAACCAGACAAAGAAAGCAAATACCACCAACACATCCACCAACAGGAACTTGTTAATCCAAAAAATGATTTTTTCGCCCATATTTTGCCTAACTCACCTCCACAAATTGAATCACATCTTGTCTCGGTTCCACTTCACTGACCTTGATTTGTAAAGTATCACCAATGCTTGCCATTTTTTGTAATCGCATGGGTAGTTTGATGCCCAAATCATCAAAAATTACCAAAGCGAGTTTGTCATTTTCCCTGAGCCAGTCCAATAGGGTCACTTGCCACACCCTGTCCTGCTGTTCCTGCAGATATACCAAGGTCCAGTAGCGCTGGGTCAGCCGCTCCACCTGATTGGCTTCGGCGATCGCTGGCTCTAGTCCCTTCAATAACATATCTAGTTGGTCTGTGGTAAAGGGCAGGGGACGATCATGTAGGTGCGCCTTGATCTGCCAATGTACCAACATATCAGTATAACGGCGGATGGGGGAGGTGGCTTGGGTATAAACCTCTAAACCCAGTCCTGCATGGGAAGCGGGGTGTAATTTCACTTCTCCCTTGGGCATACAGCGACAAATGGCAAAATCCCGCACTACCCCTGGGGGCAATTCCGCTAATTTTTCGGGGGGGGGCAGTTCTGGGGGCACCTGACTGCGATAGGGAATAGGAATACCGTGGGTTTGGGCATAACGGGCGGTCACTTCCCCCGTCACAATCATCATCTCTGCCACCATTTGCCGTGCAAAGGTATTTTGGAGCATCTCTAGGCTGACTCGATCGTTTTTGACTTTGATTTGGGCTTCGGGGAGGTTGATATTGATGGCATTTTGTTGCATCCGCCACTGACTGCGCCGCCGCGCCAGTTCGGCAATTTGATTCAAGTCCCTTTCTACGCCCAATTCCAATAATTGATTGGCATCTTCGTAGGTGAGGCGATAGGTAGGCAGTACCCAACTGGGGTGAATACTATATTTGGCAACGGCTCCCTGATCATCTAACCAGATGGCAAAGGATAGGGCATGGCTCTTTTGTCCCTGTACCAAACTCATCACCCCTTCAGCCAGTAGGGGCGGAAACATGGGAATTGACCCTGTGGGTAAATAAACTGTCGTGCCCCGTTGCCGCGCCACCCGATCAAGGGGATCATCAGGTACGGTCCAGCGGGTGGGGTCGGCAATGTGAATCCATAATTTTTCCCCATCCCAACTCAAACCATCATCAATTTCCGTAGTGCTACTGTCATCGATCGTGTACACCTGCAAATGGGTGAGATCGAGGCGCTCTTGGTCAGGAATAGGATATTCTAACAGTTGTTGGGCATAGGTCAATATCTCTTCACTAAAGACCGTAGGAATACTACTGCGTTTCAGGGACAGATTTTCATGGGGCGACCAAATGCCTAGGGCGATCAACAATTGCAGGGCGCTGGCTTCGGTTTTGGGGCGCTGTAAATAACTGAGCAATTCATGGGCGGCGGGTTTGCTGGGGCTGTCCTCCCCTTCCAACACATACTTTTCTAGGCAAACTAACCGACCTCGATCGGACTCGGTCCAGGACTGGGGACTACCCCCCAAATGTTGTTGCAGTTTTTGCCAAAATTCCGCCTGTTCCCTAGCTTTGTGCTGGGTAACTTGGATTTGATGCAACAAGGACGCTACTTGGGTCTGGGAACGGGGTTCATATCGATCGCCCTTGTGCTTGAAATAGAGCTTATCGTTACTCAGGAGATAATGGGCCGCATAAATGCTGACAGGGGTCTGGGTGGAGAATAATAACTCCGCCAGTTCCTCCGGTGTACAGGCATGATTTTCATCTAAAAAAAATTCCCACGCCACCTCCAAGGCACTGGCATCTAAAAAGGGCTGTACCTCTTGCACAAATGGCTCAATTTGGCGAAAACTATTGAGATAAATCTGTGGCACCACAAACTCTATATCGCTGGGCTTGAGATTGTGGGTATTGCCCCACTGATCCGTAACTTGCCACAATTTTTTACCTTCGGGGCGCTCCACTACCGCTAAACACCGTTCACCCCTAAGATTAAATTCTACTAACAGACCCTTATCTAGTACCTTGTCGCTGATAAAAGTAATTCCTGTGGTTGGTTTTGATTCCTATTTTACCGCTTGGGCATCTAAAAGACGCTGACGCAGTTGGGCTAGTTCATGGGCCCAGCGGGGATCGGGCTGGTGCTGATCCGCCGTATCCGCATAACTAAAGGAACTCTGCTGAGCCTTGTTATTGGACTGTTTGCGGGACTTGTTGCGCCGTTTGCCAGATTCACTCTTTTCTTTGGGCACAGACACGGCACTGTCTTGGACTGGTTCAGTGGCTTCCTCTGGGCTGGGAGCAGGTAAATCAGAAGCCAGCTTGATGTCCGCCAGAGCCTCTGCTCGACTGCGATTGGCTCTGAGGGCGGGTTTGGGTACGGCACGCACTGGCTTGGGAGTACTATCCTGGTCTGCCTCCTCTGCCTTACCCTCCCCTTTGGCATCCTTATTGCGGGGTAATGCCACCTCTAGTTTCAGGGGATTACCATTAAAGTCAAAGCCATTAAACTTCTCAATCACGGCTCCCGCCTGTTCCTCGTTCTCCACCGTAATAAAGGCAAACCCACGACATTTGCCAGTTTTACGATCGTTAATCACCTTGAGCACCCCCGAATCTTGAAATAATTGCTCGAGGGCTTGACGATCCAATTCGGTGGGTAAGTTACCAACATAAAGACGAACAGACATGGGGCTTTGACCTAGGGATGGTGAAATGATGGTGGGGAGACACACAACCCAACTAACCCTCTAGGCATTGCACCTAGATTTTCAGTAACAGGTGATTTGATTCTGCCAAGTTAGTCTGTCCGATAGGGGACACACAGGAGTTTGGCGGGGACCAAGTTCTGGTGTAAATAGAGGTGACCTTTGAGCGGTGTCTGCGCCATTTATTAAATTACCATAAAGTTAGTAATTATTACCCCATATTTATTAATTATTTTTTGATTTTGTTGGGGTGCTGTGCCCCATCGCCCCTCGATCGACATATTTTGCGGGAGTGGTGCAAATGACTTACTTGGTTGATAATTTAATTATTATCCAAGTCCCATCAGTGTAATTTTGTAACTTAATCAACTTAATACGAGAGGTTTTTATGCGGTTTTATACCTACGCCTTAATCCTATTGACTATGTTTTTGTCCCTGTTTTGGGGTAGCCCAGCCTTGGCGGCGACCAATTTACCCCTGACCTACGATCAAATCAAGGGTACAGGTTTAGCTAACAAGTGCCCTGAGATTTTGGGGGCATCACGGGGTCGGGGCATCATTCCCCTGGCACCTGGGCAAACGGTGTCCTTTTCGGATATGTGCCTAGAACCTACTGCTTTCTTTATCCGTGAAGAGGCGACCAAAAAGCGGAAAGAACCTGAGCTAGTGCCTGGGAAATTGGTGACCAGAGCTACTTCCAGTTTGGATTTTGTCAAGGGTACTCTCGTGGCTAACCCCGATGGCAGTATTACTTTGACGGAAAAGGAGGGATTGGACTATCAGCCGATTACGATCCAAATGCCGGGGGGCGAACGGGTGGCGATTTTGTTCACCATTAAGGGCTATAAGGCCACTACCCAAGCAGGTTTGGGGGGCATCACCCCTTCTACGGATTTTGAGGGGGAAACGGATGTGCCTACCTATCGGGGTGCTAATTTCATTGACCCCAAAGGACGGGGTCTAGCCATTGGTTATGATGCGGCGGAGGCTTTGACGGCGAAACGGGATGATTTTGCCAAGAATAATAAGGATGACCGCACTTCTAAGGGGAAGATGTCTTTGCAGGTGGCTAAGGTGAATAGTGAAACTGGGGAAATTGCGGGCACTTTTGAGTGTGAGCAGTTGTCTGGTACTGACCTGGGTGCCATTAAACCTGAAGAAGTGGTGATTCGTGGGGTATTTTACGCCAAGGTGAATATCTAGGTTTTTGGGGGGCGCTGTGCCCCCTTTTGTGTTGGCGGGGTTGATAAATTGGCAGTTTTTCCCTCTCCCTTTGGGCGAGGAGAGCCAATCCAGTGTAAGCATTTTGTCTATTTCACACTGGGAGGGGAGTAATTGCAAATGTCAGGCGATTACTGTGCTCATCCAGATCGATCGAGATCACTGCCCCTCCTAGGAATTTATGTTGCAAAATCAGTTCTGCGATGGGATTTTCAATTTCCCGCTGGACTACCCGTTTTAAGGGGCGCGCCCCAAAGGCTGGTTCATAGCCCCGCTCTGCCAGATAGGCTTTGGCTCGATCGCTCACCTGAATCTGTAACTGTTGGTGGGAGATGCGGGTTTGTAAACGGCGGATTTGCTGGGAGACAATCTGGGCGATTTCCGATTTGGTCAGGGCACGGAAAATGACAGTTTCATCGATGCGATTGAGGAACTCAGGGCGAAAGTGTTGGCGCAGGGTGGCTAGAACTTTGGCTTCCATCTGGGCATAGGCGGCTTCATCCATGGGCATCGCTTCTAAAATGTATTCACTGCCCAGGTTGCTGGTCATAATAATTACCGTATTTTTGCAATCAATCACCCGCCCTTGACTGTCAGTGATTCTCCCGTCATCCAATACTTGTAAGAGGAGATTGAATACATCACTATGGGCTTTTTCAATTTCATCAAATAGCACTACGGAATAGGGATGGCGGCGCACGGCTTCGGAAAATTGTCCCCCTTCCTCATAGCCCACATAGCCTGGGGGAGCGCCAATCAGACGGGAAACGCTGTGTTTTTCCATGTATTCCGACATATCTAGGCGAATCATGGCACTGTCATCATCAAAGAGGAATTGGGCGAGGGCACGGGCTAATTCGGTTTTACCCACCCCCGTAGGACCTAAAAACAAAAAGGAGCCGATGGGGCGTTGGGGGTCGTTCATGCCCGTACGGGCGCGGCGAATGGCAGAGGCAACGGCGGTCACCGCCTGCTTTTGCCCCACTACTCGATCGTGTAAATGGCTCTCTAGGCGCAGTAATTTTTGGCGCTCTGATTCCAGCAGGTTCTGTACGGGAATGCCTGTGGCGCGGGATACCACTTCGGCGATGTCGTCGGCGGTCACCTGGTCGCGGAATAGGGCAAAGCCATCACTGCGGGCACGGTTCAGGGCAATTTCTGCCTCGTCTAATTGTTTTTCCAATTCGGTCAATTTGCCATACTTCAATTCGGCGGCACGATTCAAATTAAATTCCCGCTCGGCGGTGCTGATTTGCTGTTTGACCGCTTCTATCTGGCTTTTGGTCTTTTGCAGATGTTCCATAGTTTGTTTTTCTAATTGCCAGCGTTCTTGCAGTTGCGTTTGTTTGCTGGATAATTCGCTGATTTCTTGCAGGATTTTGCTGAGCCGTTCCTGGGCGGCATGGGCGGTAGCTTTGTAGGTGATTTTCCCGTCCGTTTCTACTTTTTCAACTAATTCACTCTCCTTCTCCAAGGATAACTGTTCCATTTTTAATTGCAGAATGCGTCGATCGATTTCATCCAGTTCGACGGGTTTAGAAGTAATTTCCATCTTCAATTTGGCGGCGGCTTCATCCACTAGGTCAATGGCTTTGTCGGGCAGGAAGCGATCGGTGATGTAGCGATGGGAGAGGACAGCGCTGGCAATCAAAGCCGAGTCAGCGATTTTCACGCCGTGATGGGTTTCATATCTTTCTTTTAATCCCCTGAGAATGGAAATGGTATCTTCGACCGAGGGCTGATCCACGAGAATTTCCTGAAATCTGCGGGCGAGGGCGGCATCCTTTTCAATGTATTTGCGATATTCATCCAGGGTGGTAGCGCCAATACAGCGCAATTCTCCCCGTGCCAACATGGGTTTGAGCAGATTGCCCGCGTCCATAGTACCTTGGGTGGCTCCCGCTCCCACTACTGTATGCAGTTCATCAATAAAGAGAATGATCTTTCCTTCCGCCTCTAAGACTTCTTTCAACACTGCCTTGAGGCGGTCTTCAAACTCGCCCCGATACTTGGCTCCCGCAATCAGTGCGCCCATGTCCAAGTTGATGAGGATGCGATTTTGTAAGGATTCGGGCACATCCCCTTGAATGATTCTTTGGGCTAAACCTTCGGCGATCGCCGTTTTCCCTACCCCCGGTTCGCCAATCAGTACGGGATTGTTTTTGGTGCGCCTAGATAAAACTTGAATCACTCGCCGAATCTCTTCGTCTCTGCCAATCACGGGATCGAGTTTGCCCAGTCTGGCTTGGGCGGTCAAGTCCCTGCCATATTTCTCTAAGGCGGCATATTTCACTTCGGGATTTTGGTCGGTGACCCGGTGGCTCCCCCGCACTTTTTTGATGGCTGATTCCAACTGGGCACGATCGCAATTGGCATTGCGCCATAATTTCTTGCCGAGGCGCTCATCGTCATATAGACCTAATAATAAATGTTCTACGGCGATAAAATCATCGCCCCATTGTATTCTCTGGGACTCGGCTCGATCGAGCCACACTTCCACACTGCGACCGAGATAGAGTTGCTCTGTACTGGTGATTTTGGGTTGGCGCAGGGCAAAGTCTTCTACTTGTTTTTGCCAACGGCTGGGGTCAATGCCCAAGTTAGTGAAAATGGTTTTGGCGATGCCCTCTTGGGTCAAAATTGCCAGCAGTAAATGTTCGGTTTCTAATTGCTGTTGCTGATACCGACGGGCAAAGTCTTGGGATTTGACGATCGCTTCCCATGCTTTTTCGGTGAATTGATTGGGGTCGGTGGGTTGCACGGTGAACTACGGAAAAATTAAGTTTTATAGGTAAACTTCCCCTGACTGAAGTCAGGGGCTTTCAGTAGCCCTGAGCCTGTTATGTTCTGCAAGAGAACAAGACAAGCCCGAACCTCTAGGCTGGTTTACAACAGCCCCCAAAAGCGCAATTACACTAGCACCATTGAAATCTGCGTCTCCTGTCCAGCCACAGTGTCCGCACTTAAACCCCTTCCCCCTGCGATAGGATTGGCTAGGGTCGGGATGAATCCTCAAGCATTTGTGGCAGGTTTGGCTACTGTATCTGGGGTTCACCAGCACTACGCCCACTCCCTCTTTAAGGGCTTTGTAGTAAATAAATGTCCGTAGTTGATAGAACCCCCAACTATTTGACCGCCTACGCTCTGTTTTACTCCGTGGCTGTTGGTTGGTGCGTTCCCTTATCCCTGTCAGGTCTTCCAAGGCAATCGTGCTATTGGTCGCCTTTGCCTTAGACACAATAGTTTTGGAGATGCCATGATTCACCCATGCCTGAAAGCGTCTCTCCTTGCCAGACAGCCGTTGCAACAGTCCTCTGCATCTGCGCCGTGAACTGCGTGTGCCTTTACTGGCTTTGCGTTGGAGTACCCTTCTCAAGCAAGAGTAGTGGTCTCTTATCTCAGTCAACTGCTGTCCATTCCAGTTATCTCCTTCCGTCGTATGGGCAATATCTGTCCTGCCTAAGTCAACACCCAAAACCCCAGCGACAGTCTGGGGTTCTGGCACTTCTTCCATAAGCTGTATGTGGATGTAAAACCCGCCATCTTTGCGTTTGACTAAAGTAGCAGAAGTAGGCTTTCTGCCCTTGAGCTTCTCTATCTGATGGTTACCCACAACCAAGGGAATGTGCTCCCGTCCGTCAAGAGTGGACAGGCTAACGCATTGCGTTTTCTCTCTGTAGTTAAAGATACGAGCATCATAGTCAGCAGAAGTGGGTCGGAAACGCTGAACAGGATTGCCTGCTTTACGATTACTAGCGACTCTGGCACAAGCCCTGACCGCTAAGTTAGCAGTTAAGCCATATTGCTGTCGCACAGCCCTGTAAATCTCTTTCTGGATACGATTTTTGTTGGTAATGTTGGGGCTGACTGTACTGTTGATGTATTTACAAGCGTCAGCAAATGCCTGCAGAACTTTGTCTAGCTTGACAATTTGCTCTGAGCTGGGGTTTAACTGGCAAACAACAGTTAGTATTTGCTGTGGCATGAAGACTGTTTTAGCAGATAAATAATAATATAGCAACTCAAGTTCAGCTAAAGGGGCTTTCCTCCCCGCACTAAAGTACGGGGCTGACAGCCTTACCCAATGTGAATTTTTGTGGCTTGTGGGGCAGGAGCTGATCCACCAAGCCGTCGGGGGGCGTAATTTCCATGCGCTGATGCACCGTATCTACCACAGGTACGATCGCTTCCACAAAGGGCACTAGGGCTGTAATTTGACCATTGAGGCTAGTAATTTCTAAAATGCTGTGCCCCGATTGCCACACGGCGGTCACCTTGCCAATCACTTGTTGCGTGGGCTGATGGATCACCTGACAATCAATCAATTCCCGAATATGAAATTCCCCTTCTGCCAAGGGGGGCAAATCCGTACTGGGTACAGCCAAGAGATAATTTCTTAGTTTTTCCGCCTGGTCTCGATCGCTAATACCTGCCAGTTCCACCACAAATATATTGGGTTTGAGGGCATAGCCCCGATGCAACTGCACGGGTACGGGGGCAGTGTGTTCATCCGCCAATAAAAATCTTTCCCCTTTTTGGGTAAATCGATCGGGAAAATCGGAATAGGAAAACACCCGCACTGCCCCTTTAATCCCTTGGGGGGCAATAATTTTGCCAATGATTAGCACATCTGACTGGGTCATGTTTGGTCTCGATCGTTGTAATGGTATCCTTGCCTAGTTGATTCTTCCCCACCCTTCATCCCCTGTGGGAGAGGAAAAACCGTTAAATATCCTGCAAATTCGGTTTCCTGCTTGCACCATACTGCCATTGTTCTAGCATATCCAGACAGTGGAATAATAGCCAGTAGTTTCTCACAGGGAAATTTATGCCCCAAACCATCGCCGACATCAACGATAAAATTACCAAAGGTAAAGTGAGGGTAATGACCGCCCCAGAACTGAAACATCGGGTGGCGGAAGTGGGAGTGACTAAAACCGCCAAAGAAGTGGATGTGATTACTACGGGAACCTTTGAGCCGATCGAGTCGGCAGGGGCAATAATCAATCTGGGACATACAGACCCACCCCTACGGTTACGATCGGCATGGTTGGATGGAGTGCTTGCCTATTGCGGCTTGGGCGCAGTGGATTTGTATCTGGGGGCAACCCAAGAACCAGATACCCCCGAAGAGGGCAACAAGCATCGGGGCGGTGCCCATGTGATCAGTGATTTGATCAGTGGTAAGGCAGTGTCCTTGAGGGCGATCGGATCGGGGGGAGACTGCTATCCCCGCCAAACCCTAGAAACCACCATTACCAAAGATAGCATCAATCAGTTTTATTTATATAATCCTAGGGGATTATATCAAAATTTTATAGTCGGGGTCAATAGTGGCGAAGAGACCATTTATACTTATCTGGGCCCTTTGCAACCCTGTTTGGGCAATGCGGTTTATGCCAATCCGGGGGCAATTGCGCCCCTGTGGAATGACCCTGATTTACAAGTGGTGGGCATTGGCACGCGCCTGTGGTTGGGGGGTGGCATCGGTTATATCGCATGGGAAGGGACTCAGCATTTCCCCGGACAAAAACGCCTCGACAATCGCACCCCGATCGGTCCTGCCAGTACGGTAGCTCTGGTGGGGGATGCCAAACAGATGGATCACCGCTGGGTGAGGGGTTGTTATTTACCTAACTATGGCTGTGCTTTGATGATTGGGGTGGGTGTGCCCCTGCCCGTACTGCAGGAAGAAGTGGTGGCCAGAGCCGCCATTCCAGATACAGACATCGTTGCCCCAGTGGTGGATTTTTCCATTCCCCGACGGGTGCGCCCCTCCTTTGGCACAGTTTCCTATGCCCAGTTAAAGTCTGGCAAAATTACGATCGCCGCCCAGACCGTGCGCACTGCTCCCCTTGCCAGTATCTTTTTGGCACATCAAATTGCAGGGCTACTCAAAGAACAGATTTTGCAAGGGCAATTTACTCTCACTGACCCTGTGGCTCCCCTGCCCAGCGATCGATCGTTTTTGGCGCAAGACGGCAGGTAGGGTATCAGTTAGCAGAATTATGGGGGACACCATAGCCTAAAATTTGTCGCCCCTCGGTCTGGAGATAATCCAAAAAAGTTTGGGCCACCACCGACAGATGTTTGTGGGCCAGATAGGCCACATGCCAATAGCACTGAATCGGGAAATGTTGAGCATCCAATACGGTCAGTTCACTGCCCTCCCCGTCAATGGCGATCGTGTGGTGGGACAGCACAGAAATCCCTAATCCGCCGACAATGGCGTGTTTAATTGCCTCATTGCTGGCCAACTCCAACTTCACCTTAATCGGCAAATTGTGCTCATCAAACAGTTTTTGCACCGCCTTACGGGTCCCTGAACCCATCTCCCGCATGATCAGCGGTTCTTGGGCAATGCGCTCGATCGGGATATTGGTTTCCTTGGCCAGAGGATGGGACTTGGGGGCGATGACAACCAGCGGATTTTCCAAAAAAGGATAGGATTTCAGCTCAATATCGGTGGGCAGTTGGCTGAGAATATACAAATCATCTTGGTTCTCCTGCGCCCGCTCTATAATCCCCCGATGGTTGGTAACCTCCAGCGCCACATCTACCCCCGTATAGCGCCGACAAAAAGGACCCAAAAGTCTGGGAATCACACACTTGGCGGTAGTCACCACAGCCAATTTCAGGGAACCCTGCTTTAGACCCTTGAGATTGGATACGGTCATTTCCATTTGGTTCAGCCTCTCAAAAATTTCTTGGCAACTGTGGGACAGCTCCTTCCCCGCTTGGGTCAAATACAACTTTTTGCCAATCTGCTCAAACAGCGGTAAACCGACTATTTGGGAGAGTTGCTTGATTTGCATGGATACGGTGGGCTGGGTCAAACCCAATTCCTCAGCGGCTCTGGTGTAACTGCCGTGGCGGGCGGCAACAGAAAATACCCGTAGTTGGTGCAGGGTGAGACGATCGGCGAGGGTACTGGAACTATTTAGGGTTAAATTATTCATAGGGTTGGACTGATGACAGAGATTTAATAAAACCTGATCAGAACCTGTTTTGATAGATTTTATTCTATGTTAACTTACAAAAAGATAGACAGATGCAGGGGAAAGAGATTTACCGATTAAATTTGTTAATTTACAGTAGCTTATACCTAAACAAATTATGAGTTTACCCCGCTACTTCAGAAAAATTAGGCGTTCGGCTCAGTGTCATGGGTGGCGGGCTAAATTTAGAGCCGCCAGCCCCCAGCAAGTGGAACAACTGCGTGCAGTGCTTGCCAGTGAGTCTTGTCCTGATGTACCGTTTTTTACTCTAATTGTTGCGTCCTGTGTAATTGCCACCTTGGGTTTATTGTCCAACAGTACGGCGGTAATTATTGGGGCGATGATTGTGGCACCCCTGATGTTACCGATTCGGGCAGTGGCATTTGCCGCCTTGGAAGGGGATTTAGCCCTGTTTCGTCAAGGGGCAATATCTCTGGTCTTGGGCACCCTGATGGCTGTTGCTTTGGCTTGTGGGATTGGCTTAATTTCTGATATTGCGGTGTATGGCAGTGAAATTTTTGCTCGATCGAAACCCAACCTCCTTGATCTGGGCATTGCGATCGCCGCTGGGGGAATAAGTGGTTATGCCATCGTGGAACCCAAGGTGTCGGGTACGGTGGCAGGGACAGCGATCGCCGTTGCCCTTATGCCCCCCCTGTGTGTGGTTGGTTTGGGGCTTGCCCAGGGGAACAGTCTATTGACCATTGGCGCGACTCTTTTATACTTAACCAACCTGTTGGGGATCACCCTTTCCTGCATGGGGACTTTTTTATTGCAAGGTTATACCCCGCTGGTGAAGGCACGCAGGGGGATTACTTTAGCTAGTCTGTTGACAGGAATTTTATTAGTACCCTTGGGCATTAGCTTTTTTGATCTGGTGCGCCAGAGCCGTTTAGAATCTACCCTGAGACAGTCCTTACTCAATCGGACGATTACTTTTCAGAGAGTAGAACTGGTGAGCCTGCAGACCAATTGGCTAGTCAACCCCCCTGAGGTGCGTTTATTGGTACGATCGAACGACCCCATTACCCCGAAACAAGTGCGCCTGATTGAGGAATTTATTTCCCAGACCATGAATCAACCCTTTACCCTCGTATTTGAGGTCAGCAAACTGGAGGAAGTGCGGAGCACAGAAACGGTTAAATAATCTCATGACTTGGGCAAGAGTTTGTCTACTGCCACACCGTCCCAAATACCATACCTAGACGATTTGTCCCTGAAGTGGGGCATAGTTACTCCCCTCCCAGGGGCTGGGGGTGAGGGAAAAAATAGAATCCTAAAAATTTTTTCACAACCTATTGCAAATTATTTGTATTTAGGTTAAAGTAATTACATGACAATCCTGCTTGAGATGTGAGAAACAGCGGGGAACTGAGGTTCCCCATTTTTTATGCCTTGGACTAAACCTCCCTAACTATTGACTAACAGTAGCAATTAGCGGGGATCAGAGGGGGAGCGAAATGCCAAATTGAAAAAACAACTGCGGGCGCCCGTATGACAGGCTACCCCGCCCACCTGTTCAATTTTCAAGAGAATTACATCCCCGTCGCAGTCATAGTAAATTTCTTTGACCAGTTGATAATGTCCAGAGGTAGCGCCCTTGTGCCACAGTTCCTGACGCGACCTACTCCAGTAGTGTACCTGTCTCGATCGGAGTGTTTCGATCAGGGATTGGCGATTCATCCATGCCACCATGAGTACCGTGTTGTCCTGATAGTCTTGGGCGATGGCAGGAATTAAGCCCTGCTCGTTGAACTTTAATTTTTCCAGCCATAATAAGTCCGTATTTAGTAGATCAACATTTAGCATGGGGCAAGATAAATACTTATTTTTATTTTTAATCAAGGGCGAGTCTCAAATTAAGTAATCATATTGTATGCTCATAGACGCACAAAATAATTCTCAAAAAAGGATTGGCTAAACCTGCGCCCCGCCTATTTTTAAGAAAATGAAAGTTTTAATTACTACCTTCCCAATGCGGGAATAGACAAATGGCTGGCATTTCCCTTTGGTCAAACGGTTAGGGGATCATGGAAAATTAGGAAAAGTAGGGATTTATTAACTGATGGTGTAATAATTCTTGAGCGTTACCGTAAAATTCCTATTATGAGAAATGGTATAATTCCTAACCCATAAATTACACAGGAAAGCAAATCCTTTGACCTATGATTAGTATTTATTTAATCCGTCATGGTTTGGCAGGCGATCGTACTAATGATAGGGACGATCATTTACGGGCATTAACCCCCGAAGGGCACCGCAAAACCCACGGGGTAGCCAAAAGTTTGCGCAAATTGGGTTTAGATTTAGATGTGATTATGTCTAGTCCCCTGATTAGGGCACAGGAAACTGCCCAGATTCTGGCTGATACAAATCCATCCCCCGTTGCCGTAATTACTACCGATTGTCTCGCTCCTGATGGCGACCCCCAGCACAATTTGCAACTGTGGTGTGCCGCAGTGCGCCAAAATGTCTTGCCCCAGTGGGACTTGTCTGCTGATTTAGCGATCGCTGTGGTGGGACACGAACCTGATTTATCGGCATGGGCAGAACTTTTGGTGTGGGGCGCAGTCAAGGGGGGCATAGTCCTGAAAAAGGCTGGGGTGATGGGACTGACCTTGCCCTCTACGGGGGAGTGGGTGGGCAATTCCATTTTATTTTTGTTGGTGCCGCCCAAGGTGTTGCTGTTGAGTTGAAAAATGCCTTTAATTCGGCTGTAGGGGGACTACACTAGAAGCAGTTCCATTTTCATTAGGTAAGTTTTCAATCATGGAAGACAATAACCTGCTTAAACAACTGCTCTTACTGGGCATTGGCACCACCTCCCTCATGGTAGAGAAGTTGCGGGATGTGGTCGATGATTGGGTGCAGGAAGGGAAAATTAAGCCCGATCAAGCCGCCGAGTTTATCAACGAGATCAGCGATCGATTCAAGTCGGAACAAGTCAATCTGGAACAGTTGATCCAGCGCCAAGTCAGGAACATTATGCAGGATTTGGGCGTACCCCGCCAAAATGAAATTGATGAACTGCGGGGCAGGATTGATCGATTAGAACGACAGGTGCGGGAGTTGGAAAATAGCCGTTGGCGCTGAAACATAGCCTAATCCCTTCCCACTCTAAACTTAGCAGTTTTTCCCTCACCCCCAACCCCTCAGGGCGAGGGGAGTAGAATTCCATTTTTAGACAATGATATTACGCCCAATCATCTTTGCTCACTTGCTCAGTGGGGGTTACATAGATTTTTATCTGACGGTGTAGCTTACGGGTATGGTCAAACAAGGTATCCCAAGTCCAACCCCACTTTTGGCATAACTGGTTTAGGTCAGCCTGAATGTCCCGTGCTCCCCAAAAGTCTTGATAACGCATATACAGGCGCGCCAAATCCGCCAAGTTGCGATCGGTAGGTTGTTGTACGGCTAAAAGTTGATTGACCAAAGCTCGATCGTCTGCGTATTGGGGATGGCGCTGTTCCCGTACTTCTGCCATAGGCGCTTATCGTCGTACCACTATCATGGAGTTACCTACCGTGGCGGGGCGTGCCAATAGGTGATGGGCATTGTCCGCCACTAGCACTTGGGGAAATTGCAATTTTGTCGCCCGCCTGTGCATTTCTGTAACTAACTGGTCTTGTTGCTCTGGGGTGAGTTGATACCACTGGTCACTGAGTTCCACCACCAAACGCCCCACCTGCTTACTGCCAACGATCGATTGCACCAGCCCTGTTCCATAGGTGTCAGCCACCGCACTAATTTGTTTGGACACCTGACTGGGCAAAGCCGAGCGACTAGCCACAGGCTTGTTATTGGCAGTTACCGCCACACGGGTGGGGGCAGGTTTTAACAGCCACACAGCAACGAGCACTAGGGCGATGGCAGTGAGGGCGGCTCTCTTGGTCAAAATGTATTGCACCCCTGCCGAGAGCGGCACCCTTTCAGTGAATTTGGTCCACAGCAGGGAGCCAGCTTGGGACAGCCACCGTATCACTGGTTGCACAGCCGTACTGGCTTTTTGCCAGTTGGGATTTTGCCATAGTTTTTGCCAGTTGGGGTTGGTCTCCAGCGCTTGGGTCAGTTTCTGCCAACCAGCACTGAGGGGGGGATCAAGTTTATCCACCAGCCATGTTAAACCTGTGCCGATCGGGGGCAGGACTTTGGTTTGGGTAAATTGCCAAGCCTTGCCCATCTCCTGCTGAACTTGTTCGGTAAAAATAGTCTCTTGCAGTTTTGCCACTACCCCCGCCCAGGGTTTGGGCATGCCACCAGTGCGGATAGGTGTCTCCTCCTCTGTCAATTTGGTTTCAGAAGTTGGTTCTTGATTTTCGCTCACGATGAATGGTCTCCCTGCCTAGAGGTATAGGTGATTAGTTATATTGATTTAATAATGAGTGTAAATACCCAATATATTTAATCAGAACTAAGTATACATGAGGAAAAAGCCTAAACAATTGTAAGATTTTGTTATAGACAGTGCTTTGTGCCCCAATTATGCTAGTAAATTTAATCCCCGCTTTGTCCTTGTCCCCTGCACTGGCTTTGGGTTGTTTATCTGGTTATGACAAAACTTGCGAAATTTTGCATTCTCCCCAGTGGCAGTTACCACAAAAATTATTGATTCACAGTTTAGGTTATCCTGACGATCGAGGGGACAGGGAAGTGGTTACGGAAGTTATGGATGAGTTTGGTTTTTGTCCTGAAACCTTCCCCGCTTTTGCCATTCAGGGGGTAGCAGAGGTAATTTGTCATGGATTACCAGAACTTTACATCCTTGAAAGTTACTTTTTGCCAGAACCCATCTATGATGTTTTGCCCCCCGGGGATACTCGATCGGGCAGTTTATGGTTACCCCAGACCCCTGAGCAGGCACAGGCTTTTCGGTGGGCGATTCAAGAGTTGCCTACTGTTTGAGGTATTCCACCGGGAAAAGTTGAGCAATGCGCACAATCTCAAAAAAGAGGATGACGGATTCATGGCACACCCCCACTACAGAAAATGCGCACCCCGCTTGCCGTGCCAACTTAAACCCACGCACCAAGGCGGCTAGTACAGAGGAATCCACAAATTTAACATCCTGTAGATCGACCTTTAATTCTTTGTGCCCTGCCCCCACCAACTGGGTAATTTCTTCTAAGTACTGGCGTTGACATACTCCTTGCCCTAAAGGGCAAGGATTCTTGTTCTTGGTTCTGCGAGCGCACTTACTCTATCAGGTTTCCCTTCTAAAGCAGAGGTGCATCTCTCCCCAAGCGTTCCCCCTTGCGGGGCAGTTCCCTTTTGCCCAAAGGTACTGTTGAGCCAACCAAAAAAACTTAGGTTGCTACTGGGTTTTTAGAGAGGTTGATTACTCTTGCCTCTTGCTTTAGTATAGCACAAAGCTGTTCTACTAGCTCGCTTCTGCTATTTTTTTTGATAAATTTGCGCCTTATATCCCTGCCCTAAAGAGCAGGGCTTTACGGCGTTTTTTCGGTAATTCAGCACATGTGACATACTCCCGACCCTCAAGAAGGACGCATAGAGGGCGGGCTTCTCGCTTCATTGGGGAGCTACTGCAAGAACCCTCTGCGAGCAGATACGGGATGCCCCACCGCATAGCTGTACCAGATTCCAGCAACGCCGTTTTGTACAGCCAGTCCTATTCTACCACATGGGGGTGGCTGTATCTCGACACCGACTTTACCAGTACGGTGCGGGGCTTATCCCCCCCACACCACTGCAAGCTAAATGGGCGAAAATCCCAACCCTGTGTATAATTCTAGTGCATTGCAGAACCGACTAGAGAGCCTAGTGCTAATGTCTAAATCTGAATCAGCCGCCCCCAAGGTGCAAGTATCTACCCTACGGCTACGCAAAAAGCTAGAGGACTTGGCTAACCCTGTACGCCGTCGATCGATTGGCATTGCCCCCAAGCCAGAGCCTAACCCCCAGCCCATCCCTGCCCCCAAACCAGAACCGCCCGTAGTAAAACCAACTGTTATTCCTGAAAATACCTCTGCCGAAAAACCCAAAGTCAAATCATCTAAACTGGGTCTGTGGTGGTATCTGCCCAGTTTATTGCTTTTGGCGGAAATTGGCGGGGTGGTAGCCCTGATCGGACTGGGCTTGATCAATCTAGTGGAACCAGACTTGAGCGCTAAGTTGTTATCCAGTTGTCAAGGTAAAATTGCGGGGACATGGCAAACCCGTTGGGGTACTTTGGATTTTAGCGAAACTAATGATGGCTTGGTGAAGGGTAAATTTTCCTATAAAAATATCGATCGAGGGTTAATTAAGGGGGAGCTGTCGGGTAGCTTGGACGGTGGGGCATTAAAGTTCACTTGGCAAGAAACTTACGCCAATAAGGCGAAAAGAAACGGGAATGGGGTGTTTATTTTTGGGGCAAATTGTCAAGAGTTTTACGGTAGCACTGGGGCTGTGGGTAGTTGGCAAGGGCGCAAATTGCCTCCTGCCCCTAAACCCGCTAAACCTCCCGCCCCTAAGCCTAAGGGGAAGTAAAAAATAGATAAATCATTGGGACTACCTCAGATTTACTTTACTTGCCTCTGTGGTCTATTGCTTGGGGGTTCCGCGATCGAGGTATTAAAGGCATTAAATAAGTATTAAAGTAGAGCATGATTTTGTCTGGTTAATGGTGTGGGTATCAATTTTTCTGGTCTGTCGGTGTTTTGGCAACGCAAAATGTGGGTGATTTTGGGGTTTGGCTTTTCTTCGGGTCTGCCCTTGCTATTGACCAAAGATACCCTGCAAGCGTGGATGACCAAAGATGGCATCGACATTGAAACGGTGGTGTGGTTTTCTTTGGTGAGTTTGCCCTACTCCTTGAAATTTTTGTGGGCACCTGTGGTCGATCGATTTGTACCGCCGTTTTTGGGCAGGCGCAGGGGATGGATACTGGTGGTACAGTTACTGATGATGGGCTCGATCGGGGTGATGAGTAGGCTTAGCCCTGCTAGGGATTTACAACTATTGGCGGTGATGGGGGTGGTGGTGGCATTTTTGAGCGCTACCCAAGATATTGTGGTGGATGCCTATCGGGCAGATATTCTGGAACCGCCAGAGGCGGGAGCGGGGGCGGGTATGGCGGTTTTGGGGTATCGCATTGCCCTGCTGACCACTGGCTCTTTGGCTTTTGTTTTGGCTGACCACTGGGGCTGGGGCGGGGTGTATCTGCTCATGGCGGGATTTATGGCGCTGGCACTAATTCCTACTTTTTGGGGTAGCAATCCTGCCCACAACCAAGCACCTGCCAGCCTAACAGAGGCGGTATGGTTACCCTTGCAGGAATTTTTTAGTAGGCTGTGCCTAAAAACGGGGCTGTTGATTTTATTGTTTATTCTGCTGTATCGGTTGGCGGATTCCTTGGTAGCGGTGGTGGCGACCCCTTTTCTCTTGTCCTTGCAATTTTCCCAGACAGATTTGGGCGCAATTCGGGGCGGGGTGGGTCTGGTGGCAACCTTGGTGGGCACTCTGGCGGGGGGAGCCATCCTCAATTACATTGGCATTAACCGCTCCCTGTGGATATTTGGCATTTTGCAGGCCCTGAGTAATCTGTTTTATTGGTTATTGGCGATCGTGGGGGGCAATTTTACCCTGATGGTGATTACGGTCAATGTGGAAAATTTTTGTACGGGCATGGGAACGGCGGCTTTTGTCGGTTTTTTGATCACCCTGTGCAATCCCAGATTTTCCGCTACCCAGTATGCCCTCCTGTCTAGTTTGGTGGCTCTCAGTAGAGATGTGGTGGTGGCACCGTCGGGGGAACTGGTGCAGATGATGGGATGGGCTAATTTCTTTCTGCTGTCGATCGGGTCAGCCCTGCCTGGGTTGTGTCTTTTGCCTTGGTTTGCGCCCTGGTCGGGGGATAGGACTAGAACCTGAATTTCCCCTTGCCCTTTGGGAGAGGGGTTGGGGGTGAGGGGAAATTCCCCATTTGTAGAGTAAGATAAACCCTGTCCTCAAGTTACAGGCGGCGAAAGTGATACCCCCCAGCGATCGCCCCCCAAATTCCTGCCCCTGTGGTGGGGTCAATACCCTTATCATAGCTAATCAATTCTGTGCCGTTGGTGCGGAAGCCTAAACTAACCTGCCTCTGTTCACCGTTGTAGGTAAAGAAGCAAGCACAGTCGGGGGCTAACTGGGCATTAAAGTAGCCCTCTGCATAGTCCACCTGCAATAAACAACCTGACAGAAATTGCAGATCATCCCTTCCCATCTGCTGTAGCCTGTGGGGTTTTGCGCCTGCCCCGCGCCAATGGTCAGGGTTTTGCAGGGCATAATACTGCACCCGCAACTCGCCCCTGTGGCTGTAGATGTGCATAACCCTTTGCCGATAAGGTTTTTCCAGATTAAGCACATTGGCTTGCTCCGCAAACAGGGCATAACCATTCAATAGTTCCCAAGGTAACAGTACTTGCCATAGGTGCAAATTGACATACCAAGCAGGTTCCGCCAATGCTTGCTCACGGTTGCTAAAAGAACCATGCAGATATACGGCTAATTTCTCAGTCAGGTCGGGCACGGCTAGTAATGTCCCCCCGATTTGCGATGGTGGACTGCGGTTAATTCGTTGGGCAATAAAACTTTACCTGCGGTGGCTGTGCCATAGACCAACCAGTGATCCCCTGTCTCCATGCGCTGACTGACCACACATTCTATGTAGGCTAGAGCTGAACTCAAAATTATCCCCCCCCGATCGGTCAATTCGGTGGCGACTTGGGCAAAGGGATCGGCACCGGGGCTAAACTTTTTCATAAATTGCTTGGCCATATTACTCCCTTGGGGCAAGATATTCAACACAAATCGATCGCCCAGATAGAGATAGGACTCGATCGCCCTGTCCTTTGCCACAGCTACGGTTAAACCGGGGGGATTAAAAGAGGCTTGGGAGACCCACGATGCCAGCATGGCGGTACGAATGTCGCCTTTTTGCACAGTAACTACACACAGAGAACCCACTAGCCTGCCCACCGCCTGCTCCACACTGCTCCCCGGTACTAGGGTCATGGGTACTTTTTTGGCGCGCTTTAGGGCTTGGGCAAAGTCTGTACCTGTCTCTTCACAAAATTGCAGGATGGACTCGGTGGGGGTAAATTTAATTTTAATTGGCGCAAAACCTTGGGCGTATCCCGCTTCCTTGAGTTTGTCGCTGATGATGTCCACCGCCTCGCCACTCCAGCCGTAGGAACCAAATACCCCTGTCAGGCAACTTTTGGGAGCATGGGCTAAGATTATGCCCAAGGCCGTCTGCATTTGGGTAGGTAAATGTCCCCCCAGGGTGGGCGACCCCACCAGAATCCCTGACGCTTTTTCCACCGCTTGTTTGATCTCTGCGGGACTGGCTTGTTCACAATTCAAGGACTCTACCCCGATCGAGGCTTTGGTGATGCCCCGCGCCAAGGTCTGCGCCATGATTGCCGTATTGCCGTAAGCTGAGGCGTACAGGAGTGCCACCGTAATGGGCTGTTGTTGTTGTTCTTTGCACCACTGGCGATAATTGGTCAACAGGGCTTGGCGACTGTACCGCACTAAAATCCCGTGGTTGGGCGCATAGAGTTGGGCGGGTAATTTTTCTATTTTGTCTAGGGCGGATTCCACCTGTCGGCATTGGTTAGCCATCAAACAGTCAAAGTAGTAGCGTCGATCGAGTTGGAAAGCCTCAGAACCTTCATCAAACACTTGATCCCCACACAGGTGCGCCCCAAAAAATTTATCCGTGTATAAAATCTGACTCTGGGGATCATAAGTACAAATGCTGTCAGGGTAACGGGGGGTGGGGGTCAGCAAAAATTGCAAGGCGTAATCACTGCCCAAGTTCAGTGCTTCTTCACCACGGATAATCAGGGTGGCATGGGGTTTAGTGTCAGGGAAATTGGCCTCGAGGATGCTGTGTAAATTTCTGATGCCCAATACTGAACCCACAAAACACAGGTGGGGGGCAATCTGCATTAACCTGTGTAAAGTCTGCACTCGGTTGGGGTTAATATGCTGACAAATGACAAACTGTAGTTTACTTAAATCAATTCTTTCTTGCAGTGCCTGTACAAAAATTTCCGTAAAAGTGCCCCCTGGCGGGTCAATCAACGCGGCTTGTTCAGATTGAATCAGATAACTGTTGGCGGTGGTGCCTTTTTCAAGGGCATATTCAATCTCAAATCGCAGACGATTCCAACTCCTCGATCGAAATACCAGTGCGCCCTCGATCGGTAAAACTTGTACATCCCTAGGACGATTGGTCATGGTGCACCTCCCTTTGGTTCATACTGATAATTTTAGCGAGGGTAGCCCCTGTAATTGCCCCGTAGATGGCAATAAATACGGCAAAAAATAGCCACAGCACCGCTAGTCCGCCACTGCCTTGAATCAGAACCAGGATCGCCACCGCCCCAAATGCCACCAATGCCGCGTTTACTGCCACCCACCACAGGGCATGGGTCAAGTCTGTAGTCAGCACTAGCCATTGTAAACCGCCTAAAAGTATACCTGCCCCGATCGTGCCCACAAAACCAGTGCCTACTTCCTTGAGATTACTGCCCAGACTGATTTCCCGAATTGAGCCATCTTCTAAAAGCACCTGCCCAGAAATGGGAGTGTGGGCAAATTCACTGAGCGCTAGTACCACGATCGTCCAAGCAAATACGGACACCAACACCCACCACCAAGATTTACGCACAAACCGCCCTATCAGTAACCTCTGCAGTAGGGATACCACCAGACTGGTAACTAAAGTAGTTAAACCAATGGCACTGCGCAAAATACAACCGAGATTGCCTGAACCCGCTTCACATAAACCTCGATCGATCAACAGTGGCCCTAGCCAATGTAAACCCAAGTAACTCACAGGAATCATCACTAGGGAGCCAAAGCCAAAGCCCACCAAGGTAGCTAATATCCAGCGCCACCAAATGCCCACTGGGGTCAAATGTGTTTTTGCCTTGGGCTTAGTCTCGATCAATGGTCGTCCTTCTGCCACTTCTTCAAGAATACCTATCCTATACTATCGGGACAAATTTGCCTAAACCATTCATAGCAAACCTGATTAACATATTTGGCGATTCATCAATAGAACCATAAAATGTAGATAAAATAAAATGGTACTGCATATCCCAAACTCTTATGTGGAGATCGTTACAGGGGTTGGGTCAACAACTAGCCTCTGCCTTTTTCCAGCCCAAATGTGCCATGTGTGGCAAGGTGAATGATCACCTAATCTGTCGTTATTGCGATCGACAACTTTTAGCCTGCGCCCAACCAGAGCCAATCCAAAGCGATATGCCCCTGTCATCCGCCACCCTCCTATTTGCGTGGGGCATCTATGAACAGACCCTGAAACAAGCCATTGCCCGTTGTAAATACGAAAATCATCCCCAAATTGCCCGCCATCTGGGCTACAAAATGGGCGAAACATGGCAAAACCATCCCCAAGTACAGAAATTTACCCACCAGTGGGGGCCCCTGCCCGTAATTCCTATCCCGATGCACGCCGCCAAGTTGGCACAGCGGGGCTTTAATCAGGCAGAAGAGTTGAGTAAGGTTTTTTGTCAGGCGACAGGTTTGCCCCATCGTCCCCAGTGGCTGAAGCGGGTGAAAAATACCAAACCCCAGATGCAGACCACCTCCAAGGCAGAGCGCCAAGCTAATCTTGCCCAAGCCTTTAGCACGGATATTCCCGCCCAGCGCCCAACGGACGGTGTAATTTTGGTGGATGACATTTTTACCACAGGCACTACTATCCGAGAAGCCATGTCCGCCCTGCACAAGGTAGGTGTCAAAACTAGGGCGGTGGTGATTTTGGCCCGTCCCCAGTTTGAGGCGAACTCTCCGACAAAATCTGACAACTTCCGTTAGACGAAATCCGTACTCTCTGCTAAATTGGGGCGACTTTTAGTTCCCAAATCACCATGGCTGTTAACTCCATTCTTGAGGGCAAATTTATCTCCTATGTCCCCATTGCGGTCTATCGGGAATTGGCAACCGAATTGCAACTGACCCAGTCCCAGCTTGCCTTTTATCGCAGTCGCTATGAGCAGGCGCATCAACAAAATCAACAAATTGTACAAGAGGTGCAGTCGGTGATGGCAGTCGGTCACAAAATTCAAGCCATTGTTGCCAATACCACCCCTGATCAGCCTGTCATTCCCCAAATAGTTGTGCCCCAACAAGTTTGGTCATCTCCCCCAGATACGGAAGGCAAATTTCACTGGGTAATTATATTTATATCGATCGTACTCGTGGCTTCCTTGGGCTTGGGTTTTATAGTGATGAACACCCTGTCCGCCCAAAAGCAAAGAAGGGCTTAAACTGGGTCTCTACTGGGTTCTGCCTTGACAGGATTATGTAATTTGCCAATGCCCTCAATTTCCACACTGACTGCTTGACCGTCATGCAGTTGACCAATGCCTGCGGGGGTGCCTGTCAAAATCACATCCCCCGGATATAGGGTCATCACCTGACTGATATAGGCAACAAGGCTCTCAGGGCTAAAGATCATCTGGTCGATCGTGGCGGATTGCACAGGCCGGCGGGTCGTATCCCCACAGTACACAAAAGTTTGCAGGAGTGCCGCAGGACTGATCTCCCGTACAATCCATGGACCTAGGGGACAAAAGGAATCAAATCCCTTGGCACGGGTCCACTGGGCATCTAATTTTTGTAAATCTCTGGCGGTCACATCATTGGCGATCGTGTAACCCCAAATATGCTGGGAGGCAGACTCTGGAGCAACATTTTTGGTGAGCTTACCGATGACTAATGCCAATTCTCCTTCATAGTCCACCCGTTGGGCTACGGCAGGAATCACGATCGATTCTTCGTGGGCAATGATGGCGGAAGGGGGTTTGAGAAATAGTAGGGGTTCGGTGGGCATCTCTGCTCCCAGTTCCATCACATGGTCATGGTAGTTACACCCCACCGCCACAATTTTCGTGGGCTGACAGGGAGCCATGAGGCGATAGGATTCGGGCGCCAGTATTTCGCCAATGGGTACTCCCCCCAACCAAGGCGGCTGGCTATAGACCTGTACCGACTGATTCAACTCTAAAAGCCCGTAACAGATTTTTTGGGGAGTTTGTACACGCACATAACGATTAGCCATATTGTCTATAATGCGCTGTCTGGGGGTTATCGTCAATTATGGAGGCGGGTAACTCGCAGGGCAATTATAGTTTGGTTCGATCGAGACGCAAAGTTTTGGTTTTGCCCCAGTCTAGACACAATGGTAAGGCATTTTTTTCAGGACATTTTGGGCCAACCCCTAGCCATCGAGCTGTTGGTGCGGGCAATGGAACAGGAGCGGATCGCCCCCGCCTATCTCTTTTCTGGTCCTGAGGGGGTGGGCAAGGGCACTACCGCTAAGGCATTGATTACGGCGATCGTGGGCAAAGTGTGCCATCCCGATGTATTGTGGGTAGAACCGACCTATCTCGATCGGGGGAAATTGATCCCCAGTAGTGAGGCGGGCAGTCTCAAGCGCAAAGCCACGCCCCAAATCCGCTTGGAACAGGTGCGGGAGGTGCGGGATTTCCTCAGCCGTTTACCCCTGCATAGCCCCAGATCAATGGTGGTGCTCGAAAATGCGCAAACTATGGCAGAGCCTGCCAGTAATGCCCTCTTGAAAACTTTAGAAGAGCCTGGGCGCGCCACGATCATACTCATTGCCGACGCAGGGGCTAACATTTTGCCCACTCTGGTTTCGCGGTGTCAGCAAATTCCTTTTTGGGGTTTGTCCCTTGGGGATATGCAGACCATTTTGGCACGGCGGGGCATTACCGATGTCCCCCCAATCCTGTTGGAGCAGGCAGAAGGCTCTGTGGGGCTGGCATTACAAGCCTACGAAATTTTACAGCATACGCCCCCCGAACTGCTTCCCACCCAACACAATTTACCCCGTCAACCCCTAGACAGTCTGGAAATGGCTAAGGCGATCGCCAGCTTGGAGCTAGATACCCAGTTGTGGTTGGCAGACTATTGGCAGAAATGGCTGTGGCAGAACTGGCAAAAAAACCATCCCGTTAGTTGTTTGGAACAGGCAAAACAATATCTCAAAAATTTTGTCCAACCCCGCTTGGTGTGGGAAGTAACTTTATGGGAATTGGTCAAAGCCTTGGTCTAGGATGGGCAATTCTTTCTCTAAAAAAATCCCGTACTCCTGATTTAGGAACAAAAAAGATTATTTTGATAGTAATAGATAAACTTTCTGGGACACTCGCAAATTGACAGTTTTTCCCTCACCCCCAGCCCCTCTCCCAGAGGGCGAGGGGAGTCACAAGCCCTCCAAATCGTGTTATTGTAAGTAGTTACCCATAGCACATCAGCCCCATGACTGCGGATAACGGATTCAAACATACCCTCAATCTTCCTCAAACTGATTTCCCCATGCGGGCAAACGCCAAAGAACGGGAAGTGGAAATTCAGGAATTTTGGCGATCGGCAGGAATTTACGCCCACTGCGCCCATCACAATCCGGGGGAAATGTTCGTTCTCCACGATGGTCCGCCCTACGCCAACGGCACTTTGCACATGGGACACGCCCTGAATAAAATTCTCAAGGATATTATCAATCGCTACCAGTTACTCAGGGGCAAAAAAGCCCGCTATGTATTGGGTTGGGACTGTCATGGTCTGCCGATCGAACTCAAGGTATTACAAAATATCAAACCAGAGGAACGGCAAAATTTAACCCCTCTACAATTGCGTCATCGGGCACGGGATTTCGCTCTCGCCACCATTCAGGAGCAAGCCCAAGGGTTTCAGCGGTGGGGCATTTGGGGAGATTATGACCACGCCTACTACACCCTCAAACCCCAGTATGAATCCGCCCAGATTGGTGTATTTGCCCAGATGGCACTCAAAGGATATATCTATCGGGGCTTGAAACCAGTCTATTGGAGTCCCAGTTCCCAAACCGCCCTAGCGGAAGCAGAATTAGAATATCCTGAAGGACACATCTCTCCCAGTATCTATGTGGCATTCCCCGTGATGGAATTGAACTCTCACCTTGCAGGTTTGAGTCTGGATCATCTCCATGCCCTGATTTGGACAACTACTCCCTGGACCATTCCCGCCAATTTGGGCATCTGTGCCAATCCCCACCTAGATTATGCCATTGTCCATGATGGCTGTGATAGATATATCATCGCCAGTTCTCTCAAAGAGAAGTTAGCCCAGACCCTAGGAAAAACATTTAGCACAGAAACAGAACTCAAAGGGAAGGAACTGGAATATATTATTTGTCGCCACCCGCTCCTCGATCGTGCCAGCCCGATCGTGCTCGGAGACTATGTCACCAGTGAATCTGGGACAGGTTTGGTGCATACCGCCCCCGCTCACGGACAAGATGACTTCCAAACAGGTAAGAAGTACGATTTGGGCATGATTTGCCCTGTGGATGACTACGGCAGATTTACGGCAGAGGCAGAAGGATTCGCAGGTCTGAGTGTACTCAAGGAAGGTAATCGGGCAGTGATTGAGGCACTCACCGAGGCAGGATATTTAATCAAAGAGGAACCCTATCAGCACAAATATCCCTATGATTGGCGCACCAAAAAACCAGTCATTGTCAGGGCAACGGAACAGTGGTTCGCTTCGGTGGATGGATTCCGTCAGCAGGCATTGGAAGCAATCAAACAAGTAAATTGGGTGCCTGCCAGTGGGGAAAATCGCATTCGGGCGATGGTGCAGGAACGATCGGACTGGTGTATTTCCCGTCAGCGCAGTTGGGGTGTGCCCATTCCCGTGTTCTATCATCGTCAGACCAATGCAGTGCTCTTGAATCAGGAGACGATCGCCCACATTCAACAGTTGATTCACGATCGGGGTTCTGATGTGTGGTGGGAACTCTCAGAGGCGGAATTATTGCCCCCTGCATATCGCCATGAGAGCGAATCCTATCGCAAGGGTACGGATACTATGGATGTGTGGTTTGATTCAGGTTCTTCATGGTCAGCGGTGCTCACGGGAGAATTAGTGCCCTATCCCTTACAGTATCCTGCGGACATCTATTTAGAAGGTTCCGATCAACATCGGGGTTGGTTTCAATCTTCACTGCTTACCAGTGTGGCGGTCAATGGTCATGCGCCCTATCGATCGGTGATTACCCATGGCTTCATTGTGGATGAACAGGGACGGAAAATGAGTAAATCCTTGGGGAACGGCATTGACCCCATGGACATTATCAACGGCGGCAAAGACCCCAAACAACAGCCCGCCTATGGTGCAGATGTATTAAGACTGTGGGTGTCCAGTGTGGACTACAGTGGCGATGTGCCTTTAGGGCAAACCATTCTCAATCAGATGGCAGATGTAGCCAGAAAAATTCGCAATACCGCCCGATTCCTGTTAGGTAATCTATTTGACTTCTCCCCCACTCAACATCTAGTTCCCTATGAACAACTCCCCGAATTGGAACGCTATGCTCTTCATCGCTTGGCAGAAGTAATCACAGAAATCACCCATGCCTACGATCGTTATCAATTTGCCCAATTCTTTCAAGTCATCCAGAATTTTTGTACTGTAGATTTATCTAACTTTTACCTAGATATTGCCAAGGATCGGCTCTATATCAGTCACGCCAACTCCCCCAGACGGCGCAGTTGTCAAACGGTGTTGTATTACTGCCTGGAATCGATCGTGAAAATGATTGCTCCCGTCTTGTGCCACACCGCCGAAGATATTTGGCAGTATTTGCCCTACCCCCCCGCTACCAAGTCCGTGTTCCAATCAGGCTGGGCGGAAGTCCTGCCCCAATGGCACAATCTGCCACTGGCGCAAAAATGGTTCACTCTGCGGCAATTGCGTTCCGATGTCTATGTGGTGCTAGAGACCGCCCGCAATGCCAAGCTCATTGGCGCTTCCTTAGAGGCAAAGGTATTGCTCAAGCCCCAGAACCCCGCCCTCCAAGCCCTGCTTCAGGAAACCGCAGAAGAACTGCGCTACCTGTTGATTGTCTCGGCTGTGGAATTAGTGGCACTACCCGCAAACTTGCCCTTTTGTAAGGAGACCCCCGACTACCACATTGGCGTAGCTCCCGCCGATGGTGCCAAATGTCCCCGCTGTTGGAACTATGCTCCTCTCACAGAGCAGGGAATTTGTGCCCGCTGTGTGTCTGCCTTGGCGGGTGAATACTGACCAGCAAACGGCGTTGGTAGTTAATACCTATGTCTTTAGACTGGTTTATGAAATTTTGCGAATTTGGGTTGAGTAAATCAACTAATCGACTGTAAACAGCGTAGTAGAATTACTAGGGGAACTCGTGAGTCAGAATAGAACCCATGGTTTGTAATGATGGTAAGCCTAGACTCGTTCTAATGACTCCTGTTTCTCGGTCTACTATTCTTTACTAAACCTCATGACCATTAGTTTGCCTTATTCCAATCAATTTAATATCGAACCGAGCCGCAACGGCAAAAGTAAAAAACCCATTTCCCAGGTAATCCGTGAACGCCTGCAGTCTGCCGCAAAGCCCTACTTCGCCAATGACTCCATCGCTGAATTTATCAGTGACAGCGAACGGGAAGAATTGAAGCAAGAGATAGAGGCAAAACTCAAGAGTTTATTTGAGTCTATGGTGATTGACACGGACAATGACCACAATACCCGTGAGACTGCCCATCGGGTCGCCAAAATGTATGTGGACGAAGTATTTAAGGGGCGTTATCACCCCATGCCCAAGGTGACCGATTTCCCCAATGCCAAAGAGTTGGACGAAATCTATACCCTAGGTCCGATTACCATTCGTTCCGCCTGCTCCCACCACTTTGTGCCGATCGTGGGTCATGCGTGGGTAGGGATTTTGCCCAGCGATCGCGTGATTGGCATTTCCAAATTTAACCGCATTATTGACTGGGTGATGAGTCGTCCCCACATCCAAGAAGAAGCCGCCGTCATGGTGGCAGACATCATTGAGCGGTTAATCAAACCCAAAGGTTTGGCGATCGTGATCAAAGCCCAGCATATGTGTATGACATGGCGCGGGGTCAAGGAACCTGAAACAAAAATGGTCAACTCCATTGTGCGGGGTGCTTTCCGCCACGATCCCCACATGAAGAAAGAATTTTTTGACTTGATTCGTGCCCATGGCTTCCATGAGTGCTAATAACTGGAGCGGGAATATACAGCGGGCAAGGGGCATCCTCCTAGTCTTACTGTGGGTGGCATACCTCACCCTCACTACTGGTATCCCCAGCGCCTATGGCTCGATCGACGATGACTATTACGACGGCAACATTTTTGTCCTCTACGCTGGCAATGGCTCCCTTGTACCCCCCAAACTGAACCTAGAGCAGGCGCAAAAACTGGGCAAACCTGCCCTGTTGGTCTTTTATGTGGATGACAGCAAGGATTGCAAACAATATGCCCGCTCCCTCAATCTCATCCAAGCCCGTTATACCCCCGCCCTGAGCATCATTCCCATCAATGCCGATAGCCTCACTCCAGAACAACCCGAAAGTCAGTATTTTCATGGCTTAGTGCCCCAGACAGTGCTCATCGATCGACAGGGGCGAGTAGTTTATGATGCAGTGGGCTACAGTATTGCCGAAACCGTGAATCAGCAGGTTTACAACCTACTGAGCCGTGAGGCTGGAGGGCAATAGTTCCCACAAAAAAGGCTAATAGTACAGGGACTACTAGCCTCAAGCAATAGATCAGAACCGATCAAGGCTTACTTAACCACCAACTTCACATTGGCATTGTTCAAACCAGCTTGCTTAGCTTCAGCAAGGGTCTTGTTGACAGCATACTTCTGGTTGATGGAATTGATCAACTCAGTTTGATTGTGCTTTTTGGCAATACCCCACAGGTCAGCAATCAGGTCAAAAGTGCCATCGCTATTGCGAGACCAGCCCAAATCGTAGTCCCCCTCAAGCACAGCCACAATGTCAGCAGACTTGCGCTGACCATTGTAACCACGCACTTCGGCTTGGGTCTTTACGGTAAAGCCCAGATCAGCCAAAGAAGAGGTGAGGATTTCCGCACTGGTAATTTTGGTGTGCAAAGTACTAAAATGAGACATAAGGTTAAACTCCTGTTACAGTTAACAACGGTTAGTTAGAAACAAAGCTACAAACATTAGTGCCACCTAACCTTTGTAGCCTTCCCCAGCTCCCGAAAATAGAGACTGGGAAAGCTTTTATCAGAACTCCATACGCTGATACTCAGCGACGGTAGTTGCGGCGGGTCTTGCCCGCACCCTCGCCCAGTCCCGCAGTGCCCGCACCTGCTCTTCCATAGTGCGCGACAACGGCGTAGTGGACTTGACACTGGAAATAATATCCAGTTGGGTAAACTCTCTATCTTGGGCAAATGCCTCGTACATGGCGGCGACTACCGCTTGTTCGATCTCTGCCCCCGAAAAACCTTCGGTCACCTTTGCCAGTTGGCTCAGCTCAAACCTACTGATGTCGCTACGGCGCTTGCTCAGGTGAATCTGGAAAATCTCCATCCTCTCTTCATAGGTAGGTAAATCCACAAAAAATAATTCATCAAATCTGCCCTTTCGGAGAAATTCCCCCGGCAATCGATCGACCCGATTGGCTGTTGCCATCACAAATACAGGAGATTTCTTTTCTTGCATCCATGTCAAAAAAGTACCAAAGATACGGGAAGAAGTACCTCCATCCGAATCCGCCGACCCCGCCGATCCAGCAAAGGCTTTATCTATTTCATCAATAAACAGAATCATGGGGGAAATGGATTCTGCCACCTTGAGGGCATTGCGCAGATTGGCTTCCGATCGACCCACGGTAGTACCGTCATAGACCCTGCCAATATCCAAGCGCACCAAGGGTAAAGACCACAGTTTGGCGGTAGTTTTAGCGATGAGGGACTTACCACACCCCGGCACACCTAAAATTAACATTCCCTTGGGTTGGGGTAAGCCATAGTCCCGTGCCCTTTGGGTAAAAGCATTAGACCGTTGTCTCAACCATCGCTTCAATTCTTCCAAACCACCAACGGTAGTAAGATTCTCTTCCTCTTCCAGATATTCCAAAATGCCATTGCGTTTGATTAACTGCTTCTTTTCCGAGAGGACAATTTCCACCTCTTCTTCCGTGAGTCTGCCTGTAGTTACCTGCGCTTTGCGATAGACTTTGTCCGCTTCATCTTTGGTCAAACCCAGCGCCGCCCGCACCAATTTCTCTTTTGCCTCTCGCGGCATTTTACGGGCACGAGTAATACCTAAATGTTGATCCAAAACTGCCTCAATCTCTGCCACCGTGGGGAGAGGGAAATCCATCACCACCACTTCCTTTTCCAATTCCACAGGAATCACCTGCACAGGAGAAAGAATGATGATAGTTTTGAGAGTGTTCTTGAAAGTAGCGATGGCATCCCTCAGGCAACGGATGGTCACATCATGGGTCAAGAATGGATGTAAATCCTTGAATACATAGATAGCAGGTTCCTTGGGGTCAGACCGCATCACTTCCTTGAGGGCGGCTTCGGCGGTGAGGGTGCCCTGTTGATAGGTTCCCTGTCCATACTCGCCAATTCCCCTAGTCACTGTCCAGATGAATAATCTTTTGGCGGGTTTGAGTTCCGCTAAATGAGCCAAAAATTTCTCGGCCCGCTCCTCCTCATGGGTAATGAGGTAAATCAGGGGGTACTGTGCCTGCACTAGGATATTCAATTCTTCTTGCATAGTGCCTCCTTGGGAGCGGACAACTCAGAAATAGGTTAGAAATCGGTTCTAGCGGAGAATGAAGCCCTCTTCACTGCTCAACAGCGACTCACCCACAACGGTAGGATTAGGACTGACCGCCGACAACTTGCCTGCACGAAAGACAAGGGGATGGGCACATTCAGGACAATTGTGTAATTGATTAGCCTCTCCCATATCTTCACGCTCCAGATGCTCCAGATAGGAATTGATAGACTGCTCCACGATCGATGACATGGATACGGCAGTTACAGCGCTGACAATTTTCAGCTTTCTATGTACATCGGGGCTGATATACAAAGTTACCTTTACCTTCTCCACCTTATCTTGAACAGTTACCCTCTCCGTGGCTGTCAGATTGACTGGGTCTTTCTGATCCTGCTGTTTGTGTTCTGCGTGCAATTTACTATGAGACATAAGAGACTATGGGTTTCTCGCGAGTGAACTATAACTTAGAGGTTATTTTTAGTTCTGTCAAGCAGTCATGCTGTCATGACGGCAAATTATTTACATTTCTTAGCATTTCTGCTTTTTGTGGGGGGCTAGGCAGGAGAGATG
>Ga0272446_1001507_pt1 | contig 33695 bp, 25 predicted proteins | sample YNPCB0061_FD_194587 | JGI IMG/M metagenome (GOLD analysis project Ga0272446, IMG submission 194587) | Hot spring microbial mat communities from Yellowstone National Park, WY, United States - YNP-CB-006-1 | ecosystem: Environmental > Aquatic > Thermal springs > Hot (42-90C) > Sediment | place...
ATCTTGTTCCAGACTCCCGATAGACCCATCGCTTTCTTCGCTTCGGATAGGGTCTTTTTCGCTTCCTCCCGCATTACCATAGTACCATCGTAGATCACCTCGTCCACAAACCCCTTGCGGGCTTCGAAGCCGGCTCGTTTCTCCCGAATCGGATCGAGAAATGCATTGAGAGCTCGAGCCAACTTTTGTTTCACTTCCACGTCCCCCACCTTTCCGGCCCGGTACCGTTCCTTCAACTCTTCCACCTCTTCCCGATTGGTGTTAAAGATGTCATGGTAGATGAACACGGGATTTCCTTCCACCTTGCCGGGGATATCCGCTCGAACCCGGTTGGGATCCGTGTACATCCCCATCACCTTCTTCTCCACCGTTTTGGGATCATCGGACAAAAGAATCGCGTTGTTGAGGGATTTTGACATTTTGGCGGCACCATCCGTTCCCACGAGAGTCGGTACATCCCCCAAAAGCACATCCGGTATGGGGAACACCTCCCCATAGAGATTGTTGAACCTGCGGGCAATCTCTCGACAGAGTTCCACATGGGATTCGTTGTCTTTCCCTACCGGCACGAGGTGTGCCTTGGGCAACAGGATATCCGCCGCCTGGAGCACGGGGTATCCCAGGAGTCCAAAAGGCATCTCCGCCAGGTTTGCCGACTTGGCCATGTCCTTCAAGCTGGGAATCCGCTGCAGCCGGGGTACGGTAACCAGCATTTCGAAAATCAGGTTGAGTTCGTACACTTCATGCACGGCAGATTGCAGGTAGATCACCGATTTCGATGGGTCGATTCCACAGGCCAGGTAATCCAACACCATCTGCCGGGCATTTTCGGTAATACCCGCAATATCCTCGGCAGAAGGGCGGGTAGTGAGGGTATGCAGATCCGCAATGATGAAAAAACATTCATACTCATCCTGAAGGCGGACCCGGTTAGCCAGCGATCCAACATAGTGACCTAAATGAAGCTTTCCTGTGGGGCGATCCCCTGTCAATATTCGTTTGCGAGACATACGTACTCCTTCATAGGTGTTCTTCCTCCGGTTCTATGGACTTCTTTCCGCTTCCCAGTAAAATCGCAATAGGGTGCAGATAGGGGACATTTTCGCAGGTGATCTTCAGTGCCACTGTTAGAGGCACGGCGAGGAACATGCCCGCAATTCCCCAGATCCAGCCCCATACAAGGAGAGAAAAAATGATCACTACCGGACTCAAGTCCAATTGATCACCCAACAGTTTAGGTTCGATCAGATTCCCCATGATCTGCTGTAATACCGTCATGAAGATCAACACCACTGCTGCCTCTGTGAGAGAAGGATAGTACTGCAACCCCACAAACCCTACGGTAATGACGGTGATCAATATCGAGCCGAGACTGGGGATGAAATTGAAGAAAAAAGTGAGAACAGCCCACAGGATGGGAAAATCCACACCGTAAAGCACGAAGAATACCAGTGCTCCCATACCTGTCAAAAAGCTGATGAGGAGTTTGATCGATAGAAAGCGGGTAATCTGAACCGCCGTATGGTTGAAGATGCGGAAAATGCGGGTGGTTAGCCGGGATTGAAAGGCCTGCAAGACTTTCGTTTTTGTGTAGGGGCGTTCGAGAAGGAGAAATATGAGAAATAGAATAAAGAGAATAAGACCTGCAATGAAATCCATGAAACGACTGGAAAGGGATACAATATAGGTTCCCACCAATTTAGGAATCGGCACCTCGGTCGCTTCCGGAGGCAGACCGAAAAACCGAATCCAGGGCTTCAATACTACCTGCAGCTTCTCCATGTAGGCTGGCATTTCCCGATAGAGGGTGGATACGCTGGAATAGAAGAATATCCCCACGAGAAACCCAAAACCGAGGATCAGGATGACCAGTACCGCTATGGCGATACTTCTAGGAAGTCTCAGGAATCTCTGGATGCCATCCACTGCGGGAATCACCACGAAGGAGGCCAGCACAGCGGTAATGAAAGGTAGCACCACATGAGAGGTGATGTGTAAAACCGCCCCGGTGGCAAACACGGTGAGGATGGCAAGGAGACTGGTAGAAATGCGGTCGATTTTCATCTGGTATGCATAGTACAGTACTAAAATTTTCCTTTATACGCAAGAACCCCGGGAAAGCACCAGAAGCTCCCTCCATACGATGTCCCAGTCATACCACGTCCCAGAAAGCCCTCTCCTCGGATCCCCACAAGCTTCGGGGTACTAATTACACCTTTGCGAGGGGCGGTTGGGGGGAGAGGCCCGGGATGAGTTCTTGACAAAACACCAAAATTTGTGCACCTTTTTAACGCACAGACGAGGTGGATGTAGCTCAATGGTGGAGTCCCAGACTGTGGATCTGGTTGTTGCGGGTTCAAGTCCCGTCATCCACCCTCACCACCGAGAATCGTGGTGCTCCGCTTGCGGATTCATCCGGCAAGGGAGAAGGATGGGCGCCCGTAGCTCAGCTGGATAGAGTGCCGGACTTCGAATCCGTCGGTCGCAGGTTCGAATCCTGCCGGGCGTAACTACTAGGGCCGTTAGCTCAGCTGGTAGAGCAGCAGACTCTTAATCTGCGGGTCGAAGGTTCGATCCCTTCACGGCTCAGAAGGAACGGGGGAATTGACAGATTCTTCGGTTCCTGGCTATCATCTGCGAGAGTGGTGAAACTGGCAGACACGCCAGACTTAGGATCTGGTGCCTTACGGCGTAAGGGTTCAAGTCCCTTCTCTCGCAATGCACTGTATGCCGCATTGCGAACTTGAATGCCAGTGGGAAGGGGTGCAGCACGTGCGGGAATAGCTCAGTTGGTAGAGCTCCACCTTGCCAAGGTGGATGTCGCGGGTTCAAGTCCCGTTTCCCGCTTATACATCGCAGGCGGTCCGGCAACCCGGGTCGCCTTTTTTTTTAGAACCCATGGAGGAGGAATACAGGTGGTTCACGAAAAAGAAATCCAGCACTTAGACGAGACGTCCCAGGTAAAGCTCCGGGTAACGGTGAAAAAAGAGGACGTAAAAGCAGAGTACGACAAGTTGCTCAAAGAGTACGCGAAGAACGCACACATAGACGGGTTCCGGAAAGGAAAGGTGCCCCCCTCGGTACTGGAACGAAAATTCGGGGAAAGTATCCGGTTTGAGGCAGGGCAAAACGTAATGGAAGCGGCATTGACGGAAGTGTTCGCCCAGATAGAGGAAAAACCTCTTGCCACCTCCATTCCCAAACTGGAAGATGGTTCGGATGTGAAACCCGAGTTCGATCGAGACTTCCAATTCACGGTTACCTACGATGTGTACCCCAAAATCCAACTCGGGCCCTACAGGGGACTTGAGGTAGAACAGCCAGTGGTACGCATCACGGAAGAAGACGAAAAGCGGGAGCTGGAAGCCCTGGTGGAGCAGAACTCCTTCATCGTAGAAAAGGATGGAGAAGCGGCCGAAGGGGACATCGCTACGGTGAACTACTGGGAAGTGAACGAGGAAGGGGAAGAAGTTCCCCAATCCAGAAGGAGCGACTATACCTTCACCATCGGGAAAGGGCAGACAGTCTTCGATTTCGATTCCGATGTCATCGGAATGAAGAAGGGCGAAATCCGGACTTTCACCAAATCCTTTCCGGCGGATTATAAAATTCCTGAACTGGCAGGTACCACGAAAAGGATCTCCGTGGAACTTTTGACCCTGAAAGAGAAGAAACGCCCGGAACTGAACGATGAATTGGCCCAGGATATCAGTGAAAAATACAAGACCCTGGAGGATCTGAAACAGGACATTCGAAAACGCCTCGAGGAAACGGCACAGAACAGGGTTCGAGCCCTCACGATCGAACGCCTGATGGACAAGGTGCTGGAGCAATCCTCCCTCGTGGTTCCCCAGTCCATGTTGCAGGCGGAATTGGAGCACACCTGGCAGCATTTCCTGGAGCGGAACCGGATGGATGAAAACATCGTACTGAAAATTCTCAAAGCCCAGGGGAAGAGCAAAGAGGATCTGTTACAGGAATGGAAACCTCAGGCGGAAAAGAGCCTGAAGGTGCGTCTCCTTATCGAAGAAATGATGAAAAAGGAACAGATCGAAGCCACCACAGAAGAGGTGGACGGCCTGATCAAGGAACAGGCTGCAGAGGTATCGATGCAGCCGGAGGAACTTCGTGCCTACTACGAAAAGAACGGCTACCTGGAATCAATCAAACATGATATAAAGGAAAAGAAACTGTTCGACGCAATTCTGGCCGATACTAAGATCGTTCAAGGGGCCGAGGTTAAATTTGTGGACATTTTTCAAGGAAATCGTTAATTTTTAGAAACATGAAAGAAAAAATGCACAGTCTTGTTCCAATCGTCATCGAACAAAGCGGAGCCGGAGAACGGGCCTACGATATCTATTCTCGTCTATTGAAGGACCGCATCGTATTCATCGATGGGGAAATCTTCGACCTTACGGCGGATCTGGTGGTAGCCCAGCTCCTGTTCCTCGAATCCCAGGACCCGGAACGGGACATCAGCCTGTACATCAACTCTCCGGGCGGTTCCGTTACCGCCGGATTGGCCATCTACGATACGATCCAGTACATCAAACCAAACGTGCAAACCATCTGCCTCGGGCAGGCCTCCTCCATGGCCGCCCTTATCCTGGCCTGTGGTACCAAGGGGAAACGGTTCGTCCTTCCCTCTTCCCGGGTGCTGATTCATCAGCCCTGGGGGGGAGTTCAGGGGCAGGTTTCGGACATCAAGGTACAGGCAAGGGAAATACTGCGTCTGAAGAAACTCACCATCGATTACTTCGCCCTCCATACAGGGAAATCCCCGGAACAAATCGCCCGCGATCTGGAGCGGGATTTCTACATGTCAGCGGATGAAGCCGTAAGTTATGGATTGGCAGACAAAATTCTGCAAAGGGGGCCCCATGAGCAAGCTAAGAAATGAGGCCGTTAAAGTCTGTTCCTTCTGCGGAAAAAGCGCAGACTATGCTCGAAGACTCATCGCCGGTCCAGGGGTGTACATCTGCGATGAATGTGTGAACGTCTGCAAGAAGATCCTCGATGAAGAGGAGGATATCCTCACCACCGAATTCATGGAAGACATCCCTAGCCCAAAGGAAATCAAGGATTTCCTAGATCAGTACGTGGTTGGGCAGGAATACGCCAAGCGGGTGCTTTCCGTGGCGGTGTACAACCATTACAAGCGGATTTCCTACCGGCAGAAGATAGACGACGACGTGGAACTGGAAAAATCGAACGTTCTCCTCATTGGACCTACAGGAACGGGAAAAACCCTCCTTGCACGAACCCTGGCCAAGAAACTGAAAGTCCCCTTCGCTATGGCCGACGCAACTACCCTCACCGAAGCGGGGTATGTGGGCGAGGATGTAGAGAACATCCTGCTGAAGCTGATCCAGAACGCGGGGAATAATATCGCAGCGGCGGAGCGGGGTATCGTGTACATCGACGAGATCGACAAGATCGCCAAAAAGGGTGAAAACATTTCCATTACCCGGGACGTGTCCGGGGAAGGAGTGCAGCAAGCTCTTTTGAAGATCATCGAGGGGACTATCGCCAACGTTCCCCCCCAGGGAGGCCGGAAGCATCCCAACCAGGAAATGCTTCGCATCGATACCCGGAACATCCTCTTCATCTGCGGAGGAGCCTTCGTGGGGCTGGAAAAGATCATCGAATCCAGAGTAGCCCAGCACCCCATGGGATTCGGAGCGGATGTACGGAGTAGAACGGAAAAGAATCTAATGGAACTGTACAAACAGCTCCATCCCGACGACCTGATCAAGTTCGGGATGATTCCCGAGTTCATTGGCCGGCTACCCATACAGGTTCCCCTCCACGATCTATCCCAGGAAGATCTGGAACGGATCATCACCGAACCGAAGAACTCCATCATCAAACAGTACCAGGTTTCCCTACGGATGGATGGGGTCGACTTGGTGTTCGAACAGGATGCGGTGAAGGCCGTAGCCGAACAGGCCATTCGCAGAAAAACGGGAGCCCGAGGGATTCGCGCTATCGTGGAATCCATCATGATGGACGTTATGTTCGAACTACCTTCTATCGAAGGAAGGAAAAAAGTCGTCATTACTCGAGATGTAATCGAGAAGATGGAAAGACCGGAGATCATCCTGATCAAAAAGTCTGCATGAAGCTCTTCACCCGCGGCCAACCAACTACCCTCACCGTGCCTGTAGTGCCTCTCAGGGACCTGGTGGTCTTTCCCGGAATGGTAGTTCCCGTGTTTGGGGCCAAACGAATCCTGGTAGATGCCATCGAGGAAGCCTTAAAGGCAGACCGCAAGGTGTTCCTTGCATGCCAGAGAACTCCTACCCTCGATCCCAAGGGGGGTGATCTATACACGGTAGGAACTCTCGGAACGGTGCTACAGCACATGAAACTCCCCGACGGCACCCTCCGCGCCCTGGTGGAAGGAGAACAACGGGGAACCATTCTATCCTTCTCCCAACAGGATCCCTTCCTGAAAGCTGAGATCCGCCCCCTCATCGATAAGAACGAAGTGGATAAAGTCAGCCTTTCCCTCATCCGATCGATCCAGGAATCCTTCAAAACCTATGCGGCCTTGAATAAAAAGATACCTGTGGAAATCACTTCCGCGGTGGATCGCACCGAATCCCCTCACAAACTGGTGGATCTGGTGTGTGCCCATGCGGGCTTCAAAATCGACAAGAAGATCGAACTCCTGGGGATCGAATCCACCGAAGCGAGACTGCGGGAACTGGCTTCCACTCTGGAACTGGAGTGCGAGCTCCTCGATCTCCAGCAAAAAATAACCAACCGCGTGAAGAAACGGATCGAGAAAGGGCAACGGGAATACTTCCTCCAGGAACAGATGAAGGAGATCAGCCGGGAACTGGGTAAGGATGCGGAGGATCCCACGGGGGTGAAGGAACTGGAGGAAAAGGTAAACAGGAAGGGACTACCCGAGGAGGTCTTGGCGAAGGTTCAGCGGGAACTCCGGAGGTTGGAAAAGCTCCAAACCTTCTCTCCCGAGGCTGGAATCATCCGCACCTACATCGAGTGGATCGTGGACCTGCCGTGGAACGAGCGTACCGAAGAGAACAGGGACATCGAAGCGGCAGAGAAAATCCTGAACGAAGATCACTACGATCTGAAAAAACCCAAGGAACGGATCCTGGACTTCATTGCCGTTCACCAACTGAAGGAAAAGGTGAAAGGTCCTATCCTTTGCTTCGTGGGCCCGCCGGGAACCGGGAAAACCTCCCTGGGTAAATCGGTCGCCCGATGCCTGGGCCGAAACTTCGTGCGAATCTCCCTAGGGGGAGTAAAGGACGAGGCGGAAATCCGGGGGCATCGTAAAACTTACGTGGGCGCTTTGCCGGGCAAGATCATTCAGTCGATGCGGAAAGCGGGTACCCGAAACCCCGTGTTTCTCCTGGACGAAGTGGACAAAATGAGCAGCGATTTTCGGGGAGACCCGGCCGCAGCCCTCCTGGAAGTGCTGGACCCGGAACAAAACTCCACCTTTCTGGATCATTACCTGGAGGTCCCCTACGATCTTTCCAACGTGATGTTCATCACCACCGCCAACTCCCTCCACAACATTCCCTACCCCTTGCGGGATCGGATGGAGGTAATCGAAATCCCCGGCTACACGGAGTACGAAAAACTCAAGATCGCCGAAGGATTCATCATTCCCAAGCAAATCGAGGAGAACGGGCTGTCCTGGGCGGACATCAGATTTCGAAAGGACGGGATCCTTCACATCATCCAGAACTACACGATGGAATCGGGGGTTCGGAACCTGGAACGGGAAATCGCCCAGATCGTCCGGAAACTGGCCCGGGAAGCGGTTCGAAAAGGGTATGCCCGGCAAAAACTCCCTTCCCAAAAACCAAAGGTCGATGATTCGGCACCTTCCCCGCCCTCCGCACCTACCCTTGCGCAAGACCCACCAGGTTCTCCTGTTAGGGAGGTTGCCCCTCTAGGGGTTTCGACACTTCAAGAGAACCAGCCCCAAAAGTATTCCCGGCCGGAGGAAACCACATCAGAGTCCCCAAAGCATCCCCAGCCTACGGAAACGGCCTTCGAGCCCCCAAAGCCCCCTTTCCGGGTGGTGCTTACGGCCAAGAATGTCTCCCGCTTTTTGGGGAATCCCAAGCACCGAAGGGACATCCTGTATAAGGCAACTAGACCCGGTCTAGCCTACGGATTGGCATGGACCGAATTGGGAGGCACGATCCTTCCGGTAGAGGCGGTAGTGTTCGAAGGGAAGGGGGAACTCCTCCTTACGGGAAGCCTGGGAGAGGTGATGAAGGAAAGCGCCCTCACGGCATTCTCCTTTTTGAAATCCACCGCTTCCCATTATAAACTCTCACCCCAATTCTACAAGGATAAGGACGTGCATATTCATATACCCGAGGGGGCTATACCCAAAGACGGGCCTTCGGCAGGTATCACCATCACCTCCGCCCTCCTTTCGGCCTTTTCGGGGCAATGTGTGAATCCCGGCATCGCCATGACAGGGGAAATTACCCTGACGGGGAAACTTCTCCCCATCGGAGGAGTGAAAGAAAAAGTGTTGGCGGCTCACCGGAATCGCATCCCCAAGGTGCTTCTGCCCGAAGAGAATCGGAAAGATATTGATGAAATCCCGAAAGAAGTTGTATCTTCTCTGGAGTTCATTTTTGTAGATACGATCCTGGACGCGTTGCGGGCCCTGTTTCCGCCGGAACTGTTCCAGGAATCTTCGTGAACACCGAAGGAGGCACCCGATGGCTGTTTCTCTAAAGGGAAGATCCCTTTTGACCCTGGCAGACTACTCACCGGAAGAAATCCGATACCTTTTGGACCTTTCCCACCAGGTGAAGAAGGAGAAGAGGGAAGGGAGAATCTCGCAGCGGTTTTTAGGTAAGACCCTGGCCCTGATCTTCGAGAAGCGGTCCACCCGGACACGGTGTGCCTTCGAAACCGCGTTCGGCGAAGAGGGAGGGCATCCCGTATTTCTCTCCACCCAGGACATTCAGCTGGGAGCCAAGGAAACCGTAGAGGATACGGCCCGGGTGCTGGGAAGGATGTTCGATGCCATCCAGTACAGGGGGTTCAAGCAAGAGGTGGTGGAACTACTGGCCAAGTACGCGGGAGTCCCCGTGTACAATGGACTTACCGATACGGATCATCCCACTCAGGTGCTTGCAGACCTCATGACCCTGGAAGAAGAGTTTGGCCGTTTGAAGGGCTTGAAACTCGTGTTCGTGGGGGATGGAAGGAACAACATGGCCCGGGCTCTCATGATCGGCTGTTCCAAGATGGGTGTCCACTACACCATCGTGGCCCCCCGAGAACTCCATCCAGATGAAGCGATACAGAAGCAATGCACTTCCTACGCAAAAGCTTCGGGAGCCCAGATCCAAGTCGGCACCACGGCCCGGGAAGAGCTTGCCGGGGCAGATGCTGTATACACCGATGTGTGGGTGTCCATGGGGGAAGAGGAAAAGTCGGCCGAACGGATGCGGCTCCTCCGGCCCTACCAGGTAGATTCTGCTTTGATGGCTCTGACGGGCCGCAAGGACACGATCTTTCTCCACTGCCTGCCTGCCGTAAAGGGGAACGAAGTATCCATGGAAGTGATCGAAGGATCCCAGTCTCGAGTGTGGGATGAAGCGGAGAACCGGAAACATACGATCAAAGCCCTCATGCTGGCAACCCTTTGAAGCAATCCCCTAGCTATATCCCCAACGATGTATCCCCAACTATGAGCACCCAGGCTTCTCTCTCTCCATACCTTTCAGTTTCCTCCAGAGGGTAGTGCGGCTGATCCCCAGTAGTTTTGCCGCCTGGCTCTGGTTGAACCTGGCCACACGGAGGGCCTCCAGAATCCCCAGAGTCTCCATCTCTTCCAAGCGGGAACTACCTCGCCCCCCCTTATGGGCGAGTGGGGTTGTCCGTTCCTCTTCCTCTGTCTCGGTACAGCCATGAGGTTTTATCTTCATTAAACCCTCCATCTCTTCCCGGGTAATCGGGGTTCCCTCGTACAGGGCAGCGATCCGTTCGCAGAGGTTAACCAGCTCCCGGACGTTTCCCGGCCAGGGATACCCACAGAGGTACTCTTCGATCGAAGGATCGAGAAGGACCCGTCCTTTGGCGAACTTCTGGGCAAAGATGTCGAGATAGTATCGGAGAAGAAAAGGAATATCCTCTCTCCGTTCCCGTAGGGGCGGAACATCGACACGGAGAACATCCAGCCTAAATAGAAGGTCTCTCCGGAACTTTCCCTCTTCCGTCAACCTCTGGAGGTTCAAGTTCGTGGCCGCGATTACCCGTACATCCACAGGGATCACCCGGTCGTCCCCTACCCGCATGATCTCCCGTTCCTGCAAGACCCGGAGAAGCTTTGCCTGGAACGACAGGGGGAGTTCGCCGATCTCATCGAGAAAGATCGTTCCCCTGTGGGCCAGCTCGAAGAGCCCCACCTTCCCTCCCCTCATCGCACCCGTAAAGGCCCCTTCCGCATACCCGAATAGCTCGCTTTCCAAAAGCGGTTCGGGAAGGGCTGCACAGTTCACCGCTACAAAGGGACCTTCTGCTCGCGGGCTTTCAGCGTGGATACTATGGGCAAAGAGTTCCTTCCCAGTTCCTGTTTCACCCGTGATCAGCACGTTGGCATCCACCCGACTGTACTTTTCTGCCATGCGAATCGCCTGCTTCAGGGAAGGGCTTTCGCCGAGGATATCCCGAAACCGGTACTTAGAAGTATGCCCTTTGAGAAAGATCTTTCGCCTGATGCGGTTTTCAAGTTCCTGCACCCGGTTCACACTCTGGAAGGTTACTACCGCTCCTCCGATTTCGCTTCCCACATGCATGGGAACCACGTTGGCAGCGATCGGGACAGAGCCCCAATGCTCCAGCACTCCGAGTTCCTCCCGCCCTTCCATCAGTACCTTCTCGATCGCCGGGGAGGGTACGACCTGTGTATGGTGTACTCCCAGGGGGATATGGTCCTGCTTGAGGATAGCGCGGGCCGAGCGGTTACAGGCAGTGATATTACCCTTCCGGTCTACCGACAGGATCCCTTCATGAGTGTAGTCCATCACGATCTTGAAGAACTCGGCCTTTTCCTGTTCCTGGATCTTTATCTCTGCGGTGCGCACCGCCTCGTCGATGGACTGTTTGATCGCATCGGGCCCCGACTTGATCCAGATACAGGGAATCCCCGCCTGCCGGGCAAATCGATAGGTCATGAGTCCGCCGATCACCGCATCCACTCCCCGCCGTTTCACCTCTGCCAAATACTCCCTCGCCTCCTCCTCTGTTCCCACGGAATAAACCTCGATATCCATATCGAGAATCTCTCCCAACGAGGGTGCCCCATACAGCATGTTCCCCGAAGCAACGATGGCTACCTTCTTCGGATGGAAGGTCTTACGGCACTCCATCAATGCCCGGATCACGTCGTAACCGGTAACGGGAATTTCGATGGCGGTGATGGAAGGGTACAGGTTCTTCACGGCTGTGAAGGTGATTCCCCGGGCTACCACGATATCGGCATGGAAGGTAAACCGACGGACTTCCTCCACCCCCACCAGGTGGGTAGTATGAAACTCGATGTGATCCCGGTTCACCTGCTGCAGGTAACTGGTGACTGTCTGGCGGAGTTCTTCGTAGGGAATCACATAGGTGATGGTTATCATGCCCCCCAGTATAGCAACAATCGTTCAAAATTGAAACAGTTGCTTTACCGTTCCCCACGCATTACGAACATGAGAGATTCTTGCTATTCTCTTATAGAATATCAAATTAGAAAATTAAGGATATCTTGGCATGATTATTGTTTAATATCTTTTAACCCACTATAGCAAAGGAGAACGGTATGAAGAGAATCCTTGTTTCTTTCCTTATGGTGTCTTTAATCGGTTTCGGTGTATGGGCAGGTGGAACGAAGGAGAGCGCCGCGACAAAAGAATCTACCAAACCCGTGGTACTCCGCATCGCCCATACCCACACGGAGGAAGGTCTGTACTACAAAGGATCGGTCAAGTTCAAGGAACTGGTAGAGTCCAGGAGCAATGGGCGGATCAAGGTAGAGCATTATCCGAACGGTCAACTGGGCGCAGACAAGGACATTCAGGAAGGGGTGAAACTGGGAACCATTGAAACGGGTCTGAGTTCTTCCCCCGTGGTGTCCCTCAACGACTATTACAAACTTCTCGACGCTCCTTACCTCTTCGTGAGCCGGGACCACATGTCAAAAGTGCTGGACGGAGAGATCGGCCAGAAGATGGCAAAACCGTTGGAAGATGTAGGGATCAAACATTTGGGGTACTGGGAGAATGGGTTCCGCCACATCACCAACAACAAACGCCCCATCTACAAACCGGAAGACCTGGCGGGAATCAAACTAAGGATCCCGGAAAGTGCCGTACGGATGAACACCTTCAAGGCCTTCGGAGCAAACCCTGTGGCCATGCCCTTTACCGAGGTGTTTGGTGCCCTTCAGCAGGGGATCATCGATGGGCAGGAAAACCCCCTCGCCACGATATACCAGGCTTCCCTTCATGAAGTGCAGAAATACCTCTCCTTCACGGGCCACGTGTACTCGGCTGTTCACCTCCTGATGAACAAGAAACTTTTCGATTCCCTCCCCGCGGACCTACAGAAGATCCTGATCGATGCTGGGAAGGAAACCGCCCAGTACACCCGGAAGCTGGGGGACGAGGCTGACAAAAAACTGGCCGATCTGATGCACCAGAAAAGCGGAATTCAGATCAACCAGGCGGATGTAAAATCCTTCGTAGCCCTGTCGAAACCGATCTGGAAACAGATCACCGATACGAACAAGTTCAAGGACGCCGCGGAACTGTTGGAAAAAATTGCATCCTTAGGGAACTGATCGGAAGGAGCCCCCTCATGAAACGTTTGATCGATCGATGGATAGACACCTTCCTAGCCTTTCTCATCATCGGAATGACCCTCGTGGTGTCCATCTCCGTATTCTACCGGTACGTTTTGAATCACCCGCTGTCCTGGTCGGAAGAGATCACCCGACTGATGATCGTGTGGCTTTCCTTTGTGGGTGCGTACATGGCGATGCGGGAAAACAAGCACATCGGGTTCGATCTCCTGATTTCCAAGTTCTCCCCCAGGGCCCGAACCTTCGTGGCATTGATCGGGAATATCTTGATCCTGGTGTTCCTGTTGGTTGTGTTCTGGGAAGGAATTGCCTTCAGCAGGGAGTTCCTCAACGTGGGAATGCCCTACACGAACCTTCCCACCGGATGGTTGTACTATAGCGTATTTCCTGTGAGTGGGGCTCTGATGATCCTTCAGACCTTCCTATCCATCAGGGATTTATGGAAGTCTATCCGATCGACTTAGAGAGGAATTCCTAGATGTTGGTAATACTGGTGTTTTCGCTTCTGGCTGTATTCATCGCGTTGAACCTTCCCGTGGCCTTTGCCCTGGGAGTTACTTCCCTAGCCTTCCTGAAGATCGCCACCAACGTTCCCCTGATCGTGGTAGTGCAGAGGCTGTTCCTGGGAGTGGATTCCTTCACTCTCTTAGGGGTGCCCCTCTTCATCTTCGTGGGGGTGCTGATGAACTACACGAACCTATCCCAGAAGATCATCGACTTCTGCATGGCCCTGGTGGGGCACCTGAAGGGGGGACTGGCGATGGTGAACGTGGTGACCAGCATGTTTTTTGCGGGAGTTTCGGGAACCTCGATGGCGGATACCGCTGCCGTGGGAGGCGTGCTGATCCCTGCCATGATCGACAGGGGGTACAAACGGGACTTCACCGGCGCGGTGACGGCCGCATCCTCCACCATCGGAATCATCATTCCCCCCAGTGTACCGATGATCCTCTACGGGGTGTTCGTGGGTCTATCGGTACCAACCCTGTTTATCTGCGGGTTGCTCCCTGGCATCCTGATCGGAATTGCCATGTGCGGAGTGGCCTATATCATCTCGGTTAAAGAAGGGTATGGCGCAGACACTGCTTTCAGCTGGGCACGCCTCTGGCAGACTTTCATAGCCAGCATCCCCGCCTTCATCCTTCCCCTCATCATCCTGGGGGGAATCATGGGGGGAGTGTTTACCACTACAGAGGCAGCAGGAGCGGCAGCGGCCTACATTATCCTGTACGGCTTCGTAACGAGGGAGTTTACCCCGAAAAAGGTGTATGAGGCAGCGAAGGAATCTGCCCTCCTATCCGGCCAGGTGATGATCATCATAGCCGTAGCGAACCTCCTGGGTTGGGTCTTCGCCTATGCGAAGATTCCTCAGCTCCTCGTGGGGCCCTTCCTTTCCCTCACCACGAACCCCATCGTGTTTCTCTGGATCGCTTCCCTTATCCTGATCATTGCGGGAACCTTCCTCCATGGAACTGCGATGCTGGTGATCATCATTCCCCTCTTCCTCCCCGTAGTGGCAAAATTGGGAATCCATCCGTTCCATTTCGCCATGGTAGTGATTCTCTGCTGGGGAATCGGCCAGCAAACCCCTCCCGTGGCATCGGCACTGTACATCACCTGCACCCTGGCGAAGATCGATATGTGGTCCCTGACCAAAGCGAACATCCCCTTCATCGGTTCCCTCATTTTCGTCCTCGCTCTGGTGATCCATTTACCTGACCTGGTGGTTTTAAGTCTGCCGAGGCTTCTGGGAATGCTATGAAACTGAGATAGGAGTGCTCCATGGAAAAAGCAAGTAAGCCGCGGATCGGAATCATTCTGGGGGATGTGGCAGGGATCGGACCTGAACTGGTGGCCAAACTGCTCTCCGATGAATCGGTGTTCGACAGGGCTCAGATCGTACTGATTACCGATCCCCGGCATTGGGAGGCAGGAGTCCGGATCGCCCGGACGAAGCCCCGCGCACCGACTCTGATCACCCGCGGGGAAGAGATCCCCGAGAGGAGGGAAGACTTCCTTCTCCTGCACCTACCCGGTGTGGATCCAGCGACCGTACCCATGGGGAAGGTGGATCCGCGGGCAGGAAAATACGTACTGGAAAGCATCCTATTTAGCCTGGAATTGATCAAGAAAGGATTGATTCAGGGGTTCCTTTTCGCTCCCCTCAACAAGGAATCCATGCACAAGGGTGGATCTCCCTTTGGAAGCGAGCTGGATCTCCTCAAACACCACCTTCCCCATAACGAAGCCCTGGAAGAAATCAATATACTGGACGAGTACTGGACCATGCGGGTGACCTCCCACGTCGCCTTTCGGGATGTCCCCTCCCTCATCACTCCCGAAGGAGTGTACCGAGCTATCCGTTTCCTCTACAAAGCCATGGTTTCCTACGGGAAACAGAATCCCCGCATCGGGGTAGCCGCCTTGAATCCGCACGGAGGGGAACATGGCCTTTTCGGCGACGAGGAGCAAACCAAGATAGCGCCTGGCATCTTCAAGGCCCAGAAGGAAGGCATAGCGGTTTCCGGCCCCTATCCAGCGGACACGATCTTCTTGAAACTTCGGGATGGGGTGCTGGATGGAATCATCTCCATGTATCACGACCAGGGACAGATTGCCACGAAACTCCTCGGGTTCAACCGGGGGGTTACCTACCATGCAGGGTTCAGCGTACCTATCACTACCCCGGCCCACGGAACCGCCTTCGACATCGCAGGAAAAGGGATCGCGGATCCAGGAGCTACCCGGCACGCGTTCTTCATCCTCTGCCGAATTGCCCAAAACAGCTCACATCAACCTTGATATTTTCCAAAGAATGCTACTATAATGGGAGTAATTCACGTGTGAGGAGGAGCGTCTTGAAAAAGGGAACTCTTTTGGTACTATGCCTCTTCCTGGTTTTTGGGATAGGGCTCTTTGCTCTCGATTCTGAATACTATGCAAGAACACTCTATATCGAAAAGGTGTACCCCCATCAGTTAGGATACAAAATCATCTACACCACCAGCAAGCTGGATATCGCAGAAGCCTACATTCCCCACAAATGGTTCTCCCAATCGGCCTCCAAGGATGGGAAACTGGCAAAAGGGGAAATCCAATGGGGGGACGATCCTTCGTACCCCTACATGATCATTTTCTGGAAGAACGGAAAGTTTTCCCATCTTCGGCTATTCCTCAAAAAGAACATGCACGACATTTCCTGGGGGGCGTTGAACCCAACGGAAGACCTAAAAGATAAGTTCAATATCGAAGAACCGAACCTGGAGTTCTGATTGTTCGACCTTCGGGCCATTCAAAAGGCCATCGCCCTGGAACAGGTAGGGGGATGGCTTTTTTCTTCCTTTCAACATCGGGATCCCCTCTCCGAATCGATCCTCGAACTCGACCCTTCTACCAAGAACACCCGACCCTGGTACTACGTGGTGTATCCCGAAGGTTCCCCCACCAAGATCGTACATACCATCGAAAGAAACATCCTCGACAATCTTCCGGGAGAGCCCTTCCTGTATGATTCACGGAATCGTCTACTCCAGTTGTTCAAGCAGGAAGTGTTGCCGAAAGCCCCGCAGTTGGCCTGTCAGTTTTCCCCTACCCTCCGGGTCATTTCTTTCCTGGACCACGGAACAGCCCTCCTACTGGAGGAATGCGGGTTTACCCTCCTTTCCGCAGCCACCCTCCTGCAGAGGTTCCGAGGAACCCTTACGATAGAGATGGTGCGCTCTCACCAGAGGGCTGCGTCCCACCTCTACGAAATCGTTTCGGATATGTGGCGCCTCATCCGGGAAAGTCTAGCAAGGGGAGTCGCCCTGCACGAAGGGGATGTACAGCGCCAGATACTGGAAGAGTTTGAAAAGCGAAAGCTCCTCACCCATTCTCCCCCCATCGTGGCCTGCGGCCTCCATTCCGGGAATCCCCACTACTCTCCCCAGGGAAAGGGCAGCCCCCTGGAACGTAATCAGGTGATCCAGCTCGACCTCTGGGCCAAGGAAGAGGGGGAGGCGGGTACGTATGCGGATATATCCTGGGTAGGATACACAGGAACCACCCCACCCGATTCCCTACAGAAGGTATTTACCGTCCTCACCGAAGCACGGGACCGCACGATCGACTTCATCGGAGGAAAAATAGTATCAGGGGTTCCCCTTTCCGGCAAAGAAGTGGATGCATTCTGCCGGAGTTTCTTGATAGAACGAGGGTACCAAGGCGCCCTCCGCCATCGGACCGGCCACGGGATCGATCGCGAACTTCACGGGTTTGGGGTAAACCTGGATTCGGTGGAGTTCCCCGACGATCGGCTTCTTCTAGAAGGGTCCTGCTTTTCCATCGAACCAGGCTTGTATTTCGAAGAGTTCGGGATGCGAACGGAAGTGAATGCCTACCTATGGGAAGGCCGTTTGTGTCTCTCGGGTCCCTATAGGCAAACCGATTTACTCAGGATATAAACTTCGCATAGAGGTTAGAAACTCGTATGGCGTTACGACCCCCTCCTTCATCCTTACTCCGCTTCCTCGATCGATACCCCGGATACTATACCGTAGCCCACGAGGAGCCGGACGGTGATTCCATCGGATCCCAATTGGCCTTCGCTTCTTTTCTTCGCCGAAGGGGAAAACAGGTAATTCTCCTTTCCCCCGGCCCCTGGCAGCGGAAAGAAATCGCTCCCTACCGTTCTTCCTTCCTGGAAACCCTTTCCACATCGGAAGTGAACCCCCGGTTCGGCCTTGTGGTGCTGGACTGTTCCTCCATCTACCGAACCGCCCACTTCGCCTCGATCCTCGAGGGTCTCGATACGGTCGTGATCGATCACCATCAGCCGAACGGAACCCCCTATGGATCCGTTCAGTACATCGAACCCAACGCTCCCTCCACTACCCTCCTGATCCAGAAGGTCATTGAAGCCTTCGGTGATACCCCCACTCCGGAGGAAGCCCGTTTGCTATTCCTTGGGTTTGCCACGGATACCGGGTTCTTCCGCCACCTAGAGGCGGAAGCTTCCGAGTCCCTCGAACTTTTGAGCCGGCTGGCCGCCAAGGGCGTGACCCCCAAATCGATCTACCGGGAAACCTTCGGGAACTACTCCCTCGAATCCCGCCGATACCTGGCCAGGATCCTTTCCACCCTGGAACCGCACTTCCAGGGGAAACTCCTCCTCACTCACATCCTCCAAGAAGACTACCAATCCTTCGGATCCGACCATCGACAGACAGACCCCCTCTATCAGCTTCTCCTTTCCGTGGAAGGATGCGAGGCGGTGGCTTTTATCCGGGAAGAAGGACCGCAAAGGACTTCCGTAAGCCTCCGTTCTCCCTCTACCTGTAACGTAGCCCTGGTGGCCCAGAAGCTCGGAGGGGGAGGGCACAAGAATGCAGCGGGGTACGTAACCACCCTTCCCTACCCGGAGGCGAAGGCCCAGCTTCTTGATCAATTCCAGGAGCTATTCGGGGAATCCCCCTGAAGGGAGCGGGTGCATGAAACATGCCCTCTGTATCGGCCACCTTTCCTACGATATCACTCTCCCGATGGAAGGGTACCCCGAGGAAAACGCCAAATACCAGATCGATCGTACCCTGGAATCATCCGGCGGCCCCGCTTCTAATGCAGCGGCCCTCCTCGCCCAATGGGGCATCCCTACTGCCTTCATAGGAACGGTCGGCCTCGACTCCTATGGGGAACGGGCGTTGCAGGATCTACAGGAAGCGGGAGTGGACCTTCGGGGAGTTTCCCGCAAAGCCTCGTGCGCCACCCCCCTTTCCATCATCCTCGTCAACACCCGAACGGGTTCCCGAACGATCATCAATCGGAAGGGCGGAAGCACGATTTCCCAGGAAGAAACCGAGACCCTCTTTTCCCACCTGGACTCTTCTCCCCCCGATCTCTTGCTGCTGGACGGTCATGAACCGGAGGCATCCCTCACCGCCCTTGCGCACTTTCCCTCGGCCCTTTCCATTCTGGATGCGGGGTCGTTCCGGAGAGGAACGGAACTGCTGGCTCCCCGGGTTACCTACTGCATCGCCTCCGAGCGATTTGCCCGGGAAATCCTGGCCCTCCAGGAGAAAGCTCCTGGCTCTACCCTTCCGAACCGTGAATCAGCCCACGGAGATTCCGTACACACGTCCTCTACCGTGGATACCGGAGCCACGGCCCCTACCCTCCCCTACGGCGAGTCTTTACATAAAGATTCCGCGCCCTCCGATTCCTTTTCTAGCCGCAAATCATCGGAGGTAAAGGCTGCGCCGTCCTCCTCTTCCAACCGGAACCAGCATCGGTACGGAAGATTGCTGGCCGCTCTGGCATCCTTCGGTATTCCGCTGCCTATCGTGACCCTGGGGGAAGAAGGCTGCTGTTTTCTGTATCCCGAGTATGGGCCCCAGGGGAGCCGAATAGGGCAAGGGAATGGAGAGCCGGAGGAAAGCTTTAAGCCCCGTGGCTTTCACCTTCCCGCCTATCCGGCAAAGGCCATCGACACTACGGGAGCGGGGGATATCTTCCATGGAGCCTTTGCCGCGTTCCTGCTAGGGGGAACACCCTTTCTTGAGGCCCTCCGTTTTGCAACAGTAGCGGCAGGGCTTTCCGTAGAGCGGCTCGGGGGTAAACCGAGTATCCCCCGTATCGAAGAAGTACTGAAACAAGGGGAAACCTGGATACCCACCTGGAATCCCATTCCCCTACCCTAAAGGAGGAAGAATTCTATGAAACCCACGGAATCCACGAAACCCATCGAAAGAATCTGTGTGGCAGGGATCGGCGGCATCGGAGGATACATCGGCTTTCACCTGGGAAGGAACTGGGCTTCTGCCCAAGGGTCGAATCGCCAACTATCCTTCCTGGCCCGGGGAGAGCACCTAAAGGCTATACAGGAGAAGGGGCTCACCTTCTATTCTCCTTCCGGTGAGGAAGGGGTGGTGAAGCCGCACCGGGCAACGGACGATCCGTCCATCCTGCCGGTGCAGGACCTAGTGGTTCTCTGCGTGAAGGGGTATCACCTTCAAGAAATCTGCCATCAGCTACACCCCATCGTAGGGGACACTACCGCGATTCTCCCCCTGCTCAACGGGATCGATATCTACGAACGGATCCGGTCCGTACTGTCCAAAGGGATCGTGCTTCCCGCCTGTATCTATATCTCTTCCACCCGTGAAGGCCCAGGTGTTGTCCGTCAATCGGGCGGGAAGGGTAACATCATTGCGGGGGCAGATCCCCGGTATCCCGGCTACGACCCCGTCCCTCTGATCCAGACGATGCAGGAAACGGGGATTCCCTTCGAATGGCAAGAGAATCCCTTTCCTGCCCTGTGGAGCAAGTACCTCTTCATCGCTTCCTTTGCCCTCGTAACGGGAATGAGCGGAAAACCCATAGGGGGGGTGCTGGCAGACCCAGACTTAAAGGAACGGCTACGTCACATCATGGAAGAAGTCCTGGCCCTGGCCAGGGCAAAGGGTGTAGAGTTTCCTTCCACCGTGATCGAGGAAGTGCTTGCCCGGGCGGCCGCCTTCCCCTACGATACCAAGACTTCCTACCAGCGTGACCTGGAGGTTCCGGGGAAACCAAACGAGGGGGACCTATTCGGGGGTACCATTTTAAGGATGGGGAAAGAGCTCGGCATTCCTACCCCCTGGACTGCAGATACGGTAGGGAGGATCGGGGGGTGACCTAGGTACTACTTCTCCAATGTGCCAGGATTGTGCTTTTTTTCCCTCTAAGATTTCTTTCCCGTAACACCAGCCGATTGCAAGGTTTCCAACAAATGGGGGATCTGCTTTTCCAATGCTTTTTCGATAGCTTGTTCAACGCTGCCCTCAATCGTTTCGTTGATCGTCGCCCGGACCGTTTCCCAATGGTAGAGGTCTTTCCTCAGCGGTCTTGGAGGATTTGAAGGTGGGCAGCGGTATCAAATAGGCGCTGAGCGAAGGATGCCACAGGAGGTCCGGTACTGCCTAGGGAGGAATGATACCAGATCAGTGGCAGGTTTAGAGAAAGGACTAACGGGTTTTCTTTGTGGCTACGTCGATGTACACAGCTAAGATAAGAACAAGTCCTTTGATGATGTACTGCCAAAAGATGTCCATATTCATTACACTCATCCCATTAGCCAGGCTAGCCATGATCAAAGAGCCCATCACAGCCCCGTAAACCGTTCCTACTCCTCCGAGAGTAGAAGTACCTCCCAAGATACAACTTGCAATGGCATCCAGCTCGTAGTTCAATCCGGCTCCAATTGTTCCTGCAGCTACATACCCTGTCAGGATGATACCCGCTACTCCACAGAGAAGTCCCATCAGAACAAAGATCAGGAAGATATTCTTGGGGATATTGATACCCGAGAGTCGGGTGGCCTCTCTGTTTCCACCTATGGCATACGCATACCGTCCAAAACGAGTATTGTTCGTTATATAGGCAATGATCGCAGCCACCACCGCAAGGATGAACACAGGAATCTGTAGACCTCTGTACTCATTCATTAAAAACACGAATACCACAATCAACAGAGAGATCAATCCTGCTTTTAGGATGTCCCGGTATAAGGGCTGTAACTGAAATCCATACTCTTTTTTCTTGGTTCGATTTAGAATTGTATTATAGAAAATCGCTATAACCACAAAAAAGGTAATGATCCATCCCACCTCGTTTGAAAAATACCCTTGGGCGATCATTCGAAAAGTATCGTGAATGGGAACGATTGTCTTTCCCTGGGTGATTCCCAGTACTCCCCCTCGGAAAATGAGCATCCCGCCGAGGGTGACAATAAAGGCAGGCACTCTGAGATACGCAATGAAGACTCCCTGGAACACCCCAACAAGAACCCCTATGATGAGAGAACTTACTATTGTAATAAGGGTAGAGATTGTTCCTATTGCGAAGGGTGAGTAGCCTGTAAACAGATTGGGAAGGATAGAAGGAAGTATATAGGCTTGTAATGCAGCTGCAATAGCAGAAACGAAACCCGTAACAGAACCTACAGATAGATCTATATTCCCTGTCACAATCACCAACACCATCCCGCAGGCAAGGAAGGAAATAATAGTCATCTGCCGAAATAGGTTGGATAAATTCCTGGGAGAAAAAAACACCCAATCCGTCAGGATTCCGAAGAGAAACCAGATGAGAAGAAGAGCAAAAATCATTGTGTAGGTTCTAATATTCATCTGAAGCCGTTTTAGAATTTTTTGACTCATGATCTGCTCCTATTGTAGATGTGTTTATCGATACCAGTTGCTAGAGCCATGATTTTTTCCTGTGTGGCCTCTCCAATAGGCAAAATCCCTGCCGATCTTCCTTCACACATCACTAGGATTCGGTCACTCATTCCCAACACCTCTTCTAATTCAGATGAAATCATGATGATGGACACCCCTTGCTCGGATAGCTGATTCATTAGTTTATAGATTTCATACTTGGCTCCCACATCTATTCCTCGGGTAGGATCGTCCAGAATCAGGATTTTAGGGTTTGACATGAGCCATTTGGAAATCACCACTTTTTGTTGATTCCCTCCTGACAATGTTTCTACAGGAATGTGTAAATGGGGAGCTTTAATCGATAGTTCATTCGCGTACCGTATTGACTCCTGGAGGGCAGCGTTCTTGTTTATCCGGAGAAATGAGGAAAACCGATGGAGATTCGGCAAGGTGATATTCTCGACGATGGATTGGATCAACACAAGACCCAGCATCTTCCGATCTTCGGGTACCAGACTGATACCAAGCTCCATCGCTTCCCTGGCGGAGCAGGGAGCTATTGCTCTACCCTCCAGTAAGATTCTTCCCCTCGTAATCTTGCCCAACTCACCAAACAGAGTGGTAACAAGTTCTGTTCTACCCGAGCCCATCAACCCTGCAATTCCAAGTATTTCCCCCTTACGAAGATCGAAACTCACTCCTTTCAATATTTCCTTCCCATATTGAGGATCCTCTGCCCACAGGTTTTCTACTTGAAAGATCACTTCTCCCGGATGACGATTTCCCTTTGGGAATCGTTCACTTATCTCTCGACCTACCATGTAGTTAACCATGCGCTCCAGGGTTAGATGGGAAATGTCTTCTGTAATCACTACTTTTCCATCGCGCATCACCGTCACTCGATCTGCAATCTTGAAGAACTCTTCCAGCTTGTGAGAAATGTATATACAGGTGACTCCATGATTTTTTAGACCCCGGAGTATCTCCATTAACTTCCCTACTTCTTCTTCAGAGAGTGCAGAGGTGGGTTCATCCAGAATCAATATAGAGGCATTTTCCGAAAGAGCCTTAGCGATTTCCGCCATTTGTTGCTTTCCTACCCCAAGATCTTTCACCACCGCGTGGGGAGATATTTCTATTCCGAACTTATCCAGGATACGTTTTGATTCGGAGTATAGTTTGTTCCAATGAATTACCCCATGTTCCAGTGGTTCTTTCCCTAAGAAAATATTTTCCCCTACTGTCATTCCTGGAACAAGGGTTAATTCCTGGTATACTATGGCAATACCTGCTTCAATTGCATGGCGAATGGAACTATCGGTGAACCGAAGCTCCTGTCCGTTCATTCGAATCGTTCCACTATAACTTCCATAAGGGTAGACTCCTGCGAGGATTTTCATCAGTGTTGATTTCCCAGCCCCATTCTCGCCACAGATCCCGTGAATTTCTCCTCGCTTTACTTCCAGCGAAACATCGTCTAATGCCCGTACGCCGGGAAACTCTTTTGTGACATGCTCTATTTCTAGAATAGTATCCTGATCCATACTCTAACACCTCTCTCTTACCATACCCCTTAGAATACTCCTGGAGAGAGGCACCCTCTCTCCAGGAAGTGTTCCAGTAGCTTTCTAAGGGATTTTACGGTCTTGGAGGACGCTTTTCCGGAGGAATATCACGATACACTGCATCGTACTTCTGGAATCCAGATTTGATTACTACGTCGTACACGTTGTTCTTGTCCACCTGGACTACAGGGAGGAAATAGCAGGCCACCTCTCCGGTTCTCTTGGGATCCAGTGTTAGATCGGAGAGTTTGTACATCTTGAGTTCTGGGACCTTTTCTCCCTTAGCAAATTTGATAGCAAGATCAATCGCCAATGGGGAGAGTTTTCGTACGTCCTTGAACACAGTCATCGTCAACTCACCTTCTACGATGGACTTACATCCTGCTTCTGTAGCATCCTGTCCAGAAATCGGAACTTTTCCAGCCAATCCCTGAGCCTTTAATGCTTGCAAAGCACCGAGGGCTGTTCCATCGTTAGAAGCCACCACGGCATCTACTTTGTTGTTTACAGCGGTGAGGATGTTTTCCATGAGCTTCAAAGCGTTGGAAGGTTCCCAGTTCTCTACCCATTGATCAGCTACAATTTTGATCTGACCTTTGTCGATTAGAGGTTGGAGAACTTCAATCTGCCCTTTTCTGAAAAGATGAGCATTGTTGTCAGTGGGGCTTCCCCCCAGGAGCACGAAATTCCCCGAGTTCTTTACGGCAAGAACACCTCGGGCTTGGGCTCTACCTACTTCCACATTGTCGAAGGAGATATACGCATCGATCTTCGGTGTTTTGATCAATCTGTCATAGGCAATGACTTTTACTCCCGCATCATGGGCTGCGGCAGCGGCTGTCGCACAGGCATCTCCATCTTCCGCCACGATAATGAGCACATCGACACCCTGAAGTACCATGTTTTCAATCTGGTCGTTTTGGAGTTTGGCATCATGGTTGGCAACCTGGGAGATTACCTGCGCCCCTTTTTCATAGGCAAGCTTAGTGAGAAGTGCCTGCTCTACCGGCCATCTTTCGGTGGCAAAATCACTGAAGGAAAGTCCGATCTTGATTGCTCCGGCTTTTCCCTTCTTTGTCTCAGTTTTGCCTCCTGCAAAGGTAGCCACAACCAGACAAACCCCTAGCAGCACCACTAGCAAGACAGTCAACCATCTCTTCATACAGACCTCCTATAAGGAATATGGTTGACAATTCTATTACAATTTGTATGCCAAGATTGATAAGCCCATTCCTTACATATAAAAAAGTAAAAATGTTAAAATTTCTTCACTCATAAAACGATTTAGAAACTGATTCTATGGTATGAGTGAATATCAATTTCCCGTTCCTGAATGATACTTGGTTGAATTTCGCCACCTCAGTGGTTGATTTCCACCACCTTCAGTTACAGATAAACCGTACTTTTGCATCCTATACCGGAGAGTGTTCCTGCTGATTCCTAGAAGTTTCGCGGCAAGAGAAACATTTCCACGTGAAGCATCCAGTGCCTCTAAAATCATTCGCTTCTCATTCTCCGCAAGAAGATTCTCCCCTTCAGAGGATCGAACCAATATGTTCGGAAGAGTATGACGTTCTTCTTTCAACTGAATAGTATCCCCTCGAATTTCCGCCGGTAAATCATCTACTTCAATGGAGTTCCCATTACAGAGTACTACAGCTCGTTCTATTACATTGCGTAATTCACGGACGTTCCCGGGCCAATTATACTGTTTAAGCAATTCCTTTACAGATTCTGAAAGAGACAGTGTGGGTTTTCCCATCTCTTCGGCATACTTTTCTAAAAAGTACTCTGCAAGAATCGGGATATCCTCTTTCCGTTCCCGCAAGGGCGGAACTCGTAAAGTAAATGTATTAATTCGATAGTAGAGATCTTCCCGAAATGCGCCTTCTGCCACCATACTGGATAGATCACGATTTGTAGCGCAAAGAACACGAATATTGACCCTTCGTACGGCCCCTGTTCCCAATGGCTCGAAAGTTTTATTCTCCAACAGTCGCAGTAGTTTGGGTTGGACAGATAAAGGGAGGTCCCCTATCTCATCTAGAAATAAAGTCCCACCATCAGCCAACTCTATCTTGCCCCGGTAGTCTTTCACAGCTCCCGTAAAGGCTCCCTTCCGGTATCCGAATAGTTCGCTTTCCAACAGATGCTCTGGAATGGCAGGGCAATTGATCGAAACAAAAGGTTGAAGGTCTTCCTCTCCTTTACAGTAGCATCTGTGGATCGCACGGGCAATTACCTCCTTCCCCGTTCCACTCTCTCCTACCAGCAGCACCGGAGCTGTAGTGGGGCCTATTTTTTGTACCATTTCCATAAGTTTTTCCATAACTATGGATCTATAAATCGGTACACTTGCAGGACAAGAGGTACGTAGGATTTGATTCTCCTTTTCCAGTTTCTCCATCCTACAGATGCGATCCACTACATTCAGTATCATTTCTTTGGTAAAGGGTTTTGTAATGACATCTACAGCTCCCAGTTTCATTGCCTCCACAGCTCGTTCCACGGTCCCATAGGCGGTGATAAGTACAAAGGGAATCATGCGGCCTTGCGCTATTAACGCTTTCAGTAGTTGTATCCCATCCATCTGTTCCATCTTCAGATCGGAAATCACTACGTCGAAGTTTTCTCCTTTTTGGAAATAGGACAACGCCTCAGTACCACTCTCTGCGGTAAAGATCTCATACCCTGCAGAACGAAATACCATCTCTAAAACCATCAGCATATTCTTCTCGTCGTCTACGATCAGAATTCTTGGCATATAATATCTCCTACCTATAGCAACAATCGGACTCGTGTCCCCTCTCCAGGCTTAGTGAAGAGTTCGAACTTTTTCCCATGCACGTCCATAATCCGATGCACAATCGACAAACCCAAACCCGTACCATGGGTTTTAGTGGTATAGAAGGGTTCGAAAATTCTCTTCATTACCTCGTCTGGAATTCCTGGACCATGATCCTCCACTTCTAGTACTAAAGAGTTTTCTTCTTGATAGGCTCTAAGGTAAACCTCATTCCCATCCTGAGATGCATCAATCGCATTCTGGATCAAATTCCGTAGAGCTTGACCGATAAGAATAGGATCGAACGAGTAGGACTCCCTGGGCACATCCACAACAATCCTGAGGGAAACCCTATGCTCCTCTTTTTGAAACGAACTGCAGACTTCCTTCAGAAATACAGAAATATTTGTTTCTTGTTTGTGCATAAAAAAAGGACGTGTAAAATCCAAGAAGTTGGAAACTACCTTTCCTAGGGTGTCTAATTCGTAAATAACTGCCTGCATCAATTTTTTTGTCTCGGGATCCCGTTTGGCAATAGCTACAGCATCCAAACGTTCCTGTAAGAGTTCAAAGGACATCTTCATAACTGCCAGAGGATTCCTCAACTGGTGCGCTACTCCCGCTACCATCTCTCCCACTGCAGCCATTCGAGAGGAAAGGGCAAGTTTCTGTTCTAACTCTTTCTCCTTCGTGATATCAAGTAGAACAAGGAGGGTTCCCACTTCCTCCTTCCCTTCCGATAAAAGGGGAACCAGGGTCAAAGAAAAAATCCTCTTATCAGAAACGCTATCCAGGATCAATTCCTTAAAGGATACGTAACGTTTTTCCCGAAACACTTCTGTCAAGACCTGCTCGAGTTGTACAGGCAGGCCGATTTGAGAGTACACCTTTCCGATAGAGGCGGTCGATAGGGAAAGGTTCGTAAGCTGGGTAAACTTCTCGTTATAGGCAGAAAGACGGTTTTCAAGATCGAAGGTCATGATACCTGCCGGTACGTTCTCCAAAATAAGAGCGTTGTAATTGCCCAATTCCTTGATTCGTTGCTCCCGGATACGAATCTTCTCCATCATGTCTTCGAATGCCAATGCCAAATCTCCGAACTCATCTTCCATAGTAGTGTCGATACGATAGCTCAGATCCCCACTGGCTATTTTTTGAACTGCATACATGAACAATCCAAGAGGAACAAAGAAAGTCACTCTGTAGAAAAGGATGGCCAGAATCGTAGCCATGATGATTACAAGGAACAGGAACCCAATAGAGAAGTAGGTGTACTGTCTGAACAGGGCGTGGTACTCTGCAGTATCGATAAAACAATAAGCGTACAACTCGGGTAGAGAAGGAATGACAGTTGCCTTATATACGAGGGACTCGATTCGGCCACTAATATCCGATTGAGATGTCAACTCTTTCTTGTAATACCGTTCTAGGATATGAATGGTGATCCGATCCAGTAAGCCAGTGCTCACAAAAGCTTGATTCTTCAGACTGAACATCACCCGTGCCCCGACTGCCACCTCAAGGGGACGTAAAAAGGTACGATCCAACTGGATGGCTGACGCCAGGTACCCAATAGGAATCTTTTCCCTCAGAATGGGTGAAACAACCCAGAGGTAAATGCGGTTTTCAATGTTCAATAAGAAGATCGGCGTTCCTTCCAGGAAATTTCTTACAATGGAATGTGTTTCGGCCAAACGAACCACGTAAGATTCACCACTGTAGGCAATAATTGACGAATCGGGGCGTAATACACTGATAGCATCTATCCGCATCGGTATACGAAAGAGACTCAGTTCTTGAGACAAGAGATTATATAGACTATAGTCCGTATAGTCGATCACCTTTTTTTGGCCAGCCAAAAGGCTGGTTTTCACCTTTATATCCCGGATTGCATCATCCGTATAGGCTCGAACGGAGTCTACCGTTCTACGGATTTCGTTTTCAAAGGATTCCTCGTTGGCTCTTTGAATGATCCATGATACTCCGATGATGGAAATAATTCCTTGGAACAGGACTAATCCCAGGAAAGCAAGGATAACCCGTACAGAAATACGGGTAGATCGAAAACCATGGCCGTGTTTCATTTCTTAAAAGCCCTGATTACTTCCTGCATCTTACTTAGTGTTTCTTCCACTCCTTGAGCACCTGTCAAGGCTCGAAACAGCTCTTCCTGGAGCAAGCGGGAAATATCCCGATACCGAGGATGTTGGAAGCGATTCACCACATGCTCCAACACTGTTTCCTTCAAATTCAAGTAAGGATCCTGAGCTCTAACGAGGGGACTCCTCCAAAGAGATGTCCACACGGGAAGTTCACTCAGATGATTTCGCTGGAAATCGGGCGAGGCGAGGAATCGCAGGAATCGTTTCGACTCCTCTTTCTTCCGACTGGTACCCATGATCCCTAGACCCTGAAAACCACTGACAGAAGAGTATCGAGTTGTATCCGAACTGCTCGAGTAGGAGCGAGGAATAGGAGCAGCACTGAGTGTTTTTTGAGAATAGGGGAATTCGTTCAAATAGCGAAGGAGGTAGGTCCAATTCGTAGTAAATGCCGTATCCCCATTGAGAAAGACCTCAGAGACGAAGAGTTCATCGCTCTGGAGGGCATAGGGATTCATCAACCCTTCGTCCAGTAGACTCTTCATCCAGGAAAGCGCTTTGAAGGCGGCTTCTGTGTTCAGTTGAACCCCACCATCTCCTCCTGTGAAACTGCCACCAAAACAACCCAGGATCCAGGCAAACTCGCATACTAGAGCTTCTTGTTTTTTCCATGAATCGAACAGGGGAAATGGAAGGATTCCCCTTCTCTTTATCTCCCGGGCATAGTATACGAGTTCTTCCAAACTCTGGGGTGGACGGCTTTTGCCGATCTGTTGGAGATAATCGTAGTTGATGAAAAGAACTTGCATGTTTGCCAGAAAGGGATAGGCCCAGAACTTATCCTCATAGAAAAACGCATCCGTTATCCGTTTAGGCATCCCTTTTAGGATAGTCCGTACATCCTCAGATCCAAGGGGAGTTAGAATTCCTTTCTCGGCAAACTCAGCAATCCAAATGAGATCAACCAACACAACATCGTAGGGAGAAACGGGTTGCCTTGCCGCTTCCTGGATTCCATCATACATCTGTTCATACTCTTTGAAGATGACTTTGACTGAAGTTCCGTACCGCTGCGTATATTCTTGCGTCCTTTCCAGGATGTCCTTTGGTTGGTATCCAGCTTGAGCCATGTACAGAAACACCAGAGCCGACTCAGGAGGAGATCCCATAGACTGGCTAAAAAGCATCATCACCGTATAGTTAGGAAAAACGAATAAGAAAAGGAAGAGGAGCCTTAAGTGAGTGAGGTTTTCTCTCATGTGAATCTATTATGAGGTCACTTCATATTTTTTGCAATTTTTTCATAAAGTATCACTACCATAGACATGCCACTGATAACTTCAACGTCTTTAAAAACGACTCCACACGCCACAATCTGTCGGCTTTACACATCGATCAACACGTAGAAGTTCCTGTACACCCCTTGTACGGTCGAAGGAAATCACGAAATGTCCAAACCGTACACCTGATTTGGCATTATTCTCCCGCCTTGACCATCCCACCCCTCCTGGCTATACTCTCCCTACTCAGCCACAGTGTATCGGGATGTAGCCTAGCGGCTAAGGCGCCTGCTTTGGGAGCAGGAGACCGGGGGTTCAAATCCCTCCATCCCGAATCCGTGCGCCCATAGCTCAACTGGATAGAGCAACTGCCTTCTAAGCAGTAGGTCGGGGGTTCGAGTCCCTCTGGGCGTAATACCTACATCGGTTTGAACACCTTGCAGGAAATGTGACGATTTTAAAACTTTGTTAATTGGGTTGGTATTTCTTCTTCATAATCTCGTTTCGTACTTTCTGAACTTTTTCAATCGCTTCTGCCAAAACGTCGAGGTATTTTCCCGCTCGGTCCAACTGGTGGTAAAGTTGCATCGCAGCGAAGAAAAAAACGAACACAGGTAACAATAGACCGATGGATAACACGACAAGAACTTCCGCGCCCATACTTTTTCTCTCCTAAATTATAGAATATGCTACGATAAACCTATCCAGCATTCATTAGCGATTTTTTAAAGAAATATGAAAAATTGATGGGAATTCTACCATCTTTATCCCCCCTTGCTTCCTTCCCCATTCTTCGATAGAAAATCTTATGACTTCCTTACAATCCCACCCCGCCATCCGTCGACTCGATTCTTACCGCACTGGATCTTCTTCTACCCCGCAGAACCCTAGAGGGAAAGGTCCCGTGGTGTACTGGATGAGCCGAGATGGGCGTTGTATCGATAACCGAGCCCTCGAGTTTGCCCTAAGCCTCGCGGTTTCCCAGGATCGAGCAGTGGCAGTGTGCTTCTGCCTTGCCTCAAGATTCCTGGACGCCACCCTCCGGGCCTACAACTTTCTCCTGAAAGGCATCCGTGAAACTGCCGAAGGCCTAGGAAACCGGGGGATCCCTTTTTTTCTCCTGAAAGGCGAACCGGCAGCAGAAGTGCCCCGATTCCTGCAAGACCTGGATGCCTCAGCGCTGGTAACAGACTTCGACCCCCTCCGAATCAAGAAAAGGTGGAAGGAGGATATTCTTTCGAAAACAACTGTCCCCGTGTACGAGGTGGATGCCCACAACATCGTACCCTGTTGGGAAACTTCCTCCAAACAGGAGTTCTCCGCCCGAACCATCCGGCCCAAGATCCACGCCAGGCTCTCCGAGTACCTGGAAGCGAAAAGCTGGGTGAGTGAAACGGACTGGCAGAAAGCTGCCCGACTTTCCCGTTCCGCCGGGATAACCTCCCCTTCCGTGGATTGGGAAGCCCTCCTGTCCTTTCTGGAAGTAGACAGAACCGTTCCCCCCATCGAATGGCTTACACCGGGGTACTGGGGAGCGAGAGCCGTATTGGAGGTGTTCCTTCGGGAAAAGCTTCCCCGGTACGCGGATGACCAGAACGATCCCAATAAGGATGTCCTTTCCAACCTCTCCCCCTACCTCCACTTCGGCCAGATTTCCGCCCGGGAGGTTGCAGTGGCGGTGGAACAAAGCGACGCCCCTCGGGAAGCCCGAGAGGCCTTCCTGGAACAGCTTATCGTACGTAAAGAACTCTCGGACAATTTTTGTCACTACAATCCCCACTACGATTCCTTCGAGGGGTTTCCCCGCTGGGCCCAGGAGAGCTTAAGGAAGCACGAAAAGGATGAACGTGCCTATCTCTACACCTACGATCAGTTGGACCGCGCCCAGACCCACGATCCTCTCTGGAACGCGGCCCAGAATCAGCTAGTTAAACGGGGAAAACTCCATGGGTATCTCCGGATGTACTGGGCCAAGAAGATCCTGGAATGGACAGCCACTCCCAGGGTGGCCATGGAGTATGCCGTGCGGTTGAACGATCGGTACAACCTGGACGGCCGGGACCCAAACGGGTACGTGGGGTGCGCCTGGTCCATCGGAGGTCTGCACGATCGGCCCTGGTTCAACAGGCCCATCTACGGGAAAGTGCGGTACATGAGTTACTCGGGAGCAGCCCGCAAGTTCGATGTGGAGGCGTTTGTAAAACGCTGGGTATAAACAACTCCAATACCGAAGAATTCTTCGGTTCACAGGAAAAATTGAGACACGATCCAGCCCACCCCCCGCGCCAGGGCAACTTTTAGCGGATTGGCCCGATGGGGAACATAAAATGTGCAGTTCCTGTCCAGCCAGCCTTTATCCCGCCAGTACCGATAGTCATTGGATTCCGGGGGCTCCCTCTTCCATACCGACTGCTGTATCTTAAATGCCACTAAAGAAAGAAAGGAGGGCTGCATGGCGTGATGTTTAAAAATAGCCCGGAATAAATCCTTAGCCACATGAGCCGCTTCTTTTTCGTAGCGAAACATCTCCTCCGTTGACGCGAGGGCGCCCATTTTGAGTCCCTTTTTCCCAACCAGATGATACCCCCAGGTTAGCAAAGCCCCGTTCATGGTTCGTAGGGTATGCGCAGTTGGCCCTCCCCCAACAGTTGCCACCGTATACGCGACCTTAAAAGCCATGGCAGGGCGATGGCTTAAGTAGGCAAGCCGATCTATCCAGGTTTTAACCGTTCCACTCACATCATCCACGTAGACCGGACTGGCTAGGAGAAGGCCGTCGACGGCGTCCATCTTTGCCCGTATGAGTGGAATAGCGTCCTTAAGGGGACAGGATTCTTCCCCCCGATCGAAACACACCCTACAGCCCCGGCAAGGGCGGATTTCCATATCCCCTAGGAATAAAGTCTCCCATTCAAGTGGTGTATTTTGCCTTGCCGCCAGCCCCCGCATCCGCGCTTCTATCATCTGCACAATCCTGGCGGTGTTCCCTTTGTTACGGTGACTGCCGATCAGGGCGAGAATTTTGATCGTCATTAACTCACCGCACGAACCAGATCCAGCATGAACATGAATGGCCTGGTGGGGGCGATCACGTTAAGGGTGCCGGTCAGATACAGGGAGCGGGACGGGCACGCGAAGGCGAAGGAGCCGGTGGAGCCGGAATGACCAATGAACCCAGGCAGCGGGGTAATCCAAAAATAGCGGGGCAATTGGAAGCACATCAATCCGTAACCATAACGCAGGGGGAAGAATATCCTGTTCCAGTTCATCATACGATCCAGCATTCCTTTTTCGAAGAGCTTGCCCTCCATAAACGCCCTCAGGAAAATCATGCATTCGGAGGCTGTGGAAACCAGGCCGCCATCGGATACATTGGAGGAAAGGTATTTGAGCACAGAGACCGGGGCATCGTTCAGAAAAATCGTAGCGGGTTGCTCACCGGGAGGGGGTTTTGTCCAGTCGTAGAGATAGGTTCGCTTCAAGCCTAGGGGCGCGCAGACGCGTCCCTCGAAATTTACCGCCATGGGTTTTTCGGTTACGGCTTGAATGATTTCCCCCAACAGACGGTAGTTGAGGTTGGAGTAGTAGGCTCGACCAGGCGTTCCCGGCGGGAAGCGCGGAGATAGCGTGCGGGTGATCCGAATCGCCTCGGCGGTATCGACGGACCGGTCGTGACCAGCCTTCAATTCCTCGAAGAGGCTTTTGCCTCCACGGGGTTTATCCATCTCATAATCAGCCAGTCCCGATGTCTGGTTGACCAGTTGATAGATCTTGATTTGCCTGCTGTAATCGATTCCCTTATAGACATGAATCCCATCGATCAGGGAGGAAGGCAGAAACGATCCAATCAGCGCTTCAAGATCCAGTTTCTTTTCCGAGTGCAACTGCATCGCGATGGCTGCTGTGTACATTTTGGTAACAC
>Ga0272446_1001508_pt1 | contig 33681 bp, 29 predicted proteins | sample YNPCB0061_FD_194587 | JGI IMG/M metagenome (GOLD analysis project Ga0272446, IMG submission 194587) | Hot spring microbial mat communities from Yellowstone National Park, WY, United States - YNP-CB-006-1 | ecosystem: Environmental > Aquatic > Thermal springs > Hot (42-90C) > Sediment | place...
CTCCCGCGCTGCGGGAGAGGGGGGAGCTGGTTCGTGGACTCGGTATCGTTGACAGACACCAGCGCAGGATCGCCACGGCTACGCTTACCTCTCCCCTCTTCCGCTCCCTTGGTGGGAGCGGCAGGGGTGGAAGGGGGAAGGTGCGGGGGCACCCTCACCCCCAGCCCCTCTCCCGCGCTGCGGGAGAGGGGGGAGCTGGTTCGTGGACTCGGTATCGTTGACAGACACCAGCGCAGGATCGCCACGGCTACGCTTACCTCTCCCCTCTTCCGCTCCCTTGGTGGGAGCGGCAGGGGCGGAAGGGGGAAGGTGCGGGGGCACCCTCACCCCCAGCCCCTCTCCCGCGCTGCGGGAGCGGGGTGATCCGGTCAGTGGCAGCGTTGACAGACGCTGGCGCAGAATCGCCACGGCTACGCTTACCTCTCCCCTCTTCCGCTCCCTTGGTGGGAGCGGCAGGGGCGGAAGGGGGAAGGTGCGGGGGCACCCTCACCCCCAGCCCCTCTCCCGCGCTGCGGGAGCGGGGTGATCCGGTCAGTGGCAGCGTTGACAGACGCTGGCGCAGAATCGCCACGGCTACGCTTACCTCTCCCCTCTTCCGCTCCCTTGGTGGAAGCGGCATGGGCGGAAGGGGGAAGGTGCGGAGCATAATCTCCCCCTTCCTCTCTCGCAGCGTGGGAGAGGAAGGGGGGCTAGGGGGGAAGGTGAGGGCCGCCCGGCATCCTCCGCAGCACAGATCTCTAATACACCGGTGTACACCAGTGCTGATACTTCTTCACCCGCCCACGCACCACATCGGCATACAAGTTGACCAGCATCATGCCAATCGGTCCAACTGTCCCACTGCCAACTGGACGCCGATCAATCTCGATAATCGGCTTAATCTCAGCGCCGGTACCGCAGAAGAACGCCTCGTCGGCCACGTAAAGTTCGGTACGGTCGATGGGTGCTTCCCGAACCGGAATGCCTAACTGATTACGCGCCAGCTCCATAACAACCTGGCGAGTAATCCCTTCCAGAATATCACCACTCGTTGGCGGCGTTATCAATACGCCATTCCGCACGATAAACAGATTGGCTGCCGATGCTTCAGCCACATGACCATCATTACTCAGCACAATCGCTTCATCATAGCCGTTGAGTAACGCCTCGCTCTTCGCCAACGCCGAATTGAGGTACGCACCACAAGCCTTGGCCCGTGACGGAATAATGTTATCGTCGATCCGTCGCCATGATGAGACACAAGCCTTAATTGCTGAGCCAGCCAGGTATTGCCCGAATCCAACCGCAAACATTGTGAAACTATCGGTCAGACCGTGTAACTGCACGGCAATCGCCGGATCACTCTTGTAGAGCAGGGGCCGAATGTACACATCTTCACGGAACTCCTCCCGTCGCAGGAGTTCAATAGTAATCTGACACAGCTCATCAACGCTGTAGGGCAACTTCATCATCAAAATGCGGGCTGAGCGGTGTAGTCGCTCCATGTGTTCGCGCAGACAAAAGACGTAGAGCTGTTGATGGTCAGCGTTCCAATAGCCACGAATACCCTCAAAACAGCCGGTACCGTAATTGAGCGCATTGGTCATCACACTCACCTGCGCTTGCTCGATAGGGACAATTTCACCGTTGAAGAAGGCAAAACGGTTGTTAGGCACGGTTGGTTCCTTTCTTTTTACACTGCATAGGGTGTAGATGGCGTCTTCTGCCAAGTGTACCACTATTATTTAGGGCTTTTCAACGTTCTCAGCGCTCTCGCTTGCACAGAGCGCCTACCCCTCACTTACCCTCTGCAAGCGTGGGGGGAAGGGGGTTGATCTGCAAACGGGATCGGTGTCAGTGATACCTGTCCGCTGTGGTGTTTCATTCTTCTCCCCCCGTGGAAGAGGAAGGTGGTGGGTGAGATAAGATTGGGAAACCATCCCTCTCGCTCACACCTGGGTGCGCGGGCCTCCGGCCCGCAGTGTATAGGTTGCGTCTGGAAGGCGCCGCGCTGGCGTCGAGCACGCGAGAGTATGGGCCGGCCCGCAGTGTATGGATTGCGTCTAGAAGGCACCGCGCTGGCGTCGAGCACGCGGGAGTATGGGCCGGCCCGCAGTGTATAGGTTGCGTCTGGAAGACACCGCGTTGGCGTCGAGCACGCGGGAGTATGGGCCGGCCCGCAGTGTATGGGTTGCGTCTGGAAGGCGCCGCGTTGGCGTCGAGCACGCGGGAGTATGGGCCGGCCCGCAGTGTATGGGTTGCGTCTGGAAGGCGCCGCGCTGGCGTCGAGCACGCGAGAGTATGGGCCGGCCCGCACAGTGTATGGATTGCGTCTAGAAGGCACCGGCAGGCGCATGAACGCGATCGGGGGCAGGTTTGGAACCTGCCCCTACTGCACGCCGATAGGCACAAGAGAGAAAACAGGAAATAGCAGCGGTGATGCACATGATCGGCGCACCAGCAGGGCGTAGAGCAGACTACCGTTGGGAGCAAGAAGCTACGCTTCTCCGCACGCACAGCTAACATTTTGGGGGTCTTTCTATCCCACTCACCTCTCACTCCTCTACCTTACTCCTCCATCGCAATACCCAGCAGCGAAAAAACGCTAAAAATCCCTACTGTTGGTGACCGCCAACTAGATGAATGGTTGCCGACCGTGTTTGCAAATAAGTACCAAGGATGGTCAATCCCGTAGCACTGATAAGACCAACAATCGCGAACGTCAGCCAGGGGAATGCCGGTACATTGAGAGTGGTTGCCAAATCGATCAACAAGCCTCCGCTCAAGTTACCCAGTCCCCCGCCAACCGCCAACGCCAGCGCATTCACCCCGAAGTAAGAGCCGAGTGCTCGTTGATCAGCCAGGTTGGCAGTGACACTCTGCTGAGCCGGTGTTGCCAGCAGCGTACCAATGGTAAAGATGGCTACACAACCTATCAGGAAGGGAAACGAGGCGGCAATCGCAACCATCCCCAGCCCCAATGCCATCAACACAATACCAGTGATCAGCATATACAACGGGCGAAGCCAGCGTTCTACAATCCCGATGACCGGTAACTGCAACACAACCGTCATTCCGGCATTGACCCCATAGATCCAGCGCACGGCATCAGCAGCGTTTGCCAGCCGTTCACCGATCAACGGCAGGCTGATGGTCAATTGCACCCACATAAACCAGAATCCCATGAGCAGCGTGGTAAAAGCGAGAAAGGGTCGATCACGAAGTGCCAGACCAAGCCCAAAGCCTAGTCGCGAACGATCAGTTGCCGTCTCAATTGGTGGTAAGAGCAGCGTTATTACCCCGATCAACGTAAAACAGGCAGCAGCGGCCAGTGCTACCGTACTGAAGCCATATTTCAGTAGAAATGCACCGAGGAAGGGGCCACTAACCATTCCCAATCCACTACCGACGCCATTAATGGAGTAGGCACGCGCCCGCTCATCTTCAGTTGTTAACGCTGCGATCCCAGCCCGACTCGGCGCCTCGAAGAGCGCGCCCCCAAGTGCTGAAAGGAGCATTGCCCCAAAGAGCAGGAGCGGTGTATCGGTAAAGGCCAGACATACAAAACCAACCGCACGCACCAGCACGCCGGCAGTAATCAGGCCACGACCACCGAAACGATCGGCGAGTACCCCGCCACCAACACTCACTCCCTGCTGCACAAGCTGGCGTAATGCCAGGGCTAGCCCAACCGTCACCGCCGCAAAGCCTAACGTCTGTACGTAATGCACCGAAACCAGGGGAATGACCATAAAAAAGCCAGCGTACATCATAAAATTGATGACGATCAAGATGATCAATCCCCGATACCTGACAGGACGTGAGAGGTTCATGGTAACCAGCTTCCAGGTTAGTAGCTGACAATGTTCAGTGTGGATGAACGAACTGAAGATGAGGGCCACCCTCACCCCCAGCCCCTCTCCCGCAGCGCGGGAGAGGGGTGAGGCGGAAGGGGCCAGGACGGGACATAATCCCCCCCTTCCTCTCCCGCAGCGTGGGAGAGGAAGGGGGCTAAGGGGGAAGGTGAGGGGTCCAGTTGCCCGCCACCATTCCCCGCATCGTGCAGACACACGCTTATCCACCCACACTACGTTACCATATCTGCCCAATCTGCGCTACAGATCACTGCAATCGGGCCGGTCGGCGTATGGGTCAGTACGACCACCAGTGAACGTTGACCGGTACCGCGAAGTTGACGAGCCAGTGCATTGGTGTCAAGTGGTGAACCGCGCTTTTTCACCGTCACTAGACCGCCATCAAGTTCACGGACTAGTGCCCGTAACCGTTTCAGTTGAAAGGGGAGCCAGGTGATAATCGGCCAAGAGCGGGCAAATGGGGTTGGGGTCGCCGTTTCAGCCGTGAGATAGGCAATATCGGGTGCAAGTTGATGAGCACCGAGCTGTGCAGCTAAAAGAGTGACCAGACCGGCTCTGATGACTGCTGGATCGGGTTCGTAGAGGACTGTTAGTGGCAGACTGAGCGTGGGAGGTGGTGATGGTGAGGCAACCATAGTTGCCCATGATCCATCGCTCCGCAGCACCGTCGCCCGCCGGGTCGTAGTCATAAATGGCCCGGCCCAGAGTACTGCCTCCTTCAATTCACCATCGAGGGAAACAAACTCAATTTCGGCATCGGTCGGCAACACAGTTGGATCGATCCCCGGCGCCAGCTTAACCACCAGTGCCGATGTATAACGCTGCCAGCTCAAGATATGCGATAACGGTGGCTGAAAGGCTTCAGGATCAAACACTCGTCGTCCTTCGCTACGTCGAGCCGGATCGCAAAAGAGTGCAGCCGCCGACGGAGGTGGTTCACGCATCAGATCGCGTTCGACAAAGACCACTCGTGAACCAAGCCCAAGCACATCGACATTGTATCGCGCTAACGCCAGACGGATCGGATCACGTTCGACCGCAATCACTCGTGCACCGGCAGTAGCCAGCGCAATCGTGTCGCCGCCGATCCCACAACCGAGATCGGCTACGTGACCGACACTGACCATGCGGTTGGCACGATGGGTGGCAATCACGGTCGCTGAAGCCTGTTCAAGCGCATCACGGGTAAACAGCATCCGGTTGGCCTGCGGAAATTTGGTTATGGCGCGTCGGCGCAACAGAGCTTGTTCAACTGCTACCCGTGCCCGTTCAGCAGGTAACAACCGTCGCAGCCGCGTCAATTCGGCCAGAATATTCCTCTCGTCAAGATCGCGCTCGGCGAGATCGGCCAGCACCGCCATTCCTTCTGATGAACGAAGCCAATTGATAAGGGCTTGATCCATAGGCATTCCACACACAGGTAATGGAGAGGGCGCAGCAGCACTGAAATGCTAACCGTCATCGAACTGATAGGGGGCACAATACCGCTGCACCCTACCCAATCCACCACTCGATCATAATATTCCTAAACAACACAAAGCGCGGTACAATAAGCGTAGTACCGATAAGCTATCGACAAACGAGGTCTGTTATGCGTAGAATTGGCTGGATCATATTCATCCTCACTTTTATCCTGACTGCATGTACCAACCAGACAGTACAGACGCCGATCGCAACTCAAGTCGTCCCCACCACGGTACCGGCGTCGGCGGCAACTGCAGCCGTTCCTACCACCCAGCCACCGGTAGGCACCGACGTCACTCCGGAGATAGCTACCGCTGGCATCCAGCAGGCGCTCGACGGGTACGTTGAAGCGTACAACACGAATAACATCGAACTCTTACGCTCGGTTGTTGATCAGACAAACGCTCCTTTCCGGCGTCTCGTCGAAGAACGCTTCAAAACGTTTCAGGAATCATCGTTTGCCGGCAGTCGCTTTGGGCGAATGCGTGTCTTGGAAGTCAAACCCCGTGAACACGGGTTCTGGCAGGTGGCTATCGATGATGGAGGCTACCGCCGCGACATCCTCTTCCGGCAAATGGACGATGGGCGATGGGTGATGAGTGAACCGACCGAAGAGCAACTCGGTCAGAAAATTAGAATCGAGAACGAATATTTTACGCTCAACACTTACGAATGGGCCGCAGAGGTCAATACGATTATTGAAGACATGGTCGTGCGTGCCCGACAGCAGGTCATCGATACGCTAGGTCGTACTCCCGAAAACAAATTCAACGTTTATCTACGACCAATCTTCGGAATTTCACCACCGGTCAATCCGAATTCACTGGCCTGGTACTCGGCTGGTTCACGTCCGCTCAACGATCGGGTAGACATCTTTGCTCCCTTCTCGTATGCGTTTGGCTTTTACGATCCCAAGGTTGGTTGGGAAGAAGAACTCTATAGCACTATCGTCCACGAATTGACCCACTGGGCCTACACACGGGCCTTCGCACAAGAGTACCGCATCACCGACTGGATGAGCGAGGGCCTGGCCGAATACGTCTCGAATAATCCACGCCGTAACGCAGTGAGTGCTGCTGTGCGGATGGGACGCATTATTCCACTTGTTGATCCCAATGGTGGTGTTCGTCCGCAAGATATGGATCATATGACCACCCTTGAAGTTGATCGCAGCCTGGCCTACGGATTTGCCTACTCGCTGGTGGCATATATCGTCGAAACGCAGGGTGGCCTTGATGGCTTCTGGCGCTTCGCGGCTGCGGTGCGGGATACGCCGGGAACGGGGATCGAATTTTACGATAAAGCGCTCCAGAAAGCCTTTGGCATCAGCTACGAAGAATTTGACGCTGGTTGGCGGAAGTGGCTACAAGAGAACTATTAGCGCGTGGCCGAGACAGCTTTGCAGCGATGAAGGTCGTGGCACGGTCTCCGCCGGTGATTGGTTTCTATCCGAAAACGCCACGATCCGCGACCACGTGCACGCACTGATGGGCATCACAGTCCAAATCGTAGGGGTGCGGTATTGCCGCGCCCCAGGTGATGTTGCCCCCGACATATGATACCGCCGTCATCAGAAATCGATCACACGGATATCCCGTCAGATCGTATTCGACGATGTTGGTGTATCCCTGGCGCAGCGGTGCAATCATGAACGGCATAGGTCGTGTGTCGTGCCTGATCGCAATGACGATGCGGTATTCAGGGCGACAGTTGTGCACGAGACAGCGGCCCACCCGCTCAGAGAACGGGAGTATTTTTTTCAAATGGTCGTTTTATCAACAGGAACGCCTATGTCTGCGCCACGCCTCATCGTACCTGGTCTGTACGAATTACGCCTGTCGATGCCCCTCAGTTCGGTGAATGTTTTCTTCTTGCTTACCGCCGAAGGTGTCACTCTGATTGATACCGGCTACCCTGATCGAGGTATTGGTGTATTGGCCGGCCTGTCGGCGCTGGGCCGGACATCAGCCGATATACGGCACATCATTGTGACCCACCATCACATTGATCACGCCGGCAACTTAGCTACCCTCCAAACCCTAAGCAATGCAACCGTCTGGATGCATCCCCTCGATGCCGAAGAAGTCAGACACGGCAGAGCACTACGGCCAACCATCCACAACGCTCCTGGTTGGTTCAACTGGCTCGCTGCCAAATTGGCAGCAATGATCATCCCCCAAACCATCACACCGGCTCAGGTTGATCAGCACGTCACTGATGGCACTATGATCCCCTTTGCCGGTGGCTTGATTGCCGTTCATATACCCGGTCACAGTACTGGTCAGATCGCATTGTACTGGCCGGCACAGCAGACACTCTTTGTTGCCGATGCTGCTGTCCATCGCGGGAAACGACTGCATATGCCACCGGTGCTCGAAGATGAGACGGCAAACGCAGCCAGCCTTGCTCGCCTCGCAACCTACCGTTTTTCCACCCTCTGTTTTGGTCACGGCCCGGCGTGTTCTGGGCCAGAGGTGCAACGTGTGTTTCGACAGTATGCCGCGACGTTGGCGCGGCAGAGCTAACGAAGACCTGTAAGGCATTGTCGCGCTTCACTTGCTGAGAGCTTTATTCAGCGTTACCATAACGGCATATTGGCAACGAACGCCGTCATTGTACAAGGAGGTACGTGATGAACCGCACGATTCGTGCTCCTCGTGGGACAACACTTCATTGTGCCAACTGGCAGATCGAAGCTGCTTACCGCATGATCCAGAACAACCTTGATCCCGATGTTGCATTTGATCCGATGCACCTGATCGTCTATGGTGGACGTGGCCGGGCAGCACGCAACTGGGAATGCTTCGATGCGATTCTTGCTACCCTGCGTCGCCTGCAACCGGATGAGACACTCCTTGTGCAGTCGGGAAAACCGGTTGCTGTCTTCCGTACCCATCCTGATGCGCCACGTGTGCTGATCGCCAACTCCAATCTGGTACCGGCCTGGGCTACCCAAGAAAACTTTGACCGCTGGGAAGCTGCCGGACTGACAATGTACGGTCAAATGACGGCAGGAAGCTGGATTTACATCGGTACCCAGGGCATTTTACAGGGAACCTACGAAACCTTCGGAGCATTGGCCCGTTCTGCGGGTTGGGAAACACTACGTGGAAAATTGGTGGTTACTGCCGGTTTGGGCGAGATGGGTGGTGCACAACCGCTAGCGGTGACCCTTAATGAAGGAGTTGTGATTGCTATCGAGGTTGACCGCTGGCGTGCCGAGCGCCGTCTGCGGCTGCGGCAGGTGGATCGACTCAGTGACGATCTCGAAGAGGCGATGACATGGGCTGAAGAAGCACGGGCAAGTGGAAGACCATTATCGATTGCATTAATCGGAAACGCAGCAGAGATACTACCTGAAATGTTACGGCGCGGTGTGCTGCCAGATGTAGCAACCGACCAAACCAGCGCCCATGATATTCGCTATGGCTACATTCCCGCCGGATTATCACTGGAAGAAGCGGCTGAACTGCGTGAGCGTGACCCGGCAGAGTACGATCGCCGGGCAATGGCCTCAATGGCCGAACATGTGCGAACGTTGCTCGAATGGCAACGGCGCGGTTGCATTGTGTTTGACTACGGAAACAACCTGCGTCAGCGCGCTTTTGATGCCGGTGTACGTGATGCGTTTAGTTATCCGGGCTTTGTGCCAGCTTATATCCGCCCTCTGTTCTGCGCCGGGAAAGGACCGTTTCGCTGGGTAGCCCTGTCTGGTGATCCTGAAGACATCTATGTTACTGACCGTGCAATTGCCAATCTCTTTCCCGATGACGAACACCTCGGTCGCTGGTTACGTCTCGCTCGCGATCACGTTGCTTTTCAGGGTCTACCGGCACGGATCTGCTGGCTTGGCTATGGCGAACGAGCTAAAGCTGGCTTGCTTTTGAACGAACTGGTAGCTCGCGGTGATGTAAAAGCACCAATTGTGATCGGTCGCGATCATCTTGATGCAGGATCGGTTGCCAGTCCTAACCGCGAGACAGAAGGTATGCGCGACGGCTCCGACGCGATTGCCGATTGGCCACTCCTCAATGCGCTGATCAATGCGGTTGGCGGTGCTACGTGGGTGAGCATTCATCACGGTGGTGGTGTGGGTATCGGTTACAGCATCCATGCCGGACAGGTAATCGTTGCCGATGGTACGCCTGAAGCTGCCCGCCGGATCGAGCGTGTTCTGACAACCGATCCAGGTATGGGTGTTGTGCGTCATGCCGATGCGGGTTATCCCGAAGCCATCGCGTTTGCCCGTCGTCACGGTATCGATATACCGATGCTGCCGAATCACGACATTACGGAAACTCATGTGTTGTCGCACGACGAGTGATGGGCACAGATCGCACCAGGAGGAGCGAGTTCTGAACCCTCCTCCGGTTGTGACGTGTTAGCTCGGTGGTTTCAGGACGGTTGATGAAGCAAGACATCTCTGCTATGCAGCGGTGCAACAAACCGGTAAAACATCACCATGCAGGCAGTCCTTCCCTTCAGAACCGTCATGATCAGTTTGAAAGTAGCGACCTATGGAACAATGTGACCTTCTTATTCACTCAGCATCCCAGATTGTCACCTGTGCCGGGCCACCCGGCCCCCGGCGGGGTATTGCGATGCGTGATGCTGGTATCATCACACAAGGTGCTCTGGCAATTCGTGGCCCGGCGATTGTCGCTGTCGGACCAAGCGACGAGCTACGGCGCCGTTTCACTGCCCGCCAAGAGATCGATGCTACCGGTCAGGCTGTATGCCCTGGTCTAATCGATTGCCATACCCACATTGTTTACGCTGGCGAACGCATAACCGAGTTCGAGCAACGCTGTGCCGGAGCTACGTATCAAGAGATTATGGCTGCTGGTGGTGGTATTCTCCGCACGGTACGCCTAACCCGTGCGGCCTCGACCGCGACGTTAGTTGCAGAGACCTTGCCCCGCCTGGCTCATATGCTGCGTCTAGGCACAACCACTGCTGAGGTGAAGACCGGGTACGGTCTTGAATGCGACACCGAGTTGCGCCAACTGGCAGTCATTGAACAACTCGCTGCTCTACAACCGATTGAACTGGTGCCGACCTTTCTTGCTGCCCATGCGGTACCACCGGAGTTTCTTGATCGCGCCGATAGCTATGTTGATCTAGTTGTCGAAACGATGTTGCCACTGGCACGGCGCTGGTATCACAGCTCGTCATTTGCCGACCAGGCCATCCCCCTTTTTGTCGATGTGTTTTGTGAGCGTGGAGCATTTACGGTTCCCCAAAGTCGGCGGGTACTCATGGCTGCCCGCGATCTCGGTCTGCCACGGAAGGCACACGTCGATGAGTTTAACGAACTGGGTGGGCTGGCAATGGCCCTGGAAGTAGATGTCACCTCGGTCGATCATCTCGATGTTACCAGCACGACAGCCTTTTCGGCCCTGGCCGCCAGTTCTACGATCGCTGTTCTCTTACCGCTGGTTTCGATCAATCTTGGCACAACGCATTTTGCCGCTGCTCGACAGATGATCGATGCCGGAGTTGCTGTGGCGCTGAGTACTGACGCCAACCCCGGATCGGCGCCGTCACTGTCGTTGCCGCTTACCATGGCCATTGCCTGTCGTTATCTGCGGATGCTACCGGCAGAAGCACTCTTGGCAACGACCGTTAATGCAGCATACGCCATTGGCTTAGGTGGCAGAGTCGGTGCTCTCATGCCAGGCATGCAGGCTGACCTGCTGATTCTGGCAGCGAACGATTACCGCTGGCTCGTATACGAGCTGGGTGGTGCTCCCGTCGCACAGGTCATCAAGCGAGGGCAGGTTGTCTGGAATGAGCGGATGTCCTGATGCTGACGACCTGTATTGTTGTCGCGAGAACGGGTTTGCAACCCTGTGATACCAGCAGGATGAAGACCAGGGATTTTCAGACGTGTCAGCACTCGTGTCACAGTGTGTCCGGTATACCTCTTCCCTGCCCAAAAGGGCGAGGAGGGAATGCAGCTTCCCCGATTTTCTCTGCAAACGGGGGTGATGATGTGCCGATGCGTCAAATGGCAGCCATGCACGATAGGACGCGGGCCAGCAGTCCGTGCTCCCAGGGAAATAACAACGTACCAGGACATTATGAAGAGGGACTATGCAAGGAAACGAAGTCATTCTGGATGGTGAAAGCCTGACGCTCGAACAAGTGGTAGCAGTTGCTTACGGTAAACCCGGCTTACCGGAGGTGAGCCTGGCGCCAGCAGCCAGAGTGCGAGTCGCACGGGCCGCTCAGGCTGTGCAGACCTTACTAGAGCAGGGAGTTATCGCTTACGGTATCACAACGGGCTTTGGTGCATTCAAGGATCGCGTGATTGCACTCGATCAGGTCAGCCGCTTGCAACACAACATCCTGGTGAGCCACGCCGTGGGAGTAGGACCGGTCTTTGACATTCCTACAACCCGTGCCATTATGCTTATCCGGGCCAACACACTGGCGCGAGGACATTCGGGTGTACGACTACAAACGCTCGAACGCCTGATTGATATGCTTAACCACGGCCTGCATCCCCGCATCCCTTGCAAGGGTTCGCTGGGTGCGAGTGGTGATCTGGCACCGCTTGCCCATATGGCCTTGCCTCTGATCGGGCTAGGTGAGGTCGAATGGCAGGGAGAAATACTACCGGCAGCAACAGCATTAGCCCGCTTGCATTGGCCACCGCTCGAACTGGCTGCCAAAGAGGGATTAGCTTTAACCAACGGTACTGCCGTGATGTGCGCATTGGGTGTCCTTGAAACCAGCCGCGCCGAGCTGCTGAGTGCCACTGCCGACATTGCTGGCTGTCTCAGCCTGGAGGCACTTCACGGCACACCCGCCGCCTTCGACGCTCGGCTCTACGCCTTGCGTCCCTTTCCACGGCAGATCGAATGTGCCGCCCATCTCCGTCGTTTACTGGCCGGTAGTGAATTCGTGCGTAACAACGATCCGCGCCATGTGCAAGATGCGTACACGCTCCGCTGTATTCCCCAGGTACACGGTGCTGTACGCGATGCAATTGCCTACGCACGCTGGGTGTTTGATATTGAATTGAATGCCGTTACCGATAACCCGCTGATCTTTGTTGATGATACAGGCAACGTCGAGATCATTTCTGGCGGTAATTTTCATGGCGAGCCACTGGCTATCGCTCTCGACTATCTCGGTCTGGCGGTCGCCGAACTGGGGAATATCGCTGAACGACGTTTAATGCGGTTAACCGATGAAGCTTCTAACACGCACGTCTTACCGGCATTCCTGACTCGCGCTGGTGGTCTCAATTCCGGATTTATGATCGTGCAATACACTGCAGCAGCGCTGGTAACCGAAAACAAAGTCTTGGCCCATCCGGCCAGCGTTGATAGCATCCCAACATCGGCCAACGTCGAAGATCATGTTAGTATGGGTGTCACGGCTGGGCTAAAACTGCGTACCATTCTCGACAATGTCAGCCAGATTCTGGCGCTCGAACTATTTGCTGCGGCCCAGGGTATTGACTTTCGTCGGCAAGAACTTGGTAGCAATGCGCGATTGGGACGCGGTACTGCACCGGTATACAATCTGATACGTCAACACGTGCCATTTGTGGCTGAAGACACTTTCCTGCATCCCTACATCACAACGATGTGCGAACTGGTAGCACAGGGGAAGATTGCAGCCGCAGGTACAGGCAATGAAGCGGAATAGTCGCCCACTTGGTACAAAGGCAAGGGCTTGGAGTATCAGGAGCACAAGGACGTTGATCGTCAACAATCTAAAAGGGCGGGTTACCAACCCGCCCCATACCCGTAAATACAGCACACGGTAAACAGAAGGAGACTAATCTCCTGCCGGTTTTGGGTTTAATGCAGTGTTTCGCCGCGCCACGGCCATCGCCTCAAGCACCACAATGACCATCACCGTCAGTACAATGCCGGCCAGCGCACCTACTGCAGCCTGAGTGAGCACTGTTCGACCTATTGCGGTTACAGGATTGGTAACCGTCCCGAGGTATCGCACCGACACCTGCGGAGCAGCATTTGCTACCCGCAACTCGTCAATGCGCTGGAGTAATACCTCGATCAAACTAAATGCAAGATCACGGTTACGAGAAAGTTCGCGTTGGCGAGCATTTAACTGCTCGAGCCGAGTTTGCGCGGCAGCCAGTCGTTCATAAAGTAGCTGACTCGAATCGGGACTCAACTCAGCGGGTGGTAGTTCACTGAGGCGCTCCGCTTCCTGACGCACTGCACGATATTCAGCGTTGAGGGTCGTCATTAGTCGATCTAGATCGGCCACCGTTACCGACAACTTACTACTCAAGGAGCTATCGAGTTGCAAGATAGGACGGTCACTTCCCTGTGCACTAAGATTTCGGATTCGGAGCAATAGCGCAGCAATCGCATCATCCACATTGGTCGTATCGTCGGGTTGGTCAATCAATCGTGCACGCAACAATTGTACATCACGTAAAATTTGTTCAAGATCATTACTGCGCCGCAAATAATCGGAAAAACGTTCTGTGCCGGCTGAGCGTGCACTATTGACCAGATCGGAAAGACGACGTACCTCTTGCTCAGCTACGGCCATTTCCCCGCTGGCGAGAAATGCCTCTAGTTCGGCCTGGGCCGTCTTATAGCGTTCACGGGCTTCGGCCAGTTGTTGTTCAACCTGCTCGATTGAACTGGTATCCCGGGTATAAGTTTCATTGACCAGGCGGGTATATTCCTGCCCCCACAAAAGCGCCAGGCGACGGGCAGCTTCGGCAGTTTCAGCTTGAGCAGTGATCCGCACTAAGTCACCATTCGTTTCAATTGTCACCCGATCACGTAAAGCCCCCAACTGGTAATCATTCGGTAGCCCTCCTTCAGCCGCGAGGATTGTAGCTACCCGCTCCTCCAGCGTTGGATCACGAGCCAGACCAAGTAATGCTTCACGCTGATTCGCGGTAGTTGTGAACAGGAATGAATCGCGACTGGTAAACCGGCTATCCAGTGTGACCTGGGCGCTTGCCGGTATAATTAGCAGTGATGTACTGGCGGTATAGGGTGGGGTTCGCAGCCAGGCGATGAAGCCTGCGATAATAGCTACACCTAAGGCAGTGCCGAGAATGATCCACCACCGTTGAAGTATAGCGCTCAGATATGGTCTCAAATCGATTTCATCGTCCATGCTTCCAAACTCCGTTTTTTAGCCCGAGCGACCAATGATAGTAGCAGACAAGGCGTTTTTCGTCAACAATCGTCAATAGTAGAAACGTACCAATGTTAGGAGCGCCGCGAGATCAAATATCGCAACAGCAACGAGTAAGATGTACAGCGTTAGCCGTCGCCATTGCTCAGGCCAGAGCTGTTGCCAGCCTACTATCAGCAGCCACATCGCAGGCAGCATCGCCCAGTAAAGGTAGCGACCACGCGGAATATATGGAGTCCCATCGCCAAGAGGATGCAACCGCCCGAATAATGCAACCCATGCTATCACCACTGCCACGACACAGAGCCACAACCAGCGTGATTGCCAGCCTGGCGTTAGCAATGTCCGCTGCCATATCCCGCGGAGCAAACCAACGATAGCGGCAATACTCAATCCGGCAAAGAGCCAATCACCTACCGGTGGCCAGACAGCGATATGGCCCCAGGCCAGGCGTACCCAAAAATGGTTGTGCGCAACCTCGAGGGTGCGTCGATACCACGGCCACGCCCGCTCCCAATTGCCCCACGACAGGAGCCATGGCACGATCTTAACGCGCAGATACTCTTGCTCGACCATCGCCAGCCACGGACGCGGATGCAGCCCTTGGCTGTCGAAGGTAAAGCTGACCATCAGCAGCACGCTGGTGAAGGCAACACTCCCTGCCAGATACACCCACCAGCGGATCGGACGCCTCCAGAAACTCCAGATCAACGCCAGAATCAGCGGAATGAGGAGCGGCACTGCTGTGCGCTTGGTGAGGACTGCAACCATCGTGCCAAGGATTGCCAGCCCCAAACCGGTTAACCGCCAGCCATCACGCATAAGGATAGCAAAGCCCAGAAACGCGGTTACCGCTGCAAAATTCATCAGCACGTCACTGTTAAAGGCACTCATGAGATCGGTAAATGCCGGAATAGTCGCAACGAGCAGCGCCAGAATTACTGCCATCTGTGGTTCATTGGCGAAAACGATGCACCCAACTCGCCATACGGTGACAACCGTTAACATCATCAGAAAGGCACTGATCATACGACCAGCGTAAAGCTGATGTTCAACCGGCAAGTAACGAAGTGGACTAAGGAGCCACGCCATTACTTCATAGTAAAACGGCGGGTGCTGTCGCTGATCGGTTGGAATACCCGGTGGAAGCGGACTCAGCAGGTCAGGCTTTACCCCAAGCGGCCAAAAGCGATGGCGATACATCGAGTCGGCAACTTCGCGGGCAATCGCCACATCGTCTGGCGCGGTGACTCCACCACGGATGATGTACGCCGTGTACAAAAAATGACCTGGCTCATCGTAGTGCTGCCAGGGTGGAACCAGGAACACGTAGATCAAGGTATGGAGAAAGGCGAGTGGCGCCAGCCAGCGTATGACCAGCCATTCGTCCCTTGTGAGCGTCATAAACCGCCACCAGCGAGGTATTTGGTTAGAGATCGATGCCTCATTGCTAGTAACAGGTACTTCGATGTGTGCCATGCAGTCACTTGGTTTGGTAGCCCTTCGCGGATTCCTCTCAGATCGGCATCCCTGGTATCGAGCTTTCTACGTAGAGCCTATCCGAAATCTCTTGTGGTGGGAGATGAAGGTCATCGCATGTTGTCACCTTACCAGATCGGTTTGCATCACAGGGGATATTTGGTATCAGACTGATCGCACGTTGGATTGAATCCATCGACGAGTTTCACTCGTTGTAGCGTGACGACAAGTTATTCAGATAGGCGCTTAATGTTCTTCATCACCTATTCGACTGGCCAACACGATGCTTCCCCGCAGCATCTGCTGCACTTCGTCTGCAACTACCTTATCGTAGATCAACATGTCGATCCCTATGTCGAGATGGCGTGAAAAAAAGAAGAAGTATGGTTTGATCACTTCCAGCGGATTCGCAATCGGCTCATTCACTTGCAACAGCAGATCAGCATCACTCGTTCCGGTATGAGAACCGGTTGCCAGTGAGCCGATGAGGCGTACCTCTTGCAGGTGGGGGAAGATCGCCAATGCTTTCGCCGAGACCTCTCGCAATTGTCGCATCACCTCATCACGATTCAGGGAGATAGCTTTCACAGAACTGTATGACTCGATCCGCCGCATAGAGACCTTCTCTCGCCTATCGTTCGGTAAAGTAGTCAGCCGGTTTCCCCGCCGCAAAACCGTTTGGGTAGCGCGGTGGAATGTAATACATATCCAGCAGACGGACGCTATCTAACACTTCCTCGGGTATTTCCAGGTCTTGTCTCAAGCGTTTGAGCATTTCGGTAAGTGAGTGCCCCCACAGGGTTATTCCTCTAACGAGACCTAATGCCTTGATTACCTTCTCAGACGATTGTTGCAACGTAAAGCAGGCCCATTCGTAGTACCCGTATTGTCTAAGAGGGCGCACGTGTAGTCTCGCTTCCCTTGCTCGTACCAGTCTTTCCAGCGATTCATCAACGACCATTCCTACATTCGGTTTTCCGCAATTAACGGTACAATGACTACAATACTATCATACCATATAGCCACTAATCCCTCTTTTGCAAACCGTTGTATCCCTACGTCTACTGTTTTACCGTGTGACCCTATCTGCATCAGGCTGGTCGTGAATCACTTTTCCTCCATCAGCAGGCTTCATCCGTAACATGATGACGGGGTATTCGGATTAGACTACACTGCAATGCTCGGTCGCACATCGTCGGGCGACTGCTCAGAAAGGGTTTCACTTGCTCACGTTAGCATACACACTTTGATCCACGAGTGTAGCATGAACATCTTGTCAGACATACTCTCAATAGGCGCCATGCCCCTTCCAAACCACAATCAATGTTCTCATCAAAATACGTAGGTCTAGCCAAAACGAATAATTCTGGATGTAGTAGAGATCATCCTCTGTATGCAGATGCATTGGCTTATCACTCCGACCATTGATCTGCCACCAGCCGGTAATCCCAGGGGGAACGCGAAACCGTTGCCATTGCCATGGCTCATACTCTGCCGCAATGTAGGGTATCTCAGGTCGTGGCCCGACCAGGCTCATCTCGCCGCGCAACACATTAAACAGTTGCGGTAGTTCATCGAGCGATGTCCGCCGTAACTTCCGCCCAACCCGTGTCACTCGTGGATCATCCTTCACTTTGTGAAGCAGCCGTCCCTGATCATCACGTTTTGCCACCTCTTGCCAGCGCCGGTCAGCATCCTGATACATCGTGCGAAACTTCAGCATCTGAAAGCGCCGTCCGTGTTCACCGATGCGTTCCTGACGAAAAATGATCGGACCGGGTGATTCCAGCTTAATCAGAACAGCTATCAAGAGCATCACCGGTGCGAGCAGGATGATCAAGATGGTGCTCACGATAACGTCAAACATCCGTTTCACAAACCGCTGTGATGAGGTCAGCGCCGATTCGCGTAGCGAGATGAGCGGAATACCGCCGATACTTTCCACTGGTGTGCGCGCAAAGACGAGGTCAAGAGTCGTTGGCACCGTATGCAGCATTACCGGCTCTTTCAGCAATTGCAGCGATAGTTCGACCACTGTATCGTGACGTGATGGCGGGAGCGCAAAGATCACTTCATCGATCTGATAGCAGCGCACAAGGCCGACGAGGTCAGCCAGATGACCTAGGCGAGGCAGTTCTACCGGTGCGTCACGTTCATCAGAGACATATCCCACAATGTGTAGCCCGATCCAGGGTCGATGACCAAACTCATCGACCAGGCGTAAAGCAGTATTGGCATCGCCGACCACCAGCGTGCGTCGGCCACTCTCCCGTTGCTGCTGCCAGCGCGTAATCGTGCGGAAACCGAGATGAATCACGCTCAGCGCTACCAGATCGCATATCACAAAACGAGCAAAGGCGCTGCGCTCAAGAACAACACCATTTATCAGGTAGAGAAAACCTGCCAACGAGGTCGTTGCCAGAAAAACGGCGAGAAACAGGCGCGTAAACGCTTCGAGGAGGGTATGGGTAAACAGTGCGCGTTGTGGCGCCAGGACGATGAAAACCAGACCCCAAATCAACGCAACCCCAACGTAGAGCAACCACCGGAACCGTGAGGCAACCGGTTCAGAGTGAATAACGAAGGCAAGGCACAGTACTGTTGCGATCACATCCCAGGCAAGAACGCTCCCAATCAAGCGTAAGCGTAGGCGTTCTAGCATGCCGGCTCCTTACGTGAAGACGCTTGCCGGCATCGTGGCCGCGCCTTCACACCATATCAACCGGAACAAACCCATAACGTGGGGTATGCCGGTAGATAGTATAGCACGGAGGATTGTGATGGGTCAATGTAGCCATGATGATCTGCAGGGCTTATCAACGCTCTAATACATACCCAACCAAGCCAGGCCACGGTCTGGGCGTGCGGAGGCTGCCCGGTGTCCATCAGGAATGGAACGAAGGCCTTGCCGACGAATGATGTTCATCGCCACACAGCGGATGGCGTGGAGGGCCAGCCAACCGTTCGCGCATCAGTGCGGTCTGCCTGATCCGTCACATCGCACACCTACCACACCCCGTGTTCACTGTCCGACTGCCCGTGCACCCACTAGCTGAGCTGCTGCGGCGTTGGGTTCGGCCCGCCTCGGTTCCCGTATCTGACCATCACGTCGTTTGTGCTCTACGTTTCTGCATGCAGTGGCACCCGCTGGCGCCGCACGCGCCTATCCCAGCGAACGTCCGGCCAGCCCCATTCCTGCTCCAGGTAGGTCCGCATCGCGTCGTCAGCTTCCACCCGCCACTCCTCCCGCACGTCGCGCCGTCCGTGGTGCCGACTCCATTCCTGGACGTCCGGCGGCAATGCCCCCTGTTCCGCCATCATCCCTTCGCACAGTGCCGTCCGTTCGTCACTGTGATTCTGTTTCACGATTCCCAAAGCGGCCCCCTGTTTCTCCGATCACTCTGGCGACCTATCGGTGATTCGGTTCGGCATCCAGGGTCACCACCTTCCCCTCCAGGGGCATCCCCTGCAGCAACTGCAACGCCGCGTCCGTGACGTTCCCTGCTGCCACCCCGTTCCGACGCAGCACGATCCGAATCCCCTGGGCTGCCGCCACCACGACCGCCAGGGCAGGCAACCCCTCCCGCCGCTGACTGCCCCGCAGACTCTTCGCATCCACACCGATAGCGTCTCCTCCTCCGTCCTGCATCCAGCGACTCAGGGCGTGCTCCACGTGGGCCATGTCTAACAGCGCTCCTATTCGCCAGAGAGTGCCGGAGATCGGCGGATGGGCCAGCCATTCTATCCCTCCCTTCACCCTGAGGTCGCTCCCGTGCGCCTCGGCCCATCTCACCATGCCTCGGAGACTCCGTTGCCCATGCACGGCGGCTACGATGAGCATGATCAGGATATTCACCACGGGGGAGAGACGCCCTTGACGGTGACGGGGATCGGGTATCTCCCGCAGAGAGGCGCGCAACCCGTTGTATTGCTCGTCGCTCATCGCTCCCACCTCCGATCCGAGTTCAGCCTCTCTGTTATGTTTACCACAATGTTGGAGAATTGATAAGCCCTAGATGATCTGGCGGGAAGTTAGAATTTCGCAAAAGCACTTTATTATTTATTTCAGGGGATCGTTTTCTGGAATGCCATACTAAAACATGGCGGGGATGAAAATCAATTTGAAACATTGCTTGATGTTCAAATCTCTCAGGATTTTTCAATGAGATATTATAGTTATCTGACACACCCTTAACACCTGTTGGGCGGAAAAGACAACGCCTGTATGGCCACAATAGGTTACGTGTTTCTATTGCAATCTTTAAGTTTGGTCTTCTCTGTACCTTCCTGGAGGGAAGGCAGATGTTCTAAGCACTCGCTATTCAGTCCACCTTCTGTTTCGACCCTGCTGGTATGCTGTATCCGGTACAGTCAAACCTTTTGGTCCTGCAATTGTTTGAGACGATCGGGTATCGGCTTCCCGCAGACCTGGTAAAACAACTGCTCATAGGCATCTGTAACTGCTTCCCAGGTATAGTAGGCCTGTACCCGTTGACGAGCTAGGTAACGATAATTCTCTACAACCTCTGGGTTCGATAGCAACTGCTGTAATACCCAGCGTAGATCGGTTGCCCCTACTTTTCCGTCATAAGACCAACCTGCATCGCCAACGGTTTCCAGATTTTCCGGTGTATTGTGCACGGCGACACAATTGCCAAAGGCCATCGCTTCCAGTAAAGCTGGATGAGTACCTCCTACTCCTGATGTCTCAACAAAAATGTAAGCGTTGGAACCCAGTTCATAATACCCCTTGCCAAAAACGTAGCCGGTGAAGACGATACGCGGATCGCCCTGAGCGGAAGCTTTGAGAGAGGCAATATAATCCGCAACATACGGAGCATCGCCGACGATTACGCATTTCAGGTCTGTATCCAATCCCCGAAATGCTTCCACCAGATGATGAGCGCAGTTCTCCGGAACTAACCGCCCCACAAAGAGGACATACTTACCCGGTTCCAGACCAAAGCGGGCCAGGGTCTCACCAGGGTGAACAATTTCTACTTCCGAACCATAAGGGATGTAAAGCGGCTCGCTGCCAAAACGTTCGCGGTAATAATTCTGCACCACCCGTGAGTCAGTAAGGTAGACAGTAGGCAGCCTGGTGGCCAGATACTCAGCCAGTTGAATATATCTCTTAGCTAGAGCGGGCCACTTCTCACGCTTCCAATCCAGTCCATCTACGTTGAGGATGGTTTTGGTTCTCACCAATCGGGGAATCCAGGTAACTGGACTGTTACCGGCAATGAAGTAGAGTGCTACATCGTAACGCTGCGTAAGCGCGTGCAGCGAAGAAATGAACGTGTGGACAATGGTATCCAGATACTTGTTGGGAATAGTTGGCAATTTGACCAATCGCATTCCCTTGTAATGGGTTCCTTTATAGGTGATGTGGTGCGAACGGCAATACACGGTAACCTGGTGACCGCGCTGAACTAGACGCTGGCCTAGTTGTTCCACACATGTTTCAAAGCCACTGTAACTGGCAGGGACGCCGCGAGTACCAAGGAGAGCGATGCGCATAGGATTATTGCCCCAATTCAATCGGTGTAGCGTAGACCAAAATTGTGCCCCCCTTACTAAACAACGATTCAATATAAGCAAAGAGAAGGGCTGGCAAGATCAAGAACGGTATGCCAACAATAGCCACTATGGCACTATACAGGAATCGAAGCTTGTTTTTAGCTATACCCCAGGAGATATTCCGTTTCACCAGTGCATAAATAAGTCCTGGTTCCGCTCCTAAAGAGTTGAGCATAGTCTGCAAGACGCCAATTGGATTGAATTCTATCGAAAAGTGATCTATATGCAATATAGTATAACCAGACAAATCCAGTACATACTGTAAGGTCTCAGGAGTATAGTGAAAAACATGCCTTGGTACATCTAGATGGCACCAGCGGCTTTTTCCCAACCGCGCTTGCCACGAAGCAAGATTGGGAACAGCCACGCAAAGAACACCTCCCGGTTTCAGATACGGATGTAGTTGTCGAAGCATCTCCACTGGTGTGGATACATGCTCAAGAACATGCCAGAGTGTAATTACGTCAAATTTCTCCATAGGCAACTCTTTTAGATTACCAACAATCCTGCCTTTCAGCGTACTGCACGCAATTCGACGACTGTTTTCTGAAGGCTCAGTCCCATAAACATCCCAGCCGTGCAGAGCAGCATAAGCCAGAAACCTGCCCTTACCACAGCCTATATCAAGTAATTTTCCCCGTTGACGCACACGCGTGATTTTACGCAATCGAGACCATTGAAAAATCTGCTGTGCGATCTCGATCAAGATATGAAAGCGGTTGGACTTGTTTCCATATAACCCCTGAGAATAAAATAATTTTAGTGATTCAAAGGATACTATAGGACTGGTAAATGCGATATGACACTTATGGCACTGTCGAATCTCATAAACTTGGTCTTGTGCAAAAGATTCCCAACTCCTAGCGCGAAACAAGAGTTGGCTGCTGTTACAACTGCAGAGTGGACATACTATAGCTAGCCGATCTTCCGTACATGGATCGCTATTCATTGCCGTACCTTTCTTCGCTCAGTTTTACCAGCAATGCAGCAATCGCTTCAGCTACCCGCCGTACACTCTGCCCATCAATCTCAAAGAAAAAAGAACGCACAAAATTATAGCGAGCAAACGACATAGAGTCTGTTACTGTCAGTGCTCGGTTTTGGTAGAGATGCTCCAGTGTATGCTGTAATTCATCAACGCAAGTCACTACATTGACCGCTCCCGATTGGATATACAGTTCACCTATGGGTTTTCCTTTTGGGTAAAGTACTATCACTGGCTTATCTAAAGCCATCGCCTCCAACCCAACCGTAGAATCTTGGATGATCACTGCGTCCACAGCCTTTAAAATTTCGTACAAAGGGTATTCAGGTGAGGAGATAACAACGTGCTTCTGGCTATTAACGAATCTTGAAATCCAAGCTGTTTGCGGGGAGCCTGGATGGGGACGAATTATCAAATAACACCATTCAATTCGGTTAACTACATCCAACAAGACTTTCAGTATGGCGGCGTTCTCCTGCTTGGTTATGGGATCCATCGCCCATAGTACCCAGAGGCCAGAAGGGGGTAGCGATAATTGCGAACATAAATCCTCGCGTGTGAGTCCAAATTTTTTGTTATCAGCCAGGTGATCAAGGCGCGGTGATCCCGTTATTACAATTCTTTCCGGTGATACTCCTCTCGCAATAAGCCACTGCTTGCTAATTTCACCCCATGCTGCAAACTGGGTCGCATAAAGAGGCACATACCCAAAATCACCTAACGTAGCACCGTGCTGGACAACCAAAGATGGAATACCCAACTGATTAGCAACAAGAGTGAATAACCGTTCGCCATGATGCGCGTCAGAAGCTAAAAGTAATGATTTTACTTTACGCTCAATCAGTAATTGGCGTGCTCCATCAACCTCTACCGCCACTAAAGGGAGCTTCCGCCTGAATATTCGTTGAAACCGTTCGCTCACAACAGGCCATAAATTAAGACCATTCCACCGGATTGAAGAAGAGAGTAAATGCCGATATTTTTCCCATTTTTCTACAAATGATCTTCGCAATCGCAGGAATTCTCTGAAACGCCCAATAAGAGTATCCGAAAAATATAGAATCTCTCGCCCCGTCTGGCGTGCTCTGTTCTGATGCTGTGGATCCATCAAGAGTACAGCACTGTTGGGAAAGAATGACAGTACAGGCAAAATTGTATCCGCAAGATAGGTCCCAGGCTGCTCCAAAAGAGCCAGTACATCTAATTCCCCTATGTTCTGCTTTTGCTTGAATTTGAATAACTTAGTCGAGTTCCACCACAGGGCTAAAAGTCGCACCAACCTATCCATTTCCTGATCTTTTAAGCATCGCCGCATAAAATCAAAATCCCGCCAGGCAGCCAGTCGTTGCACCAGAGGGGGAGATACGCTTGTTACTCTGATATCTCCCCCGAAAACAGCACGGACTATTTGCTTTAGAACATCATTGTCAAATGTTGCCAAACAAATCTCATCCGGTACTGTCCCATCAATGATCTGTCTAAGTATCTCTACCTTCTCCAGAATACTTCGCCAATAATACCACATTTCAATCTCTATTATCTTGCCAAGGGAGATGCCCTTGTACTCTGTCACATCCTTCCCATTCACCAAATACCAGTTTTGCGCAAGACAATAGGCATCATCCCACGTACCTCGGATTCTATCTACGTTAATCCCGACAACATTTCTGGTCGGTTCATCGCCCCATCCATCCAGGCTCAGGATTTCCGCTGCTCTCCTTGCAGTCAGTTTTTCAATTTGAAAGGCGGGAAACTGTGATTCGGTGATAATAATGCGCTTCATAATTCCTCGGAGTTTACCTTATAGCGGGAACAGGATTTTGCCGTGGCACCAGCCAAACCACTCGCACACAAAGGCGATAAGCAGCGAATACGATTGCGAGGGGTAATACTTCGAAAAGCAGAGGCAACACTATGCCGCTACCTATTACACCTGTTGAGGAAACAGAAAGTGACGTTATTAAGACAAGTCTGCTGATTGATAGCGGCTGTGTTTTCGTTATAAGGTAATACAAGGCCCGTAATCCGAAACCGAGCATATACATACCGACCACAATCCCGGTCCAACCAAAATTGGCGTAAAACTCGCCTAATATGGTTGGATCAACAGGGCCTAGGGAAGTAAGCGCCAGCCCCAAGTTGTCCCTTAGCCAAAAACCGAAGTGGCTTTGTGCGCCAGGCAGAATGGTATAAGCACTAATCAAGTAGCTTTGTCCCAGCATAAAAGGGTGCATGTTGGTGAAAAAGAACATCACAACACTGAACACGTACAAATATCGGAAAATAGACCAAACAGTCTGTTTGAACATAAATTCAATTTGCTCAGACGATTGGACGAATTGACCAGAGAGCCTATAAAATCCAATAATGCTAAAACTGGTTACAACTACAACGACGAGAACAATTAATCCCAATCTCGACAGAGTGGTTTTTTTTGTAAAAGAATAAACAACAAATCCACCCAACAAAACCTTGAGCGAAGGCATTCTATAACCTGCCCCCAATAGCAAAACTACAGCTGTTATTAATGCCAATTTTGTAACAAACGGAAAATAATAGCGACCCCGATGGGCGCTTGCTGCCATAAGCATTAAGGTGCTAACGTTCAGGAAAGCAAATCCTCCTATCGGCAAGTATCCCAAACCAGCCTTCACCGTAACTCGCACATTCTCCGCATCTTCAGCTAGGAGCGGAACTGTACCCACTCTATAGTAGTAATACAAGAGTATCAATGCCCCTACAACAAAGAAGGCCCAGGCCCAGCCAATCTCGCCCCGCCTGGGTACCGATATGATGCTGATGGAGTACCGAATCTTGATACGACCAGGCCGGAAAACAAGAGCGTCAAAGGTTATCGCTCCCGCCGAGAAGGCTGCCAACCCGAGAAGTATAGCAAATAAAACAGAAGGGGCGAGCACAAAATCATAGTAACCGATAAATGGAATACCCACGCCAATAAAGATAACGTAGCTTACTACAAACAACACAGTAGGGTCTATCCAATTCAACAAATTATAGATCCTGTGCAAAATGAGCAACAAAACCACATATAAACCAAGAGTAAAAGCGGTCAAGAACCAATCTTGAGATATAGCGATAGAAATGAGCGTTCCTATCGCAACGATAACACCAGACCAGACGAAGAACTTGTACCACTTCATCATCCATCCATTCTCATAACCCACAGACCGACTACTATCAGAATTATCGCATACAATGCATAGGAAATCGCCGCTCCCAACGCTACACCGTTCAGCCCCCAACCCAACTTAACAAACAATATATCAAGGCAAAGATTTATAAAAATAGCCCCTGCATGAACCGCCAGGTAATAACCTTGCTTGCCTACTGTGTTCAGGAGATTCCCTACTCCTCCGGCCAGGGGAATGAACCCCAGCCCCACCAACAAAATACGTGCTGGCTCAATACCAAGACGATATTCAGGTATATACCGATCTACCAGAAAGGGCAAAATCGCATAGACCAACACCAAGATGGGTACAGTAACCACTGTACTCATCAAAGATTGACGAACAATCAGCGGCAAAAGCGCCCGCTTGTTCCGTGTTTGTCCGAACTTAAAAGCCATCCGTGGATACATTTGCTGAGACACAACCGCAGGCAGTAGGCTTAACACGCCCAAGCAAAGGATGGCCAGGGTATAGTGTCCAAGCGCCTCTACTCCTAAGAAGTTGACAATCACCCACCGGTCCACACTGGTAAGCAAACTATAAAGCAGACCTGCAACCATAATTGGAAAGCCTGTTTCGACTAAATTTCTTAAGGCACACCGATCCCAAGAATAGATGATCTTTAGGGGATCCTGGAAAACAATCAACAAACACACCGCAAGAGCACCGATAGCCTGCCCAACGATGAAGCCCGGGATACCCCATTCATAAGCCATAGGCAAAGCAAACACGGGCAACAAAACCGCGAAAATAAACTGTTGTAAACTCATTAAGCGGAACCGTATATAACACTTCAGCCTTAATTGAAAATATTGATAAACTTGCCAGGTCAAAAATAGAACTCCCATGGCGAGAAAGGGGTAGCGCAGAGGTTGATTTAAAATCAAGCCGATCAAACTAATAAAGAGACCAACCGCTGTATTTATCAGTAACACAAACCAAAAACTGGAGTTGACAATTCGTTGGGCCGCAAATTGATCCCCTTGCCCCATCAATAGCGGCACATCGCGATTCATGCCGTTGGGAACTCCCAAGGTAACTACAACGCCGTATAATAATATCAGGTTTAAGGCATTCCAAATCCCAAACTCTTCAGGGCCAACCCAGCGAGCAACGATTAAGCTAACCGCTAATCTGGAAAGTTGATAAACCACAGTAGATGCTGAAAAAAGCACAAATTCCCCAACCAACCCAATTATGGGAGGCGACACTCGAATAGACCGTTGTATCCGAAGAGAAAATATTCTATTCACAGATCAATTCCCACCTCAGCGGCGTTCCCTTCTCAACATCCCTCACCGCCCGCCGACCCAAAATCTCTGGCAGATATTTCGGCGGTAATCCATACCCCGGCCGAATAGACCGCACATTTTCTTCCGTAAACAACTCCCCTGCTTTCATATCCTTCACCACAAACAACGACCTTCGGAATACCCTACTTCGAGCCTCCCGTTCGCTCACCCCATAATGCACCTTTCCCAAAGTCTTCTCTACAGTACGAATCGCCTCAACCATTGCCTTGAACTCATGCGGCTCTAGTGAGAATGCACTATCAGGGCCAGGAATGTCACGAGATAATGTGAAATGCTTCTCTACAATGCAAGCACCTAACACCACTGCTGCCACTGGCGCCGCAATACCTAGGGTATGGTCTGAAAGCCCTACTGGAACGCTGAAGGCATCCGCTAAGTGCGGAATGGTCCTCAAATTCATCTCCTCGGGTGGAGCAGGGTAGGCGCTTGTGCATTTGAGTAGGGCGATTTGAGTTGCTCCGGCACAGCGAGCAGCGTGCACTGCTTCTTCTATTTCACCCAACGTCGCCATCCCGGTGGAAATGATTAACGGCTTGCCCGTGCGTGCCATCTTCTCGATGAGAGGGATATCTACAATCTCAAAAGATGCTACCTTATGAACCGGAACTCCCATCTGTTCCAGGAAGTCCACAGCCGTGGGGTCAAAGGCTGTAGAGAAGAGGTCTATCCCGATGTCATCAGCGATTTCTTTCAATTTCGGTTGCCACTCCCAGGGCATATAGGCTTCCTGATACAACTCATATAGCGTCTTCCCCGCCCACAAACTGCCCGCCGAGTGGCGAAACAAGGGGGAATCGGAGTTTATAGTGATTGTGTCTGGCGTGTAGGTCTGGAGTTTGATGGCATCCGCCCCGGCTTCTTTTGCCGCTCGTATAAGGGCAACAGCTTGGTCAAACGACTGGTTATGGTTAGCAGAGAGTTCAGCAACAATGTACGTTGGATGTCCAGGTCCAATTACACCGTCATCAATGGCGAAAGCAGATGTCATCCTTCTTCCCTCCCGGTGATAACCTGCATGATTTCGGTAAGAGTGCTGATATGGGCATTGGCCTCACAGTCACTTTCTTCCGGTATGCCATTTCTGCACAGGTGAATGGTGAACATGCCAATAGAATTTGGTCCAGCAAAGTCCTTGGCCGGATCGTTTCCCACATACACAGCCTCGCCCGGCTGCACACCGAGCATGACCACAGCGCGCTGAAAGGCAGCAGAGTGCGGTTTCCAATACTCCTGACCCAGTTCGTCTGTATAGACCATGATGTCTACCAGGTCTTGGAGACCTAAAGCAGCTACCTTACGCTTCTGTACGACGTGCAGTCCATCGGTGATAATGCCAAGCCTAGCGCCGTATTCTCTCAGGGCCTGAAAAGTTGGCCGCACATCGGGATAGAGGGAGATCTCAGGTAAATGCGATCTATACATATTCACTAGCTCCGCCACGAGTTGGGAGCTATACAGACCATAGCGTTCCAGCACTTGATCAAAAACCTTACCTCGCCCCTCTGTCGTCAGAACCGCCATCATGGCTGAGAACGCCTCCTGTTTATCCACTCCGAATCTATCGGCAAGATGCGCAGCCACAGTCCGGAAGCCGCTAGCTACGAAGGTGCTCTCGTCGTAGAGGGTGTCGTCCAGGTCAAATAGCACCGCTTTGATGGAACCGTTCACTCTGCTTCAGCTCCTGCTCTCTAAGGAAAAGGTCCTCCGTATAACGGAGCATGTAGTACCTGTCCTCGAACTCGCCAATGCATGGTTTGACTTCTTTGCCCAGAATCAGGCGTACCAGCATACGTGGTGTAAAGGCTCCAGCAGCGAAGCCCAGGTGGGCGCCGCCTCCGTACCTGGGATTCACCTCTATGAACTTGACCCGCCCTTCGTGCCAGAAACATTGGATCGTGTTATGTCCAACAAGGCCCAAGGCCTGGGCCAGCTGTATGGCCTCCTGTATGATATCCCAGTTCTTGCATGTCCTCCCGATAAACGATTCGCCCCCAAAGACGGAAAGGCGTTCCCTGGGAACAACCGACAGAACCAGGCCAGAAAAGTCCGCGAACAAATCCACGGTGTATTCCGGGGCCTCTATGTATTCCTGGATGATCGGGTCCTTTAGGCGTAGTAACAAGTTATCCAATTCCGATGCGGTCTCGACCCGGAAAGCCCACTTGCTTCCCTTGCCAAACCTCTCTTTTACAAAAACCGGAAACTTGGGGATGCCCCTGGGTATCTCGTATGTTTTAGGAACCAGGAACCCATGCTCAAGACAAAAGTTAATGAACAAGTGCTTGTCCTGGCAAATCCTGACCACTCCTTGTTCAGGGACCATGATAGTCACGCCTACGTGCTCAAAGGACTCACGAAGCGCCGCAAAGAAGGGCAACTCCTCATCCCTGGTTGGAATCAGGAGTCGAATATCGTGCTCTTGGCAGATGTTCTGCACGGCGGTCAGAAAATCCTGATCCAGCCCAGAAGGAACAATGTACCCTTTATCCGCAAAGTACAGGGCAGCAGAACGAGGGTTCGCATCTATGGCGATAACCTGGCCCCCATCCTCCTCTGCCAAAGCTCGCTGGAAGGCCTTTATCAAGCCTACTTTACGCGAGGCGCTTGTAATCAATACGTTCATAAGTGTTCAGATGATGCAGGCCGCGCAAAAACGAGACAATCCCTGCCCAGACCGTTCTTAGCAAAGCACCTGTAAAGATTCCTGCGTACCTCCACAGGCAAAGACAACTCAAAGGCAACACGCTTCTTGTGACACTGGCTGCCAACCTCCGGATTGCCTACATAGACATCGCCAAAAAGCAGGAACATCTCCATAGGAAAATCGCCGAACATCTCCACTACTTCGAAGTTCAGTTGCTCCAGAAAACGCACTAGCGATTCAAAGTTAAAGTAGTTGATGTGATCCGGAATAGCAATCCACCATGGTTCCAGACCCAATTTGTCGGCAGCGCATTCTTGTATTGCTGAGAAGTCGTTAGGAACTCTACAGACTAAGATGCTCTCCTTCTCCATAAGCAAACGGATTCTTTCGAGAAGGTTTGCAGGATCAAGCACGTGCTCCAGCACGTTCAGGAATGTGACCGCATCAAATCGCCGCTTCGCCTGATCCAAGCACTGTTCCACAGAGTCATACACCAAGATCCCGAAAGAGCGGGCTATTTCTGCCGCATCTCTGGATGGTTCAATGCCTACCACATGCCAGCCTCCCTCCTGCATATATTGTCCGAAATGACCAGGACCACAGCCCACATCCAGTAGCCATCGTTCCTGCTTGTGGCTCATGTGCTGATCCAGAACATCCCGTATATCTCTCCACGTAGTCTTCGACAGCCACAGCAGTTCCAACTGCGCCTCCTCGCCACCTTGCATCAGCCGTCGCAATTCAGGCGCACGGCCACCGGCTGCTAACAAATCGTAGTATTGCTCCCTATAGAAACGGTCCAGTTCCTCCGCCGTCGGAAGAGGATCCAGGCGGCGATAGCCCCATCTTGGATCTACGATAACCTTATACTGGCCTTTCACTACTGCCTCCTCTGTCTCTCATAAGCGATGATCTGTTTGATTCCTTCCTTATGGAGGTGCCTGGTAGCCACCCAATTACCTGCTGAAACAACGACATATCGGCGCAACTAGCCTCTATTGGATCATCTGATCGGCGGTCTTGGACTTGGAGATCATCCAGTTCGGTTCGGAGTATAGTCACAACGTCATCTATGCTCCGGGCCACGCCTGACCCAAGATTGATAACCCCCTGGGCTGTTTCTGATTCAGCTAGCCGCATGAGGCCTTGTGCTACATCATCCGCAAAGATGTAATCAAAGCGATTCCGCCTCCCCCACACCTCAATCGGTTCCTTTTGCAGGCCAGCACGAACCCAGCGCGAGATAACATCCCGAGAACCGCGACCATACACCCGGAAGATCCGCGCCGATACAATCCGGAATTTCCTCTCTGTCTTCCACAGAAAATCTAACTCCCTTTCCGTGAAGTATTTGTCCAAACCCACCAGATTTCGCGGCGCAATAGGATCTGTCTGCTTGAGGCGGTAAGGTTCGAGGACATTTAAATAGAGCTTCGGGTCGTAGACCAGATAACTCGAAGCAAAGACAAAAACCTTGAGTGATGGGCTTGGCACCAATGCCCTTAACAGCAGGTGAGACAATAGAACATTGTTCTCAAAACTCGTCATCCAGTAGCCAGGGGGTTCCTCAGTCCGCTCAAATGCTGCGGCCAAATGGAAAACGACCTCCGGAGCAAAGGTGCAAACATCTGGTGGAACTCCTCGGGCGAGGTCAGCTTGAATGTATTCTACACCCAAAGACCCCAACGCATCGCCAGAAGCGATGTCTATGCATAGTATTCTAGCCCCTTGAGAGATCAGGTCTATAACGAGCACTCTGCCAATAACCCCTGCCGCCCCGGTTACGAGAACCCTTCTACCTGTCCATTCCATATTCCTCGACCTCACTCTCTCATAGAATTGATTACCCGATCGGGGCCAAACTCGTCCACCAGAGATCGCCCTGCCCGACTCATGGCCAGACGTTGCTCCTTGCTATGAGCCAGGCCGGTCAGCACTTCACAAATCCAGCCCGGCCGAACATTGTGATACCCCCCCAGATTTACCGAAATACCAGACTGGGTAGATCGCTGCAGAAGCACCTCTTCTTGCTCTGCCCGGCTCAGCCCGATGATCGGCACACCCATGAACGCTAACTCCCATATGACGCTCCCTCCCGCCGACACAGCCACATCGGCCCAGGCCATCAGTTCGGGCATGTCCGTCACGTTGCTTTCCAGCCGAATGGGAAAACGCGAATCCTGAACAGCGGCTTGTAGTTCTTCATGATGGGGGTTGATACCACCCACCACAACGATTGCCTCCAGGCCATCCATATCCACCTGCTGCAATGCTTGAATCACCTTGAGGGTCACATTGTCGGGGTCGCTGCCCCCCATGGTGACCAGCACCTTACGCGCCACCTCCGGTATCTCCCGCTTCCAGCCCCGCCACTTGAGAAACTCTCGTCGAAGAAGAGCATAACGTGTTCCAAGCAGCAGTTGGGTATATGGCTCTCTGTTTCCGTACAGCTCTTCATGAGCATAAATATTTTGGTTGAGAATTAGGTCTGCATAATAATACTCGAAATTTCCTAAGTCGTCAATGAGTAGAAGCCGACACTTCTGGTTCTTAATAATCCGCTGGTAATTAGTACCAAAGTGATAACCATCTACTACAATCCAGTCAGCCTCTACCTGATGTGCATAGCATGATGTCTGAATTGCATCATCTATGCTACCAGGTTGAACCGACAAGTGAACGATTTTCATGCCTTCTGATTGCAGGCGGGCCTCCAGCGCCGGTGCTTTGGTTGCCATCAGAAAAACCACCTTACCGCCAGCATCCTGCCAAGCCTGGGACAGAGCTAGACAGCGCATCAGGTGACCTGTGCCGATTTGGACGCTGGCATCAGTGCGGATGAGTAAAGGATTTACCCAATTTCCCATTTAAATCACCTTTTGCTGTATATGCCGGTTGATTTCCAACCACTCCGGATGTTCTTCCAGCGCTTTGAGAACCTCGTGCCAAGAGAAACCATCGTGGTCAAAGTAGTCATATATCTGGCGCACAAAGGTGAGATCTTCGGTCGCATCCACTGTCCAGCGCATGGCGGAATAGTCCACCTGGCCGAGGACATTATGAATACGAAATCGGTCGGGATTGCGATAGATATAGGGAGTGACATGCTCACGCCAGGCTGGATTGCTGTCTTCACGCCAGGCCCGCTCCAACACATCTATGCGCATAACTTCGGTATCCAGACCCCGCGGGAATGTACGCCGGGGCCACGTGTTACTGGCATAATCCACTTCTGGCTGGCGTTCCAGAAACGCTTTCACCACCTGATCTATAACCTCCGGGTCTATCAGGGGGCAATCCGAGGTAATGCGAACGATGAGATCGGCCTGATATTCCTTGGCTGCGCGGTAGTAGCGATCAAGAACATCCTCCTCACTCCCGCGAAACCAGGACCAGTCACGGGCCTTACATAATTTGACAATCGCATCATCCAGTGCACTCGTCGTCGTTGCTATTACTACTTCCTGGAGGGTTGTCGCCCGGCAGGTACGGTTAACGACGCGTGCTAACATTGGCTCGCCAGCCAGGTCTTGCAACACTTTTCCTGGCAGCCGGGTGCTGCCCATCCGTGCTTGAATGATTGCAACGATTCTCATAATCTTTCCCGAAACCTACAGAATCTTCTCAAAATCTTCTCAAACGCCGAAACTCTTTCAGTACTATTCAATGACAAATGATCTTACAACTTTTCGTACAGCCCGGATTACATCTTCAACATCGGTATCCATCATCTGCGGAAAAATAGGGAGCGAGACAATTTGCTCGTAGGCTGCTTCTGCTGCGGGACACATACCTGGCTTCGTACCGAACCGCTCACGGTAAAAGGGGTGCAGATGCACCGGAATGTAGTGGACATTGACACCGATCCCTTCGGCCCGCAGAGCAGCAAAGACCTGCCCCCGAGTCGCCTGGAGTTTGGTCAAATCGAGTCGGATCACGTAAAGGTGATAAGCGTGCGAAACTTCTGCACGAACACCCAGTGGCTGTACGGCTGGAATCTCGGCGAACGCAGAATTATATCGCT